>Ga0315912_10002901_pt1 | contig 17630 bp, 20 predicted proteins | sample VfabasoilMG_FD_204469 | JGI IMG/M metagenome (GOLD analysis project Ga0315912, IMG submission 204469) | Garden soil microbial communities collected in Santa Monica, California, United States - V. faba soil | ecosystem: Environmental > Terrestrial > Soil > Garden | place: USA: California...
CGGCGTCGTCACCGTCGCCCGGCCGACCGATCGCGGCGAGCACCGCGCCCTTCACGGCCTCACGCGCAGCCTGATCGCGAACATGGTCGAGGGCGTCACCGACGGCTTCGAGAAGCGCCTGGAAATCCAGGGCGTCGGTTATCGCGCTGCGCTCAAAGGCAAGAACCTCGAGCTGGCGCTGGGCTACTCGCACCCGATCGCGATCGAGGCACCGGAGGGGATCGAATTCGAGGTCCCGCAGCCGACCGAAGTGATCGTCAAGGGCATCGACAAGCAGCTCGTCGGCCAGGTCGCCGCGGACATTCGCAAGCGCCGCAAGCCGGAGCCCTACAAGGGCAAGGGCATTCGCTACAAAGGCGAGCAGGTACTTAGGAAGGTGGGCAAGCGCGCATGACCGTTCTTACGAGGGATCAGCGCCGGCTGCGCCGCCGTCGCCGCGTCCGTGCCCGGGTCACCGGCACGGCCGAGCGCCCGCGCCTCTCCGTCTACCGCTCCAACCGCGGCGTCTTCGCCCAGCTGATCGATGACACAGCCGGCCACACGGTTGCCGCCGTCAACTGGACCGAGCCCGATCTGCGTAAGTTCACCGCCTCTGAGCAGGCGAAGAAGGCCGGCGAACTGCTGGCTGAGCGCGGCAAAGCCGCCGGCGTCGAGACCTGCGTCTTCGATCGCGGCGGCTACCAGTACCACGGAAGGGTCAAGGCATTGGCCGAAGGCGCGCGCGAGGGAGGGTTGGCCTTCTAGTTCCGCTACGGTGGGCCGCTGCTTATGAAGGGCATGGATACCAAGAACGTCGAGACGGTCAGCCCCCGCGGGCTCGACCTACAGGAGCGCGTGATCGAGATCAACCGCGTCGCCAAGGTGGTCAAGGGCGGCCGGCGCTTCTCGTTCACCGCACTCGTTGCCGTGGGTGACGAAGAGGGCGTGGTCGGGATCGGCTACGGCAAGGCCCGCGAGGTCCCGCTGGCGATCCAGAAGGGCGTCGAGGACGCTCGCAAGAACTTGATTCGCGTGCCCAAATACGGGCAGACGATCACCCACCGGATCATCGGCCGCTTCGGCGCCGGGCACGTGGTCCTGCGCCCGGCCAGCCCCGGTACCGGCGTGATCGCCGGCGGCGGTGTCCGCGCTGTGCTCGAGCTCGGTGGGGTGCGCGACGTGCTGACCAAGAGCATCGGCACGCAGAACCCGATCAACCTCGTCAAGGCGACGATGGACGGGCTCGTGCGGCTGCGTCGGCCGGAGGAGGTGGCAGAGCTTCGTGGGCTCACTGTCAAGCAGGTGCTCGGGCTCGACATGAACGGGACTTCGACTACCGACGGGGAGCATCTGGATGCGGGTCCTGTCGCCGCAGGTGACTCACCGCCTCCGGTAGCTAAAGCTTCCTCGGCGGAGGGATCACCTGCGCCGCCACCCGCATCAGAGGCGCCCGCGGCGGACGCCGAGGGTTCGGAGGCCCCAGTGGCTGACGAGCCGGCTGCCGAGGAGGCGCCGGCGGCTGAGGAGGCTCAGTCGTGAGCGGCGTGAAGATTTCGCAGGTCAAGTCGGCCAACGGGACCGATCCGAAGCAGAAAGCGACCTTGAAGGCGCTTGGGCTCGGACGCATCGGTAAATCGGTCGAGCGCAAAGATTCCCCGCAGCTGCAGGGTCAGCTGAAGGTCGTCTCGCATCTGGTGGAGGTCTCCTGATGGCTGAGACGCCGCGTTCGGAGGAGATCGGTCTCCACAACCTGAAGCCTAAGCCGGGCTCGAAACGACCGCGCAAGCGGATCGGCCGTGGCGAGGGCAGCGGCCTGGGCAAGACTTCGGGTCGCGGCCACAAGGGCGCCGGGTCGCGCGCCGGCGCCAAGCAGAAGGCCAACTACGAGGGTGGGCAGAACCCGATCCACATGCGGATGCGAAAGCTTCGCGGCCCGCACAAAAAGCAGTCGATGCCCTTCGAGAACTTCCGCACCAAGACGCAGCCGGTCAACCTCTCCGACCTCGAGGAGCGCTTCGACGCGGGCGCCGAGGTCACTCCGGCGACGCTCAAGGAGAAGGGTCTGGCCAAGCGCTCTGACCCCGTCAAGATCCTCGCCCGCGGCGAGATCGGCAAGAAGCTGGACGTGCATGCGCACGCTTTCAGTGCCGCCGCGAAGGAGAAGATCGAGGCGGCCGGCGGTACCTGTCACACTCTGGAGCCGTAATGCTCAGAACTATTCTCAACGCGTTCAGCGTTGCCGACATCCGCAAGAAGATCGCCTTCACGGCGGCGATCCTCGCGCTGTACCGACTTGGCGCCTACATCCCGGCGCCGGGCGTCGATGTCGACGCGGTCAAGGAAATCTCCGACAACTTCAGCGGCTCGGGGATCCTCAGCTTCCTCAACACCTTCTCGGGCGGGAGCCTCTCGCGGCTCTCCCTTTTCGCGCTGGGGATCATGCCCTACATCACGGCCTCGATCATCCTGCAGCTCCTCACCGTGGTCGTGCCGTCCCTGGAGCGCTTGCAGAAAGAGGGTGAGGTCGGCCAGCAGAAGATCACCCAGTACACGCGCTACCTCACCGTCGGCCTCGCCTTCATGCAGTCGCTGGGCTACGTCTTCCTCTTCCGGTCCTTCGGCGAAGAATCGGGCACCAGCGTCGTCGGCGAACTTACCGCGCCCAAAGTCTTCCTGATCGTCATCGCCCTGACCGCCGGCTGCACCCTGCTGATGTGGATGGGCGAGCTGATCACCCAACGCGGGATCGGCAACGGCATCTCGCTGATGATCTTCGCCTCGATCGTCTCCGGGCTGCCTAACGGGATCCAGAAATGGTGGGAAAGCCCGGACCAGGTCTTCGTCGTGATGATGCCCTTCGTCGCGCTCGCCGTGATCGTCGCGATCGTCTTCGTCCAGGAGGGCCAGCGCCGGATCCCGGTCCAGTACGCGAAACGCGTGGTCGGCCGCAAAATGACCTCGGGCGGCTCGACCTACCTGCCGCTGCGGGTCAACATGGCGGGCGTCATCCCGGTCATCTTCGCGGCCTCGATCATGGCCTTTCCGCCGACCATCGGGCAGCTGATCAACACCCCGGCCGCACTCGACTTCGCCGCTTTCTTCGGGCCGAACACCTGGGCCTACGTGGCCGGCGAGGTGTTCTTCATCATCATCTTCACCTACTTCTACACGGCCGTCACCTTCAATCCGGTCGACCAGGCTGACAACCTGAAGAAATACGGCGGCTTCATCCCCGGCGTGCGTCCCGGGCGACCGACCGCCGAGTACCTCGATCGCATTCTCTCTCGCCTCACCTTCCCCGGCGCGCTGTACCTGGGGGCGGTCGCGGCACTGCCGACGATCCTCTTCAGTCAGACCTCGGCGACCTTCTACTTCGGTGGCACCTCGATCCTGATCGTCGTCGGCGTCGCCCTCGACACGGTCAAGCAGCTCGAGGCGCAGCTGATGATGCGTAACTACGAGGGCTTCCTTAAATAGGACGCCGGCCTGGGCCGGCTTCTACTAGGCTGCCCGAATGTCTGAGCTGAACCTCGTCCTGCTCGGCCCGCCCGGGTCGGGCAAGGGCACCCAGGGCGAGCGACTGAACGAAGATCTGCGCCTGCCCTACTACGCGACCGGCGACATCTTGCGCGCGGCGGTCAGGGACGAAACCGAGCTCGGGCGCACTGCCAAGGGCTATATGGACGCGGGGGACCTGGTTCCCGACGACGTGATTGTCGGCGTGATCGCCGAGGCACTCGACTCCGAGGCCGCCCGCGACGGGTTCATCCTCGACGGCTTCCCGCGGACCACACCCCAGGCCGAGGCGCTCGACGCCAAGCTCGACCAGCTCGGCCGAGCGGTCGGCACGGTGCTGCTGATCGACGTTTCCGACGAGGAGGTCGTGCGCCGGCTCGGCGGTCGCCGCACCTGCGTCGAGAACGGCCACGTCTTCCACGTCGAGTTCAACCCGCCCGAACGGGAGGGCGTCTGCGACATCGACGGCAGTGAGTTGATCACCCGCGACGACGACAACCCGGAGACGATCCGCAACCGCCTGGCCCAGTACCACGAGAAGACCGAGCCGTTGGTCGGCTACTACGACCAGCGCGGCGTCCTGCGCCGACTCGACGGCGAGCGCGACCCCGACGAGGTCGCCGAGGAGATCCGCCGCACTTTGGCGACGATGCGCCTCGAGCAGGACGAGGACGTCTAGTGGGGGACCACTAGCGTGTACCGGATGATCATCCGCAAGACGCCGGAGCAGGTCGACCTGATGGCGGCCTCGGGAGAGATCCTCGTCCGCTGCCTGAAGATGCTCGCCTCGAAGGCGCGCGCCGGGGTCACCACCGAGGAGCTTGATGCGGCGGCGGAGAAGTTCATCCGCTCCCAGGACGCGGTGCCTGCTTTCAAAGGCTATCGGGGCTTTCCCGGCTCGATCTGCGCGTCGCCGAACTCGATGGTGGTGCACGGGATCCCCGGGCCGTACGAACTCAAGCGCGGCGACATCCTCTCGATCGACGTTGGCGTGATCAAGGACGGTTGGGTCTCCGACGCGGCGGTCACGATCCCGATCGGGCCGATCGACCGCGAGGCCCGCAAGCTGCTCGACGTCACCAAGGCCTCGCTTTTCGCCGGGGTCGAGCAGATGCGGACCGGCAATCACCTGGGCGACGTCTCAGCGGCGATCCAGCGTGCGGTCGAGGCCGAGGGGCTGTCAGTGATTCGCACTCTGGTCGGCCACGGAGTCGGCCGTGAGATGCACGAGGAGCCACAGGTCCCCAACTTCGGCGAGCCCGGCAAGGGCCCGGAGCTGGAGGAGGGGATGGTGCTGGCAATCGAGCCGATGGTCAACGCCCGCGGCCCGCTGGTGCGCATGGGCGACGACGGCTGGTCGGTGTTCTCCGAGGACGACTCCCTCGCCGCCCATTTCGAGTTCACGGTTGCCGTCACCCCCGACGGCCCCCGCATTCTCACCCCCTGGCACGAAGACTAGCTAGCCGGCCAGCCGGATCGGTTAGGGTCCCTGCAAGCGGTGGGGGCGCCGCTAAGGGAAAAGGAGAGGTTCTTTGATTCGTCGAGCTTGCAGGTGCGTCGCGTTGCCCCTGGTTCTGATCGCGTTCGCCGTCGTGCTGCTGGCACAGCCGGCCGCCGCTGCCACGCCGTCCCCCTATGGGACCAACGACGCGGGTGGCTTCCGCAACGTGCTGCCTCCCGGCGAGAACGGGCTCGGCACCACGATCGACATCATCAAATCCAAAGCTCCCTCCAAACCGCTGCCGCCACACTTCGCTGACCAGCAGCCGCTCTACGAAAACCTGCTCTACGCCAGCCCAACGCTGACCGAAGCGCAGATCCCCGACTACTTCAAGGACGCCACCTTCGGCGTCCCGGCCGGCCAGGTCGAATCGACGATCGAACCGCGGCCGGGGGTGACGATCCAGCGCGACTCGGCCTACGGCGTGCCACACATCTACGGCGACACCCGCGCCGACACGATGTTCGGCGCCGGCTACGCGGGCGCCGCCGACCGCCTCTTCCTGATGGACGTGCTGCGCCATACCGGCCGCGCCGAACTTGCCTCCTTCCTCGGCGGCTCCAACGCCGAGGCCGATGCCGGGCAGTGGAGCTTCGCCCCGTACACGGAAGCCGATCTGGAAAAGCAGGCGGCCCAGATGCCACAGCTCTACGGCGCCGCTGGCGCCCAGGCGGCAGCCGACGTGGCCGCCTACGTCGAAGGCATCAACGCCTACATCGACGCGGCCAAACTCGATCCCGCACTGGCGCCCGGCGAGTACACGCTGCTCGGCAAGCCGATGGAACCCTGGAAAGTCACCGACGTGATCGCGATCGCCTCGCTGGTCGGCGGCATCTTCGGCAAGGGCGGCGGCAACGAGCTGAACTCGGCGCTGACGATGCAGGCGTTCGTCGAACGGATGGGGAAGAAGGCGGGCCGTGAGGCCTGGCTCGGCTTCCGCGCCAAGAACGACCCCGAGGCGCCGACCACGATCGCGAAGAAGTTCCCCTACGAGACCCGCAGCGCCTTCGCCTCCAAGGGCCTGGCGCTGCCGGACAAGAACACGGTGCGCTTCACGCCCACCACGGCGAGCGCCTCGGCGAGCGCGGGGGCCGGCAACCCGGAAAGCCTCGGCGCCCGCCTGCAGAAGGCGATCGCCTCAGCCGGGCACGCCTCCAACTGGGAGCTCGTCTCGGCAAAGAAATCGGCGACCGGACACCCGATCGCCGTGATGGGCCCGCAGGTCGGCTACTTCGTGCCGCAGATCCTCATGGAGGAGGACCTGCACGGACCCGGGATCGACGCCCGCGGCGCCTCGTTCGCCGGCGTCAACCTCTACGTCCAGCTCGGCCACGGCCGCGACTACGCGTGGAGCGCGACGAGCGCCGGATCCGACAACGTCGACACCTTCGCCGAGCTGCTCTGCAAGGACAACTTCCATTACCGCTACAAGGGCAAGTGCCTGGCGATGGAAAAGCTCGAAAAGACCGAGAGCTGGACGCCGAACGCGATCGACTCGACCGCGGCGGGCTCGCAGACCCTGGTTGCCTACCGGACGGTGCACGGGATCGTCTTCGCCCGTGCCAAGGTGGGTGGGAAGAAGGTTGCCTACGTGAAGCAGCGCAGTACCTACTTCCACGAGGCCGACTCGGTGATCGGCTTCGGTCAGCTGAACGAACCCGGCGTCGTGACCGGCATCGCCGGCTTCAAACACGCTGTCTCGAACATCAACTTCACCTTCAACTGGGCGTACGTGGACTCCAACGACATCGCCTACGCGCTCTCCGGCGCCTACCCGCAGCGGGCCAAGGGGACCTCACCTGACTTCCCGGTGATGGGGACTGGCAAGTTCGACTGGAAGGGTTTCAACCCGGCCACCCAGCTGGCGACCTACCTGCCCTTCAAGAAGCACCCGCAGCAGGCCAATCCCGACTACCTCGTGTCCTGGAACAACAAGCAGGCGCCGGAATGGGCGGCGGCCGACGATAACTACGGCTACGGCCCGTTGCAGCGCTCGCAGATGATCGCCGACAAGGTCAAGGCGGCGACCAAGGGCAAGAAGAAGATGACGATCGCCCAGCTCGTCTCGGCGATGGACGAAGCGGCGACCCAGGACCTGCGCGGCTACCGGCTGCTGCCGCTCCTCTTGAAGGGCGTCGGCTCACCCCAGTCGTCGAACCTGAAGAAGGCGGTCAAGACCCTGCGCGCCTGGAACAAGGCGGCTGCGCACCGCCGCGACCTCAACCGCGACGGGGTCGACGAGGAAACGCCGGCGATCCAGCTGATCGACGCCTGGTGGCCGAAGTTGGTCGAAGCCCAGTTCAAGCCGGCGCTCGGCAACAAGGCATACGAACGGCTCGAGGGCATGCTGCAGATCGGTGACTCGGTCGGTGGCTCACCCGACGCACCGGCCTTCTACGACGGTTGGTGGGGTTACGTCTCCAAGGACCTGCGCAGCATCTTCGAGAAGAAGCCCCGCGGGGCGCTCAGCCGCCAGTACTGCGGCGGCGGCTCGAAGAAGAAGTGTCGTGCCCTGTTGCAGCGGACGCTGAGCGCGGCGCTGAAGGTGACCCCGGCGCAGCTCTACGGAGGTGGCAACGGCAAGTGCGCCTCGAACCCGCAGCCGTCCTGCTTTGATCAGAACCGGCCGACGGTGACCGGGGGCATCGAACTCGGGCCCTTCCCGTTCCAGAACCGGCCGACCTTCCAGCAGGTGGTCACGCTGACCCAGCGGCTGCCGCGCTGAGCCAGGAGAGAGCTAGTGGGCATGGCCGTGGTGCTCGTGCACCACGGCGTGCCCCTTGCCGCGGGCGATCAGCCAGCCGTTGAGCGGCCAGGCGACGGCGCCAGCGATCAGCAGGGCGACGGCGAGGCTCCACCAGAAGAGGGCGTCGCCGAGCCCGGCGGCGAGCGCGCCGGGGACGAGCAGGATGAAGAGGTTGTCGACAACCTCCATCGTCGCGATCGAGGCGGTGTCGGAGGCGAAGGCCAGCGGCGCGACCTGGCGGACCGACATTCCCGAGCGCAGCAGCGGCAGGCTGGTCAGCCCGTAGCCGAAGAGAAAGGCGAGGGCGACCGCAAGGGCGATCTGGGCGGCGTCGTGCCAGCCCCACCAGGTGGCCAGGACCATGCCCAGCACCTCGCCGATCGCGCAGCCGGTCAGGCAGTGGATCGTCGCGCTCAGCGACAGTCGGTTGAGAATCATCAGCCCCTCCTCATCAGACGCCCCACGGCGCCCATCAGCTCGTCGGTGCGGTCGACGCGCAGCTCGTCCTCAGCGCCGATCACGCAGTGGCGCGCATGCTCGTCGAGCAGGCCCAGCGCGACCTTGTCCAGCGCGGCCTGCACGGCGGAGATCTGGGTCAGCACGTCGATGCAGTAGCGGTCGTCCTCGACCATCCCCTCGACGCCGCGCACCTGGCCCTCGATCCGCCGCAGTCGCTTGCGCAGCTGCTCCTTCGAGGCGGTGTAACCGCGGCTGGGTTGAGTCTCAGATACCCCCATGGGGTATATACGGTAGCAGTCGCCGATCGCTCTTCGTCAGAATCCCGCCGATGAGCCAGGAGACTTGGTCCGCCGTCGACGACTTCATCGTCGAGACGATCGCCCCCGACGACGAGGCGCTGAGCGCCGCGGTCGACGCGGCGCTGGCGGCCGAGTTGCCCGCGATCCAGGTCTCGCCGCCGCAGGGCAAGTTGCTCAACCTGCTGGCCCGCACGATTGGAGCGCGCACGATTCTCGAGTTCGGCACCCTCGGCGGCTACAGCACGATCCAGCTCGCCCGGGCGTTGCCGGCCGACGGCCACCTGGTCTCGCTCGAGTTCAGCCCCGAGTACACGGAGGTGGCCCGAGCGAGCATCGAGCGCGCGGGCCTCGGCGAGCGGGTCGAGGTTCGAGTGGGGCCGGCGCTCGAGTCGCTGCCGGGCCTGGCGGAGGAGGGCTTTGGCCCGATCGACTTCACCTTCATTGACGCCGACAAGGTCAACACTCCGAACTACTTCTCCTGGGCGCTCGAGCGCTCCCGCCCCGGCGCCCTGATCGTTGCCGACAACGTCGTCCGCGACGGAACGCTGGCGGACGGCGGCGATCCCGATCCGGCCACCAAGGCGCAGCGCCAGTTCCACGAGATGGTGGCCGAGGAGCCACGGGTCTCCGCAACGACGATCCAGACGGTCGGCTCCAAGGGCCACGACGGTTTCACGCTCGCTCTGGTCCAGGCGTAGCCGGCGACGCCCAGAGCCCGACCCCTGCTATCTTTCTCCGTCGGCCCAATGGGCCTGTCGTCTGTGCCTGCCGTCCGATTCATGGGGCGCGCGGGAATCCTGTTTTCGATCCAAAGACCGGAGCAATGAAGGTCAGAGCTTCCGTAAAGCCGATGTGCGAGAAGTGCAAGATCATCCGCCGCAATGGGGCGGTCCTCGTGATCTGCCAGAACCCACGCCACAAGCAGAGGCAGGGCTAGGCCATGGCACGTATCGCTGGCGTCAATATCCCGGTCAACAAGCGGATCGAAATCGGACTCACCTACATCTTCGGCATCGGCCAGTCGACGGCGAAACAGATTCTCGCCGAGACGAAAATCGACCCCGGCACCCAGGCCAAGGACCTGACCGAGGAAGAGGTCATCAAACTGCGCGACGCGGTCGAGACCCACGAGGTCGAGGGCGACCTGCGCCGCGAGCGCTCGCAGAACGTCAAACGCCTGATGGAGATCGGCTCCTACCGCGGTCTGCGTCACCGCCGCGGCCTGCCGGTACGCGGTCAGCGCACCAAGACCAACGCGCGTGGCCGCAAGGGCCCGCGGCGCCTGAGCATCGCCGGCAAGCGCAAGGTATAGGGGAAGAGGATGGCTGAGAAAAAACCCTCGAAGGGTCGCGCGCGCCGTCGCGTCAAAAAGAACGTCACCTACGGACAGGCGCACATCAAGACTTCTTTCAACAACACGATCGTCACGCTCACCGACACCGAAGGCAACGTGATCGCCTGGGAGTCGGCCGGTTCGGCCGGGTTCAAAGGCTCGCGCAAGTCGACTCCGTTCGCTGCCCAGGTGACCGCCGACGCGGCCGCCAAGAAGGGCATGGAACACGGGCTCGAGCGGGTCGAGGTCTTCGCCAAGGGCGCCGGTTCAGGCCGCGAGACGGCGATTCGCTCGCTGCAGGCCGCCGGGCTCGACGTGACCACCGTCAAGGACGTCTCCCCGCAGGCCCACAACGGCTGCCGGCCGAAGAAGCGGAGGCGCGTCTAGTGGCTCGCGACACGTCCCCGCAGTGCAAGCAGTGCCGGCGCGAGGGCCAGAAGCTCTTCCTCAAGGGCGAGCGCTGCTTCACCGACAAGTGCGGTGTCGAGCGCCGGTCCTACCCGCCCGGCGAGCACGGCCGCGGCCGGCTGAGGCAGTCCGAGTACCGCGTGCAGCTGCGCGAGAAGCAGAAGACGCGGCGCTACTACCAGGTGCTCGAGAAACAGTTCCGCGCCTACTACGACAAGGCTTCGCGCCAGGACGGCGTCACCGGTGAGAACCTGCTGCGGCTGCTCGAGTCGCGCTTCGACAACGTCCTCGTCCGACTCGGCTTCGCCGCGTCGCGCCGTCAGGCCCGCCAGCTGATCAGCCACGGTCACTGGATGGTCAACGGCCGCCGCGTCGACATCCCGTCTTACCAGGTGCGTCCCGAGGACATCATCTCGATCAAGTCGAGCTCTTCCGCCACGGAGACGATTCAGCGAGCCACCGAACTCGTCTCCACGGTTCCCGCCTGGCTGCAGGCCGATCACGATGCCCTCACCGCCAAGGTTCTGCGCTACCCCGAGCGCTCCGAGATCTCGGCGCCGGTTCAGGAGCAGCTGATCGTCGAGCTGTACTCCAAGTAGCCCGGAAACCGCAATTTCTGAACACGCATACGCAAGGAACTCATGACCACTGATTTCCAGGTCCCCCGCATCATCTCCGAGAAAGTCGACGACCGTCGCGGCACCTTCACCATCGAGCCGCTCGATAAGGGCTTCGGCTACACCTTCGGAAATAGCCTTCGGCGCGTCCTGCTCTCTTCGCTGGGCGGCGCCGCGATCACCAGCGTCCGGATCGAGGGCGTCGCGCACGAGTTCTCGACCGTGCCTGGCGTCAAGGAGGACGTCACCGACATCGTTCTCAACCTCAAGGATCTGGTCGTGCGCATGCACACCGACGCCGACGAGGTCGAGGCCCCGCTGGTCGCGACCGGCCCCGGCGAGGTCAAGGCCAAGGACATCGACCTGCCCTCCGGCGTCGAGATCCTCAACCCCGAGGCGCCGATCGCCACGCTCGAGAAGAAAACGAAACTCGAGGTCTACCTGACGATCGGTCGCGGCCGCGGTTACTCGCCGGCCGACGAGAACAAGTCCGACGAGCAGCCGATCGGCGTGATCCCGATCGACTCGATCTTCTCGCCGATCCGCCGTGCCTCCTACGCTGTTTCCGCCGCCCGCGTCGGTCAGCGGACCGACTTCGACAAACTCGAGCTCGACCTCGAGACCGACGGCTCGATCGAGCCGGCCGCCGCGCTGCGCGAGGCCTCTGAGATCCTGATCAAGAGCCTGGCGATCTTCACCGACGCCGAGCGGGTCGAGGAACTGACCGCGCGTGAACCGCTGCCGACCCCGCTGGCCGACTCGCTGTCCTCTTCGGGGGCCGACGGTGTCGCCGCCAACAACGGGCTCGACGAGATCCTGATCGAGGAGCTTGAACTCGGCGTCCGCTCCTACAACTGCCTGAAGCGTGCCGGCGTGCAGACCGTCGGCGACCTGGTCCGCAAGTCGCGCGCGGAACTGAACGCGATCCCGAACTTCGGTCAGAAGTCGATCGAGGAAGTGATCGAGACCCTGCACGCTCGCGGCCTCGACCTCCAGCAGGACTAGACGCCGGGAAGCCAGGGAGAGGACCGATGCGCCACAAAAAGAAGCGGAACAAGCTGAGCCGTTCGTCGGCTCACCGCGAGGCGCTGCTGACGAACCTCTCCAAGCAGCTGATCGAGCACGAGCGGATCGAAACCAGCCAGGCGAAGGCGAAGGCGGTCAAGCCCGAGGTCGAGCAGTTGATCACGCTGGCCAAACGGGGCGACCTGCACGCCCGCCGGCAGGCGCTCGCCAGCCTCCACAACGACAAGTTCATCGTCCACAAGCTGTTCGACGAGGTGGCGCCGCGGTACTCGACGCGGCCCGGCGGCTACACGCGGATCGTCAAGTTGGGCCCTCGGCGGAGCGACTCCACCGAGATGGTCTACCTCGAGCTCGTCTAGACCTGCCGGCCGGCGGGTCCTGTCACCGTTGGGGGAGCGCTAGTAGCTCACGGACTCCAGGTAAAGGCCGTGGGGTGGGGCCGTGTCGCCTCCTGCGGAGCGGGGGGCCCCGTTTAGGAGCTGCGCAAAGCTGGCTGGGGCACGGCGGCCGCTTGCGACTTCCAGCATCGTGCCGACCAGGGCACGGACCATGTTGCGCATGAAGGCGTCGGCGGTGATCTCGAAGCTGAGGACGTCTCCGACTTGATCCCAGGCAGCGGCGAGGATGTCGCGGTCGAAGCGCACGTGGTCGGTCTGGGTGGGAGTGAAGGCGGTGAAGTCGTGGTTGCCGGCGAGCGCCGCCGCGCAGGCATCCAGCGCCTCGCGATCGACGTCGTGCGGCCACCAGAGCGCCCGGCCCTGCTCGAACGGGCTCGGCGTGCGGCGGGCGAGCAGGCGGTAGCGGTAGGTGCGTGAGCGGGCGTCGTGGCGGGCGTTGAAGCCGTCGGCGACCGTCGCCGCCTCGGTCACGGCGATGTCGTTCGGGCCGACGCCGTTGAGGCTGCGGGCGAGATCAGCCGGGAGCTCGGCGGCGGTCGTGAAGCTTGCCACCTGGCCGCGCGCGTGGACGCCGGTGTCGGTGCGCCCCGCCACGCTCAGTTCGACCGGTTCGCGCAGGATCGTGGCGAGTGCCGTCTCCAGCTCCCCCTGAACGGTGCGCAGGCCGGGCTGCCGGGCCCAGCCCCGGAAGCCGGAGCCGTCGTATTCGAGGTCGAGTCGCACGGTTGGCACCGGGGCAGTATCACCGAGGGCGGTGGGGACGGGTCGCTCTCCTAGAATCGGGGGTCGTGCGCATACTGCTCACCAACGACGACGGGATCAGCGCTCGCGGGCTGCAGGCGGCCCGACGCGCGCTGCGCGAGCTCGACGACGTGGTCGTCGACGTGATCGCCCCGAACACGAACCGCAGCGCGACCGCGCGCAGCATCACCACGCGTTCGCCGCTGACCGTCGAGGAGGTCGAGTTCGAGGACGGAGACAAGGGCTACGCCGTCGACGGCACGCCGGTCGACTGCGTGCGCTTCGCCGAGGTTGGCTTGCTCGGCGGCCGGCCGGACCTGATCGTCTCCGGGATCAACCACGGCGCCAATCTCGGCGACGACATCACCTACTCCGGGACGGTGGCGGCGGCCCTGGAGGGGATCGTGCTCGGGATTCCGGCCGTGGCGCTCTCCCAGCAGTCCTCCGGCGGCGGCATGGGCTACCTCAGCGGCCGCTTCGACTTCACCGTCGCCGCCGCGTTCACGGCTGAGCTGGTCGCCAGATTGACAACTGTCCAGATGCCGGAGGCGACGCTTGTCAATGTCAACTTGCCCGCCGGCGAGCCGCGCGGGATCGAGGTCACCAAGCTCGGCAAGCGGATCTATAACGACGAGCTGAAGCTGCTCGAGGAGACCGAGGACGGCCACAAGCGCTACGAGATCTACGGCTGGCAGCCCTCTCACGAGGAGATCGAGGGGACCGACCTGCACGCGGTCGCCCACGGGCGGATCGCGGTCACCCCAATCCACTTCGACCTCACCGATCACGGCGGCCTGGACGCGCTGCGCGCCTGGGGCTTCGAGGAGATGTTGGCGGCGAGCGGCACCCCCGCGGCGTGAGCGGCGACGCGGCCCAGCGGGCGGTCGAGCTGAGGGCCGAGCTCGACCGCCACAACCGTCTCTACTACGTGCTCGACGAACCCGAGGTCGGCGACGACGTCTACGACCGATTGCTTGACGAGCTGCGCGCGATCGAGGCCGAGTACCCCGAGCTGCGCACCGCCGACTCGCCCACGCAGCGGGTCGGCGCGGCGCCGCTGGAGCGCTTCGACCCGGTCGAGCACCACGAGGCGATGCTCTCCCTTGGCAACTCCCGCAACGAGGAGGAGCTGCGCGCCTGGGAGAACCGGCTCGCCAACTACCTGAAGCGCCTCGACATCACCGCCTCCCAGTTCAGCTACACGACCGAGCCGAAGATCGACGGCCTGGCGATCACGCTGACCTACGAGGACGGCGTGCTGGTGCGCGGCGCCACTCGCGGAGACGGGCGGGTGGGCGAGGACGTGACCCAGAACCTGCGCACGATCGGCTCGGTGCCGTTGCGGCTCAAGGATGCCCCGGAGCTGATCGAAGTACGCGGCGAGGCCTACCTGCCGATCGCCGCCTTCAAAGCGCTGAACGAACGCCGCGCCGCGGCTGAGGAACCGACCTTTGCCAACCCACGCAACTCGGCCGCTGGCTCGATCCGCCAGCTCGATCCGGCGCTGGCCGCCGAACGGCCGCTCTCGACCTGGATCTACGGGATCGGCGCGGTCCGCGGCGTCGAGCTCGCGACCCACATGGACGAGATCGAGTGGCTGAACGACAACGGCTTCAAGGTCAATCCGGATACTGATCACCACAAAGGGGTCGAGGGCGTTGTTAAGCGCTGCCACTGGTGGGAGGAGCGGCGCGAGCAACTCGACTACGAGATCGACGGCGTCGTCGTCAAGGTTGACGAGAAGGCGCTCTGGCGTGAGCTCGGCGTGGTCGGGCGCGAGCCGCGCTGGGCGATCGCCTGGAAGTTCCCGCCGACGACGGCGACGACGAAGATGAACCGGGTGGTCTGGAACGTCGGCCGCACCGGGCACTTGGTGCCGTTCGCGATGCTCGAGCCGGTTCACGTCGGCGGCGTGACCGTGACCACCGCGACCCTGCACAACGAGGAGGACCTCGAACGCAAGGACGTGCGCGAGGGCGACGAAGTCGTGGTGATGCGCGCCGGCGACGTGATCCCCCAGGTCGTCTCGCCGAAACTGCCGCGCGAGAACCCGCGGGCGCGCAAACCGAAGCCGCCGAAGCGGTGCCCGGCCTGCAAAACCGAGACGGTAAAGCGCGAGGACTCGGTCTTCACGATCTGCCCCAACCGCTCCGGCTGCCCGGGACAGTCCTTCCAGCACGTCAAGCATTTCGTCAGCAAGGGCGCGATGGACATCGATGGGCTGGGGGAGAAGCAGGCGCTGACCTTCCTGCAGGAGGGCGTGATCGGCGACGTCGGCGACATCTACGACCTCACCGAGGAGCGACTGGTCGAGCTCGACCGCTTCGCCGAGACCTCGGCCCGCAACCTCGTCGCGGCGATCGACGCCTCGCGCCAACGGCCCTTCAAGCGCGTGCTCTACGCGCTCGGCCTGCCCGGCGTCGGCTACGTGACCGCGGAGGCGCTGGCCGACCACTTCGGCGCGATCGACGCTCTGCACGCCGCCGACCCCGAGGCGATCGAGGAGGTCGAGGGCGTCGGCCCGATCATGGCCGAGCAGATCGCCGAGTCGCTGGCCGACGAGGCCACCTGGGCGCTGGTCGAGAAGCTGCGCGAGAAGGGCCTGCGGCTCGAGGCCGACGAGTCGGAACGGCGCGCCACCGGTGGTCCACTGGAAGGCAAGACCGTAGTGCTCACCGGCACCCTGCCGACGCTCACGCGCGAGGAGGCAGCGGCCCTGGTCAAGGGCGCGGGCGGCAAGGTGACCAACTCGGTTTCGAAGAAAACCGACTTCGTCGTCGCCGGCGAGAGCCCCGGCTCAAAGCTCGCCAAGGCGGAGAAATTCGGCACCGAGGTGCTCGACGAGGCAGGGTTGCTGGCGCTGGTCGGACGCTGACGTTTGTAACCCAGGGGGTTACAAACGTCGTACGGTCAGTAGCTGGCAACAAGCCCGGCGATTCGGTCCTGCTGGAGGTGCGCGAGGCTGAGGCTGCCGACGCTGCCCATCAGGATCGAGAACGCCATCACCTTGCCGCTCTTGTTGAAGCAGTAGCCGGAGAGGTTGCTGACGCCGGTCAGGGTGCCCGTCTTGACACGGCAACGACGGTTGGCCGCGGTGCCGGTCATGCGACCGTCGACCGTCCCCTCGGCGCCGGTCAGCGCCAGGTCCTGAATGAACTCGTCGCCGACGTCCTGCTTGCGCATGCCAAGCAGCAGGTCGATCACCTCGCGCGGGGAGGCGCGGTTGCTGCGGGTCAGTCCGGAGCCGTCGACCGCGTGCAGCCGAGCACCGAGCGAGCCGGCGAAGTTCTCGACGACGGCGGCCCCGGCGGCGGTCGTGCCGGCGTTGCCGAACTTAGCGCCGAGCAGCTTGATCAGCATCTCGGCGAAGAAGTTGATCGAGTAGACGTCGGTCGCCTCGACGATCCGGCCGAGCGGCGGCGATTCAATGATCGCCACCCGCTGGGCGTTGGCCGGCGTAGGCCGCAGCGCCACCGTCGCCGGCATCGAGATGCCGCCGCCGCGCAGCGAGCGCGCCAACGTGCTCGCTGCCAGCTTGGCGGGATCGGACGAGAAGCCGCTGGAGCTGCTGCTGCCGCGGAAGCCCGAGTTGAAGGCCAGGCCCGAGAGCGGCCCGATGTAATAGCTGGTCGCGTAGCCGGAATCGGCAACCCCGCGGAGGCGGTCGAAGATCGAGTCGTCGGCGTAGAGACGGCCGGTCACGGACTTGATCCCGGCGAGGCGGATTTGCGGTTGCAGTGCGAATAGGTTGGTGCCGAGACCGCCCAGGTAGCCGTTGTAGAAGCCGGGCGTGCCGAGTGCGGGATCGCCGCCGCCCTGCAGGTAGAGGCTGCCGCGCAGGACGCCACGGGCGTCGACGGGGCCGTCGCGGAAAACCTTGGTCGTGATCCGGTAGTCGGGGCCAAGCTTGGCGAGCGCGGTCGCGGTGGTGAACATCTTCATGTTCGAAGCCAGTGGCAGCGTCCGGTTGGCGCCGCTGGCGCAGGCCACGCGACCGCTTTCGGCGTCGACGACGAGCAGGGCGCTGGCTCCGCCGCCGCCCGACTTGAGCATGCTCTTCATGCTGTCGCAGGCGGGGCTCGCCTGGGCGCCGGAGGCCAGCAGAAGCGCCACGGCGCAGGCCGCCGCGAGCAGGATCGAGACCCTTTTCATCGTCCCTAGGAACACCTGAGCCGACCAAGGTAGCGGGCCTGCCGGCCTGGTCGGCCGGCCAGGATGGGATAATTCGTTCCGGCATGGGGAAAGTCGTCGATATCGAGTCGAAGCCCAGGCGCCGTCCGCGGGGTCGCAAAAAGCCGTCGAAGACGGCTCTGGTGCTCGGCGGAGGCGGCTTCACCGGCGGCGTTTACGAGATCGGCGCGCTGCGCGCGCTCGACCTCCTGGCCGTGAACAGCTCGGTCAACAACTTCGACGTCTACGTCGGCACCAGCGCCGGATCCTTCGTCGCCTCGATGCTCGCCAACGGCGTCACGCCGGAGGAGATGATGCAGGTGCTAAACGCCCGCGTCCCCTCCGAGCTCGAGGATCTCGACCTCGACAAGGTCCTGAAGCCCAACTACCTCGGCTTCCTGCAGAAAGCGGCGGCGCTGCCGCTGCGCAGCTTCGAG
>Ga0315912_10002902_pt1 | contig 17626 bp, 14 predicted proteins | sample VfabasoilMG_FD_204469 | JGI IMG/M metagenome (GOLD analysis project Ga0315912, IMG submission 204469) | Garden soil microbial communities collected in Santa Monica, California, United States - V. faba soil | ecosystem: Environmental > Terrestrial > Soil > Garden | place: USA: California...
GTCGTAGGTGGTCACCGTGCCGAAGGCATCCGTGATCGTCTCGACGAGTCCGGTCGCCCCGTAGGTGTAGGTCGTCGAGATCGTGCCGTCGTAGACGCTGTTGCCGTTCTTGTCCGTGGTCGCGATCCCGGAGGGCAGCGTCACAGCCGGGGCCTCCAGCTCAGTCAGGTTGCCGTCCCCATCGTAGGTGTAGGTCCAGGTGCGACCATTCGGGTCGGTGAGCGTCGCGAGCCGGCTGAGGCCCGTGTAGGTGTAGGTCCACTCGACGGGGTCCGTGGTGTCCTCCTCGTCCTCCTGGAACTGCACCGAGGTGATGTTGCCAACCGAGTCGTAGGTGTAGGCGAGGCGGTTGTCGCGCGGAAACTCGACGAGCGTCACTTCAGCGTCGGCGTCGTACGTCAGCCCGAGGCGGTACTCGACCGCGTCGACGGTGACCACGCGCAGCGTGATGAGTTCGTCGTTGTTGTAGATGTACTCGGTGACGTTCGTCTCGGGGTCGGTGACCGTGGTGGAGTGGTTCCCCGGGTCGTACACGAAGCTGTAGGTGCCGCCGGCCACTGTCGCCGTGGCGGTGTCGCCGTTCGTCTCGTAGGTGAAGGCGTAGCTGTTGACGCTCACGCCGTCCTCGGGCAGATGCACGGCGCTCAGGCGCCCCGAGCCGTCGTAGCTGTACGTCGTGACCTTGCTGAGGGGGTTGCTCACGCCGGTGAGCCGGCCGGACGTGTAGGTGTAGGTCCACACGCGCGAGTCGTGGTCGGTGATGGTCGAGATGCGGTCGTTGCCGTCGTAGGCGATCGTCGTCACCTGGGACAGGGTGTCAGTCACCGTGGTGAGGCGGCTGTAGGCGTCGTAGCCGAAGGTGAGCGTGTTGCCGTTGGTGTCGACGACCGTCTTCAAGCGGAACCAGTCGTCACCCTCGTCCTCGTAGGTCTCGACGACGCCGTATTTGTCCGTGCGCGTGAAGATGTCAGGGGAGGGACCCGTGTCCTTCTCCAGGAGGTCGTAACGCCCGGCCGGCGAGGTGTAGTCGCCGCTGTCCTCGGTGTAGAGGTCGATGCGGCCCATGTCGTAGAACGAGACGTCGTTGTTGGCTTCCTCGAACAGGCGCTTGTTCCAGGAGAACTCCCACTGGCTGCCGAGCGGGCCCGCGTAGCTGGTGACCGAGCCACGGAAGATGCGGTCGAATGCGAGCGGCAGGCCGACGCCGCGCAAGCTGAGGTCGCGCTCCTGCCACTCCACGCGGCCGCCGTTCGTGAGCCAGAGAGGCGGCAGAGTGCTCTTGGCGCCGTAGCCACGGCTGGCCGGGTCCGCGAAGGAGGTGCCGCCACCGCCGACGAGTTCGGTCGGGCCGAGGGCGTACAGGAAGCGGTTCGCCAGCCCCGAGCTGAACTGCGGGTTCCGCAGCGTCTCTTGCGTGGCCTCGCGCGACAGTGCCGCCTTGCGCGTCGCCGCCGGGGGCATCGCGAAGCTCGCGAATACCCCGACAGAGACCGCGATCACCAGCAGAACAAGAAATGAACCCTTTTTCGCAGCGCGACTCATCGAGCAACCCCCTGTCGATTCCTTGCTGGGGCGCGGTGGGCATCCGCGTCTGCGCCATCCCGTGGCGCGCGCGGCCGTCGCATTCCCAGACGCACGCGAGATTCGGCGCTATCTCGGATTCTGTCAAGGGGGGTAGCCGCAGAACGCTCGTTCCGCGAAGTGATCGCGCCGCGCGACAACGGTCGTGTGCTGCAACGCACGACGGATGAAGAGCCACAAATCGGCGCTGCGTCACCGAAAAAGATAATTGCGTGAAGCGCCAAATGCGATCACGTGTCCAGCCCCAGATGATGCGCGTCGGCGTTGCCAGTGCACGACGGATGCGCGCGAAGGGGCGTGCATCGGCGAGCCGGCCCGGGCATGTGGGGGGGCCGGAGTTCGCGAGGGGCCGTCGACCCTGCTGCGTTCTAGGCCGGAATGCCGTTCCGAATGACTCCGAGCATCACGTCCACGAAGCGATCGATCTCGCTCTGCGTCGTGTAGACGCTCGGCGAGACGCGGATGCCGGAGACCTCCTCGTGGTCGATGCGCTGCACGAGGATCCGGTGCTCGTTGAAGAGGTGGCGGGCGAGGGCTCGGCTGTCGATCCCATCGATCGACATCGTGGCGATGCCGCAGGCGAATCCGGGAGCCAGGCTCGTGTGCAGCCGGACGCGCTCGTGTTCGAGCAGGGCCTTGGCCCATCGGTCTCGGAGCCAGACGAGGCGAGCTGCTTTGCGCGCGGGGCCGAGGCCCTGGTGGAAGGTCAGGGCCTCGGCGACGGCAAGGGTGTTGGCGATGGGGTGGGTGCCGATCTCCTCGAACTTGCGGATGTCCTCGCGCAGGCTGTCGGGCGCCGCCATGAGCGGCCAGAGGTCGCTTATGCGCTCCTTCCGCACGTAGAGCAGCCCCGTCCCGATGGGCGCGAAGAGCCACTTGTGGAGGCTCGCGGCGTAGTAGTCGCAGTCCAGCTCCCCGATCGTGAAGTCGAAGTGCGCCAGCGCGTGCGCCCCGTCGACGATCGTGGGGACGCCGTGCCGGCGTGCCATGGCGACCACAGCCTTCACCGGCAGGATCTGCCCAGTGATGTTGATCATGTGGCTCACGAGCAGCAGCCGCGTAGCCGGCGTGATCGCCGCCTCGAAGCGCGAGACGACCTCGGCGTCGTCCTCGCAGGGCGTGGGCAGGACGACCCTCTTGACGACGATGCCCTCCCGGCGAGCCCGCTGGTCGAAAGTCGTGAGCATGCGTGGGTAGTCTTGCGTGCTCGTGACCACCTCGTCGCCGGGGCGGAGGTCGAAGCCGAACTGGCAGGTTTGCAGCCCCTCGGAGGCGTTGCGCGTGAAGGCGATCTCCTCGGGCGAGACGGCCCACTGCTGCGCCACGCGTTCGCGCAGAGCCTCGCGCTGCGGCTCCAGAACGCGCCACATCGTGTAGGCGGGTGCTTGGTTGCTGAAGGCCAAGTGCCGCGCCATGGCGGCCTGGACGAATGCGGGCGAGGGGGAGGCGCGGCCGTTGTCGAGGTTGAGGATCGTGCGGTCGACGGGGAAAGCTCGGGCCACCTCGAACCAGAAGTCCTCGTCGCTGGAGACGTCCTCGGCCGAGCGCGAATCGCTACCCATGGCGACGAGCGCGGCGAGGGCAGCTCGCGGGTCGAACATCAGAGCCGCCGGAACGGCCATTCCGCCGAGAAGGGTTCGTCGGTTGTGCATCCGCGTGGGCATCCGCCTCACGGCATACCACGAGTCCGAGATACTCGGCTACCATGCCGGCAAGGGTATCCCCATCGAGGAGGGTAGGCATGTTCAACAGTCGCGTAGTGGTCGCAGTGTTTCTCATCGCTCTCGGCAACGCGGGAGCCAGTACGTCGGCACAATTGCAGCTCGAAGGGGAGGCCAAGCACAGGCCAGCTCCTGAACTCCAACCGCTGATCCCGAGTCCAGTCGCCAAGCTGCTACCTGACCCCGGAGACCTCCAGCAGTTCGGGATCTCCGTGGCGATGTCGCCAGGCCGAATCGTGGTGGGAAGTCCGAACGACGGCGATGGCGGACTCAGTGCCGGTGCTGCCTACGTCTACGAACTCATCGGCTGTGCGTGGATGCGGCAACAGAAGCTCCTGGCACCGGATGCTGCGGCTGGGGATGTGTTCGGAGTAGTCGTGGCGATGGAGGACGACGTCATCGTCGTGAGCGCGCGCGACCGGCATGAAGCGGGCCAGCTCACGGGAGCGGTCTACGTGTTCGAGTGGACGGGCGCCGAGTGGGAGTTTGCGGTGAAGCTGCTGCCCCCTGCACCCATTCCGCATCCGGGTGACCATGGCTTTGGAAACGGTGTGGCTATTTCCGGCGACGTGATCGTCGTGGGGTCGCCCGACGACACGCTCTGCGGCCCGAATGCGCTTTGCGGTGTCGCCTACGTCTACGTTCGCACCGGATCGAGCTGGCGAGATGAGTCGAGCCCGATGGTTGCGACGACGAAGCTCGTCGCCACAACGCCGGTGCCGTCATCGCACTTTGCGGACCAGCTGGCCGTGGATGGCAACATCATCGTCGCGAGTGCCCCCAATGTGGCCGGCGGGGCGGTCTACGTGTTCGAGAAGCCTGCAGGAGGGTGGGGGGCGAATCCGGTGACCACGGAGACAGCGAGACTTGTCTCCGCCACACCAACACTCGGTGCGGCGTTCGGCATCAGGCTCGACGTTCAGTGGGACGACATCGAGGGCGATCTCATCGCGATCGGCGCTTGGACCGATGACTACGATGGCACGGACTCCGGGGCTGGCTACATCATTCGTGAACCCCCTGGTGGGTGGGCTGGAACCATCCCCTTGACGCCAGTCCTGGCGAGCCACCTGATCGACGCGGAAGATTCCTTTGGCATGGGAATCTGCATCGACGGCGATCGGGTCACCATCGGAGCGCCTTACGGCCCCCCTCCGGTGATCAGTGGAGGAGTCGAATCCGGCAGCCTCTACGTGTTCGAGCATGACGGTTCCACCTGGGTGGATGTACAGCACTTGCAGGTGCTGGACGTGGAGAACGGAGGCGCCTACGACCCGTCCTTCGGCTACGCGGCAGCTCTCAGCCGGAGCGTTCTTGTGGTGGGTGCTTTGGACGACGACAACGCGGCTGGAAAGGATGCAGGCGCGGTGTATGTCTTCAACATCAGCCCGTGATGGGGTAGCAGCGTGATGGCTGCTGGGGCGTAGCAGGTCTGACCGCTCCCTGCGGCCTTTCCACGTGGAGGGGCACGGCATTCCGGGCTCAGCAGGTCACCGGCATGGCGGCACGCCGCGTTGCACTGGGTGTCGCTCGACGGGGATCTGGATGCATCGCCGTACAGCCTGAGGCCGACGATGACCTGATCGCGCTGACCATGCCGAGGCGCCCGCTGGCACTCACTGCAGCAGCGCAGACAGGATCTCCGCCATGCTCGTTCCCACGATCAGGGGCGCGAGAGCGGTGAGGGATGCCGTGACTCTTCCCGGTATTGAGAGAAGTAGGCCCTGTTCCTGCATGCGCGTGCGGCGCTCCTCGTCGGTAGCCTCTGGCCATTCGCGCTCCGCCTCTCTCGCCACGCGCTGACGAAGCAGCCATGCGCCCGGGAGGAAGACCGCGAGCACGTACAGCGTGAACGATCCGCCTGCGAGGAGCGTCATCGTGTGGGCGACCACCGTAGCGCTCGGCACCTGTGCGGCCTCGATGACGGTGGTCGGCCAGCGGAACAGCGCGTTCACCTCAAGCACGGCGGCGCTCAGCATGCAGGACCCCGAGGTGAGCAGGGCGCCGAAGCCCTGGATGCGCTTCCTGCTGGACGCGATCCACTCCGCCCCGGCCGCCTCGATGGGGCGTGTCACGACCTGAACCGCCGCCAGCATCAGCCAGAGCGTGACCACGGTTCCCCAGTTGCCGATGCTCGTGAGTACCTCGATGCCCGTCCGATCGCCCCCGACATGGCCCAGGTATTCCTCAAGCGACTCGAAGGACGAGGGAAGGCCGTCGAAGATCCAGCCCACGGCCAGGAGAACGACGAGGGGTGCGAACGCCAGCGGGCTCGCTGTCAGGGCGAGCCAGTTCGCGGCGAGGCCACGTTCCCGCAACTCCTGAAGGACGATCCTCCCGGCCACGAGTGCCACGCCCGCCATGGACAGCAGGTAAGCTAGCGCGGCGACGCCCCACAGAGCGCGCGCCTGAAAGCGCCGCGCACCAGGACTCGGAGATGCCTCTGAGATCGGGGGATCACTCGGGACCGAGACCGAGTCGGAGGCCTCGGGCAACAGGGGCCCACTGTGACTCGGCACGAGGCCCACCGCGAGCAGAAAGGCGACGACGAAGGTCACGCACAGGAAGGCCCCGAGGCACGGAACCAAGCCTGCGCGATCAAGATCTGGATTGGGCCTGCTAGCCGACACGCGCCGGACCTCTGGTGATGTGCCTCGCGGAGATTAGTCGAAGCCGCAGCAGAGCGTGCCGTTCTGACAGGCAATGGCGACGGAGAAGACGACGGACTGAGGAGAAAGGTACACGCTTGGTCCGCCAAACGGGTTGTATAGGCCGACGCTCTGGTAATAGGCCAGAATCTGTTCCAGGCACTCACAGGCGAAGGTGATGGTAATGGGCTGCGGTGCGAAGGGGCCAACGCCACACGTGTTGAGGTCCCAGCAGTTTGATCCAGAGCCTACGCCCAGGACTTCGAAGTCAAGGCCGCAGACAGGGACAACGTTGCCATTGGGTAGGGGGATGCCGCCGGGCCATGTTTGGAAGGGGATTGTCTCGTAGACAAACACACGAGCAACGCCACCTCCTGGAGGGTAGAAGCACGGATTGGTGATGCACAACTTGGCAAACGGCGAGTTGAAGTAAGCGGCTGTCTGACACGCGTACAGAAGCTGGAAGATATTGACATCTACAACATGAAGGGGCGTGAACTGGGCTGGGTTGTACATCATGCAAGGCGGCATCACGCACCCGGTGCTGGCGGCCGGCGTCCATGTCGATCCGTTGTAGAGCGGCCCGAAGCTGATGTTGATGCCGCACGGAACCGACGCAGGGGGAGGGAAGGCACCACCGCAGTTCGGTGAGGGCGTGCAGGGGTTACCAGGGTCTGGTGGACTTCCTGTGATGGGAGGCACCGTGTCGCCAGGGCCGCCGTAGCTGCCGTTGGAACTGCCCGGGGCGTTCTTGAATGCAGCCGATGGCACCCATCCGGTGGGGCCTGGTCTCATCCCCATGGGCACCGTCTGAGTGCTCACTCCTACGCCAGGCTGGATCAGGACTGCCGCGTGGCCACTAGGTGCGCCTGGCTGGAACCAGGGCACAGGCTCTGCGCCGTCAGGGACGAAGATCGATACCGAGCATCCGAGATGGCCAGGCTGTTCGAGCGGCAGGATGGTGCTGGCGCCGACCAAGTGCCACGAGCGGACCGCCGAGAATTCCGGACCAATCCCGATCCAAACGAGGTCATTCGGGGGGCCTTGGAGCACGAGGTGGCTGGATCCATTCGAAGGGACATCGAGCGACGTTGTCGTGCCGGGCTGCAGCCATCCACCGCGAACTGGTGAGATGTCTTGCGACATCCCTGCAGGTACTCCGAGGACGGTGAAGACAATCACCAAACAGAGGGCAGGTGTCAGGGGCATGGGAATCTCCTTTCGTTGCGCAAGGAATGGTATTGTGGTACGTGGCTTGGCCAAGACTGCTGACAGTCTCCTCCTATCCATCGCACGAGATCCCTGCGGCAGCTGACGTCTTCGCCGAGGCTGGGACAGCGGCGGCCGATGGACTGGACTTCCAGAGCGAGACCAGCACCGCAGCAGCTCCCGCTCCCTGCATGGCGACGATCTTCCACCATGCTGTGCCTAGGATCCTGTCACCCAACGTGGCAATGGGTTCCATGCTCTGCATCATTTGATGGGAAACCGCGTCTTGAAGTTCTGACGAGTGCTTGAGGGAGATGAAGTTTCCGACAGCAAATGCAATGAACGCTATCGACAAAATGCATCGTGCCTGGTTGCGATGTCGGTCATAGGTGTCTGTGAACGCAAACCCCATCGTTCCGAACGCCACGGTCACGTAGAGCACCCACAGTTCGTGGTAGTGCGTCACTGAGTAGGTCCAGAGAGACCGAAGAGTCTCTTCCGAAGCGTTGCTGCTAGCATCGAGCGGGTTCACAGGAACTCCTACATTCGGAGATCAGTTCTTTCTCGGCTTCAGCCACTTCGGCCACTTGGGGGCATCAGTCCCGGGTACCGGTGTACCCCAGAAATCCGCGTCGAAATCAGGTCGCAGATGACGGATCGCGAGGCGCTGTACCAAGTTGACATTCGGCATCATGCCGTGGAAGCCCGCGAGCTTGACCAACGCCTTGTCTGCGACCTCCCACATGGACAGGTCGTCCGGCGTGACGCCAACAAGCCTCTCAGGATCGAGGAACTGAGGACACGCACCGCGGAACGGAACAGTGCCATCGCCTGTGTTTGGGCTGCCAGGGCCCTCGTTGTCCGCGTCAATGAGCTTGAACCACGGGCCTCCGTGCCATGTCTCCACTTCGACTCGGAGCAACGTTTTGGCGTCCAGCCCGACGATGGCCAACCAGCCTTCCACTCCTTCGGGCAGCACGTCCGTGGATCTAAGATCAAGTGAGTTCACAACTCCGATCAGTCGCGCTGCATTACTGAGGAGTCGGTCAAGCAACGTCTCGGCGTCCGTGCTCGCGCCGACGCGTCGAACGTAGGCGCGTAGCGTGTCGAGGACAGACTTCTGCCAGTTTCCACGATCGAAGAGGTCGACAGGCTGTCCGTTGTCTGTCCAAACCGCAGCGTCCGGAAACGACGGCAGCAGTTGATAGAGCGCGGGCATCATCCGCGCCGCCTCGCGCTCGCGGTCTCGTGGGGCAGGGCCCGTGAGCGATCCCATGCCCGTGGAGATCTTGTGGATCGCGTCCACGGAGCCTCGGAAGGGCGTCCCGATGGTCACAACCCGGCGAACCTTGGAGTCACCCTTCTTGATGCCCTCGTGCTCACCAGCTTGTTTGCATCGGAGGTATGCAGCTGCAATCACTCCACCCATCGAATGCCCGACCAAGTCTACGCGATCAGGTGGCTCGCTCCTGTAGTGCGGTAGAAGTCGGGTTCGGCCCAGTGCTTCGTCGATCATCTGCTCCAGCGCGACAGCGTTGTCGAAGCAATCACGCCTCCAATCGTAGCCGAACGCAAACACGGGCGTGGGATGACTTGCCTTCTTCGTCAGGTCGTGCCGGAGTGCTTCGACCAGGTCGTCATAGGCGATCGTGAAGGGATTGCGCGGCCCGATGCGTGCTGGCTCGACGGCGTCGTATCGCAGGTCGTCCGGGTGCAGCGCGATGCGCTCGAAGTTTTTCTTCAAGACGGATGTCCAGACCTCTTCAGGCTCGATGGGATAGCGATCTTCGAGGACTGACGCTGTGATGCCTGGAATGACGATGACGGGATTCTGAGGTGCCATGGTGAGGTCCGTTGGCTAGTTGTCCGGTTCGTCGGCGATCCACACGTTGCCAACGACTATTTCGCCGGGTCCGACCTGCAGTTGGATGTTCGTGCATCCGCCCGGCCGCCCGTCGGCATCGGACCCGACCTTCTCGTTGGATGCTCCGCAACCGGCATCGTCCATGTCCGTTCGGAAGACCTGGCCGCGCTGTTGGAGTTCGGCGATCACTTCGTCGTCAGGGAGCACGACGCTCCCGTACTTCTTGGGGCCGGAGGAGACCACGTAGACGTCGGCGCTCACCGCGTCGAGGAACTCCCGGCGCGACGAGGTCTTGCTGCCGTGGTGGCCCACGATGAGGACATCGGAGTCCAGCTCGGCGGCGCAGCAGGCGAGCAGTGAGCCCTCGACCGAGTCGTCCTCCGGCGTGCCCTCATCCCAGGTGTCCCTGCTGCCTGCCTCAGAGTCGCCCATGAAGAGCACGCGTACTTGCCCCAAGTCCATCCGGACTACGAGGCTGTTCTCGTTCAGGTTGCTGTGGGTGCTCCCGTCGGCATGTAGGACCTGTATCGAAGCCAGACCGCTGGATCCGAGCGGCACGACCTCGTCGCTATCGAGCATGGGGCCATGGAGGATGTCGAACGACGTCTGCCGGACTGGCAAGGTGAAGGTCCCCGGGCCCCGTGCGGCCGTGCGGTAGGCCACACCGGCTTCTTGGCTCACCGCCCGCAGGAATCGCTCATAGCCCGTCGTGTTGTTCGTTGCGCCGGAGTCCCAGACGTTGTCCACGTCGAAGGCGCTGATCACGTCAGGAAGGAGTTCGACGTGGTCGCGGTGGGGGTGGCTGAGGATGATGTAGTCGATGCGGCTCAAGGTTGGCGTCGCGAGGGCCAGGTAGTTCAAGAGCCGGTTGTCCGGGCCGAGGCGAAGGTCGTCGTTGGAGCCACCGTCGTAGAGCACGGAGAAGTCCGGGCCCTGGACGAGAACTGCGAGGCCGGTTCCGACATCGACTACATGGATCAGGTACGTCGGACCTGCAATTGTCGCCGCAGCTGGCCCTGATGCGTCCGGCACCCGATCAGTCCAACTCTTGCTCACGAAGCCACGCGAGCCATCGTCCAGCTCGATCTCGTACCAGCGCGGGACGGCCGACAGGTACAGTGCCGACTCCCCAGGATGCAGCTTCCCGACGACCGCACTGTCCGACGACGGACTGGCTCGGACGGTGACGCTGTCGGTCACCCGATCGGAGGGAACGACCCGGTCCGCGACGGCTCTTAGGGCCGGACTCGCTGCTGGAGTAGTCTCCGTCGGCGCTGAAGCGATCCGTGGGGGATCCGCTGCGGCGACCTGCGGAGCTGTAACGGAGATCCAGGCCACGAGGAGGCCTAGCGCCCACCTCCACGGCCGCAGCACGCTGCCGTCGGCATTCACCTCCTCATCCTCGGGTCGATCCTCGGGCTCTTGATTGGAAGCGCCGTCCACCTCGTTGGCAGGCACCGTCTCAGCGATTGAAGGCCGGCTGTCGGAGTCAGCGAGGCCATCTTCAGCGAGGTCCTGCCGGTATTCTCCGAGGCCTACATGCGTGAAGACGGCTGACACGCCGAGGAGGAGGAAGAGGGCGCATCCCACGAGCGCCAGGTACCAACCCGCCAACGACCAGGCGGTGCCTCCCCAGGCAAGCGTGAGCACGTAGCCCGCGATGAACAACTTGATCTGGACGTGGTAGGTGGTCGCGAGCCGGTTCAGAAAGGGCAGCTGCTGGTAGCTCGCCGTCTTCACGTAGTGCGACCAGTGAGCGTCGAACGTGGGGCGATCCAAGCCCATGTGCGCCGCCGCGTACGGGTCCAAGATGCGTTCCTCGATGATCGTTGCCAGAGACGAGACCAGGCTGCCGAACAGCGCCGAGGCGAGGATCACGACGAGGCTCATGAACCAGTCGTGCGACAGCGCCTGGGAGATGCGCAGGCCGTCGAACACGGTCGGATCGATTCCGAGCAGCACGAGCACGACGGCGCCAGCGACCATGGCGCCAGGGAGCAGCGTGGTCAGGACGGCCTCAATCCCAAAGGACGTCACCGCGGGACTCCCACGGCGCAGGGCGGCCTCGGCGCACCCGTCACCACACGGGCGGACGTCACGGTGTTGCCTCCGGGAATGGGAAGGCTCCCTTCGGGATGCCGGCATCGACGTGGCGGCGAATCGCTGCATCGCAGACCGCGTAGCCCCAGTTGATGAGCGCCTTCTGCTGGTCATCCGGGACACGCTTGAGGCGAGTCGGGAGATCAGCCAGCGCGCTCGACCAGGCCAACGGGCACGGCAGTGCGTCCTTGAGCTGGTAGTTCGCGATGTCTGTGCGGATGCCCCAGAACGTGCCCTTGCGATGGTTGAGCTGTCCTGGGGGCGCCGTGTAGGAGCCGATGAGCTGCCGCCTCCGCAGGCTGCGCACCTGGTTGTCGATCAGGTTGAGCACCCGGTACGCGTGGCGGGCCCAGTCGGACTTCGGGTCCTCTTCCGGCTGCGTCTGACCACCGCCATCGCTCACGAGGATGGTGTCGTACCGCTTCCACGCGGTTTCCAGGCCCAGGTTGTCGTAGACCCCGCCGTCGGAGAGGACCGCCCTGTGGGTGAACGGCTTGCGATGGAGGTCGGCTCCCTCCATGCGAATCACGGTCGCTGGGTCGAGCTTCAGGGAGAACGGGGACAGCACCGGGGGGAACGCCGACGACGCCGCCACGGCGTCGGCAAGCTCGACGGTCGGCTGCTCGACCTTGCCGACGCGATAGTCGGCCATGTAGGGCTTCGAGAAGCGCCAGAGGGTGCCCGACTGCACGTTCGTAGCGTTGAGGACGAAGCGCGGGCCCTTGTCGGAGAAATCCTGCAGCGTGCGGTGCCCGAACAGGTGCTTGCGATAGGCACCGGCGACCTTCTCGCCGATCGTCCCGAACCACAGCATGCCGGTGATGATGGCGTCGGCGTCGATCGTCTCGTCGGCGAGCTGCCGAATCGGTTGCACCACCTCCCGCCGGAACTCCGCGATGCCTGCACCCGGAGCAACGACCTTGTCCCACTTGAGGCCGAGTACCGCAGCAGTGATCGAGCCGCCAGAGACGCTCGACACGCGCTTCAGCGCCTGGAGGAGCTTCGCCTCGTAGAGTCGCCAGATCGACCCGGTGTGGAACAGCATGGCGCGATACCCGCCTCCCGAGAGGCAGAGGGCCATGCCAGGTTCCGGTGGCGTGGCGCCGTCATGGTCGGAGCCGGTGTTCGGCATGTCGACGGGGGCATGTGCCGCGAGGTCCGGAGGAGCCATCACACGTCTCCTTGGGGGCGTGGTTCGATGCCTGCTGCGAGTACGGGGGGACTTAGGAGGCTCGTGCCGGGCGTGCCCGACGATCGAGGGCCCTGGGCATCGCTCGCATCCGGCGCCGGCGGAGTGAGGCCCGCGCCGACCTTCGCCAGCAGCGACGGAAACAGTCCTGGGTAGTAGTTCAGCAAGAAGGCGAACAGCGAGACGAGGCCTGCGAGGCGCACGTACTTGCTCTCCGACAGATCCTCGAACGGGTTGCCGACGATGACGAGCATCCCCGAGAGCAGTGCGACGTAGACGAAGAAGCCACGCAGCGCGCCGGAGACGTAAGGGTGGGTGCTGTCGCCCGCGTGCTGGCCACCCGTAGCATCGTCGCCCAGGCGCGCGCGTGAAGCCGTCACGCCGAGCGTCGCCGCCAGCAGGCAGAGCATCGCCACGTTGGTGGGCGTGTAGCTGAACGCCACGATGAGGCCGACAAGCAGGAGGCCCGATCGCCCGTCGGGCGAACTCGTGGTCTCCGGCGTCGACGGCACGGAGCTCGATCTGAGGACGGCAGCGTCGTGCTGCTCGCTTGGCAACGTGGCGGAGGCAAGCCTACCGGACCCGACCTCGCCCGCATGCATTAGATCTGCATGGATCGCTGTCGGTGCTGGGGTGATGAGCCGCTGCCGATACGGCGAGGAATCGATGACGAGCCCCGTGGCGAAGATCCCCAGCCAGAGGGCCATGCATCCGGTAGCGGCAGCGACCTCACGTGGCATCAGCACGCTGCGGCTCAAGGCGCGACCCCCGTGGGCCGAGCGATCGAGGCGCATCGCATCAGGTCGTGCGCCTGCGCACGCGTCGAGCGGTAGCATCCCCTCACGTGCATCACCCCGAGTCTCCCTGCAACCCACGATCAGCGGCGCCAGGCGAACGGCGCCGCCACTCAGTTACTCCCCAGCGCGGCAGTCTACCGAGGTTCGGTGTGCTGTCTAGATGGCTGGATGTACGTGCGCGCAGAATCCCGTTCCGCGCGGGTCGCGGTCACGTGCACAGCATCGGGATCAGTTGAACCGGAACGGCGGTTCCGAGTCGGCGTCGAGCGTTGGCGTCGGTACGTCGATGCGCATGAGCAGCCGGAGCAGCTCAGACCTGGCGCGCATGTCAGCGTCACCAGCGAGTGTGGGTTGTTCGTCCATGTCGTCCTCCTCGGATGCTGCACGGAAGTCGGCCGGTCGCCTCAGACGTTGCGCGGATCTGCCAAACCACGGTTGTCGGAAAACGTGCGGTTACTTCCTCCGCCACGCGGCATCCCGCTCCGTGTCACAGAGTCCGATCACTCCATCGTGGAGGTGGTCGGCAGTTCAGATCGCCTGCCCTAGATCACGAGGGCTATCCCAGGGGACAATCATGAGCCAGCTACTGAGTCAGCTTTCTCGCGCAGTGCGGCGTTTCGCAACTTCTGGCCTGCTGGGCGCATTCTCCTGCCTCGCGCTAATCAGCGCGTGCGAGAGCACGCCGACGAACACGCCTCCGTTGGAGTCCGAGAGCAGGGAGATTCCCACGCCTCTTGGACCAATCAAGTCGGAGAAGGTGTACCAGCAACCGCCTTCACCCAATCTGATACGCGTCGAGGCTCCGCCGACCGTATGCTGGAGCGTCACGTTCAGCGATCCAAGCGGCAATACGATCGGAAGTCCTCACCAAGGTTCAGGTAACGACACAATTGAGTACCCGCCCGGTGCGACCAAGGCGACCATTGGGTGGGTGGAGTGCCCGACGGAGGAACTCTCCGTCGGAGCAAGCAGCACCGGCACGTCCTTCACAACCCAAGCCAAGGCGCGAAAGCAGCAAAGCTACACGTTCATGCACACCAGCGATCCAGCCGATGCCATGGACCTGATGCTCGGTGAGCCAGCGATGAGGTCGTGCATCGAGGTCCTCGCAAGCTCAGAGCAGCAAGCTGTCGTCCGCCACGAGGCTGTCTTGAATGCAGGTCCAGGGGCGGCCGTGCCGGTGGGGGTCGTGATCCACGGATTCGATGAGGTCACGATGGGCCTGTCCGAAGCCTTCGTCCATGTATCGACTGTGGGCGCGCTGATTCAATTCGACGTTACTGTGGATGGAGTGGCCGTGGCCGACCTAGCAAGCGGCCTCAACGTGGTCCAGGAAAGCCTCTCCAACGGCTGGCAACGAGCAACGATCGCCGTACCCACAGCAGCACTGCTTCCCGGGTCCGAGGTTATCACCCGCCATCGTGCTCAGGGCGGCCAACTCGTGACCCGTACGATACGATTCTGAGGGCTCAGCCTCCGGCATCTTCCAAGTCACAGGAGGATGCCGGAGGATAGTGGCATGGTCCGACCAGCGCACGCACACTTCCTCGGGGGCGGGCTCGCCCTGGTCCTCGCGGTCTTGTCGCATGGCTGTCGGTCGACCGAAGAACTCGGCAGTTTCCACCAACCCGCATTCGGAGTCGAGTCTGCTTACGGTTGGGTTCGAGCGGAGTCACTGGATCGTGCCGAGGAGTACGCTCGCCTGTGGGAAGCGGTCGTTCCCTTCGTGCAGGGGATGGTCCCTGGTACTCGCGCTGCACCTAGCGAACTCTGGGTGATCGAGGATCCATCTCCCGCGAACCGGCCAGTTGCTTGGCATCGTGGCCGCACTGAGAGGCGCGGTGAGGGGAATCGGATCACCGTTTTCCTCGACTCCTTCCGAGGGGTGGAGTCGGTTCTCGTCCACGAAGCAGTGCACCACCTCTTGGACTCCGGCTGGGACGGTGTTCCGCAGGCGGTGGAGGAGGGGATGGCCTCCTGGGTCGCAGGGTGCTGGGACGAGGCGACCGCTATTCGATGCCGAGCGGAAGTGGCCGAGATCGTGGGTGCCCACCTCGGTGGCCTGACTGTTCGATTTAGGATGGGCGCATCATCGGCAGTAGCGATCGAGCAGGTCCGAGGATCCGTTGCGGGGCCGATCGGGCTCGATCTGCCGCTTGAGCGGATCCTGCTGCTGGACAACGTGGCCTTTCGGCAGTCCAGCTCCAGTAGCGACGGCATGGTGGGTCATGTTCTGGGCTACTTGGTCTTCAGCCGATTGGCGAACCGAGTTGGCATGGACGCAGTCAGGCAAGCCAGCCTCGCCGCATGCCAATCGAATGGGCTGATCTCCGTTGAATGGCTGCTTGCTCACTCGGATCTGGACGAGACTGCTGCAAGCTGGAATGCCGTCTTGGGGGAGTTCCTCGGCCTACCAGAAGTGGATTACTTCGCCCAGTCCATAGCTCCGGTCCAGGCGGAATCTCTGGCACGAATCGCGCTTGCCTGGGACCAGTCCCTTGGCCACATGACCGCTGGCGACGTGCTTGACAAGCACACCTTCGAGATGGAGATCTCGCCTTGCGGCGAACGTGTCCGCCTCAACGATGAGGCGCCCTTCAAGGAAGCCTTTGAGCGCGCGTGGACGGCGGCGACGGGTTCGTCGAGTTTGGCGGGATCGAGGTGATCATCGTCTGGAAGCTGGGGTACGACCGGCTGCGGGCTGAACTGCCCGCGGCGCACCTAGCCTGCTTCGAGGCCTGGTACGCTGCGGAGTCGTAGCAGCCACATGTCCCGGGGGGCCGAGGGTGCCTGCCGAGCTGGCCGCCTGGCTGGCCGCTCATGGCGTCCTGCACCTCGGGAGCCTGCCACGCACCCCGCAGCACAACGGCGGTGAGCCGAGGGCCGATTCCGGACTGGGCAGGGGCACAGGGTTCGCGAGCGTCGAGTCCACAGCGGCACGGCTGGAACGCGCGTTCCGCCGCCTGAACCGCCGCCCGCTGGCCGAGATGGGCCCTCTCGCGGCAGGCGACCAACACCGGATCGCCGCCGTGCGCTACACTCCGGCCGACCGGGAGCGACTCCTTGCGGAGGCCCGCAGCGCCATGGAAGCAGCCCAGCTCGGCACGGGAAGCGCCCGTGCCCGTCGCCTCGCGGCACGCCGCGCCGCGCTGGCAGCGCTCGAACGCAACGGCACCTTAACCCAGACCATCGGCAGCGACGACCGTCACGCCGTCAAGACGGAAAGAGTTTCGTAACCACTACAGGGAACCTCTCGGAGAGGCTACCGCGGCAGCTATCCCACACCCGTCAGGCGCCGAATCGAACAGCCGCATATGTGGAACATGAATTCTGGCATTTCCCCCTTGACAGCCCGGATCACGTAGATAGGTTCAACGCTCATTGGGTGAGCCCGGCTGGGCTGCAATCGATGTCTGTCAGCCTATTGGAGGGGAAATGATGACGGCAGGGGCGCATGCGGACTGGGCTAGTACGCGAAACAGAACTTTACTAGCTAGGCCTGGCGTTTGCGGGAATCAGTTGAATACTGCTCGGCAGTTCGCGGCGAGTAGATGGACTCGGTGCTGCGTACCAATCTTCGAAGTAGTGCCAGCGCATTTGGCTCAACATGAGAAAATGCGCTTCGTCATGTTGCGATCCGATCAAGTATTCCTGATTTCTTATTTTCCATCTGCCGTGTGATGACACGTGCCCAGAATTGGCTAAGTCATGAAATCACAAGTTAAGATGCTGGGTAGTTGGTATTCGGCGCTAGCGCTTTTTCTGGTTGCGATCGTATTTGTGGCTCTGAGCTATAAAAGGGCGCCACCTAGCTTAGTAGCGATGCAAACGTGTGACGGCGACAGCGCAACAAGTCCGTGTGAGTTTGTTTGCAGCAAGAGACCGGACTATCGACAAGGTTTGCCAGACGACGATTTCGACCGGTTCTTGGACCGAGTAGAGGAAATGCCTACCTTTAGCCTATGGTGGCAACGAAGAGAGATTTACCACTGGAAGTCGCTTAGCGATGCGTGCTGGCTTCCTGTGGCCAGCGAATACGCACGTGACCCAGTCCCCCTCCTCAAGGAACAACAAAACCTTATCGAGTGTATTACGCTCGTGGATGCTCTATACTGCCGAACCCTTGAGCCGCCAAGCTATCAAAAAGCGTGGACTAGTGGAAAGCTAAACTATCGTGGAATACAAAACAATAGAGTGCAGTCGATACTCCTCGCGTTGCTAGCAACAGAGGGGCTGCAAGTCAGCCTCGGGCAAGTCACGCTTCCAGTAGATTCGGGCTCAGTGCAAGAAGACGCCGACTGCTGGAAGCTGCTGGTGCCACTAAGCAGCGGAAATCCAAATTACTTCTATGCGGCGTCCGCACGCGCGATTCGACGCTCTCGGCAGTCGGCGAATTCGTCGGATGGGGCCGGTTCGCAATGCGCTGCCTGCGGTGCTACCGGTTGTCAACGCGATCCAATAAAGGAGTCCCAGAACCTCCTGACGGCCTCAATTCGTACTGCGCTTCCTATTGATAC
>Ga0315912_10002903_pt1 | contig 17615 bp, 20 predicted proteins | sample VfabasoilMG_FD_204469 | JGI IMG/M metagenome (GOLD analysis project Ga0315912, IMG submission 204469) | Garden soil microbial communities collected in Santa Monica, California, United States - V. faba soil | ecosystem: Environmental > Terrestrial > Soil > Garden | place: USA: California...
CCGGGCGACTTGCCGCCGCCCTAGCGGCGATTCCGGCAGCGCAGCGGGACGCGCTCCTGGCTGCCGCCGCGCGGGTGCGCGCCTACCACGGGCGTCAGGGCGCGCAATCGTGGGGCTACACGGACGCGGACGGCAACGAACTGGGGCAGCAGGTGACGCCGCTCGACCGTGTGGGCATCTACGTGCCGGGCGGCAAGGCGGCCTATCCCTCATCGGTCATCATGAACGCAGTCCCGGCGCGGGTTGCAGGAGTGCGTGAAATCGTCATGACCGTGCCCGCGCCGGGCGGCGAACTCAATGGCCTGGTGCTCGCGGCGGCTGCGATCTGCGGCATCGACCGCGTCTTCACCGTAGGCGGCGCCCAGGCGATCGCCGCGCTTGCCTTTGGCACCGAGACCGTCCCGCGCGTGGACAAGATCGTCGGCCCCGGCAATGCTTATGTCGCTGCCGCCAAGCGCCGCGTGTTCGGAGCGGTCGGAATCGACATGGTGGCAGGGCCGTCGGAAATTCTGGTGCTGAGCGACGGCACGATGGATGCCGACTGGGTTGCGATGGACTTGTTCTCGCAGGCCGAACATGATGAACTGGCACAGGCCATCGTGCTCAGCCCTGATTCCGATCATCTGGCGGCGGTGGCAACCAGCATCGAGCGCCTGCTGGCGACGACGCCGCGGCGGGCGATCATCGCGGCGGCGCTCGCGCGCCGAGGGGCGCTCGTGAAAGTGCGCGATCTCGCGGAGGCGTGCGAGATCGTGAATCGCATCGCCCCCGAACACCTGGAACTGGCGGTCACCGACCCGCGGGCGCTCCTGCCGCAGATTCGCCACGCCGGCGCGATCTTCCTCGGGCGATTTTCGTCCGAGGCGCTGGGGGATTACTGCGCTGGTCCCAATCACGTCCTGCCGACCTCGGGCAGCGCGCGTTTCTCTTCCCCGCTCGGCGTTTACGACTTTCAGAAGCGCTCGAGCGTCATCGGCATCTCACGGGCCGGAGCCCTCAGGCTCGGTCCGATCGCGGCCGAACTCGCGCGCGGCGAAGGCCTGTTCGCGCATGCCGCTTCCGCCGAGTACCGGATGAAGGAGGAAAAAGCCTAAGCGCGATGGATGCCAGGGACACGAAGGAAAGGCGCGAAGGCAGTCCCCCTGCAACCTTCCTTCCATTGCGGCCATCGCGTCCGTCATGCCGGCTTTGATCAAAATTGAAAATTCCAGAAGAAGTCATCCGCAGGGAAATCCTCGAGTTGTCGGCTTATCACGTGCCGGACGCGAGCGGCATGGTGAAGCTCGATGCGATGGAGAATCCGTATCGACTTCCGCCGGCGTTGCAGCTGGAAATCGCGCGCGCAGTCGAAGGGGCCGAGCTCAATCGCTACCCCGATCCCGGGGCCGTGCGGCTCAAGTCATGCCTGCGCCAGGTGTTCGAAGTCCCGCCCGGGGTCGAGTTGCTGCTCGGCAACGGTTCCGACGAGATCATCCAGATGCTGATCATGGCCGCGGCGCGGCCCGGTGCGGCCGTGCTCGGCCTCGATCCATCGTTCGTGATGTTCCGCATGATTGCGGCGTTCTGCAGCGTGCGTTTCGCCGGCGTTCCGCTGCGCGCGGATTTCGGCCTCGACATCGAACGGGTGCTGGAGAGCATCGAGCGTGAGCAGCCGGCGCTCGTCTTCGTCGCCTATCCCAACAATCCCACGGGCAATCTGTTCGATCACCAAGCGATCGAGCGGCTCATACAGGCGGCGCCGGGATTGGTCGTGGTGGACGAAGCCTACCACGCGTTTGCGGGGCGCAGCTTCTTGCCGCAACTCGAAACCTACCCTAACCTGCTGGTGATGCGCACGCTGTCCAAGATCGGATTGGCCGGGCTGCGCCTCGGCGTGCTGGCGGGGGCGGGGACGTGGCTGCGCCATATCGACAAGGTGCGCTTGCCGTATAATGTGAGCGTGCTGACGCAGATCGTTGCAGAGCGGGTGCTCGCGCATGGGGATGTACTCGCGCAACAGGCGGCGGCGATCACGGTGGAACGGACGCGGCTCGTGGGCGAAATGAAACGCATACCCGGAGTGCGGCCGTATCCGAGCGATGCCAATTTCGTCCTGTTCAGGACTACCGGGGCGCAGCCGGTGTTCGATGGCCTCAAGCAGCGCGGCGTACTTGTCAAGAATCTCCACGGCTCCCATCCCGCGCTGGCGGAATGCCTGCGCGTGACCGTCGGCACGTCCGAAGAGAATTCCCGTTTTCTCGATGCCTTGAAACAGGCTGTCAACGCGTCCTGAGCCTGCCCCGTTTTTTCCATTCCGGCCGCAAATCACCCGACACGACACCGAGCCATGCGCGAAGCGGCGATCACCCGTAAGACGCTCGAGACCGAGGTGAGCGTCAAACTCAATCTCGATGGCGGCGGCGCCTCAAGGCTCGCTACCGGCGTGCCGTTTCTCGACCATATGCTGGACCAGGTGGCGCGGCACGGCGTGTTCGACCTCGAAATCCGGGCGAATGGCGACCTGCACGTCGACGCCCATCATACGGTCGAGGATGTCGGCATCACGCTGGGGCAGGCCTTGGCCCAGGCGCTGGGCGACAAGAAAGGTATCCGTCGTTACGGCCACGCCTATGTGCCGCTCGATGAGGCACTGTCGCGAGTGGTGGTGGATCTTTCGGGTCGCCCGGGGCTCACCATGAAAATCGATTTCGTGCGGCCGCGGATCGGCGAATTCGACGTGGACCTGGTGCACGAATTCTTCCAGGGATTCGTCAACCATGCCCAGGCGACGGTGCACGTAGACAACCTCAAGGGCGACAATGCGCACCACCAGGCGGAAACGGCGTTCAAGGCGTTCGGACGCGCGCTGCGCATGGCGGTCGAGCTGGACGGGCGCATCGCCGGCGTCCTGCCCTCGACGAAAGGCAGTCTCTAGCTTGAGCGACTGCGGCTGATTGTCCAGCGTGTGTCTCTGGAGTGAACAGCAGCCCGGCACTCCGCGCTTGGCGCCATGGCCGCGACCCGCAATGTTCAACCCGCAATTTTCAACAGCCACATGACTGACGTTGCTGTCATCGATTACGGCATGGGCAATCTGCGTTCGGTCGCGAAGGCGATCGAGCACGTGGCGCCCGGGCGCAGCGTGTGCGTCACGAGCGACCCCGCCGAGGTGATGGAGGCCTCGCGCGTGGTATTTCCGGGGCAGGGCGCGATGCCGGACTGCATGCGTGAATTGGACGCGAGAGGATTGCGCGCGGCGGTGCTGGCGGCCGCCCGCAGCAAGCCGTTTCTCGGCATCTGCATCGGCCTGCAGATGTTGTTCGATCGCAGCGAAGAAGGGGACGTTGCGGGTCTGGGTCTGCTGCCGGGAACGGTGCGGCGCTTTCCGGCTGCGGCCATGGTCGATGCCGCAGGCGGCAAGCTCAAGGTTCCGCACATGGGTTGGAACGAGGTGCACCAGACGTGCGCTCATCCCATATGGGACGGCATTCCCGCAGCGTCCCGGTTCTATTTTGTGCACAGCTATTATGTGCAGCCTGCCGATCCGGGCCTGACCGTCGGCTGCAGCGCCTATCCATTTTCCTTCGCCTGCGCGGTGGCTGAACGCAACGTCTTTGCGGTGCAGTTTCATCCTGAAAAAAGCCAGGCTGCCGGATTGCGCCTGCTCGCCAATTTCATGGTCTGGAATCCGGTGCCGGGTGCCGGTGCTCCGAATGGGGCGCGCGGGCTCGCCGGGGTGGCGGGATAGCGGCGCGTGTGGTGTATGATAATCGCGTTGCCGCGAATTTCATGCTCCTGCAGCCGCATCTCCCACGCTGAAGCGATTGGTTCCCGTCCCGCGTCTCGGCCCGGCGTCCGCCGCTGGGCCATGAATCCTCCGATGCCAGCATGCTGATCATTCCGGCGATCGACCTCAAGGACGGCAAGTGCGTCCGCCTCAAGCAGGGCGTAATGGATACCGCGACAGTGTTTTCGGATGATCCGGGCGCGATGGCAAGCCACTGGCTCGCGCAAGGCGCGCGCCGCTTGCACGTGGTCGATCTCAACGGCGCGGCCGCCGGGCGGCCCAAGAACGAGGCAGCGATCAGGGCCATCACGCGGGCTGTCGGTTCCAAGATACCGATACAGCTGGGCGGCGGCATACGCGATCTCGACACGATAGAACGGTATCTGGACGAAGGCATCAGTTACATCATCATTGGCACTGCCGCGGTCAAGACCCCCGGATTCCTGCACGAGGCGTGCAGCGCATTTCCCGGCCATATGCTGGTGGGCCTGGACGCAAAAGGCGGCAAGGTGGCGGTCGACGGCTGGTCCAAGATGACGGGCCACGATGTGGCGGACCTCGCCCGGAAGTTCGAGAGTTACGGGGTGGAAGCCGTCATTTATACCGATATCGGCCGTGATGGCATGTTGACCGGCGTCAATATCGAAGCCACGGTGGCGCTTGCCCGGCAGCTCTCCGTGCCGGTGATCGCGAGCGGAGGCATCACCAATCTCGATGATGTCCGAGCGCTGTGCACGGTGGAGGGCGAGGGCATTTCGGCCGCGATCACGGGACGAGCGGTCTATCAGGGCATGCTCGACTTCGCCGAGGCGCAGAAACTGGCGGACCAGCTGTCGAAAAAGGGTGAAGGGTCATGAGCAATGGGTAATGCGTAATGGGCATGAGCCCCACCCCGTCACGTCTTTCGACCCATCACCCATCACCCATCACCCATCACCGGAAATGGGTCTAGCGAAGCGCGTCATTCCCTGCCTCGACGTGACGGCGGGGCGCGTGGTAAAGGGCGTCAACTTCATCGGATTGCGCGACGCGGGCGATCCGGTGGAGATCGCGCGGCGTTACGACGAGCAGGGCGCCGACGAGCTCGCCTTTCTCGATATCACCGCCAGCAGCGACGGCCGCGATCTCATGCTCGCCATCGTCGAAAGCGTGGCGGCGCAGGTATTCATCCCGCTCACCGTTGGCGGGGGCGTGCGCACGGTGGAAGATGTGCGAAGGCTGCTCAATGCGGGCGCGGACAAGGTGAGCATCAACACCGCGGCCGTACAGAATCCGCAGCTGGTGCGCGAGGCGACCGCGCGTTACGGCTCCCAATGCATCGTGGTGGCTGTCGATGCCAAGCGCTCGCCGGCGGGATCCGGGGGGTGGGAGGTGTTTACGCATGGAGGACGCCGGCCGACCGGTCTCGACGCGCTCGCCTGGGGCCGGAACATGCAGCGGCTCGGCGCTGGGGAAATCCTGCTCACCAGCATGGACCGGGATGGAACGAAGAACGGGTTTGATCTACGGCTGACACGCCAGTTCTCGGATGCGCTGGACATTCCGGTGATCGCGAGCGGTGGCGTGGGCACCCTCGACCACCTTGTCGAGGGCATCCTCGAAGGTCGGGCGGATGCCGTGCTCGCGGCGAGCGTATTCCATTATGGGGAGTTCACGGTGCGCCAAGCCAAGGAGCACATGGCAACGCGTGGAATAGAAGTACGCCTGTAGGGTGGGGAAAGCAGGATTGAGGATTGCGGGAAAAGCGCTCAAAATGCGGCGAATTGGGATAAAGTCGCGATTCAATCTTCCATCCTCGATCCTGCCTTCAAATGAACGACAGCTGGCTCAACAAGGTTAATTGGACGCAGGACGGCCTCGTGCCCGCGATCGCGCAGGAATCAGGTTCCGGCCGGGTGCTCATGGTTGCGTGGATGAATCGCGAAGCCCTGGGCAAGACGGCGCAGACGGGCGAGGCGCATTACTGGTCGCGCTCGCGCAGGAAGTTGTGGCACAAGGGCGAGGAGTCGGGCCACGTGCAGAAGGTCAAGTCCATCCGCTTGGACTGCGATGAAGACGTGATCCTGCTGGAAATCGAGCAATTGGGCGGAATCGCGTGCCATACCGGACGGCACAGCTGCTTTTTCAAGCGACTCGAAGGTGCGAAATGGGTGGAGGTGGACCCGGTGCTCAAGGATCCCGACGCCATTTACCACAAATGATCGATGCCAACGTGTTGCGAAGGCTGGGCGAAGTCATCGCCGCCCGCAAGGCGGCCGACCCGGGGAGCTCTTACGTCGCGAGCCTCCTGGCCCAGGGCCAGGATGCGGTGCTGAGGAAGGTCGCGGAAGAGGCTGCGGAGACGCTGCTCGCGTCCAAGGACGGTGATAAACTGCACATCGTGCGTGAGACCGCCGACTTGTGGTTTCACTGCCTGATACTGCTGGCGTGGCACGGCCTGGGTCCGGACGACGTGCTGGCCGAACTGCGGCGGCGCGAAGGCATCTCCGGCATCGATGAGAAGCGCTCGCGCGGCTGAGCGCCGGTCGCGGGCGCCCAAGCGCCAAGGAGTCAAATTATGGGTTCTCTGAGCATCTGGCACTGGCTGATCGTGCTCCTGGTCGTGGTGCTGGTCTTCGGTACGAAGAAGCTGCGCAATCTGGGCGCCGATCTCGGCAGCGCCGTCAAGGGTTTCAAGGATGGTATGAAATCCGAGGAAGACAAGACGGCGCAGGCGAAGCCTGAAATTCCGCCCGGTGCCGGCCAGACCATTGAAGGCGAAGCCAAGAAGGAAACGCCCAAGGTGTAGTCGGAGCGGCGACAGGCGGGCCGAACGCCGGGGTGCAAGGGCGGCCGGCCGTCCCCGCTCGCTACGCCGCCCGTTTTTCTCCACTGTCCACTCGAACGATGTTCGATATCGGATTCTCCGAGTTTCTGGTCATCGCGGTGGTGGCGCTCATCGTGATCGGTCCGGAGCGCCTGCCGAAGGTTGCGCGCACGCTGGGTCACCTTTTCGGGCGCATGCAGCGTTACGTGAACGACGTCAAGGCCGACATCAGCCGCGAGATGGAGCTCGAGGAACTGCGCAAGTTGCAGACCAACGTGCAGGATGCGGCGCGCTCGTTCGAAGATTCGTTCAGCAAGGAAGTCACGGAAACGCAAGCGCAATTGCAGAGCGTTGCCGATACGGCGTCGGCTTCGGTCGCGCCGGCGCCGATGCCCGAGGTGCCTGCGGCCTTCGCATCGTCCGCGCCGCAGCAACTCGACCTCGCGCTCGATCCGGGCGACCGTCCGCCCGCGCAAAAGCAGGCCTGAACGCCCTCAAGGCCATGTGCGACTACAGGAAAGGCGCACCCGGCACGGGCTGCCGGCCACCCGTCGCGCCTTCCTTTTCATGAGCGAAGACACGTTTATTTCCCACCTGATGGAGCTGCGCGACCGGCTGTTGCGGTCGTTGATCGCGATCGGCATCGTGTTCGTCTGCCTGTTCCCGTTCGCCAACCAGCTCTACGATCTGCTGGCTTACCCGTTGATGCGCGCGCTGCCGGAAGGAACGAAGATGATCGCCACCGGCGTCGTCACGCCGTTCCTGATTCCGGTCAAGGTGGCGCTGATGACGGCGTTCCTCGCCGCGCTGCCGTACGTGCTCTACCAGGCGTGGGCGTTCGTCGCCCCGGGACTCTACACCCATGAAAAGCGGCTGGTGCTGCCGCTCGTGGTTGCGAGCACGGTACTCTTCGCCATCGGGCTGGCGTTCTGCTACTTCTTCGTTTTCGGCGTGGTGTTCGATTTCGTCTACAAGATCGCGCCCGAGAGCATTACAGTGGCGCCCGACATCGAGAACTATCTTAATTTCGCGCTCACCATGTTTCTCGCGTTCGGCGTGACATTCGAGGTGCCGATCGCGGTCATTCTACTGGTGCGCATGGGCGCGGTGACGGTCGCGCAACTGCGGGACGCCCGTCCCTACTTCATCGTGGGTGCGTTCGTCGTCGCGGCGGTGGTGACGCCGCCGGACGTGATTTCCCAGTTCCTGCTCGCCGTGCCGCTGTGCCTGCTGTACGAGGCCGGCATCATCGCCGCGCACTTCCTCGTCAGGCGCAAGGCGGCTGACGACGGCTACGATCCAATGACGGATGGCGAACAGGAGCGCGAACTCGACCGAATCGACGCGCAGCGGAAAAAAGACAATGTTTAGCATTGCGTATTGAGTGGGCGACGGCCGCCAAGGGCGCAACGCCGCAGAAACGCGGTTCACCGCGCGATTCACGATGATGGGCGCGTCCGGCAATCAACGCTGGATTCCTATTCGCCGCGGGCAGATTTCGGGCGTCGTCCCGTTGTAACCTGGAGTTCGGATGCTTCGCGGTTGCGGATCAACCTGAGCGTGATTTGCGATCCGGGATCGAGCCCGGCGATGAGATTGAGCACCGAGGCGGAATCCTTCACGTCGGTGCTGTTGACTGCGATCAGGACGTCCCCCGGCTTTACGCCAGCCTTGTCCGCGGGGCTTCCAGTGATCACGTGGGAGATCAACGCCCCCCGTACCGCGGGCAGCTTGAACGATTCGGCGAATTCCCGGGTCATGTCCTGCACGGCAACGCCGATCCAGCCGCGCGTCACGGTGCCGTGCCGGACGATCTGTTCCATGACCTGTCTCGCGGCGCTGATCGGGATGGCGAAGCCGATGCCGTGGGATGCGCCGCCCGGCGTAGGGGAATAGATCGCGGTGTTGATGCCGATGAGATTGCCCCGCGCGTCGACCAGCGCGCCGCCCGAGTTGCCGGGATTGATCGCGGCATCGGTCTGGATGAAATTTTCGAACGTGTTGAGACCCAGCTGGTTGCGGCCGAGCGCGCTGATGATGCCCAGCGTGACCGTTTGCCCGACGCCGAACGGATTTCCGATCGCCAGCACGACGTCCCCGACCCGCGCCTGGTCCGATTGCCCCAGCGTGATGGCGGGGAGCGCGGGCAGGTCGATTCTCAACACGGCAAGATCGGTCTCCGGGTCGGTGCCGACCACCTGGGCTGGCGCGCGGCGCGCATCGGCGAGCGCCACTTCGATCTCGTCCGCACTCGCCACCACGTGACTGTTGGTCAGGATGTAGCCCTCGCCGCTGACGATGACGCCTGAGCCCAGGTTGGTGCTTTTCCCCTGCTGCGGCTCGCCCGGGTCGCCGAAGAAGTAGCGGAACACGGGGTCGTCCTGCAGCGGATGGCGGCGCGGCTTGACCTCCTTGGTGGTGAATATGTTGACCACCGCCGGCATCGCCTTTCTGGCGGCGTCGCTGAACGAGGCCGCAGTGCCGTCCACGGGAATCTCAACCGATTCCCTGACCGTAACCAACCCGCCGCCGCGTTTCAACGGCAGCAGGTCGGGCCACAGCGTCACGACGACGAACAGCAGGGCGAGCCAGATCGTCGTGAACTGCGCGAAAATCAACCAGAGTTTCTTCACGGCGGAAGGGTTCGGATCGTTGCGAACGGGGATATGCGACGCGTTCCAACTCGCGCCTGCCGGGCCCCATGGCTGCAGGTCCGGCCGTTACGGGATTATTGCCCAATCCCGGCCAGCCCGCAGGATGGACTGCAACCGCTTGATATTCCATATTTTATGAGCATTTTGCTTAAGTTTTTCCCGCCGCTTGTGTAAAATACCCGCTTTTTTGGGCACTTACGGGGATTTCGTCCATGGCGGAACAGGATCTGGATCAGGGCAAACGCCGGTTTCTCGTCGCCGCGACCAGCGTGGCGGGCGGGGCAGCAGCGGGCGCGGCGGGGCTTTATCCGTTTGCCGCGAGCATGCTGCCCTCGGAGCGCGCCAAGGCTGCCGGCGCGCCGGTCGAAGCCGACATCAGCACGCTCGCGCCGGGCGAGATGCAGACCGTGGAGTGGCGCGGCAAGCCGGTGTGGATCGTGCGCCGGACGAAGGAAATGCTCGACAGCATCAAGAAAGCCGAGGACAAAGTCGCCGATCCTGCTTCGAAGAAGCCCCAACAGCCTCCTTACGCGAAGAACGAGTATCGGGCCGTCAAAGCGGAGTATCTGGTCGTGGTCGGGATCTGCACCCATCTCGGCTGCTCTCCCGTGGACAAGCTGAAGGCGCAGCCGGAGCAGTTCGAGGCGAGCTGGCAAGGCGGCTTTTACTGCCCCTGCCATGGCTCGCTGTTCGACCTCGCGGGACGCGTCTACAAGAACAAGCCGGCGCCGGACAACCTCGAAGTCCCGCCGTACAAATTCCTGTCCGACACCCGCATTCTGATCGGCGACGACAGCAAGGGAGCCTGACCCGATGGCAGCTAGTCCGAAACAGCCGGTCGCGTTCAGCGGCCTGGGGCCGCTCAACGGTGCCATGAGCGGGCTCCTCACCTGGGTCGATCAGCGCTTTCCCCTGATGTCGCTGTGGCGCGACCACCTGGCGGAATACTACGCGCCGAAGAATTTCAACTTCTGGTACTTTTTCGGCGGGCTCGCGATGCTGGTGCTGGTGCTGCAGATCGCCACCGGCATCTTCCTCACGATGCACTACAAGCCCGATGCGTCGCAGGCATTCGCCTCGGTCGAGTACATCATGCGCGACGTGCCGGGCGGCTGGCTCATCCGTTACATGCATTCGACCGGCGCGTCGGCGTTCTTCATCGTGGTCTACCTCCACATGTTCCGGGGGCTGATGTACGGCTCGTACCGCAAGCCGCGCGAGCTCATCTGGATCTTCGGCATGCTGATCTACCTCTGTCTCATGGCGGAGGCCTTCTTCGGCTACCTGCTGCCGTGGGGGCAGATGTCGTACTGGGGCGCCCAGGTGATCGTCAACCTGTTCAACGCGTTGCCGGTGATCGGTCCCGATCTTTCGGTGTGGATACGCGGCGACTACGTGGTGTCGGACGCGACGCTGAACCGCTTCTTCGCGTTTCACGTGATCGCGATCCCACTGGTGCTGCTGGGCCTGGTGGCGGCGCACATCATGGCGCTGCACGAAGTGGGCTCGAACAATCCCGATGGCGTCGAGATCAAGAAAACGCTGGACGCTCGGGGGCGGCCGGTGGACGGCATCCCGTTCCACCCCTACTACACGGTGAAGGACACGCTGGGAGTCGTGGTGTTCCTGTTCGCGTTCTGCGTGATCCTGTTCTTCCTTCCGGAGATGGGCGGCTACTTCCTGGAGTACAACAACTTCATCCCCGCCGATCCCCTGAAGACGCCGCCGCACATCGCGCCGGTGTGGTACTTCACGCCCTACTACTCGATTTTGCGCGCGGTGACCGAGGATTTCATGTGGCCGCTCGCGCTGGGCGTCGCGGCCTACGCGGCACTGATCCTGTTCACCGCGCGCGGCTGCCTCGTCAAAATCGTAGCCCTGCTGGTAGCGCCGGTCGTGATCCTGCTGATGAAGGGCCCGTTGGCGTTCGAGGCCAAGGTCTGGGGCGTGGTGCTGATGGGCGTGGCGACGCTCATCTTTTTCCTGCTGCCGTGGCTGGACCAGAGCCCGGTCAAGTCGATCCGCTACAAGGGCCCGCTCACGAAGTGGTCGCTGGGCATCTTCGTGGTGACGTTTCTCGCGCTGGGCTATCTCGGCACCCTCACCGTGACCGAGGGCAGGACGGTGATGGCGCAGATATTCACGTTCATCTACTTCGCGTACTTCCTGCTGATGCCGTGGTACACCACGATGGAGAAGACGCGGCCGGAACCGGCACGGGTGACGATGTGAGGAGCCGGAGCATGAACAAGCTGGTCATGACGCTTGCCGCACTGCTGCTGGCGCCGCTCGTGGCGCTCGCGGCTGGGGACGCGGTGAAACTCGATCGCGCGCCCATCGACGAGCGCGACGCGCTTTCGCTGCAGCGCGGCGCCCGTCACTTCGTCAACTACTGCCTGAATTGCCACGGCGCGAACTACATGCGCTACAACCGGCTGCAGGACATCGGCCTCAGCGAGCAGCAGATCCTCGACAATCTGGTCTTCACCGGCGTCAAGGTCGGCGATCTCATGAAAACGGCGATGGACCCGAAGGATGCCAAGGAATGGTTCGGTACGGCGCCGCCCGATCTCACGGTGACCGCGCGTTCGCGCGCCTCGCATGCGGGGTCCGGCGCCGACTGGCTCTATACCTACCTGCGCGGGTTCTATCGGGATGCGAGCCGCCCGAGCGGCTGGAACAATACCGTCTATCCCAACGTGGCGATGCCCCATGTCCTGTGGGAACTCCAGGGCGAGCAGGTGCTGAAGGCGGCTACGGTGCAGGGGCCCGGTTACCCCGTGGAGGTGCAGAAACTGGAAATCGCGAGGCCGGGCACGCTGACGCCGCTGGAGTATGACCGCATGGTGGCCGATCTCGTGAACTATCTCCACTATATGGCGGAACCGGCGCGGGCCGACCGCAAGCTGATCGGCGTTTATGTCCTGGCGTTCCTGGCATTGATGTGGGGACTCGCCTATCTGCTCAAGAAAGAGTACTGGAAGGACGTTCATTGAGACCGGTGACGCGTGACCGGTAGCACGCGAGCGGGTTGCGACCGATCCGTCCGCTCAGCAACGTTTCATCAGCCACGCGCCGTCAGGCACGAATTATCGGTTACGACTCACTGGGCACCGCCTCTATGATGACTCTCTACTCGGGCACGAGCTGCCCATTCAGCCAGCGTTGCCGCATCGTGCTCTACGAGAAGGGCATGGATTTCCAGATCGTCGACGTCGATCTCTACAACAAGCCCGAAGATCTGGCGGTGATGAATCCGTACAACCAGGTGCCGGTGCTGGTGGAGCGCGACCTCATACTCTACGAATCCAACATCATCAACGAATACATCGACGACCGCTTTCCGCATCCCCAGCTGATGCCCGCCGATCCCGTGATGCGCGCGCGCGCGCGGCTGTTCCTGTTCCGCTTCGAGCAAGAGATGTTCTCGCACATCGAGGCGATCGAGAAAGGCACGCAGAAGCAGGCGGAGAAGGGCCGTGCCGTGATCCGCGACAGCCTGACGCAGATCGCCCCGGTATTCGCGCGGCAGAAGTTCATGCTGGGCGAGGAGTTTTCGATGCTCGACGTGGCGATCGCTCCGCTGCTGTGGCGCCTCGACCACTACGGGATCCAGCTCTCCAAGCAGTGCGCGCCGCTGATGAAGTACGCCGAGCGACTGTTCAGCCGCCCGGCCTACATCGACGCGCTGACGGCCTCCGAGAAGGTCATGCGGAAGTAGGCGCTCACCACTGGCCATGGCCGAGCGTTCCACCAAGCCCTATCTCATCCGCGCGATCCACCAGTGGTGCGCGGACAGCAACCTTACGCCGTACATCTCGGTCAGGGTCGATGCCCACACGCGCGTGCCGACGGAGTACGTCAAGGATGGCGAGATCGTGCTCAACATCGCCTACGATGCGACCCATCGCCTCACCATCGGCGACGACGTCATCCAGTTCGCCGCGCGTTTTAACGGCGCATCGCGCGAATGCTCGATCCCCGTCGCCGCCGTGCACGGCATCTTCGCGCGCGAGAACGGCAAGGGGCTTTATTTCCCGCCCGAAGAGACGCCTGCCGGCGCTTCGACCCCGACGGCGAGTCCCGATTCCCCTGATACCTCACCCAACGGCGGCAAGCCGAAGCTGCAGGTCGTGAAGTAGCGTTTGCGGGTGGCCGGCGCCAGCGTCCGCCTTGGCGGCGGCGGCCCCCTTCATGTTAGGCTACCTGACGAACAGGTGATTTCGGCAGGCCGCTGACCGGAGGAGGATTCCATGCTGCCACGATACGCGATTGCGACCGTTGTGCTCGTTGCCGCAGGTGTGCTGCCCGTGCGCGCTGCCGAGCCTACCACCCCGTACCCGACCCGCGCGGTGCGATTCATCCTGGGGTATCCGCCAGGCGGCGCGAGCGATGCGGTTGCCCGTATTCTCGTACAGCCGCTCCCCGGCAGGCTCGGCCAGCAGGTCGTCATCGACAACCGGCCCGGCGCGGGCGGAAATATTGCGGGCGAGATTGCGGCCCGTTCCGCTCCCGACGGACACACCTGGTTTCTCGGGAACAACGCGATTCTGGCGACCAACCAGGCCCTGTACTCGCGCATGCCGTTTGATTCGACCCGTGATTTTGCAACGGTCGTGCTGGTGGGCACGCAGCCCAGCGTGCTGGCGGTCCATCCGTCGCTGCCCGTAAAGTCGGTGCGCGACCTGATCGCGCTGGCGAAGGCAAGACCCGGTCAGCTCAATTATGCCTCGACGGGAACCGGCACCGCGGGTCATCTCGTGGGTGAGCTCTTCAAGGGTCTTGCCCAGGTGAGCTACGTGCATATTCCCTACAAGGGCGGCGGTCCGGCGGTGATCGATCTGGTGAGCGGACAGGTGCAATTCATGTTCGCGACCGCGGCGTCCGTCATGCAGCATGTGCGCAGCGGGCGCTTGCGGGCGCTGGCGGTGACGTCCGCCAAACGCTCGCCGTCTTTGCCCGATCTGCCCACGATCTCCGAAGCGGGCCTGCCGGGATTCGAAGCCATCAACTGGCACGGCATCGTGGTCCCGGCCGCTACGCCCGCCCCGGTCATAGGGAAAATCAACTCGGAGGTGAACGCGGTGCTGGGCATGGCCGAGACCCGCGACCGCCTGGGTGCGCAAGGGGTGGAGGCGCGGGGCGGCACCGCGGCGGAGTTCGCATCTTTCCTGCGCAGCGAAATCCCGAAGTGGACCAAGGTGGTGCGCGATTCGGGTGCAAAGGCGGACTGAGCGCCGTGCATTGTCGGCGCGCTTCCGGTATCGCGGCGGGGCTGCTTGCGGCGTGACCCCGATTGACTGGGCTTGAAGCGGCGCGGACAATCACGCACGCGCCACACCCTGGATTTTCATAAGAACGCCGAGCGTAACGGCGGGATGGCGAAGACTCAGCACATCATCCATAGGAGGGTTGGACATGCTTTCCCCGGAAGAGTTGAAGCAAGTGCTGCCAGCGGAAACCACGGCGTTTCCCTCGCCCATTCCCACGCAGTGCGTTTCCAGCGACGAGTACATGCCTTGCCCGCAGACCGAGAAGCAGCGCGAGTTCGAGGCACGGCTCAAGGAGTACGGCTCCGAACTGGCCCGCCGGCAGGGCATGAACCGGCGCGCGTTCTTCAAGACCGCGGCCGGCATGGCGGCGGCGTTCGTCGCGATGAACGACACCTACGGCCCGTTCTACGCGGTCTCGCGCGCCGAGGCCGCGACGCCGGAAATGGCGGACGAGCGCGCGAAAGCCCTCAAGGGGCAGTTCATCATGGACATGCACACCCACTTCCTGCGCGACGATACCCGTATCAAGACCTTTGTCGCGCAGCGCGCAACCGTCGGCAAGCTCGGCTGGAATCCCTCGCTCGGCGAGAAGGAGCAGACGATAGACGATCTCAAGTTCCCGAACTACTTCAAGGAGGTGTTTCTCGACAGCGACACCAAGATGGCGTGCATCAGCGGCTCGTACTCGGTCGAGGAACGCGATTCCTTTCTCACCAACGACATGAAATACGCCGCTCGTGAAAAGGTCAACAAGGAGTCGGGCACGAAACGCATGTTCTCGCACGCCATATTCACGGCCGGGCGCGACGGCTGGCTGGACAAGGTCGAGGAGGAGCAGGCGAAGCTGAAGCCCGACTCCTGGAAGGCCTACACCATCGGCGACAACACCAACAAGCATCTGTCCAAGTGGCCGTTCCGGCTCGACGACGAGAAGATCATGTATCCGTTCTACGAGAAACTCGTCAAGTGGAGCAAGGACAGTCCCACGGTGGTCAACGTGTGCATCCACAAGGGCCTGTTCCCGCCCGAGATCGAAAAGAAGTTTCCGCACCTGCTCGAATATTCGGACGTGCGCGACGTGGGCAAGGCGGCGAAGGACTGGCCGCAGCTCAATTTCGTCATTTATCACTCCGGCTGGCGCTGGACCGGCCCCAGCGCGCCAAAGAACGCCTGGGAACACTTCGAGAAGACCGGGCGCATCGAGTGGATCACCGACCTCGCGGAGATCCCGGCGAAGTATGGCGTGAAGAACGTCTACGGCGACTTGGGGCAACTCTTCGCCTGGACCACGACCGCCAATCCGAGGCTGGGCGCGGCGGTGATGGGCACCCTCGTCAAGGGGCTGGGGGCGGATCACGTGGTGTGGGGCACGGACGCGGTCTGGACCGGCTCGCCACAATGGCAGATCGAGGCGCTGCGCCGGCTCGAGATTCCCGAGGACATGCAGCAGAAATATGGCTACAAACCGCTCGGCGCCGCGGATGGGGCGGTCAAGAGCGCGATCTTCGGCGGCAACAATTCGCGGCTCTACCGGATCACGCCGAAGCAGCAGGCCGCGGTGCTGACCGACCGCATCGCGCAGGTGAAGGACATATACGAGAGGCACGGCGCGGATCGCAGCAACCTCGCTTACGGCTACGTGCACAAGCCGAGCGCGTAACCGCCTGAGATCGGCAACGACGGCACCGCCGCGCGCGGCGCCGTTTCGCCTGGGAAGCAACCACAGGAGCACGAGCATGACACGCCGCTACGACGCGAAGAAGTTCAACATGGCGCATCTGCGCGCGACCGCCGAGAAGTGCAAGAGCTGGGGTCGCTGGGGGCCCGACGACCAGATCGGCACGCTCAATTTCGTCATGCCGCAGGACGTGATCGACGCCGGGCGCCTGATCCGCAAGGGCCAGGTGTTTTCCCTCGGGCTCAATTTCGATCGCCACGGTCCGCAGAAAGGGCTGTGGGGCAACCGCTTCAATCCCATCCACACCATGCTCGCGACCGGCACCGACGCGGTGGCCGGCAACCAGGACAAGGGCGGGCTGCGCTACGCCGACGACATGGTGTCGCTGCCGCTGCAGTGCGGCACGCAGTGGGACGCCCTGGGCCACATCTTCTACGACGACAAGATGTGGAACGGCTACGACGCGCGCCTGGTCGATGCCAACGGCGCGCAGAAGAACGGCATCCACAAAACCCGGAACAAGATGGTGGGCCGCGGCGTGCTGCTGGACGTCGCGCGCCACCTTGGCCGCGCCTGTCTCGATGACGGCGAAGCGATCACCAACGACGATCTCGACGCCACCGCCAAGGCGCAGAAGGTGGAGGTGAGGCGCGGCGACTTCGTAATCGTGCGTACCGGCCAGATGGAACAGCGGCTCGCGGCCGGAGATTGGGGCGGTTATGCCGGAGGGGACGCGCCGGGACTGGCGTTCGAGACGTGCGAGTGGATCCACAGGAAAGAGATCGCCGCGATCTGCACCGACACCTGGGGCTGCGAAGTGCGGCCCAACGAAACCGACGACTGCTCGCAGCCGTGGCACTGGATCGTGATTCCGATGATGGGGCTGACCATGGGCGAGATCTTCTACCTGAAGGACCTCGCCGACGATTGCGCCGCGGACAAGGTCTACGAATTCCTGTTCTGCGGCCCGCCGCTGCCGATCACCCGCGCGGTTGGTTCGCCCATCAATCCGCAGGCCATCAAGTGAAGGGGGAAGAGGGAAGGGGGAAGAGATTCATGGCCACTTTTCTCAAGCGCCGCATCGACCAGGCGCAGTCCGACGCCGCCGATCTCGAAGTGCGGCGCACCGTCGAGGGCATCATCACCGACATCGGCCGGCGGGGTGATACGGCGGTGCGGGAACTCTCGGCCAGGTTTGATCGCTGGTCGCCGCCGGGTTTTCGCCTGAGCCAGGGGGAGATCCACGCGCTGATGCGGAAGGTGCCGGAGAGCACGCTGGACGACATCCGCTTCGCGCAGGAGCAGATCCGTACCTTTGCCCGGCATCAGAAGGGTGCGCTGCGTGACATCGAAGTGGAAATCCGGCCCGGCGTGAAACTCGGGCACCGGAACATACCGGTGGCGAGCGTCGGCTGCTACGTGCCGGGCGGCCGCTACC
>Ga0315912_10002904_pt1 | contig 17597 bp, 14 predicted proteins | sample VfabasoilMG_FD_204469 | JGI IMG/M metagenome (GOLD analysis project Ga0315912, IMG submission 204469) | Garden soil microbial communities collected in Santa Monica, California, United States - V. faba soil | ecosystem: Environmental > Terrestrial > Soil > Garden | place: USA: California...
GCTGTGAAACGAGCCGCCACGCTCCTCGCGACGCTCGCCCTGGGCGCCTGCGGCACCAATCGCCCGGAGATCCCCGAGGAGCTGCTCGCGAATCCGGCCCCGAGCGGCAGCTGCTCGAACCCCGACGACCCGACCGGCCCCACGGGCGACGACCCCGGGGCGCTCGTGGCGGATCGCTGCTTTCGTGGTTGGCGCTCGCCCACGTCCACGCCCCACACGGCCGGCGCGCTCGAGGACATCTCACTCGGCAGCTTCTACGACCCGACCGGGGAAACCTACGAGGTCTTGCTGATCAACACCGCCGCCGTCTGGTGCTCCGTGTGCAAAACCGAGCACCAGACCCTGCCCGAGCACTATGCCGCGCTGGCACCCCGCGGCTTCGCCCTCGTGAGCGCCCTCTTCCAGAACAGCAAGGGGGCTCCGGCCGAGCTCCCCGACCTCGTCACCTGGGTCGAGGCCTTCGATGTCCCCTTCCCGATGGTTCTCGATCCGGATTACCAGCTCGGCGACTATGCTTCGGCCGAAACGGCGCCCTTGAATCTCGTGGTCGACGCCCGCACGATGCGCATCATCGACAAGTTCATCGGCAACCAGGGCGAGGACTTGTGGCGCTCGATCGACGCAGAGCTCGCTCGCCGCGAGGCCTCCGAGTAGGACGGATGCGCGGGCTTCGTTCCGCGCTCGTCGTGGCGCTTGCGACGGCCCGCACCGTGAGCGCGGCGGAGCCGGAGACGAGCGAGCCCACGACACAGGTCGAGCTCACCGAGGTCGCGACCGTCTCGTACGCCTGGGACAACCGCGATTTCCAGCCGAACGACGTCGCCACGGTGGTGAATGACAAATGGGGCGTCTGGTACAACCGGCTGCACGGGAAGGTGACGAGCGGCGCCGTGCGCTTCGGCATGCGTCTCGACAACGCCTGGTACTTCACGTCGCCCGATCCCACCGCGGCCGCGCTCACGCTCGTCGAGAACCGCCCCGAAAACCCCGGCGCGCTGCCCGATCCGGCGTACTTTCGCCTGAAGGTCCAGCAGTCGGGTGAAGAGCTCTCGAACCGGTACATCAACTGGCTGTACCCCGCGAAGATCTTCGTCGGGTACGACGCGGGCGACGTGGACGCCACGCTCGGCGACGACTACGCGGAGTTCGGGCACGGCATCGTGCTCAGCGTCCGCAAGCACGACGAGCTCCACAGCGACGACACGATCCGCGGCGCCCACGCCAGCGTGAAAACGAAGCTCGGCGACACCCGCATCCGGCTCAAGGCCGTCGGGGGCTCGCTGAACCCGCTGCGCATCGACGAAGGCAGCGGGCGCTACCTCGGCGTCGATTCGAGCGTGACGCCCGGCTTCCTGAAAATCACCGAAGCCGGCATGCCGCGCGCCATCGGCACCGACTTCGCCCCGCGTGGCGTGAATTGTGCCGCCACCGCGACCTGCACCTACGCCCCCGATCGCGTGGTCGCAGGCCAGCTCGCGCTCGACTTCGGCCCCGTCGAGCTCGACACGCAAGGCTCCGTGCTGTTCCGGCAGGCGCCGCTCACTCCCGACACGGTGAGGAGCGCGAGCACGATCACGAGCATCAGCGAATCGGCCAAGCTCACGACCCCCGACGGTCGTGGCTCGCTCGGGCTCGAAGGCGCGGTGCAAAATCTATCCCGCAGCGACGGGCTGAACGATCTCCCGATGGGCCACGCCCTCTACCTGAGCGGCAGCTACGACCTCGCGCCCGTGGTGTTGCTGGTCGAGGCACGTCACTACCGGCGGCTGTTTCCGCTACTCGCTAACGTGAGCGTCGCGAACGCGCGGGAGTTCTCGCAGGTCGCGTGGAACGCGCCGCCGACCACGGAAGCGCCCTACATCGACACGGAGTTCGGCTCCTTCGCGACGTGCGTGACGGGTGGCCGCGCCCGCGCCGACTATGCGCTCGCCCGCGGGATCTCGGCCTTCGGCTGGTTCGGCTACTACCAGACGTTCGGCGAGATCCAGGCGAACGATCGCTGCGAAACCGGGGACGAATTCCGCAACGACGTGTACGACTTGGCGAGCGGCTTCGAGCTCCGCTCGCGCGACTCGCACGCGCGGGCCACGTTGACGATCGGCGCGCGCTTCGACGACACCGCCGAGCCGTTCGACACGCCGCTCGGACCCACGCAGGTCTACTACCGGGAGATTTACGCGCGCTACGACGTCGTGCAGCCGATCGGGGGTCCGTTCGCGCTCGAGCTTCAAGGCTGGAATCGGCGCCGGCACGAGACGCTGGGGCCCGAGCTCACGCCGTGGTGGGAAGGCGAAAATACGGTGGGCCTCGATTGGGGCTCGGCCTGGGCGTTCGCGTTCGGCACCGAGTACAACACCGACGTGAAGCCGCCGACGACGTACTTCAACGGGGGAGCGCGCTATCGGCCGACGCCGGATTCGTCGATCGGGCTATTCGTGGGGCAGCGACGCGGTGCCCTACGCTGCGTCGGCGGCGTGTGTCGCGTGGTACCGGGATTCGAAGGCGTGCGACTCGACGCGAGCGTGCGATTTTAGGGGTTCACCCAAAAAATCCCTTCCCGCCCTTCTCACCTTCCTGTGAAATCCGATCCGCCTACCCGACGAGCGCCGCGTCCACGGCTTGCTCCAGCGCCTGGTGCCCGCTCGCCGTGTAGCCCTCCTGGCGACGCAGCACGTGGCCGTCGCGGCCGATGAGCACGCTGTAGGGCGCGGTCGCGCGTGGGTTGTAGAGCGCGATGACGCGCGTGTCCTGGTCGAGCAGGATCGGGAAGGAGAGGCCGAGCTTGCTCACCTCGGACCGGACGCGTGAGGCGGAGGAGGCTTCGTCGATGGACACACCGAGCACGAGGAAGCCGCGCTCCTTGCGCGAGCGGTAGAGGGCGTCGAGGTTCGGGAGCGCGAGCAGGCAGGGCTCGCAGAAGGTCGCCCAGAAGTCGATGAGGATGACCTTCTTGCCGAGGTGGTCGGCGAGGTGCTCGTGACCGCCCGCGAGGGTCGAGAGCTCGAAGTCGGGGGGCGTACCGGCGCCGGCCGGCGGCGGCGCGGAGCCCGAGCCGGCGGGGCGAGCGGGAGCACAGGCGGCGGCGAGAGCAGCGCCCGCCGTCGAGAGGAAGCGGCGGCGCGCGAGCAGCGGGCTCGGAGGGACGCTCACAGGCCGCGAGTCTGAAGCTCTCGATCGACGCGGCCCCAGAGGCCGGTGCCCGGCGTCGGGTCGTAGCCCATCATCGAATCGATGATCCGCATCGTGCGCGTGTCGATCACGAGGTTCAACGGGGTGGCATCCGAGGTGAAGTAGACGCCCATCTTCAAGCCGGGATCGAGCACGAGCGGGAACGCGATGGCGCGCTGCATCGACGACCCCCAGAGGGTGAGATCGGAGGGCTTGGCGGGCTTGCTCTGGTTGTCCTCGAACAGCGTACCGAGGATCTGCACCTTGCGACTGCGGAATGCGGCGTAGGTGCCGTTCGTGTTCATGTCCCGCAGCTCGCCCTGGCACACGGTGCACCACACGGCCGACGCGTTGATGACGAGGAGCTCGGTCTGGGTGCCCGTGGGATCGTAGAAATCGCCGAGGCGAATGTGCTCGAGGAGATTCGGGTCGTAGCCCGCCGCCACCGGATCGTGCCAGCCGATGAACTCGAGGTTGTCGATCACCGCGCCGACGCCGTGGCCGTAGGGCCCTTCGGGGTAGGCCTGAGTGGGCGTGAAATCGCCCGTGGCGCCGGGGCCGAAGCTCGACGTGCTGCCCGGAGCGGGCGAGCCCTGGTCGACGGGCGCGGGGCCGTTCGGGCTTGTCACCGCTTCGCTCGAGCAGCCGAGGCTCGCGGCGAAGGCGAGGAGCAAAATCGAAGCCCGCATGAATCAAGCTTAACGGGACCACCGCCGGGGTCAATGCCAGAGCTTTGCGCCAGGTTGGTTCGCGCCCAAAACCTATGGTAACTCGCTCTGCACGCGAACAATGGGTTTGGCCGGGCGGCAAAGTTACACGCGGCAGCTCGGCGCGCTCGGCGCGGCCTTCGCCCTATTTGGCGCCGTGAGCGCCACGGCCTGCGGGAGCGACCCCTGCACCACCTGCGACACCGGCTCGGGTGGCAGCACGTCGAGTGGTGGCTCCTCGGGTAGTGGTGCGGCGCGCTCCGGGCCGTGCTCGAGCGATGCGACGTGCGACACCGCGCACGGCTTCAGCTGCACGGCGGGCGAATGCCGCTACCCGTGCCGGACGCACTACGACTGCGACCTCCAGGGCGTGTGCGAGTCGGTCACCGACAGCGGAGGCACGCGGCTCGGCACGTACTGCGCCCTCTTCGACGAGCCGACGCCCGCCGGGCAGTACTACACGCATTGCCCGAACTACACGGAGTGCGATGCGACCGCGGGGTTCTCGTGCCTGGGGGCGGGCGTGGGCGACGCCGACGCCTACTGTTCCGCGAGCTGCCAGGCCGACGCCGACTGCCCCACGGGCTTCCTGTGTGACGCCGTCTCGGGCTCGAACGGCGACGAAGAGCTCTACTGCGTGCGCCGGCGCTTCTGCGCGTCGTGCGAGACGGACGCCGACTGCCTCACGGTCGCCGGGCAGCTTTGCGCGCAGGATCAAGGCGGCGAGAAGATCTGCACCAAGCTCTGCGACGCCGCCGTCGATTCGTGCCCGTGGGGCAACGCTACCGTCTGCGGCACGTGGGACGACGCGCTCGGCAGCGCGACGTGCGCGCACCGCTACGGCAGCTGTCACGGCGAGGGCAAGGGCTGCGAGCCGTGCGTGCGCGACGAAGATTGCCCGACGGGCTTCTGCAACGGCTCGAGCTACACGGGCGAGCGCTGGTGCATCGATACCTCCGTCGACTGCGACTGCGATGGCCTCGAGACGGACAACTACATCTGCTCGGGCGGGAACGGCTGCCCGCGAACGCCCGGTGGCCTGGAGATGTCCTGCTACGACAACTCCCGCGGTCCGGGCGACCCGATCGAGTACAGCTGCTACGGCGCCAACACGGCGGGCTCCGGGGATCTCGCTTCGCCGCAGGCCGGGTGCTGGGAGGCGCTCTGAAGCGCGGTTTTCTACTCGCTCTCGCTGCTGCCGGTCTCCTGCTTTCGCTCGCGCTCGAGTACCTGCACGTGCGGGCGTACGCTGCACCCACGGCCGAGAGCTTCTGCACGCTCGGTAGCCGTCTCGACTGCACGAGCGTGGCGCTCTCGCGCTACGCGATCCTGCTCGGTTTGCCGGTGCCGCTCTGGGGGGCGCTCGGATTCGCAGCCATCGGAACGGCGGCCCATCAGCGCTCGTGGTGGCTCTTGCCGCTCAGCGCAGCGGCCGCAGCGGCGTCGGTCGCGCTGCTCGCCGTGGAGCTCTTCGCCGTCGGCGCGCTCTGCCTGCTCTGCGAAGGCGTGCACGCCGTGGCGCTCGCGTCGTTCGTGCTCGCCTGGCAAGGGCGCGGGGCGCTCTTGCCTCGCACGCGCGACGACACGGCGCTCGTCTTCCTGCCGCCGCTCGGCGTCATGCTGGGGCTCCTGTTCTTCTTGCCGGCCTATTGGGGTGCCTTCGGCTGGAAGGGATCGCTGCCCTTTCCGGAGGGCGTCACGGTCGACGGCGCCCCGTGGATCGGCGCAGAACGCCCCACGCTCACACTCGAGGAGTACACCGATTACGCGTGCCCTCACTGCAAGGCCGCCACGGCGTGGACCCTGCGGCGTCTCGCGGCGCGGCCCAAGGACATCCGGATCGTGCGGCGACAGCATCCGCTTGCGCCCTGTCGCGCCGACTACAAAAACACCTGTCTGCCCCTGCGCATGGCCGACTGCGCCCTCGAGCAGCATCGTTTCTGGCAGATGGACCGCTGGCTGTTCGCGCATGCCGACGAGCGCGTGCACGACCTCGAGCGCGCCGAGCGTGAAGTGGGACTCGATGCCACACGCTTCGCCACATGCCTCGAGCGACGAGAAACGTACGAGCGCGCCGAGCGCACTTCACGAAGCGCGGCGAAGCGTCGCTTCGTCGGCACACCAACCTACATGGTGGGCAACAAACGGATCCCGTCCGACACCGCCGATCGCTTCCTCGCACAAGGCAGGCCCGATTAGCGATGACCGAAACAGGCCTCACGGCCGATCAACGAAATCCGGATTCAGCTCGGAGCGAAAGATCCGCCGAGTAGCTGACAGATGGCGCGCGGGAGTGTAAAAAGTGTCGATTGCCATGAATGGCAGGCTCGGTGGAGCCGTCGGACGCCGGGGTTGGCCGCAGCGGGTGACCCAGGCTTTTCAGCGAAACGTAGACAAGGAGCTCTTACTCACATGCGAAAGAAAGTATTCGGCCTGCTGTCCCTGGCGGCCCCGGCACTCATCGGAGCCCTCGCGGCTTCCTGCGACAAGGCGGGGAACAACCCGCTCACCGAAGCGTCAGAGGGACTCTGCGGCCCGTGCGGCGATCTCAACCTCGGCGACGTCAGCATCTCTGGCAGCGCGAAGCTCGACGGCTTCTTCTCGGCCGTCTCGACGCTCAACGCCGCTGTCGGCACCATCAATGCGGATTTCGAGGCGAACCTCGACGGTCTGATCGCGACGTTCGGGGCGGACGCGGCGGCCAACGCCTCGATCGACGCCAAGGTTACCTCACTGCTTGCCAAGGTGAAGGCAGACGTCAGCGCCAACGTCGAAGGCGACGTGAAGGTCGTCTACCAGCCCGCAGAGTGCAAAGCGGACGTGAGCCTCAGCGTACAGGCCGAGGCGAAGTGCGAAGCGAAGGCCGGCTGCGAAGTCAGCGCCGAGTGCATGGCGATGGTGGACCCCGGCAGTGTCGAGGTGAAGTGCGAAGGCAAGTGCGAGGGCTCCTGCAGCGCGGGCTGCTCGGGCGGCTTCAAGTGCGACGTGAGCGCGTCGGGCGAGTGCAAAGGCTCGTGCGAAGGCAGCTGTCAGCTCGAGACGGCAGCGACCTGCGAAGGCACGTGCCACGGGACTTGCGAGGGGACGTGCGTCGCTACGGGCGCATCCGGCAAGTGCGACGGCTCCTGCGAAGGCAACTGCCAGGGCACCTGCGAGCTCAGCGCGGGCGCGAGCTGCAGCGGCAAGTGCAGCGGCTCCTGCAACGTGATGGCGGAAGCGGACTGCCCCGGCGGCAAGGTCGAGTGCTCCGGCTCCTGCACCGGCTCGTGCAAGGGCAGCTGCACCGGCAACGCCACGCCGCCGAGCGCGTCGGCGAGCTGCATGGGAATGGCGAAGTGCGACGCGGAGGCTGACTGCCAGGCCTCGGCCAAGGCACAGGGTAGCGCGAGCCTCAGCTGCACGCCGCCCTCGCTGAGGGTCGACTACGGCTTCAAGGCGGGTGTCGACGCTGCCGCGCAGGCCGAGTTCATCGCTCACATGGGCGAGCTCCGAGTGAAGGGCGCAGCCATGATTCAGGGCTTCGCCAAGTACTCGGCGCTCATCGACGGCAAGATCGACGGCAAGGTCGTGATCAACCCGTCGCCCTTCGTGTCGATCCGCGATCAGGTCACGGCCATGGCGAGCCTCGACGCCAGCTCCTCGCTGCTCGCTGAAATTCCGAAGGGGCGCCTCCCCTGCGTGATCCCGGCCTTCGAAGACGCCGCGGTCGCCATGGGTGCCATCCTGTCGGACTCGGCTGCGAACATTGCCGCCCAAGGCAAGTTCGCCGTCGCGCTCAGCACGGGCAACTTCTAGCCCCACGCTGCGGCTATCCGCCGCACGCTTGCCGGCGCGCTTCCCTAGCGGGGGGCGCGCCGGTCGCGTTTTGTGGGTGCGCCCGGCAGGGCACGGTTTGACAAAGCGCGGCGCGAGGCCTACTCGGAGGGCCCGTGACGTTCGAATTACCTGCGCGTGAAGTGGCCGCCGACGACCCCGTTCCGCTCGTGAAGAGCGTGGTGCTCGTGATGAGCGGCAAGGGCGGGGTCGGCAAGAGTACCGTGGCGAGCAACCTCGCCGTGGCGCTGAAACGGATGGGCGCGCGGGTGGGGCTGCTCGACGCGGACATCTACGGGCCGAGCGTGCCGACGATGTTCGGCATTCACGGCCAGCCGCTCACCGACGGCCAGAAGATCGTCCCGCACGAGCGCTTCGACATCAAGCTCATGAGCATCGGGTTCCTGGTCGAGGACCAGAAGTCCGCCGTCGTGTGGCGCGGGCCGATGCTGCACGGCGCGCTGATGCAGTTCCTGAAGGACGTCGCGTGGGGCGAGCTCGACGTGCTCTTGCTCGACCTGCCTCCGGGGACCGGGGACATTGCGCTCACGCTCGCGCAGAAGGTGCGCAGCACGGGCGCCGTGATCGTGACCACCCCGCAAGAGGTCGCTCTGCAGGACGTCTACAAGTCCGTCAGCATGGCGAAGAAGGTCGGCATCCCGGTGCTCGGCGTGGTCGAGAACGAGAGCTACTTCGTGTGCGACGGCTGCGAGAAGCGCCACGAGCTCTTCGGCAAGGGCGGCGGGCAAAAGATCGCGGACTTCGCCGAAGCCCCCCTGCTCGGGCAGATCCCCCTCGTGCCGGCGGTGCGGGAATGGGGTGACGCTGGAACGCCCCTGGTCGAAGCTCAGCCGGGCTCGCCAGCGGGGCTCGCATTTCTCGAGGTGGCTGAGCGCCTGGTCGAGGTGCTGAGGAGCCAGGGATCCAGTGGGACGGTGAGCATCGACCGGAGCGGGGGCGTGAACCGCCGCCTCCCCATCAGCCGCTCGTAGCGCGAAACGAAACGGTGTCGCACCGGGCACAAAGCTCGGACTTCCCAGTCACGCGTTGGCAGACGATTGAAGGCACGCTATAGCGCCACGGCCGCCCGATGAGCTCCACCGAAATGAGCAGTAGCGCCCCGCCGTCCGCACCGCCGGACGTGTCGAACGGGCATGCTGACACCGCCTCCGCGCCCAGCGCACCCACCCCTGCCGCGAGCGAAGTCGCGCCCCCCCACGAGGGCGAGGCGGAGTCACACGCGGAGACGTCCGCTGCGAGCGAAGGCTCGCCGGTCGACGCTCCGGGCGACGCAGCAGAAGGTGATGGCGAAGGCGACGGCGACGAAGGCGGCTCCGACGCGCCCGAAGGCGCCGAAGGCGTGGTGGCCGAGGGCGCTCCGTCACCCGACGGCCCGCCCGCAGCGGGCCAGAAGAAGAAGCGACGCCGCCGCAAGAAGAAGCCGGGCGGCGGTGCACCGGCCCCAGGCGCCGAGGCCGGAGCACCCGGTGCGACCGTGCACCCGGGCGGCAGCAAGCCGCCGGGCAGCAAGGCCGGCAAGCGAGCGCGACGTCATCGCGCCACCGATCGCGCTCCGTTCCACGTGGGCGAAGAGGTGTTCGGCAAGGTGACCGCCGTGCTCGAGACGGCCGTGATGGTCGATCTCTCCGGCAAGGCCCTCGCCATCTTCGACCGTACGGAGATGGAACCGGACGATCTGGTTCCCTCCCCCGGCGACCGCTTCGTCGCTCGCGTGCACCAGGATGGCGGGCGCGGTGGGCTCGTCGTGCTCACGCGCAAGCCCCTGCGTGAAGAGGAGTCGAAGCCCCAGCTCGAGAAGGCGGCGCAGGACGGGACGCTCGTCAAAGGTCTCGTCACGGGCGTCATCAAGGGCGGCGTCGAGGTCGATCTCGGTGGCGTGCGCGCGTTCGCGCCCGCTTCCGGCATGGATCTGCACCCTGCGAACGCGAATTTCTCCTCGCTCGTCGGGCAACAGCTCGAGTTCAAGGTGAGCCAGTTCGACAAGGCGGGGCGCGACGTGGTCGTCACGCGCCGGCCCATGCTCGAGGCCGAGGCGCACGAGCGCCGCAAGCACGCGCTGAGCCTCCTGACCGACGGCCAGGTGATGGCCGGCGTGGTCCGCACGGTCGTCGAGTGGGGCGTGTTCGTCGCGCTACCCGAGGCCGAGAACGTCGAGGGGCTCATCCACGCCACGGAAGCGAGCCACGATCCGCGGCCGTACCTGGCGGAGCTCTTCAAGCCGGGCGATCGCTTCGACGTCAAGATCCTGCAGATCGACGAGCGCGGGAAGATCTGGCTCAGCCGGAAGGCGCTGGTCGAGGATCCGTGGGGAACCGCGCGCCAGAAGTTCGCGCCAGGCACCCGCCACACGGGCAAGGTCGTGCGCCTCGAGAAGTTCGGCGCCTTCATCGAGCTCGAGCCCGGCATGGATGGCTTGCTGCACGTGACGGATCTGTCGTTCGAGCGCGTCGAGCACCCGAACGAGATCCTGAAAGACGGGCAGGAGCTCGACGTCGTCATCCACTACTTCGACGTCCACTCGAAGAAGATCGGACTGCACCCCGCCCCGCCCGCGGACCGCGCGGCCGAGGCGCACCAGAAGATCGCCAAGGGAGCGAGCATCAAGGCCGAGGTCGTGAAAGGTGAGGCGGCCGGCGTCGTGGTGCGCGTGCTCGGCGTCACCGGCCGCGCCTCGCGCGGCTTCATCCCCGCGGGCCAGACCGGGACGCCGCGCGGCACGGATCTGCGGAAATCGTTCAAGCCGGGCAGCGTGCTCGACCTCAAGGTCCTCGACGTCGACCCGCGCAACGGCGAGCCCAAGCTCTCGATCCGCGGCTTCAAGGACGACGAGGAGCGCCGCGCGCACCGCGATTACCAGAAGAAGCTCAAGTCCGAGGGCGGCTTCGGCACCCTGGGCGATATCCTGCGCCAGAAGCTCGCCCAGGCGAGCGAGGCCCGGAGCTCATCCAGCACGGACGAAAAAACCGACGAGCAGTGACCCCGGCACCCAATCTTCGGGGGGTGCCGGTTGTCGAATCTCGTAGTGTTGAACTATCTTTTGCTCCCAAGCTCGGGTTTTCGCCCTAGCGGCGCGCCACTCATGCCCCATCGGACGGACCGAGAGTTGGTGGACGCGGCCCGGAGCGGGGAAGCCGAAGCGTTCGGGGCGATCGTGCGCCGCCACCAGAAGCGCATTTTCCGACTGACCTCGCATCTGCTGCGCAGCTCGGCCGAGGCGGAGGACGTCACGCAGGAAACGTTCGTGCGGGCGTATGGCGCCCTGTCGCGCTTCGACGGGCGCAGCGAGCCGTTCACGTGGATCTATCGGATCGCCGTGAACCTCTCCTTGAACGCGATCCGCGCACGCAAGACGACACGGAACTCCGCACCGCCCGACGATCCGCAAATCGAGGGCCTATTGTTCGAATCGCGCGGCGCCGGCACGACCCCGGCCGACGCGACCCAGGATCGCGAGCTCGCTCTCGCGCTCGTCGACGGGCTCGGCGAGCTCAGCGAGACGCTGCGAACGACGCTCATCATGGTCGGCATCGACGGCCTGTCCCACGCGGAGGCCGGCAAGATCCTCGGCTGTCCCGAAGGGACGATCGCCTGGCGCGTGCACGAGGCGAGGCGCAAGCTCCGCTCGTACCTCGAAGGGCGCGGGCACAAGGAGGACGAGCGATGACGGAGGGACGCGGCGATTCGAAGCTCGTCGAGCGAGCCGTTGCGCTCGTCGCCGGCGCGGAGCTGCGCGAGCCGGACTTCGAGGCGCTGGCAAGGCGCATCGAGGGAGCCCTGGCGACGAGCGGCAAGAGCGAGGACAGCCTGCTTTTGCCGCCTCTGCCGGAGAGCGTCGAGGACGAGCGGCTGGAGGTCGCGGACGCGCCCGCGGCGCCGGAGCGTGACACGCTGGTGGAAACGGGGGCAGCGGTGGCGGCGGCCCCTGCGCCGCAGCCCGAAGGCGCATCCCTGGCCGAGCTCGCACGCGCGGCGCTCGCCCGTCGCGAAGCGAAGGACGCGGTGAGCCTGGCCAAGGAATCGCTCGCCATCGCCACGCAGCAACGCACGCCGGCAGCGCCGACCATCGAGGTAGCGGACACCAAGGAGCGCCAGCGGCGCACCATCCCGCCCGCGCGCCGCAGCCGCCCTGCGTTCGACACGCGCGGACCGTGGATTGGGGTCGGTGTCGCAGCAGTGGGCCTGGCGGCGGGTTTCGGTCTTTACCTGTCCGGGCGGAATCGCACGCCGGAGATCATTCAGGTGCCTGTCGCCGAGACCGCCGCACCCGCGCCCACCGCGCCCGTGGCCGCGGCGAAGGTTCCCGAGCGCGCACCGGCAGCACCCGAGGTCACGCCCGACATGCTCCCGAAGGAGCGCCGCGCGCCCAGCGAGGAGGCAGCGGTCCTCACCCCGGAGGCGCTCGCTCGTGAGGGCGTGAAGGGGAAGAGCGCGGCGAGCGTGGCGGTGGCGCCCCCGGGCGCGCCGGTGGAACGCCCCGCCAGCTCCGTCGCGGCAGCCGGCGCGGCCAGGCCGGAGCGGATCGTGCTCGAGGAGGATGATCACGCCGCGACGGGGATGAAGCCGGGTGCCACGCCAGGGCTCCGGCCCGCGGAGATGAATGCCAACGGCGGCATCGCGGATCGCCCCTCGACCGGCGCGGCGCAGGCCGCCGTGGGCTCGGTGCTCGGAGCCGCCCGGTCGTGCATCGCGGGGCAATCTCAGGGGTCGAGCGCCACGCTGGTGTTCGGGTCGAGCGGCGAGGTCACGAGCGTGAGCGTGAGCGGCCCCGCCACGGGAACGCCCGCCGCGGGCTGCATCCAATCCGCGCTGAAGAAAGCACGGGTCCAGCCGTTCGCGGCCCCGAGTTTCAGCCTCGGCGTGACGATCCGCCCCCTCTGAACCGAGGCTGGTGTTGACAGGGCGGAGACCACCGCCCATATTCCCGGCCCCTTTTCGACCTGAGGCCCATGGTTTCGTCCACTCGCCAAACTGAACGCCGGCGCAATCTCCGCGCCCGTAGCACCGCGGCCGCGCGCAAGCGCTCCGCCGCCCGCATCACCCCGAAGTTCGACGTGCACCCGGAGGGCTACGATCCGAAGGCGCCCGACGCGAAGCGCACCAAGTAAAGAGCCATGGCCAATCATCCGTCCGCAGAAAAGCGCAACCGACAACGCATCGTCCGCACGGAGCGCAACCGCGCGCTCAAGAGCGCCCTCCGCACCACCGTGAAGAAGGCGCGCGCCGCCGTCGTCGCTGGCAACCAGAAGGTGGCCGCGCCGCTCGTGGCTGCCGCCGAAAGCGCCCTCGCCCGCGCCGCGAGCAAGGGTGTGATCGCGAGGAAGTCCGCTTCGCGCGTGACCGCCCGACTCTCCGCCCACGCGGCGAAGCTCGGCGCGAAGTCCGCCAAATAACGGCCCTGGCGGTTCCTCGCCGCGAGCCACGCTAAGCTCGCAGCGAGGATGTCCGTCCGCGAGCCCGCGTCCGAGGAGGTCGACCGCCTGGTGGGCACCACCGTCGGCGACAAGTACCGGATCGAGCGCCTGATCGGCAAAGGCGGCATGGGGGCCGTGTATGCGGCGCAGAACGTCGCGATCGGCAAGCGCGTCGCGCTCAAGTTCCTGAGCCGCGAGGCGGCGCAGAATCGCGAGGCCGCGCGACGCTTTCAGCGCGAAGCCCAGGCCGCAAGCCTGATCGAGAGCGAGCACATCGTGCAGGTGTTCGACTCGGGGACGAGCGCCGACGGCCTGCCGTTCCTGGTCATGGAGCACCTCGCGGGGGAGGACCTGCGCGCGCGCCTCGAGCGGGAGCGGGAGCTCGCCGTGCCCGATGCGCTCGCCATCGTGTCGCAGATCCTGCGGCCCCTCACGCGGGCGCACGCCGCAGGCATCGTTCACCGCGATCTCAAGCCGGACAACGTCTTTTTGTGCTCGCGCGACGACGGCTCGCTGCTGGTTAAAATCGTGGATTTCGGGATCTCGAAGCTCGAGCGCGCGACGATGAGCGAGCGGCTCACGCGCCGCGGCACCGTGCTCGGCAGCGCGTACTACATGTCGCCGGAGCAAGCGCAGGCGAGCGACGCCGTCGATCAGCGCTCGGACCTCTACGGCGTCGGCGCCATCCTGTTCGAGATGCTCGCCGGGCGGCCGCCGCACCTCGCGCCCACCCTCGAGAGCGTGCTCGTGGCCATCTGCACCCAGGATGCACCCGACGTGCGCTCGTTTCGTCGCGACGTCCCCGAGGCGGTCGCTTTCGCGATCGCGAAGGCGCTCGAGCGCGACCCCGCGCGCCGCTTCGCGAGCGCCGCCGAATTTCTCGAGACTCTCGCCGACGGCACGGCGTCGGGCTCGAGCTTTCGCCGCCGGCCCGGCCGCTCACGCACGCTCGTCGCCGGTATCCTCGCGACGCTCGTCGGGTTCACGCTCACCGCCGTGTTCACCGCTCGCCGCGGCCGGCCCGAGGGCACGCCGAGCGCTCTACCGCCCGCGGTGGGCGCGCCGGCGCCCGCCCTTCGCGCCAGTGAGCCCGCGGCGGTGACGTCGAGCGCCCGGGCCGCGAACCCGCCGCCTGAGGTTCGGCCCGTGGCCGAGCCCGCCCCCACGCCGTCCGCCACCGTCACGGCGCAGCGGCCCGTACCCGGCGCGAAGACCTCGGAACGCAAGCGCCGGGCGAGCCCCGCTCCGGGCGCCGCACCGAAGAGCGGCGTCGCGAGCTCCCTCGAGCTCAGCAACCGCGAGCCCTGACAAGGTAGACTCCAGGCGCCCATGCGCTCACGGCTGGCGCCCCTTGCTTACGTCGCTTTCCTGTTGCACGTGCTCGACGCCAAGGTGGCGTGGGCGGATCCGCCCGCACCGGCCGACGCCCCCGCGTCTGCCGAGACCGAGGCCGCTCGCGCCCACTTCAAGACAGGCATCAAGCTCTACCAGGACCAGAACTACGCCGGGGCCCTGGCCGAGTTCGAGGCCGCCTACGCGTTGAAGCCGGGGCCCGGCTCGCTGCAAAACGTCGCGCTCTGCCAGAAAGCGCTGTTCCGCTACGGCGAGGCCGCCGACTCGCTCGATCGACTGCTCACGCGTCACGGCAGCGAGCTCTCCGAAGGCGAGCGCGACGCGGCCGAGCGCGCCAAGGCGGAGCTCGAGGGGCTCGTGGGCGCCGTCCGCGTCCAGGTTGCACCTGCGACCGCCGCCGTGACCCTCGACGGGCGTCCCTTCCCGGTCCAGGAGGGCGGGACGAGCGCGCGCCTCAACGTCGGTGAGCATCTGCTTTCGGCAGCGGCGCCCGGCTACACGCGCGTATCCCGGACGCTGACGGTCGCGAGCGGGCAGACGGAGCTCAAGGTGGTGCTCGAGCTCGTCGCCACCGCCGGCTTCGTGGACATCACGGCCGCCGATCCGAAGCACGCGATCGCCGTCGATGGCGCGCCCGTCGCCTACGGCCGATACCACGGGCCCGTGACACCCGGCGACGAGCACCTCGTGCAGATCTACGACGGTCCGACCGTTCTCGTCGAACAGCGGATCCGGGTCGAGCTCGGGAAAACGCTCGCCGTGGGGGTCGGAGCAGCCGCACCCGGAGCAGCGACGGCAGGCGCGCCCCCAAGCGGCGCTTCAGCGGCGACACCCGTGGAGAAGCCGAAGCAGCTCGGCTGGTACGGCATGGGCTCGGTGAGCTTGCTCGCCTCGACGACGCCTCCGTTTCGCTTCGACCTTGCGGACGCGAGCTCGCGCGCCTTCGGTGTCGGCCTGCGCGGCGGGCGGCGGTTTCGCCCTGCCGTCGCCGTCGAGGCGCTCGTCGAGTACACGTCGCTCAAGGTGAGCGGAGCCTGTGACACGCGCCGCGGCGAGCTCGCGTCACCGCCCATCGTGTGCGGCACGCCCGAAGCCGACGCCCTCGACGTGAGCTACCAGGTTCGCTCGGTGCGCGTGGCCCCGGTCCTCGCGCTGATGACCACCGACCCCCGCCTGCGCGCGCTGGGGGGCTTGGGCCTCGGGCTCGTATGGCACCAGCTCGAGTGCGACGGCTGCATCGCCGGCGCAAAGCACGAGAGCAACGGCACCGACGCCTTCTTCCTGATGGAGCTCGGCGTGGGGGCCAACACGCGCCACGTGCTGATGGCGCTCGCGCTGCAAACGATCATCGACGGCACAGCGGGGATGGTTCAGAGCCGCAACCTCGGGACGGAGGCGGCCCCGCTGCGCGAGACCGCGTACGAGAGATCCGGCCGTGCGCTCACCTACGTGGGGCTCGAGCTTCGCCTCGGCATGAGCGAGTGGGCACCGTAGCGAGCTGCCCCAGGCCCGCGACTTCGCGCGCTCGGGCCAGATTTGCAAGAAAAACTCAGGAAGTTTCGCTTGAGACGCCCTGCACGCTCGCTATGCTCCCGCGCACCGGAGGATCCCGTGAGCACCCTCGATACCCGAGCGATCGAAACCCACTCCACCGATTCGCGGCGCTTCAAGCCTAGCCCGGAGTTTTCCGCCCAAGCCCGCATTGGTACGCTCGAGCGCTACCAGGAGCTCTACCGCGAGAGCCTGGACTCTCCCGAGACGTTCTGGAAGCGCGAGACCTCGGAGCTCGTGTTCAAGAAGCCGTGGACGAAGCTCAGCGAGTGGAAAGCCCCGTTCGCGAAGTGGTTCCTCGGCGCCGAGCTGAACGCGAGCGAAAGCTGCCTCGACAGGCACCTCACGACTGCGCGCCGCGACGCGCGCGCCCTCGTGTGGGAGTCGGAGCCGGGCGAGACCCGCTCGCTCACCTACGCCGAGCTCCACGCGCGCGTGGTCGAGCTTGCGGCGGCGCTGCGCGAGCTCGGCGCCAAGAAGGGCGACCGCGTCGCGATCTACATGGGCATGGTGCCGGAAGTCGTCGTCGCGATGCTCGCCTGCGCGCGCATCGGAGCGCCGCACACCGTCGTGTTCGGCGGCTTCGCGGCGGAGTCCCTGCGCGACCGCATCAACGACTGCCAGGCGCGTTTCGTGCTCACGCAGGACGGCGCGTACCGCCGCGGCGGCATCGTTCCGCTCAAAGCCACGGTCGATCAAGCGCTCGACGGCGCCACGAGCGTCGAAAAGGTGATCGTGTTCCGCCGGCTCGGCCCGGCGCTCGCGCCCATCGCCATGAAGCCCGGGCGCGACATCGAATGGGCGGACGCCACCTCCCGGGCCACGAAGGTGCTGGGGGAAACGGCCGAGATCGTCGACGCGGAGCACCCGCTCTTCATCCTCTACACCTCCGGCTCGACGGGCAAGCCGAAGGGGGTCTTGCACACGACGGCGGGCTACCTCGCAGGCGCGCACCTCACCTCGAAGTACGTCTTCGATCTCCACGACGACGACGTGTACTGGTGCACGGCCGACGTCGGCTGGGTCACCGGGCACAGCTACCTCGTGTACGGCCCGCTCTCGAACGGCGCGACCTGCCTCATGTACGAGGGCGCACCGAACCAGCCCGATTGGGGCCGCTTCTGGAACATCATCGAGAAGCACAAGGTCACGATCCTCTACACGGCCCCCACGGCGATTCGCGCCTTCATCCGCCAGGGGACGGAGTGGCCCGCGAAGTCCGATCTCTCGAGCCTGCGCCTGCTTGGCAGCGTCGGCGAGCCAATCAATCCGGAAGCTTGGATGTGGTACCACGAGAACATCGGGAAACAGCGCTGCCCGGTGGTGGACACGTGGTGGCAAACCGAAACGGGGTCGATCATGCTGACGACGTTGCCCGGCGTGCACGCCACGCAACCCGGCGCGACGGGCTTCCCCTTCTTCGGCGTCGAGCCGGAGGTGGTCGGGGCCGACGGCAAGGGCGTCGGCAAGGCCCAGGGCGGGCTGCTCGTGCTCCGGCGCCCCTGGCCGAGCATGCTGCGCACCGTGTGGGGCGACGACGCCCGCTACGAGAAGCAGTACTTCAGCGACATCC
>Ga0315912_10002905_pt1 | contig 17590 bp, 12 predicted proteins | sample VfabasoilMG_FD_204469 | JGI IMG/M metagenome (GOLD analysis project Ga0315912, IMG submission 204469) | Garden soil microbial communities collected in Santa Monica, California, United States - V. faba soil | ecosystem: Environmental > Terrestrial > Soil > Garden | place: USA: California...
CGCCTCGTGAACGCGGTTGGCTCAGGACCGACTGTCGCGCCCGACAGACACCCCTGTCAGTCAGCCGCTACACCACCCGAAAAGTCGCAGCACCATGCACTGCTTGCCGGGACCCCGTCTCAGCAGCAGCTTCCGCCGCCGTGGCCGTGATGGTCGTCGTGCGAGGCCCTGGGAGTCGCTTGAGGGGGCGCGCCGGCAGACTTCTCGCCGCCGCCCGAGGGGAGGTTCAGGAAGCGCGCCATCTCCTCGTTCAACATGTCCTGGTTGCGCGGCACGCCGAGATCGAGCTTGTACTCGTTGATGATCATGATCTCGGTGTTCATCCAGTCGCCGAAGCACTCCTCGCAGCTGTGCGCGAGCAGCTCGTCGCCGAAGGGCGGAGGCAGCGGCGACTCGGACATGCGCGAGGTCTCGCGCTGGCAGCGGGCACAGGTGATGGTCGCGCTCATGAGCGTCTCCAAGGGCGGGAGGCCCGCCGGTTCATGGGGTCGAGGTGGTGGGCTTCGTGCCGTCAGGCGGGAGGATGACGATCGGCGTGCTCCTCAGCTCGTCCTCGCGCTTGCGCCACCGTGATTCCTTCCAGCGTGAGAGCAACTCCGAGACGTTCAGCGTGAATCCGCCGGTGCCCTCGGGACCCAGCGACGGCGACGTCGCGATCGTGTCCGCCGCCTCGAGAAGCTCCTGCTTGTCGGCGACCGGCGCGGTGTCGTGCCGCATGACGACGCGGCCTGCGTTGCTGACAGGCTCGTCAGTCGGCGCGAGGTAGCTCTCCATGAAGCTCGGGCTACCCGCCCAAGTCGCCGTCTCCGGAAGCGGGACGACGGTCGCGCCCGCGACGCCGGGCGTCGTCCTCACGGCGCGCAGCACCTGGTTGATCGTGTCCTTGTCGCTCGTGCGCACGAGGAGCCGGTAGTCGGAGTGGCTGAGCGTGTAGTCCGTTCGCAGGTCGGCGAGCACCGCGCCGCCCGCCTGCGCTGCCGCGAGCTCCGCCCGGCCCAGTGCGCCCGACACTTCGGGCGTCGTGCGCACGATGACGACGTACTCCCAGCGCCTGACGTTCCCTTGCTGACTGGGAGGGTCTATCGGGATGACGTCCTGGTACTCCTCGGGCTCCGGGACGGCCCGTGCCGAGGAAGCCAGGATGAGCGCAGCGAGGGCGCCGAGGGCACGGAGGCGCATCGGCAGATCATGTCATGCGGGCCTTCGGCCCGATGACCGGGGCGAAATGGGCTCGATCTCGTGGACGATGCGTGCCGGCAGGGCGCATGACACGTCGGCACGCGTGGTGAATGCGCCCACGACGACGCCCATCAACGGCGAGTGATCCGCCTCGACGCGCGTCACGCGCATCGACTTGGCCCGCTCGCCCTCGAACGCCATCAGTCGCACCGTGGCGACGACGCGACCCTCGCGCGTCACGTCGAGAATGACGGTGTCGCCTTCGGCTCGCGGATCCGACGGGACGACGCCCGGCGCCCATGGCAGGCGGAGCACGAGTGCGTGCGAGCCTGCACCGGAGATCTCGTCGGTCACGACGAGCGACGCATCGCTGCGGAGATCCAGCACGCGATGGATGGCGACGCGTCCCTCGTGGCGGAGGTGGCCGTGGTGACCGATGCCCACGCGCTGCCGTTGCGGAGTGAGGCTCCACTGCGTGACGACGGGCAGCGCGCGATGCAGGCGGCGGAAGGTCTCGCCGGGAAGCGCCTCGTTCTGCGCATGCCCATCCACCTGCACGGCGGAGTGGCTCTCGACGCCGCGGAGCCGCTCGCGCAGCAGGGGATCCGCGGCATAGGCGCCCGTTCCCCTGTCGACTATCAGCGGGCCGTCGCACCAGAGCTCGTAGGCGGTCGCGTCGTCGTGGAAGTGTCCACCCGTGCCGGCCCGACCAGGTCCCGTGGCGCTCACCGTCACGTGCACGGCGGGCGCATCCGCACGCGCGAGCACTGCGAGGCCGGCGTCGTGCATGAGCATCGGTATCATTTGAGATTGTTGACCGCAGGCGGCCTCGAGCGCGCTCAGCACGGTGCGCGCGCGGGCGGAGGGAGCGGGCGCGGCCTGCGGGCAGGGATCGAGCAGCGTCGAGTCGTCGGCATCGCCGATGGCCGCGATGCTGCCATCCGATCGCAGCAGCGCTGCCGTAGCCGCGGCCATCGCCTCGAGCCGCGCGCGGGCCTTGCCCATTGGCGCTGGCGCCGCGGCGTGGACATGAGCCGCCGTCTCGGCGACCAGGAGGTGATAGTGCGTAGACGACTCGAAGTGCAGGCCGTCGACGCCAACTTGCCGCAGCAACTCACGCCAGAAGATCCGCGAGGTCGCGCGGGCGAGGCGCTCGCGCGACGGCGTTGGCGGGAGATGCGTGGCGAGCAGGAGTCTCCCCGCGAGCGCGACGAGGTGATGGTTGCCCGTGCGATGGAGGCGCCAGTCCGCGTGGCCTCGCAGGAACGACTCGTGCTGCTCGAGCGCGCGAGCGAGCGGAGTCAGATCCTCGACCTGCGCGCTGCCCTGCTCGAGCGCCGCTCGCAGGTGGGCGCCTGCGTGCACGAGCCTCACTGCGCGGAAGCCCGCCTCCATCGCGCACTCCCAAGGGCGGCCCGCACCCACGGGAAACACCTCGGTAAAGCTCGCGACGACGCGGCCTGCGAGGCGCGCGGAGTCGGCGTCGCGGCGCAGGTGCGCGAGGCGCGCGGCATGCAGCACCTCGGAGAGGCGCGCTCGTGTCCAGGTCCGCAAGAGATCGGGCGACGCGTCCCAGTCCGGCGACGGATCCCACTTCACCAGCCCATGGAGAGGCATGAACGTCGCGCCCGCGGGACCAGGATCCGCGTCGGGCGACGGCGACCACGGCATGCGCAGGCCCGCGAGATCGTCGGAGACGCTCTCGTCCTCGGGCATGAGGCGAGCCGCGATCACGCTCCACGGCGCGTGCCGCAACGCCGCGATGATCTGCCATCCGGACGCCATCGCGCGCAGCATGGCACGACGGGCGCGCCGAGGGCGACGCCCCGACTGACGTCTGCGTCGGCTGGCCTAGCGTCCGATCATGAATCGCAGCGCCTCCATCGCCATCACCCTTCTCGCGTGCGCGGCACCCGCTGCCGCCGCCCTCCCGTGGGCGCAGGACTTCGCTGGTGTGGAGCGAGGATTCGCGGGCGTCGTGTTGAGCTGGGAAGACGCCGCCGTCGAGCGCTACGACGTGCATCGCGGCGCTCCGCCTCGGCACCTACGATCACCTCCGCATCGGCTGCGGCGTCGTGGATCCGTCGCTCGTCGTGCCCGACGCGCCCGGCAGCGCCTACTTCCTCGTCGTCGGCCGCGACGGCGCGCTCGAGAGCTCCTACGGCCGCGACTCCATGGGCCGCGAGCTCCCGCGAGGCCTGCGCGTCTGCCCCTGACGCGGGCTGAATGGCATCGCGGCGGCGGGAAACTGACCGCCTTGACTTGCCGCGATCGCGCCCTAGCGTTCGGGGATGAGGACTACTCTCGTCGGCCTGCTCGCGGCAGCTCTCGCCTTCCTCCCCTCCAGGACGCTCGCCTACCCCTGGGCGCAGGACTTCGCGGGAGTGGAGGACTTCGTCGGGGGCGTCCCTCTCACCGACGGCAGCTGCATTGCCTGGACCGAAGGAGATCTCGTCGCCATCGAGGCCGGCGGAGCAATCCGTTGGCAGGCGCGGCTCGGCGTCTCCGAGGTCCACGTCGCGCCGGCAGGAGGCGCCATCGCCCTTCACGACAGGACGATCGTCCGACTGGACGAGGACGGCGACCTGCTCTGGGCCGTGACGGCATCCGAGGACATCGCCTCGGTGGCCGCGATGCCGACGGGAGAGTTCGCCGTGGTCGGCTCGATTCCGAACGGAATCCCTGACCCGACGAACGTGCATGGCCCCTTCCTCCGCGACGGCTGGCTGGGCATCCTCGCGGCGGACGGGACATTGTCGACGCAACACTCGTATCGGGATCGTGCCGGGGGACTCTGGCTCAACTCCGTTGCAGCAGCGCCCGACGGAGGACTCTACGTAGGTGGCTACGCGTCGGGCCCGGACTCGGCGACTCCGCAGGATCCCCCGTTCCACGCGCCCATCCTGGCCCGCCTCGACTCTTCCGGTTCAGCTCTCTGGGAGCTTGACCTCATGCCGGCGGAGGCCAGTTACGCCATGAGGACGAGCGGCCTGATCTCGACCAGCGATGGTGGTGCGATGGTGGCCTCCACGCGCCAGCCGCTCTTCGGGGGCGGTGGGAAAGGCGCGTGGCGACGCGTGGACCGCGACGGCCGCACGCTGATGAGCCATTCCTTCGACGACCCGGACGAATGCCTCGGCGCCGTGCGCGCCTTCGAGGCTGCTGATGGCAGCCTCCTCGTAAACCTGGGGCGCTGGTGTGGCAGCATCCTCGCCCGCTACGACCTGACGGGCGATCCCGCATGGGCAATGGGACCGGCGGGACGAGAGGAACTGGGCCTCGGCGTGCCCACGCTCGACGGCGGGATCCTCTTCCTTGGACGTGGGTGGAACCCGGCCATCGCGAGCCTCGATGCGAATGGGCTCGCACCGGGCGTCGCCTGCGTGACCCTGCCGGGCCCCATCGAGGCACCGAGCCTCGCGGGTGATCTGTCGCAGGCCAACACGCCCACCCTCACCTTCACGGCGCTCAGCGTGGAGGTGGTGCCTGCCAGCCTGACGCTCGGTCCAGGACGAGCGACTCCCCTCGACAGGTGCGACAACTGCCCCGGCGTCCCCAACGATCAACGCGACACGGATGGTGACGGGCTGGGCGACGCCTGCGACAACTGCCCCGGCACGCCGAGCCTCGATCCCGCGGACGGCGACGCCGATGGGCTGGGCGATGCGTGTGACGAGTGCACCGACCTGGATGGTGACGGGCTCGCCGAAGTGATCACTCCCGCGACGAGCTGCCCGCTCGATCTCTGCCCCGCCGTTGCGGACTCTGCGAACGCCGACGCCGATCTCGACGGGCGCGGCGACGCCTGCGACGCGTGCCCGCTCGTCGCCGACGACGGCAGCGAGACGGATCGCGATGGCGTCGGCGATGCGTGCGACGCGTGTCCATTCGTGGCTGACGATCAGGCCGATGCCGACGCCGATGGCGTGGGCGACGCGTGCGACGGCTGCCCGGCGGCAGCCGATGCCGCGCAGGACGACGCCGATGCCGACGGTGTCGGCGACGCGTGCGACGACTGCGTCGCCGTGGCCGATCCGCATCAGGACGACGCGGATGCCGACGGCGTGGGCGACGCCTGCGACGGCTGCCCGCACGATGCCGACGCCGCGCAAGACGACGCGGACGGCGACGGCATCGGCGACAGTTGCGATACTTGCGCCGTGGCCGACCCGGCGCAGGCCGACTGCGACGACGACGGCGTCGGCGAGGCCTGCGAGGTCGGCGACTCGGACGGCGACGGCGTCGCCAACGCGTCGGATCTCTGCCCCTGCGTCTACGACGCCTCCCAGCGCGACCGAGACGGGGACGGCATCGGTGACGCCTGCGATCCCTGCGCCGATCTCGTGGACATCGGCCACGACACCGACTCCGATGCCGTGGGTGACGCCTGCGACAACTGCCGGCAGGACGCGAATCCCGCGCAGGGAGATCGCGACGCCGACGGCTGGGGCGACTCCTGCGACGACTGCCCGGACGCCGCGGATCCCCTGCAGGCAGACGCCGACGACGACGGGCTCGGCGATGCGTGCGACAGCGTCTTCGAGCCCTCGCAGCTCGACGTCACCCCGACGGCACCACCGCTCAGGGTGGAGAAGGGCGAGGCCGGTACGCTCGCACTGACCTGGGAGGCCGTCGCCGTCGAGCGCTACGACGTGCATCGCGGCAGCATCGCGGCGCTCCGCCTCGGCACCTACGATCACCTGCGCATCGGCTGCGGCGTCGTGGATCCGTCGCTCGTCGTGCCCGACGCGCCCGGCAGCGCCTACTTCCTCGTCGTCGGCCGCGACGGCGCGCTCGAGAGCTCCTACGGCCGCGACTCCATGGGCCGCGAGCTCCCCCGCGGCTTGCGGGTTTGCCCCTGAGGCGCGCCCGCCATGAGGGCGTCTCGCAACGACTTTTCTTGACCCGTGCGCCTCGTGCTGCGATCCTCGCTCGACGCGCCGCGGCTTCGACTGGCTTCATCCGCCCTCGTTCCTCCGGCGCGGCGCGTCGTTGGCCGGGACCAGTCCGGCTCAGGGGAGCACGCGCAGCGACTCCGGAATGGAGGCGCTGGTGTCGTCGAATGCTCGGCTGAGATCGGACACGCCACTGGTGCATGCCGCCGAAGACCTCCTCGGTCTCGAGCGGCTCGCCGAAGGACTCGCCTCGCTTCTCGAGCCCTCCCTCGATGCGGGACTCCTCGCGAGTGCCTGGGCGCCGATGCCGGGCGCTGGCCGCACGAGCCTGCTCAACCTGCTGCACTCCGCCCTCCAGGCGCGCGGTGCCTGCGTCGCGCGCGTCGACGGCGCGAGGGTCGATGTCGCCGCCCTGCGCGCATTCCTCCCGCCATCGGGTCGGAGCGCGCCGATCGTCCTCGTGGATGATGCGCAGCCCGAGGTTCTCGCGGAGCTCGATGCCGCAGGCATGCCTCCCCTCTTCGCGTGCTGGCGCGCCGACTCCGCCCAGGACGCGGCGGCCGCCGCTTCGCCGCTCATGCTCGAGCTGCCGCCATGGAGCGCGGACGCGGCGGCTCGGCTCGCGACGCGGCTGACGGAGGACGCGCGCGAGCAGCGAGTGATGGCGCGTGTCCTCGCCGCCGCCGCCACGCCGCGCGAGGCGCATCGCATGGCGAACGCCGTGCTCGCCGCGTTCGCATGCGACGCGCGCCCACGCCTCGAGGCGCTCGATGCGCTGGCGCGCGCGGTGCGCGGCGAGGCCGTCGCGCTGCCGGCCGGCGCCATCCTCGCCATGGCGAAGCCCGCTTCCGCGCCCATCGAGGCTGCAGCACCCGACGCGAGCGAGCTCGAGTCGGACGACGTGGAGGTCGCGCGGCGGCGCTGCCAGGAGATCGCGCGCCGCGGCGGCGACGAGGCCGCGCGCGATCTCTCGCTGCTCGTCGCCGACGCGCGCGCCGGCGTGAGGCTGGCGGCGTGCGAGGCACTGGTCGCAAGCGACGTCGCGGCAGGGCACCACCTGCGTCCACACCTCGCGCATGCGCAACCGGCCGTGCGGCGCGCCGCCGCCTTCGTGCTCGGGCGCCTGCGCGATGTCGAGGCCCGTGCGGATCTCGCCCACCTGCTGCACGACGCGTCCGCGGACGTGCGCGGCGCGGCGGCCGCCGCCCTCGGCCAACTCGGCGAGCCGGCCTGCGTGCCGGCGCGCGTCGGCGCCCTGCGCGAGCCCCACGCGCGCGTGCGCCTCTGCGCCGAGACGGCCCTGTCGCGCCTGATCGCGCGGTTCGCCGATCACGAGCTGCGGCGCATGCACGAGCCGGTGGCGACGCTCGCGGGCCTCGTGGACGGCGGACGCCCCGACCTGCGCCTCGCCGCGACGCATGCGCTCGGGCTCCTCGGCGACGACAGCGCCGTGGACGTGCTGCTGCGCGCGCATGACGACGCCGATCCGCGGCTGCGTCAGGCGGCGGCCATGAGCCTCGTGCGCCTCGGACACGCGCGGCGCGGAGTCGATCCGGGTTAGGCTTCGCGTCCCATGCCGGCGGAGCTCGCCATCGAAGCGCACGGCCTCGCGAAGCGCTTCCCCAAGGCGCGGCGCTGGCGCGATCTCGCCCGCCTCCGACCGGCCGAGTGGGTCGAGGCGCTGCGAGGGCTCACGCTCGAGGTGCCGAAGGGCCGCATCCACGGCCTGCTCGGCGCGAACGGCGCCGGCAAGACGACGCTGCTCAAGGTGCTCGCGACGCTCGTCGTGCCGAACGAGGGCCGCGCGCGCGTCGCCGGCTTCGACGTCGCCTCCGAGGGACCGCGCGTGCGCGAGCGGCTCGGCTTCGTCGTCGCGGAGGAGCGCTCGTTCTACTGGCGCCTCAGCGGGCGCGACAACCTACTCTTCTTCGCGGCGCTTCACGACATGACCGGCGAGACGCGACGGCGCCGCGTGGGCGAACTGCTCGATCTCGTGGGCCTCCACGAGAAGGCGGATCGCCCGTACCGCGAATACTCGTCGGGCATGCGCCAGCGCCTCTCCATCGCGCGCGGCCTGCTCGGCACGCCGGAGGTGCTGCTCATGGACGAGCCGACGCGCGCGCTCGATCCTCCGTCGGCAGGCTGGATCCGCAAGTTCGTGCGCGATCGCCTCTGCCGCGAGCAGGGCACGACCGTGCTGCTCGCGACGCACGATCTCCTCGAGGCCGCTACGACGTGCGACACGCTGAGCCTCGTCGAGGGCGGGCGCCTCGTCGCGACGGGGACGCCCGAGGAGATGCGGCGCCCTCTCGACGGATCCCGCCGCACCGCCATCACGCTGCTCCCTCCGCATGACGTGACGGCGGCTCCCGCGGAGACGCCCGAGACGCAGCCGGACGGCTCGCTGCGCCTCATCGTATCCGGATCGCAGGACGTCGTCGCGGCACGCGTGAGCGAGCTCGTCGGACGCGGCGCGCGCGTCGCCTCGGTCGAGCCGCTCGAGGCGGACCTCGCCGCGCTGTTCGAGCGGCTCGCAGCGTCGGGACAGGCGAAGCCATGACGCCCTTCCTGCGACGCGCATGGGCCTTCGTCGTGCGGGACTTCCGCGCCGAGACGAGCTATCGCTTCGCCTTCGCGATGCAGCTCCTCGGCCTGATCTGGATGCTGATCGCCTTCCGCTTCATCGCCAAGCTCGTGGGCTCCGAGATTCCCGAGCTGAAGCGCTACGGCGGCAACTTCTTCACGTTCGTGCTGCTCGGCTATGCGCCGCTCGAGTACCTCCGCGTGGGCATCATGGGCTTCTCGCGGAGCGTGCGCGAGGCGCAGGCCTTCGGCACGCTCGAAGCGCTGCTCGTGACGCGCGCCGGCATCCCGACGATCATCTTCGGCTCGGTGCTCTACGACTACGCGCGCGCGACGGTGCGGGCGGTCCTCTTCATCGCGGTAGCGGCCGGCGCGTCGGGCCAGCTCGCCGACATCGACATCCCCGCGACGCTCGCCTTCCTCGCCCTGTCGATCCCGTGCTTCGCGGCGATCGGCATCCTCAGCGCCTCCTTCGTCATGGTGTTCAAGAAGGGCGATCCCGTCTCGCTGCTGTTCCTCGGGACGTCCACGCTCATGGGCGGGCTGCTGTTCCCCACGCACATGCTCGGGCGCTTCGAGGTGATCTCCCACTGGCTGCCGCTCACCTACGCCATGGAGGGCGTGCGGCAGGCGGCCAAGGGTCAGCCACTCGAGCATCTCGGCGGGCAACTCCTTCCGCTCGCCGCCTTCTCGGTCGTGCTCGTCCCGCTCGCCACGTGGAGCTTCCGCGCCGCCCTCGATCGCGCCCGCCGCGACGGCACGCTCTCCCACTATTGAGCCGGGATGGAGTGGAAGTTTCGCCGCAAGCGAATGGAACTCTTGCCTCGTCCTTGACACGAGGCTTGCGGGAATCGAAACTTTCGGCGGGTCCAGGGCTCGCGAGCAATGCCCGTTCGCGAGCATCTGATTTGTCCATGACCCTTCCCGGAAAGGGGGTGATCCTTGAGTCGAAGCTACCAACGTCCCGCCGTGAGCCATCTCTCTTCGATGCACGGAGCGGGGGACACCCCCTGACCTGAGTCTCGAAGTGCGGGAGGGCCGGCTCAAAGGCCTTGGCACCGGGCGAGGCGGTTCAAACGGGGATCGCGCAGTCCGGGGGCATGCCCTCTCGTCGGGACGAAAGCACAACCGGGGGCGGGTCGCGATGCGGCTCGCCCCCTTCCGTTTTTTGGGGCGCGCGCCGGCCGACCACCGTCATGATCGCGGCGGATGAGCTCACCCGCCCCCGCGCGCCACCGACTCGCCGTCCCCGCGTGGTGCCTCTACGACTTCGCGAACTCGATCTACGCGGCGGTGATCGTGGGGACGGTCTACCAGCAGTACTACACGTCGCAGGTCGTCGGTAACGAGACCGGGCGAGGCGACTTCTGGTGGGGCACCGTCGCGATCAACATCTCCTCGATTCTCGTCGCGGTGACGGCGCCCATCGTCGGCGCCATCGCGGATCTCTCGGGCGCGCGACGCAAGCTGTGGACGAGCTACACCGCGCTGGCCGTCGCGGCGACGGCCTCGCTGGTGCTCGTGCACCGCGGCGACGTCGTGCTGGGCTGCGTGCTCTTCATCGTCGCGAACTTCGCCGTCGAGGGCGCGAGCAACTTCTACAACGCCTACCTGCCCGAGCTCGTGCCGCGCGAACGCATCGGGCGCGTCTCGCAGTGGGGCTTCGCGGTCGGCTACGTCGGATCGCTCGCCGGCCTCGTGATGGCCCTCGCGCTTCTCAGCGCGCACGTCGGCGTCGAGGTGATCTGGGTCGTCACGGCCCTCTCGTTCGCGGGGTTCGCGCTGCCGGCGTTCCTCCTCGTCGGACCCGGCGGCACGCGATCGATGCCCGTCGGCGCTGCCGCACGACACGGGCTGAGGCACGTGAAGCAGATTTTCGGCGAGGTCCTGCGCCACAAGGAGATTCGCCGCTTCCTCTTCGCCTACTTCCTCTACATCAACGGCGTCAACGCGGCCTACACGTTCGCCGCGTCGTTCGCGCAGACCACCTTCGGGCTCGACAGCCGGCGCAGCATAGTGCTGTTCGCGGTAGTGCAGATCTCGGCGCTCCTCGGCGCGCTCGTCATGGCGAAGCCCACCGACGTGCTCGGCAGCAAGCGCGTCGTGCAGCTCTCGCTCGCGCTCTGGTGCGTGACGTGCGCGACGCTGATACTCGCGAGGGACGTGCGCCTCTTCTGGGCCGGCTGCGTCGTCGCCGGGCTCGGCCTCGGGACGGTGCAGGCGGCGAGCCGCGCCTTCATGGCGTCGCTGATTCCGAAAGGCCGCGAGGACGAGCTCTTCGGCTTCTACGCGCTCTGCGGCCGGACTTCGGCGCCGCTGGGCGCGACGGCGTGGGGACTCGTCGCGGGACTGACCGGCAGTCAGCGCTGGGCCGTTGCGTCGCTGCTACCGTTCTTCATCGCCGGTCTGGTCGCCGTCTCGCGCGTCCGCGGCGGCGGTCCGACGACGGCTGCGGTCGAGACGCCGTAGATCGACCGCGGCGATTCGCCGGCCGGTCCGAGCTCGACCGTGCGCGATTCGAGATCGCACCGAACCACCGAAACGGCGGGCTCGGTAGACCGACTCGTCCGTGCTCGTGGCGCTCTGGCCATGAGCGCGGACGACGTCGGACCGGTCGACGCTCGGGATCGTGACGAGGCGTGACCTCCACCCGTCGAGCGGCACTGGCAACGCATCCTGGCTCAGGCAGGACCATGGCGCGGACCGTGAGGGTCAGCTCTCCCTCGCGCCCTCGAGCACGGCGACGATCTCGGCGCCCCAGAGCAGGAGGGCGGCGACGAGCCAGGTCCACGCGACGAAGGTGACGACGCCGACGAAGGAGCCGTAGACGACGTCGTTCTCGACGAGCGCGCCGACGCCCGCGGCCTGCGCGACGACCGCGAGATGCGTGCCGGTCGCGAAGACGGCCGCCCCGAGCGCCGCATGCGCGCGCGTCGGTCGCCTCCTCGGCGCGTGGCGATAGGCGAGCCATCCCACGACGAACAGCGCGACGGTCGGCACGACGTGCCGCACGACGAGCGTTCCCGCCAACGCCTCGGCGAGCCACGGCGCCGTCGCAGCCGCTCGCGAGATGTACTGGACGACGCTCGACGTCACGAACACCAGTCCGAGGAGGATCATCGCGGCGGCCGTGAGCAGGATGGAGGCTGCGGCGCGCATCAGCCCGCGCACGCCGGCGGGCGCGTGATCCGGATCGAAGATGCGCGCGACCGCGTGATGCGCCGAGTACACGACGCGCGACGCGAGGAACGTGAGGACGCCGAACGACGCGAAGGACCATGCCTCGTGCTGCTCGACCTGGTTCTGGAGCTGCACCCACGACGCGTCGTCGAACGTCGGAAGGAACGCGCGGATCGAACCGAGCAGCTCGCGCACCTCGACGGGATCGCGGCCCAGCATCGCCAGTGCCGCATGCGCGAGGAGCAGCAGGAACGGGAGGAACGACAGCAGGCCGTAGTAGGCGATGCCCGCGGCGAGCTGGCCGGCGCTGTCTTCGTACCAGTGCTTCAGCGACGCCGCGATGAGGCGCACCAGCCATCGCAGGACCCCCAACGGGCCCGGCGTCAGCGTGAGCGGCCGGGTGCTTCGCGGCATGGCGCCGCACCATGCCTGCCAACCCCCCCTGCGTCCAGGGTAAGATGTCGGGCCGAGCGGGCCGCGGGGGCGGGCCGAGCCGGCAGGGTGGCCGGGAGCGACTCCTGGCGACCCCGAGGTGCACATGTCGACCTGCTCCGCGTGCGGGGAGCCGGAATCCGGCGCAACGGGTGGATGCCCGACCTGCGCTGCGACTCCTGAGCCCTTCCCGCGCGAGGACTTCGCGCCCGAGGCCATCGCCCCGCGCGACACGCCGCGCCCCGCCATCGACGACTCCGATGGCGAGGTGCCGAGGCTCGATCTGCGCCGACGCCCCGTCCTCGGTCCCGCCTCCCCGTCCGACGCGCCCGCCCCGCTCGTTCATGCGGCTGCGGTGCAGGCCGAGATCATGGAGCGCCCGCATGGAGCGCGGCGGCGGATCCCGACGGGGATTCGGCTCGTCATCCGGCGGCATCGCAAGCCGGCCCCACTGGTCGCCGCATCCCGACGCGCGGAGCCTGCGCCGCCGCCGCCTCGACGCGAGCCGAGCAATGTCGAGCTGCCACCGCTGCGCCGCGAGCCGCGCGATCTCGAGCTGCCGCCGCTCGAGGCGCTGCGCGATCGCGAGCCGCCGTCGGAAGAGGCGCGCCCTCACGCGGCAGCGAGCACTCACGCGCCGCCCGTCGCCGATCGCCCGGCGGCCGTCCCGCTTCCTGCGCCGATCGCGCGAGCAGCCGCCGTCGTCGAGCCTCCGCCTCCCGCTGAGGCGGCGCCTCCGTCGCGCGCACCTGCCCCGCTGATCCTCGCGCGCCCGGAACCGCCGCAGAGGGCAGCGCGTCCTCTCCAGGCCGATCGCGTGCGCATGCGCGAGCATGCCGAGGCACCGCGCGCGCCGCGTGCCGAACGCCCCGCGCGCAAGCCGCGCGGCCCGACGCTGGGGGACCATCTCAGCGGGTTGATGGCGTCGCCCGCGCTGCGCATCGTCGTCGCGAGCCTCGTCCTGCTGCCGATCGTCGCGGTGCTGCCGTCGATCGCGGGGCTGCTGCTCGCGACGTGGGCCGCCCTGCACCTGCGCCGCCAGGCGCGCACGGGACAGCGTGCCGGCGCGTTCACCGAGGGACTCGCGGGAGCCGCGCTGATCGCGTCGTCCATCACGACGGCGCTCGCGCTGCTCGACCTGCCGCTGCCTGGGGTGGTGAGCGCCTTGGCGACGCCCGTGCGACTGCTCTCGCTTCCCGTGGGGGTCGCGGGACTGGCCGTCGTCGTCGCGTGCTCGCTCGATCTCGCGCGACGCCTGCGCGGCGCCGTGCTGCTGACGTGCGCGACGCCCCTCGCGCTGACCGCTCTCGCCTTCGCGGCGCGGACGTCGGCCTTCGCGATGCTGCCGCTGTCGGCGGGACTCGCGCTCGCCGCGGCGCTGGCGGCGAGTCGATCCGCGCGCGACGAGCTGCTGCGCGACGCGGCGCGCGCGTGGGCCGTGCTCGCGGCGACGGTCGGAGCACTCTCCGCCCTCCTGCTGCCGCTCACCGGCCGCTTCGATCCCGTCGCCGCAGGGATTGCCTCGTTGCTCGCGGCAACCGCGGCGACGCTCGCCGCCGTGAAGGCCTCGCGCTCCTACGACGAGCGCGAGCGGCTCTCCGCGCGATGGGTGTCGGCGGCGGCTGCCGGCTGCGTGGCGCTCGGCGTCGTCCTGCTCGCGCGGGCGCTCGGCTCGAGCTGGGCGGCGTCGCTCGCGCTGCTGCCCTTCTCCTGCGCGTGCCACTACGTGCTGCGCGCCGTGCGAGCGCGGCGCCTCAGCGCGACGCTCGACGCCGCGTGGATGACGCAGGACGCGCGCGTGATCGCGGCCCTCGCCGCGCTGCTCGCGCTGGCGGCCGTCCTCTCGCAGCGGAGCTCGTCGTGGCTGCTGCCCGTGGCGCTGCTCTCGCTCGCCATCGCGCTGCCCGTCGCAGCCGAATGGCACGCGCGGCCGCGAAGCCCCGCAGGCTCCGCGTGCCTGCTCGCGCTGTCGTTCGCGACGACGCTGCTCGCGGTGGGCGCGGGGTTGCCGCTGCCGTGGGCGCCCGTCGTCGCGGTCGCACTGTGCTGCGCGCTCGTTGCCGGCGCTTCGCGAGACCTCCCGGGGCTGCGCGAGATCTCGTGGGTCGTCCCGGCCACGGCGGCCTGGGCCGCCTGCCTCGCCGCGGCGTTCCTCGTCTGCTGGCGCGGACATGCGGTCGCCGGGCTCGTCGGAGTCACGATGGCGGCCGCCGCGCCCACGACGCTGTTCCTGCTGCCTCGCGAGACGTGGCGGCGTCATGCGCCGCACGCGGATCCCCTCGCGCTGTGGCCGGTTCACGCGGGCCTCGCCGCGCTGGTGCCGCTCGCGCCGCTCGTGGCGTGGGGTCACGCGCGATGGACCGTGCCCGCTCTGGCAGTCGAAGCCGCATGCGCTTGGCTCATCAGCCGGCGACGACCCGTGCTGCTCCCGGCCGCAGCGGTTCTCGTCGGATGCGTGGCGTTGAGCCTTCCGTTCCTCGCGGATGGCGCGGGCTGGTGGCCCGGAGCGGTCGCGCTCGCGCTGGTGTTCGCGCTCGGCGCCTCAGAGGCTCGCCTCGCCGCGATGCAGCCCGCTCGATCGACGATGCGCATGGCCGGCCTCCTCGCGGGGACGAGCGGACTGTTGTTGCTCGCATGGCTCAGCGCCCAGGTCGGCGCGGCGCCCGCGGCCATGCTCACTGCCTCCGTCGTGCTGCACGCGACCGATCGTCTCAGCTCGGACGCGCGCCTGTCGCGCAGCCTGCGTGACTGCGGCGCCGTCGCATGGCTCGCGGGCGCCGGCCTCGCGCTGTTGATGCTGCCCGTCGATCCCTTCAGCGCGGCGCTGCTCCTCGGACTAGCGACGGCGACGGGCCTTCTCGTCGCGGCGCTGCGACGCGAAGAGTGGCCGGCATTCCTCGCCGGGCTCGCCGCGACGACAGCGCTCGCCGCCGCTTGCGCGGGCGTCGGTCTCGATCCCGTCGAGCATCCCGTGCTCGGCATCGCGCCAGCGGCCGTGTTCGTCGTCGCGTGGGGCGTCATCGCCGCGGGACGCGGCCGCCCCGCCAACATCTACCTGGCGCCGGGCCTCGTGGTCCTGTCGCTTGCCGTGATGGCCGAGTCGCATGGGCCGGGAGGGCTGCCGACGATGCGCGCCGTGGCCGTCGCGCTGGCAGCGACCACTCTCGCCGGCGGACTGCTCGCGCGCCGCCGCGTGCCCGTGATCGTCGGTGCGTGCACGCTTCTTCTCGAGGGCGCATGGGCGGGCATCCACGGCCTGGGCTGGATTGCGGCCCATCCGCTGCCCGGCCTCGTCGGGGCGGGAATCATCGTGACGATCGTCGCGGGATTCCTCGCCCACCTCGTCTGGCGTGCGGGGGGCCGCACGGCCCTGACGCTCGCATGGGAGAGCGATCTCGCGCGCCTCAGGGAGGCATGGGCCGCCTGGCCCTGAGCTCGTCGCAGTCGAGAAGGTCGGCTTGACAGCCCGGCCGCGGCTCTCCATCTTCTGCCGCCATGCCCCTCTACGAGTACGAGTGCAGGACGTGCCACGCACGCCTCGAGGTCATCCAGCGCTTCGCCGATGCGCCCAAGAAGCGCTGCCCCGATTGCGGCGGCCGTCTCGAGAAGCTGATCTCACGGTCGGGCTTCGTGCTGAAGGGGGGCGGCTGGTACGCCAACGACTACTCGAGCGCCCCGTCGAGCAGGTCGGAAAAGGGCGAGGCCTCCGAAGGGTCCTCGGGCGAGTCCTCGTCGGAGAAGTCCGGCGAGAAGACCGAATCGCCGGCCGCGCCCAAGCCCGGCGACAAGCCCGCGAAGAAGAAGAAGCCCCCCGTCCCCTCCTCGGGCTGACGCTCGAGGCAGCCGGCTCCCCTCGTGACCCTGAATGGGGCGCCGGCTCACGTCGTCTCCAGTGGGCTGCATGCTACCTTCCTGGCCATGACGCTCTTCCCGAGGCCCCGCTGATGTCGCCGAACCGCGCCCACGTCGCCCTTCTCCTGCTCTCGCTCGCGGCGCCGGCCCGCCTCCTCGTCGCCGCCGAGGCCCCGAAGCCCGTGGCGCCCCCGGCCGCGAAGCCCGCCGGCGCGAAGCCCCCGGCCGCGGCCCAGGGGGCGGCAGCGGCGGACGAGGCCGCGGGACCGGTCGAGAAGCTCTACAAGGAGCATCAGTGGCAGAAGTGCATCGACGAGGTGTCGGCGCTCCGCGAGCGCGACAAGAAGCCGGTCACCGATGCCGAGAGCGAGTACTGGGCCGCGCGATGCGAGCAGTCGCTCAAGCTCATCGAGGCGGCGCGCGCGCGTTTCGACGCCATCGCCAAGGCGCATCCCGGCACGCAGCGCGGGATGCAGTCGGCCATCGAGAAGACGACCGTCCGCCTGAACACCATCGAGGGAAAGGCGCGCCTGCCGGCGGAGTTGAAGCTGGCCACGGACTCGGCAACGGAGCTCGAGGCCACGGGCAAGGCGCTGGCCGGCAAGGATCCCGAGGTGATCTCGAGGGCGTACTACGTGGCCGGCAACGCATGGCGCATGGCGGGCGAGGACGACAAGGCGAACGTCGCTTACGATCTCTCGGCTGCACAGCCCGCCAAGGACTATCCGGCGAAGTCGCTGTACATGCTCGGCATCGACGCGATGCAGGACTTCAACCTGGAGCGCGCCCGCACGCTGTGGACGCGCTGCACCGAGCTGTATCCCGAATCGACGGGCATCGACAAGTGCAACAAGGCGATCGCGCGACTGGCCCTCATCGGAACGCCCACGCCGGAGCTCGACGTCGAGACGTGGATCAAGGGCCCGCCGGTGAAGCTGGCGGATCTCCGCGGGCACGTCGTGCTGGTCTGGTTCTTCGCGACCTGGTGCCCTCACTGCAAGGCGACGATGCCCGACATGGCCGCTCTCAAGCGGCGCTACGCCGGCAAGCCGCTGAGCATCATCGGGGTGACCAACAACACGAAGGAGCAGACGACCGAGACCGCGAAGATCTTCGTGGACGATCCCCGGTGGGAGATCGACTACCCGGTCGCGGTCGACAACGCGGGCAACTCGTCGGTCGCATTCGAGGCCACCGGCATCCCGTCCGCCATCCTGATCGACCCGCGCGGCAAGATCCGCTTCTCCGATCATCCGACCTACCTGACGGACGAGATGATCGACCGGCTGCTCGCAGAGGGCACGTCGCCGACGGCAGCCTCCGGACACTGAGGCGCGAGGCCGGCGCGCGCCGGGCACCCGCTGCGCTGCCTGCGCGGTCGCCCCGTTCCGGGGCGCTCCGACGCCGGCATGGCCCGCCATCCTTGACACCCCCCGAAACGGGGCTGCATGATGGCCGCCTCGAACAGC
>Ga0315912_10002906_pt1 | contig 17588 bp, 12 predicted proteins | sample VfabasoilMG_FD_204469 | JGI IMG/M metagenome (GOLD analysis project Ga0315912, IMG submission 204469) | Garden soil microbial communities collected in Santa Monica, California, United States - V. faba soil | ecosystem: Environmental > Terrestrial > Soil > Garden | place: USA: California...
TCTGGGCGTCGATGTTCCGGGAGCACTACCTCTCGCAACGGCCGTTCCGCGAACTGGACCAGGTCGTGGGCAATCCGTCGCCGATCTTCCAGGAATGGCTCGCGCACCCGATGGTCGATGCCTACTGGGACGCCTACAACCCGAGCGCGGCGCAGTACGCGCGCATCGACATGCCGGTACTGAGCATCACCGGGCAGTACGACGGCGACACGCTGGGCGCGTTCGAGCACTACAAGCGACATCTCGCGAACGCGACGCCTGCCGCGCGCGAGCGGCATTTCCTGGTCATCGGCCCCTGGGACCATGCCGGCACGCGCACGCCGCAGGCGGAATTCGGCGGGCTCAGGTTCGGTTCGGCCAGCCTGCTGGACATGAACGACCTGCACCGGCAGTGGTACGACTGGACGCTCAAGTCCGGCGCGCGTCCGTCGTTCCTGAAGGACCGCGTCGCGTACTACATGATCGGGCCCGAGGAATGGCGCTACGCGTCCTCGCTCGAGGCCGTGACGCGCGAGCACCAGGCCTGGTTCCTCGGCTCCACCGGCGGCCTCGCGAACGATGCGTACGCGAGCGGTACGCTCACCCGCACGGCACGCGCGGACGGTGGCGCCGACCGCTATCGCTACGACCCGCGCGACCTGCGTCCCGCGACGTTCACCGAGGACGTCGGCGTCGCCGAATACACGGACCAGCGACCGGTGCTGGACAACCGCGGCGGCTCGCTGATCTACCATACGCCCGTGTTCACCGAGCCGGTCGACCTGGCCGGATTCCCCACCTTCACGGCATACATCGCCATCGACCAGCCGGACACGGACTTCGACGTACAGCTCTACGAGATCAAGTCGGACGGGTCCAGCACCTTCCTCACCGGCGACCGCATGCGCGCGCGCCATCGGGAAAGCCCGCGCGCGGCCCAGGCGGTACCGGCGGGCGAGACCTTGCGTTACGAATTCGACGGCTTCTCCTTCGTCGGCCGGCGCATCGCCGCGGGCAGCCGCATCCGCCTCGTGCTGCAGCCGATCAACTCGCCGTTCCAGCAGAAGAACCGCAATACCGGTGGCGTGGTGGCGGAGGAGTCGGGCGCGGACTCGCGCATCGTGACGGTGACCCTGGTGCACGATGCCGAACACCCGAGCGCACTGACGCTGCCGCTGGCCGCGCGGTGATCGATCGTGACAGTGCCCGAAGGTCCGATGCCAATTCCCGATCCCGGCGCTACCATCAAGGGTTCGACGAGCTGAACTGCTGCACATGACGGTCCATACGCTGCATCGGGGCACCGCGCCCCTGCTGATCTCGCTGCCCCACGACGGCATCGACCTCCCGGGCGGGTTCCGCGACCGGTTGAGCGAGGGCGCGCTGGCGCTGCCCGATACGGATTGGCACGTCGGGCGCCTGTACGCGTTCGCCAAGGAACTGGGGGCGTCGATCCTGCGCCCGGCGTACTCGCGCTACGTGGTCGACCTGAATCGGCCGCCGGACGACGTGTCGCTCTATCCGGGCCAGAACACGACGGGCCTGTGCCCGACGGTGCGCTTCGACGGCGGCCCGGTGTACCAGGCCGGTGCGGAACCCGATGCGGCAGAGATCGCCGCGCGCGTCGACCAGTACTGGCGCCCCTACCACGGCGCGCTGCGGGCGGAGCTCAACCGCATCCAGCAGTTGCACGGCCACGCGACGCTGTGGGAAGGGCACTCGATCAGGAGCGAGGTGCCGTTCCTGTTCGAGGGCCGGTTGCCGGACTTCAACCTCGGCACGGCGAGCGGACAGAGCTGCAGCCCCGTGCTGCAGGCGAAGCTGGTGGCGGTGCTCGCGCGGTCGACCGGGCATACGCACGTGGTGAACGGTCGCTTCAAGGGCGGCTACATCACGCGCCACTACGGCGACCCCGCGCGCGGGATCGACGCCGTGCAGCTCGAGCTCGCGCAGCACACGTACATGGACGAGCAGACGGGCGCGTACGACGAGGCCAAGGCGGAGCGCCTGCAGGACGTGCTGTGGAAGCTCCTGGAGCAGTGCCTGTAGGGTGCGCCTCGGACGCATCCGTGCCACCGCGGCGGACGGATGGTGCGTCCGAGACGCACCCTACACTTCGAGCGACGCCAGGTCGCCCTTGCGCTCCAGCCAGTCCTTGCGTTCGCCCGCGCGCTTCTTCGCCAGCAGCATGTCCATCAGCTGCGAGGTGCCGTCGTCCGCCTCCACGGTGAGCTGCACCAGCCGGCGCGTGTCGGGATGCACGGTGGATTCGCGCAGCTGCGACGGGTTCATCTCGCCCAGGCCCTTGAAGCGCGTGACCGAGACCTGGCCGCGGATCCTTTCGCGCTCGATGCGCTCGAGCAGCAGGCGCTTCTCCTCCTCGTCCAGGCAATAGAACACGAGCTTGCCCACGTCCACGCGGAACAGCGGCGGCATCGCCACGAACACGTTGCCCGCGCGCACGAGGCCGGGGAAGTGGCGCAGGAACAGGGCGGAGAGCAGGGTGGCGATGTGCAGGCCGTCGGAATCGGCGTCGGCCAGGATGATGACCTTGCCGTAGCGCAGGCCATCGAGCTTGTCCGAACCCGGATCGCAGCCGATCGCCACGGCGAGGTCATGCACCTCGTTCGAGGCGAGCACACCGGACGATTCCACTTCCCAGGTGTTCAGGATCTTGCCGCGCAGCGGCAGGATGGCCTGGAATTCCTTGTCGCGCGCCTGCTTCGCCGAGCCGCCGGCGGAATCGCCCTCGACCAGGAACAGCTCGGTGCGCGAGAGATCTGTCGAGGAACAGTCCGCGAGCTTGCCCGGCAGCGCCGGCCCGCTCGTGATCTTCTTGCGGACCACGACCTTTTCCTGCTTCAGGCGCACCTGCGCGCGCGAGATGGCGAGCTCCGCGATGCGCTGCGCCACCTCCACGTGCTGGTTCAGCCACAGGCTGAAGGCGTCGTGCGTCGCGTTTTCCACGAACGCGGCCGCGCTGCGCGAGGACAAACGCTCCTTGGTCTGGCCGGAGAACTGCGGATCGCTGAGCTTGGACGACAGCACGAAGCACAACCGGTCGCAGATGTCCTCGGGCGCGAGCTTGAGGCCGCGCGGCAGCAGGTTCCGGAAGTCGCAGAACTCGCGCACCGATTCGGTCACGCCCGAGCGCAGTCCGTTCACGTGCGTGCCGTGCTGCGCGGTGGGGATGAGGTTGACGTAGCTCTCCTGCGTCAGCTCGCCCTCGGGCAGCCAGACCAGGGCCAGGTCCACCGCCTCGTGCTCGCGCTTCACCGACAAGGTGTAGAGCTCGCGCGGCAGGTAGTCCTGGTCGCCGAGCATGCCGCGCAGGTAGTCGCTCAGCCCATCCTCGTAGTACCACTGCTCGCGCTCGCCGCTGGCCTCGTCGAACAGCTTCACCGTGAGGCCCGGGCACAGCACGGCCTTCGCGCGCAGCACGTGCTTGAGGCGGGGCAGGGAGATCTTCGGCGAATCGAAGTACTTCGGGTCGGGCCAGAAGCGCAGCGTGGTGCCGGTCTGCCGCTTCGGCACGCTGCCCACGACCTCGAGCGGCGAGGTGCGCGCACCGTGCGCGAAGGTCATGCGATGCACGTTGCCCTCGCGCCGCACGTCCACGTCCACGCGCGCGGACAGCGCGTTCACCACCGACACGCCCACGCCGTGCAGGCCGCCGGAGAACTGGTAGTTGCGGTTGGAGAACTTACCGCCCGCATGCAGCCGCGTCATGATCAGCTCGACGCCGGGTATGCCCTCGTCGGGATGGATGTCCACCGGCATGCCGCGGCCGTCGTCGCCCACTTCCACCGATCCGTCGGCGAACACGGTGACTTCGATCGACTTCGCGTACCCGGCGATGGCCTCGTCGACGGAGTTGTCCACCACCTCCTGGACCAGGTGGTTCGGGCGTGCGGTGTCGGTGTACATGCCCGGACGGCGCTGCACCGGTTCCAGGCCGGAGAGGACTTCGATGTCGGCGGCGTTGTAGCGGGTGGACATGGAGGGGCGTGCTCGGACTCTGCGACAGGGCCGCGGCTGCGGCGGCGCATGGTGGCGAGTGCGCGGTCCGAGCGCAAGAGCGGAGGTCCGTTCGTCAACAACCCTGAACGCGCGACCTCGCCACCCCATTCAAACGCGCGGCATGTCAAATTACGGGGGTGCCGTGGGATACGGCGCGGGCCCACACGATCCAGGGGGAAGCGCGTGACGGACGAAGCCACTCGGCGCCTCGAACAGGCGCTGCACGAGACCTTGTCGCTGCCCGTGGGTGCGCGTCGCGAGCACCTCGAGCGGCTCGCGGCGCAGGACGAAACGCTGGCGTTGTCGCTCCGCAAGCGCCTCGACGAGGCGGAGACCTCGTCGGGCGCCAGTCCCGCCGCGGAAGCCGCGCTGCCCGAATCGCTCGGCGGCTGCCGCATCCTGGGCGTGCTCGGGCGCGGCGGCATGGGCACGGTGTATCGCGCCGAGCAGCTCAATCCAAGGCGCGAGGTTGCGATCAAGGTGCTGCGCGCCGCGCCGGACGACACCGATGCGCTGCGCCGCTTCCGGCAGGAGGCCGAGGCGCTCGCGCTGCTGAACCACCCGAACATCGCGCGCGTGTACGCGGCCGGCGTGGAAGCGCTCCCGCACGGGCCGGTGCCGTACCTGATCCTGGAACTGGTGCGCGGGCGCACCCTGCTCGACTGGTGCAACGGGGCCGGGCTGGATACCCGCAGGCGCGTGGCGCTGATCGCGGCGATCTGCAAGGGCGTCCAGCACGCGCACGTGCGCGGCGTGATCCACCGCGACCTCAAGCCCGCGAACATCCTGGTCGACGAGGAAGGCCAGCCGCGCATCATGGACTTCGGCATCGCGCGCATCGTGGACGAGCCGGGCGAGGCCACCACGCGAATGACCGAGGCCGGGCAGCTCGTGGGCACGCTGCCCTACATGAGCCCCGAACAGCTGAGCGGCGATCCCTCGCGCATCGACCTGCGCACCGACGTGTACGCGCTGGGCGTGATCCTCTACGAGCTCCTGTGCGGCCGCCGTCCGCGCGAACTCGACGAAACCACGCTGATGGCGGCGCTGCGCAGCGCCGAGACGCGGCCCCTGGTGCCGCTCGCGAAGGCGATGCCGGCGGCGCGCGGCGATCTCGATACGCTGGTGATGAAGGCGTTGAGCGAGGACCCCGAGCGGCGCTATGCGAGCGCGGGCGAGTTCGCCGCCGACCTGGAGCGCTTCCTGGACGATCGCCCGATCGAGGCGCGACCGCCCAGTTCCTGGTACGTGTTCAGCCGGTTCACCAGGCGCAACCGCGCGCTGGTCGCGGCGAGCGCGATCGCGGTGCTGGCGCTGATCGCGAGCACGATCTTCTCGGGCTGGTCGGCGCTGCGCGAACGCGACGCGCGGCGCGAGGCCGAGGCGCGCGCGACCGAGACGCGCGCGGTGAACGGGTTCCTGAACGAGATGTTCGCCTCGGCCGATCCCGAGCTCGCGCAGGGGCGCGAGGTGACCGTCAAGGAGGTGCTCGACGCCGCGAGCGCAGGCCTGAAGACCGAACTCGCCGGCCAGCCTCAGGTGGCGGCCGACGTGGGGCTCACGCTCTCGGGCATCTACCAGAGCCTGGGGCACTACGATCGTTCCGAGGCGCTGCTCGACGGCGCCACGGCCGCGCTGCAGACGCTGCCCGACCAGGCGCCCGACCAGCTCGCCGACCTCGATCGGCGGCGTGCGAAGCTGCGCATCGACCAGGGCAAGTACGAGGAAGCAGAACGTCTCGCCAGGGCGGCGGCGGAGCGCGCGAGCGCGGCGCTGGGCGCGAACGACGGGCAGACGCTGCTCGCGCGCTGGACACTGGCGCAGGCGATCGACCAGCAGGGGCGCTACGACGAGGCGATCGCGCTGCTGCGCGAACTGATTCCGCTGGCAGGGAACCTGGAACAACCCTTGCGCGTGATCGCGATCGACATGCGCGCCGACCTCGCCTCTGCCCTGCGCGACAAGGGCGACTACGTGGAGGCGGAGCGCGAGACGCTCGTCCTGCGCGAGGAGATGACGCGCGCGCGCGGCGAGCTGCATCCCGACGTGCTGACGCTGCTGAACAACCTCGGCACCATCCAGCAGCGCCTGGGCAAGCCGGTGGACGCCGAGGCCACGTTCAAACTCGCCTTCGAGCGCCGCAAGCAGGTGCTGGGACCCGACCATCCCTCCACGCTGCTCGCGCAGCAGAACCACACGAACGCGCTGATCGAGCAGAAGCGCGGCGACGAGGCCGAGGCCTCCGCGCGCTACCTGGCCGAGGTCGTGCCGCGCGTGCGCGGACGCGAGTCGCAGCCGGCGCAGGTGGCGATGAACTCGCTCGCCTTCCTGCTCGAGGACAAGGGCGACCTCGTGGGCGCCGAGAAGCTCTATCGCGAGATCCTGCAGATCCAGTCCGAACAGGCCGACCCCATGCGGCCCGAGACCTTCGCCACGCGCAACAACCTCGCCATGCTGCTGATGCGCGAGGGCAAGCTCGCCGAGGCCGCGAAGGAGTTCGGCGTGCTGCTCGTGGCGACGGAGCGGGCCCTGGGCAAGGGCCACGTGTACTACGCGCTGTTTGCGAACAACACCGGCGAATGCCTGACTAGGCTCGGTCGATACGCCGAGGCGGAGCCCTTGCTCGTAGAGAGCCACGCGGTGCTGGAGAAGTCCTTCGGCGCCACGCATGCGCGCGTGCGCACCTCGCTCGAGCGCCGCGCCGCGCTGTACCGGGCGACGGGACGCGCGAAGGATGCCGAGGCCTTGCTGGAATCCTCGTAGTCCGCTTTCGTAGGAACGCGCGTGAGCGCGCGAAATGCATTGGACGATTCGATGTCCATGCCGGTTGCTTCGCGCGCTTGCGCGCGCTCCTACGAAGGATCAGGCGCTCGCGGGTGCTGGGGACCGCGCCTGAGCCACAGCAAGGTCTGGTCGTCCCCGGCGCCGGTGCCCAGGTGCTGCTGGATCGAGGCCTCGACCTGCTCGATCACCGGCAACCCCTCGCGCACGCAGCGGGCGAGGGTCTCCTTCAGGCGATCCTCGCCGAAGCAGCCGCCGTCGGCATCGCGCACCTCGATCGCACCGTCGGTGTAGAGGAACAGGGCATGGCCGGGCTCCAGGCGCAGGGCTTCGGCGCGGTAGTCGGTGTCGGACAGCACGCCGAAGGGGGCATGACCGGCGAAGTCGCCGGCGCGGATGGCGCCCGTGGGATCGAGGTGCATGACGTGGCCGTGGCCGGCATCCACGCCCAGCACGGTGCCGTCGGGCTGGAACAGGCCGATCCACGCGGTCACGAAGCGGCCGGGTGGCAGCCAGCGGCACAGTTCGATGTTCAATGTGCGCGCGGCCGCCGCGATGTCGGATTCGTGCGCGAGCGAGGCGCGCAGGTGCGCGAGCACGGCGGCCATCACCAGGCCCGCACTCGCGCCCGAACCCGAGACGTCGCCGATCACCACCGCCGTACCGGTCGGCGTGGCGAACACGTCGGCGAGGTCGCCCGCGACGTGGCCACCGGGCTTGAGCGAGAGCGCGTACTCGAGCGAGCCATGGCGTCCGGTCGCCGGCGGCAGCAGGCGCTGCTGAGCCTCGCGCGCCTGCTGCAGTTCGCCGTCCAGGCGCGCGCGCTGGAGTTCCGTCGCGCTGCGCGACAGGTGGGAGAGCGCGACCGCGCCGATGCGCGCGAGCGCGATCGCGAGCGCGGCGCCTTCGGACTGGCGCCGGTCGTGCGCGCTCGCATCGAGATAGAGGCAGCGCCGATCGGGCCCCGCGTCGTCCAGCGGCACGCACAGCGCATGCTGCACCGGCACGCCGACCAGGCTCGCGCTCAGTGCATCGCCGGCGAGCGCCTCGAGCTCCGCCGGCTGCCCGTCGCGCGTGGCCGCGATCAGGCTGGTGCTGTAGGGACGCAGCGCGGATTCCGAGCTGGCCGCGATCGCGCACACGGCCGGCGTCGGCTCGCGGTCCGAGATCACCGCGGCACGCTCGTAGCCCAGCGTCTGGCGCGCGGTACGGCAGAGCGCGTCGAGCAGGTCGTGCTCGTCGCGCTGCAGCCCGAGGTCGCGCGCGAAGTTCAGCATCGCGGTCAGGCGCTGCCCGGCGAGGTCGCCCACCACGGTGAGCGAGCGGATGCGCACGGTATGGTCGCTGGCTTCGAACCGCGGCCGTGAGTTGGCCGCGCTGCTCGCGAGTTGGAACAACCACGGACCAATGCCGATGCGATCGCCTGCACGCAGCTTCTGCTGCACGTTTGCCGCCAGGCGCAGCGAGTTGACCGTGGTGCCGTGGCGGCTGCCGAGGTCGACGAGGCTGCAGCCCTCGGCATCGACGGTGAGCTCGGCATGGTGTCGGGAGACCGACGGGTCCGGCAGGCGCAAGCCGCACTCCGCACTGCGCCCGATGGTCAGCGTGCCGCCGAGCGCCGACGGCAGGCCGGCAGGCGCGGGACCGCGCACCACGCCCAGGGACCACGGGGAATCCGTTGCGGTGCCGGTCATGCCGGGTCCAGCACGAGGGTCACGAAGCGCGGCTCGCCGGTGGCGTCCGTACTGCCGTAATCGTAGGTGCGCGACCGTGCCGCGAGACCTGCGCGCGTCGCCAGCGCCAGCAGTTCGTGTTCGGGGTAGGGCCGTATCGTCTCGTCGGTGTCGATCGTGCGCACGACGGCGCCGGACGCGTCGAGCCAGCGGTAGCGACGCTCGATGCGGTTCCTGCCGTCGTCGTGTGCGGTGATGCGTTTCATGCGTTCCAGGGTGCCGTCGCGGTACGGCCGGCGGTAGTCGAGGCGGTAGTCGGCGAAACTCGCGACCGGCTTGGGCACGAAGGCGTCGAGCACGATGCATCCCCCTGCGGCCAGGCGCGTGCGCAGGTTGGCGAGCACCTGCACGACGCGTTCGGGGTCGGTCAGGTAGGTGACGAGCGAGTACGGCGCCAGGATGGTGCCGTAGTGCCCCTGGAGCGCGGGCGCCGCGAGGTCCATCTGCGCGAGCGGCGGCTCGCGCAATCCGCGCTCGCGCGCCGTGCGCCGCAGTTCGAGCAGCATGGGCAGGGAGCGGTCCACGCCGACGATGTCGAGGCCGGCGCCCAGCAGCGTGAGCAGGATGCGCCCGGTGCCGCAGCCCAGTTCCAGCACCGGCCCCGGGTGGCGCGTCGCCACGTCGCGATAGAAGCCGGCATCGTCGAACGGCATGCTCTGGCCCATGTCGGTCGCGTACACGTCGGCGATCAGGTCATAGGACCAGACGGGGGTGCTGCTCGGCATCGCTTGCGGTCACGAGGGCGGAACCCGAAATGTACGGGTTTCCGCGCACGCGGGCCATGCACGCCTGCCGCTTGGAACGATCGCTCAGCGCAGGCGCGAGCGGCCGCCGAGTTCGCGATAGAGCGCGAGCTGGCGCGCCGCGCTGCCGTCCCAGGTGTAGGCGAGCAGCCGATCGCCGTCGGCGCGTTCCAGGGCACGGCGGCGCGCGTCGTCGGCGAGCAGGGCGATGATCGGCTCCGCCATCGCGGCGACGGACTCCGCCTGCACCAGGCCCGACAGCGCATCGTCGCCGAATCCGCGCGCGCCCTCGCGCGTGCTCACGCACGCGCGCCCGGCGAGCAGGGACTCCACGAGTTTCAGCGCCGAGCCCCGGATGCCGGTCTGGGGATTGATCGTGAGCGCGCAGGCGGCGAGATGGGGGGCGGGATCGACGAACTCGGTGACCAGGCGCACACCGGGCTGCGTGAAGCGCCCCTCGGCCGATGCCGGCGCGGCGTCGGCACCGCCGAGCACCGTGAGCGTCGCATCGGGAAAGCGGGCGCGCACGCGCGGCCAGGCCTGTTCCAGGAATGCAACGATGCCCTCGCGATTCGGCGCATAGCGGAACGGGCCCATGAACAGCAGCCCGCGCGTGGCCGGCGACGGGCCGCTCGCTGCGCGCCGGTCGACCGCGCCGTTGGGGATCAGCGTGCTCGCGATCGGCTGCAGCAGCGCGGCATCCTCCGCGGAGCACGTGGCGACCGCGTCGTAGCGCGCGATCCAGTTCCGCTGCATCGCGTCGGTGGCGCCGCCGTCGAGGTACACGTCGTGCAGCGCGAGCAGCCAGCGTTCGCGCGCGCCCCGCGCCTGCACGAGGCCGGCGAGTTCCATGAACTCGACCTGCACCAGGTCCGGCTGGTGCACCGCGACGAGTCGCCGCAGTTCGGCGGCCAGGCGCGCGTGCGCGTGGCGCGCGATGCGCGACTCGATCGGCAGCGGCGCCTCGCCCTTGCGGTCGCCACGGCCCTCGACCAGGTGCACGGACGTGCAGTGCGGGAGCCACGGTTCCGCCCGCGCGTCGTACAGCGAACGCTCGTCGCCGAGCAGGATGAAGTCCACGTCGGGCGAGAGGCGCGTCAGCAGTTCGGTCACGCGGCGAGCGCCGCCGTGCGCGGGCGGGAACAGCGCGAACGGCGAGACCAGCAGCACGCGCGGGCGATCCGAGGCGGGACGCGGCGGCGCGTGGTAGTGGTCGGTCGCGATGCCGTTGTAGCGCAGTCCGCGGCGCGCGGCGGCGCGGGCGCGCACGCGGGAGCGGAACGCGTTCCAGGCGACGGCGGGGCGACCCAGCTCGCGCCGCGTCCGGAGCGGTTCGCGCGCGATGCGCCCGAGCAGCTCGCGCGGCGGCTGCGCCGTCCAGCCCTGGCGCAGGTCGAACTGCAGCGCGTTGCGGCGCACGATGCGGTCGATCGTGGCGGCGTCGTGCAGCCTGCCGATGGTGCCGCGATGCCCGTGCCAGGCGTGGGAGCGCGGGCAGAACAGCACCTCGTAACCCTCGCACCACGCGCGCACGCCCCAGTCGGCGTCCTCCCAGTAGAACGGGCTGTAGACGGCCGTCTCGCGCACGTAGCGCGCGAGCACGTCGCGCCGGAACAGCGACGAGCCGCCGCCGGGATACAGGTTCCCGCGCGCGAGCGGGCTGGCCTCGGGTTCGAGTTCGTAGACGCAGGGCAGCTCCGAGCCGTAGTGGTAGTCGGACCAGCCGGTTTCCTCGCGTCGCCGCGTCGCGTCCTCGAAGAAGATCTGCGAGGTGATCGCGAACACGTGGGCGAGCCGGTAGGGCAGCAGTTCGCGCAACGCGTCGGGCGCGAGGCGCATGTCGCTGTTCAGCAGGTACACCCAATCGTGGCGTACGTGCGCGAGCCCCTCGGCGATGGCGCCGTTGAAGCCCAGCGCCTGGGCATGGAAGCGCCATTCCACCTCGGGGAACTGCTGCGCCAGCACCGCGTAATCCGAGGCCGGCGCGCCGTTCACGACGACCAGCACCTGGCTGGGCTCGTCGATGTCGGCCAGTGCGGCGCGCGCCGCGGCAATCGTCACGGCCAGTAGCGCTGGTGTCCCCCGTTCGGGCACGAGGACGCTGATCCCGGGTCGCACGCGTTCGGTGCGCGGCCGCTCCGGCCATCGGCGCTGCACGAACCGGCTCAGCACGCTGGCTCCGACGAGCGCGACGAGATGCGGCAGGAATCGGAGCTTCTCCGCGAACGAGGGCGCGGGAACCGGCGTGCCCGGGTTCAAACCAGGTCCTCGGCCGTCATCGAGATCGGCACGTCGTCGGACGCCGTCGCGTACCAGCGCAGCGCCTGTTCGGCGAACATCGCGCACCAGGTGTTGACCTGCGGGGGCTCGACGTCCGGCCTGAACGCGATCGAGCCGTCGGCGCGTACACGTCGCAGCAGCGCGCGGGCCAGGCGGTCGACCGTGGCGTCGTCCGGGGCGCCCGGCGTACGCGCGACCCTCAGCAGCAGCGAGACGCGCAGCGCCTGCGCGATCACGTCGCTGCGCGGCACCGGCGAATCGGGAGCCTCGGGAAGCTGCCCGTCGCCCGGATCAAAGGCGAGCAGGCGCGCGAGCCAATTAGCCACCGCGGGCCACGACGCGCCGGGCGCGCACAGCGCGCCTTCCATCGCGTAGAGCGTGGGATGCAGCATGTCGATTCCGGCTTGCGCGGCGCCGACCGCGACCTGTTCGCGACTGGCGAACGCCGCGGCCTGCAAACCGGGATCGAATCCGGCCGAGTCCGGTGCGAACAGGATCCGGCTCGCGGCCTTCGCGAGGAACGGTCCGCCGAGCGTCGACCAGCGGCGGGGCAGGGCGTCGAGCGCCGTGCCGCGCGCGAGCGCACCGAGCGTCGTGCCATGGATGAAGAGATGCAACGCACGATCCAGCGCTCGCCAGAGCTCCGCGGGCACGACGACCAGCGCCGCGCGTTCGGCGCGGGCGAGTCCGCCGACCAGCATCGCGAGGTCGAAGCAGAACTGCACGTGGTTGCGCCAGTCGTCGCCGCCGTCGTTCGCGAGATAGATGCGCGTGGGAGGCAGCGTGTCGTCGAGGTACCGCCGCAGGCACCAGTCCAGCGCCGCCTTCGCGTTCGCCGTGCGCCAATCGCCGTCGGGAAGACCGGACAGCCAGTGCAGGTAGTAGCCCGTGATCTCGCCGTAGACGTAGCGCGGCCTGCCCGTCGCGTCGAGCGTGCCGGCGACGGCGCCCCGTTCGGGGCCGTGGGCGAGCTGTGCCGGGCCCTGGTGCAGCCAGTCGCGCAGGGCGCCCGCGGCGACGGCGGCGTCTGCACGCAGTGTCGGGGTGGTCATGGCGCGTGCTCCCGGGGCGACGCGTGCGCAGGCACCGGGGCCAGCGCTGCACACAGCACATCCGCGATGCGCTCGGCGCTGTGGCCGTCGCCGAACGGCGCGCCCGGCGCGAACGGCACCGGACGCGGTCGTGGCTGGTCCAGCACCTCGAGGGCGGCCTCGACGATCGTCGCCGCCCGCAGCGGGACCAGGCGCACGAATCCGGTGGCGAGCGCTTCCGGCCGTTCGGTCGCGTCGCGCGCCACCAGCACCGGTGTTCCCAGGTAGGGCGCCTCCTCCTGGATGCCGCCCGAGTCGGTGATCACCAGTTGCGAGGCCCGCAGCAGCTGCACGAAGGGACGATAGGGCATCGGGTCGACCAGGCGCACGCGCGGTTCGGCCGAGAGCAGGCGTCGGATGCGATTGCCGACGGTGGGATTGGGATGCACGGGACAGACCACCTCGAGATCGTGCCGCCGCGCCAGCAGCGCGAGCACCGCGCCGCATACCGTATCCAATCCGCGCCCGTAGTTCTCGCGGCGATGCAGGGTAAGGGTGACCAGGCGACGGCCGACCGCCGCCGGCGGGTCCGATGTCGCCTGCATGGCGAGGGCGAGCCGCAGTTCGTCGATGATGGTGTTTCCCACGACGTGGACGCGTTCTGCCGCAACGCGTTCGTGCAAGAGGTTTTCCGCCGCGCTCGCGGTCGGCGCGAAGTGCCACTGCGCCAGCGGTGCGATCCGGCGCCGGAACGCCTCTTCGGGAAACGGCCGCATCGGGTCGCCGGTGCGCAGGCCCGCCTCCACGTGCGCGAGCGGTACGCCGAGGTCGCGCGCGGCGAGGGCGGTGGCGTAGGCCGTCGAGGTGTCGCCCTGCGAGACCAGCACGGTGGCGCCGATGTCGCGGCACGCCTCGCGCAGCTGGGCGCGCAGCGCCGCGACGGTGGTCGAGAGGGAATGGCCGCCGACCTGGGGCAGGTCCACGTCGCATGCGAGTCCGAGGTGCGCAAACGTGTTCGTGACCATCGCCTGGTGCTGTCCGCTGCCCAGGAGCAGCGCCCGGACCTCGCTGCGCAGGCGCAGCGCACGCACCAGTGACGCCGTCTTCAGGCACTCCGGGCGCGTTCCCGCGACGATCGCGATCGAGGGCATGCCCGGGCGCTGGGGGGGAGGAGTCGGAAGCACGGCGTGGTCGCCACGCGCGCGTCGCGCGCAGCCGGTTCGTCAGGGGCGCGGACTTTGATCGGTTGGGCCGCCGGCGTCAATCGCGCACATCCGCAAACCCCGGGCGCGCCGCGGATTCCGGCCTTCGGGGAGCGGAGCTTGCTCCACTCCGTTTTCGCGAGGTCAGAGCCGAGCAAGCTCGGCTCTACGGGGAAGCGGATCGGCGGGCGTCGACGGCATCCGCGAGGCAACGCGCCTACTGGTCCACCACCTCGGGCTGCATCGGCGCGAACACCTTCAGCATGCGGTTCTGGGTGCGATAGGGCAGCTTCACGTCTTCCATGGCGTCGGTGAAATCCTCCACGAACGCCTCGAACTCCGCATGGCCGATCTGCAGTCCCGAATGCGCCTCGGTCATGCTGCGCCCGGTGTAGGTGCAAGGTCCGCCGGACTCGGCGCAGAACTGTTCGCTGATCAGCCGGTGCAGGTCGCGCCGGTCGGCGTTCTTGAACAGGAACGCGATGCGCTCGTCGGCATAGCAGCGGTCGAGCAGCTTCTCGACCAGTTGGTCGACCCCAGTGGGACCCCCGAGCGCCTGGTACAGCGAGTCGTCCTGGCGCGCGTTGCCCGGCACGCAGGCGGCGAGCGCGAGCGAGAGCACGGACGTCGCCAGCGAACAGGTGATGCGCCGGCCCGACAAAACGGGATGCGAAACCGTGCGGGTCGTCGGATGCATCACAGTCCTCCCTCCACTGACACGTACCAGCCGGTCTGGTCTTCGAGCGTGGCGACGGTGCCCAGGTCCACGTAGGCGAGCACCACGGTGAAATGGCGGTTGGGGAACCAGGCCACGAAGATGTCCTTCCAGTCGTCCTCCGGCAGGCCTTCGAGGTTGCCGGACTTGGTGCGGTACTCCATGCCCACGGCGAACCGCCGCGTGAACAGCGCACCGATGCTGCCCTCGAACTCCAGGTGCCTGCTGCCATCCGGGCCACCGAAGCCGAGCAGCCCGGTCTCGTTCGCCTCCGTGCTGCGCAAGGTGCCGTTGACGAAGGCATTGAAGCCGCCGGCGCCGGCCAGGAACACCTTGGTCGCGCTCAGGTACAGGTCCACGCCACTGTCGTCCTTCGCGCCCACCACGCTGGGGATCAGGAACTCGCGCTGGCGCTTGTACTGCACGCCGAACGCGATCTGCGGATAGGGCGTGTAGAGCACGTCTCCCGCGAGCTTCACCTTCAGGCCGATCACGTCCTGGTCGAGGTGCGCACCGGGCAGGCCCAGCGCCGGGCCGAGCTTCACCAGGTCGAGCTGCTGGCGTGCGAAGGAGAACTCCACGCGATTGTGGAAGCCGAGCGCGAAGCCCTGCACGTCCATCCGGTAGTCGCCGGTATCGGTGCGCGTGGCGAAAGCGCTGCCGCCGATCTCCTCGCGCGATCCGTACCCCGCGATCACTGCCCAGGGCACCATGCCGCCGCCTGCGCTGCCCTCGATCGTGGAGGCGCCGCCGGTGGCGAGCTGGCGCGTGCCCGCGGTGCAGTCGGTGGCCGGCGCGCTCGCGAGCGCACACAGCGCGACCGCCGCCGCGATCGGGTAGGAACGTGTCGCCGGTCTGCAGGGTGCGGTCATGGTTGTCCTGTCGTGGGCAGGGAGGCGGGAACGGGCGCGAGGCCGCGGCAGGCGTTCAACGCCTCCAGCACCTCGCCTGCATGGGCGAAACGTTGCGCGGCATCCTTGTCCAGGCAGCGTAGGATCAGCGCGTTGACCGGCAGCGGCAGCTCGCGCCAGATGCTCACCGGCGGAGTCGGCGTCATCTCCAGGTGGGCGCGGCACAACTGCGCCGACTCGGTGCCGGGATAGGGGTAGCGGCCGGTGAACAGCTCTTCGAGCAGCAGGCCGAACGCGTACACGTCGCTGCGCGCGTCGGGCGGCCGTCCGCGCACCTGCTCGGGCGACAGCGTGCGCACCACGCCCGGCGGCAGCGCCGCGTAGTCGGCTTCGCGGCGTCCGTCTATGGGCGGGGACGCGCCCAGGTCGAGCAGCCGGACCGCCGTGCTCGGCTCCACCATCACGTTCTCGGCCTTGATCGCGCCATGCGCCATGCCCGCGGCGTGCACGGCGTGGAGGCAACGCGCGAGCTGGCGGCCCACGTGCAGGGCCGCATCGAACGGCGGCCGGCCCTCGGCGAGGATCTCGCGCAGCCTGAGCCCGCGCACGTATTCCGAGGCGACGTACGGCACGCCGCGCAGATGCCCGAAGTCCAGGATCGTCGCCAGGCCCGGATCGTTGATGCGATAGGCCTGCCGCAACGCGGTCTTGAGCCGCTCCAGGCGCGCCTCGTCGCCGATCTGCGCCGCGCGGTAGGTGCGGAGCGCGACTAGGTCGCCGCTGCGCCGGTCGATCGCGCGGTGCACGATGGAGACCGGTCCTTCGCCGATCTGCGCGTGCACCTCGTAGCGCGCGGCGAACACCGTGCCCACGGCGAGCTTGGGATCGCCGTCGGGACCCGAGGACGGCGGCATGGGCGCCGGTTCCTCGCGCCGGGCGCGGTGCCGGGTCTGGTTCGCGACCAGGTGTTCCACGGCCTGGCGTTCGCGCAGTTCGGAGAGCAGCCGGTTGAATGCCGTGCCCACGCGCGCGATGGCTCCCAGTCCGTCGACGGGGATGGGCGCGTAGCGCTCGTTCGCCATGGTCGCCGCGACGCGCTCGTCGAGGTCGGACAAGGGCTTCGCGACACCCCGGGCGAGCGACAGGGGCAGGGCGCCGAGCACCAGCAGCACGCCCAGGCCGGCCACCACGAGCACGGTGCGCAGGTCGCGCGCGTCCTCGCTGCGGCGGGCCTCGGACGGCAGCGACAACAGCCAGGCGTCGCCGCCTTCGCCGATCGGGAGCACGCGCACGCGGGGATAGCTCGATTCGTCCAGCGCCAGGGTGTCGCCACCGGGCGGCACGGTGCGCAGGCGCGCGGCGGCGGGCTTCAGCAGGGCGCCGATGCGATCCTGTCCCACGGCATCGAGGGTGGCGGCCACGAGCACCGGTTCGCTGCCGTCGGCGACCGCCACGACCGCCTCGGCGCCGCTCACCCGCGCGATGCGGGCGGCGTCCTCGGTGCCGACGGTGCGCGCGATCACCAGGATCGCGCCGAGCGTGGGCCCGTTCTGCAGCGGGGCCGCCGCGATCCAGTACAGCTTGCCGCGCTTGGCCAGGTGGCCCGTCGCGACGGTGCTGCCGGCGATCACGCGCGCGATCGTCGGATGGCGCGCCAGCGTCGACTGGTCGGTCGCCACCGCGCTCGTATCGACCAGGACGCGGCCGCCCGGTCCGAGTACAAGTGCGAGGTCGAATCCGACCTGGTCGCGGCGCTCGACCAACAGGTCGCGCACCGAGGCGGTGTCGACGGCGGCGCCGGGGTCCTCGGCGCCGGCGAGGGCCTGGAGCAGGTAGGCCGCGAAGGCGCGATCGGCGCTCATCTGGCGCGCGATCACGTCCAGCGCCTGCTGCTGCTCGCGCGCGAGCGACTCCAGCGCGGCGCCACCGGCGGCGACCGCACGGTCGGTGCGCTGCTCCGCGAGCCGGGACGACTGCCAGGTGCCGAGCAGGGCACCCGCGATCAGGGCGAAGGCGATCCAGGCGATGCCGAGGATCCAGGCACGCGTGGACGACATCTCAGTTGCGCTCCGGCCGGTAGGACTTGCCTTCCTTGTTCAGGTGCGGCGGCACGGCGGCCCGCGTGGCGAGCAGCTTCTCGCTGATCCCGCCACCCTCGGGCACCGACACCGCGCGCGAGCGCGTACCGGCGCGCGGATGCCAGAAATACAGGGTTCCGCGACCCTCGGGGATCCCGTTCAGCGCGAACCGGCC
>Ga0315912_10002908_pt1 | contig 17583 bp, 16 predicted proteins | sample VfabasoilMG_FD_204469 | JGI IMG/M metagenome (GOLD analysis project Ga0315912, IMG submission 204469) | Garden soil microbial communities collected in Santa Monica, California, United States - V. faba soil | ecosystem: Environmental > Terrestrial > Soil > Garden | place: USA: California...
GCATCGCGGTGCCATCGGCTGAGCGGAGTATCGTGCCGAGCCACATCACCATCGTGGGCCTTTCGGGCGGTGTGGCGGACACCCAGTTGGCGGAATTCGTCGTCAAGGTCCGCAGCCTCTCGGACGAACCGTGGCCGGGGGCCGCCGTCGCCATCGACTTCGGCAGCGCGTTGGACGTGCGCGTGGCCGCGGTCCAGCCCGACCCGGGCGTGACCTTGTACTGCTCGGCGCCCTACATTCAGAAGATCGCTGATGCACAGGGCGAGGCGCGGTTCACGATCGTGGGGCGCGGAGCGGGGGTCTTCTCGCTGGCCAACACATACAGCGCGATCCGGGTCTACGCGGACGGAGCCCTGATCGCCTCGCCGATCGTGCACACGTACGACCTGGATGGCCGGGATGGCCTGGGCGCGGGAGACCTCTCGACCTTCATCGACATCTTCGTCACCGGTAACGGCTCGTGGGCGGCGGACTACGATGGCAACCACGCCATCGGGGCCGCCGATCTCTCGCTCTGGCTCACCGCGTTCAGCAAGGGCACGCAGACCAGTTCGGCCGCACCGATCTGCCCGTGATCGCTCATCGGAGGTGGACCATGACGAAGCGACGCCTTCGCGGCGCACTTCTCGCGATCGCACTCATCGTCACCCTCATACCCGCCCCGGTGCAGGCCACAGGCGTGCCCTCGCCCGCGAACAGCACCACACCGGCGTGCGTCACCCTGGTCGGGAGCGATGGCAACTTGACCGCAAGCCCGGTCGGCGAGTTCTCCGTGATCTTCCGGGACCTCGCCAACAATCCGGTGCCGAACCTGCTGATCGATGTGGATTTCTCGCTGGTCCCCGAGTTGTTCATCGCGGCCCACCAACCGGACCCGGCATTGCTCGTGGACTGCGCGGGCAAGAAGGTGTCGAAGCGCACCGACGTGAACGGTCGGGCGGACTTCTGCATCGTTGGCGCGAGCACGGATGCATTCCCGCCCTCGACGCTGCTCGGCGGCTGCAGGATCTACGCTGGCGGGACGTTGATCGCCTCGCCCACGGCGAGCGCGTTCGACCTCGACGGCCGGGATGGCGTGGGCGCGGGCGATCTTTTCGAGTTCCTCAACGACTTCGTCACAGGGCTCAATTACGGCCGCTCCGACTTCGATTGCAGCGGGAGCATCGGCGCCGGGGATCTCGCGCTGTGGCTGAGGGCGTTCGCGAGCGGAACCCAGCTCGTCTCCGCGGCGGTCGCATGCCCATGACGAGCCACGGCCTTCTGGCGCGAATCTTCGGAGGTCTCATGCGAACCCGTTTCCGTCTCGTGCCCTGGTCGATGCTGGTCATGGCCGGTCTCATCGCAGGACCCACCACAGTACTCGCCCAGAACAGCACCACTCCGTCGTGTATCAGCCTTGTCGCAAGCAATGGGGTCGAGCCTTCGCAAGCGTTCGGCCAGTTCGAGGTGGTCGTCCGCGACCTCGCCAACAATCCGGTCGTGAATGCGCTCGTCGAGGTGGACCTCTCGCACATTCCCGAACTGTTCATCGCGAGCACGCAGATGGATCCGGACATGGCGGTGGACTGCATCGGCCGGAAAGTCTCCAAGCGCACCGACGCGAACGGCCGGGTGGTGTTCTGCATCCTCGGGGAGGGTACTTCGGCCTCGCCGCCGGTCACGCTGCTGGGCGGAGGCCAGATCTTCGCGAACGGCACGTACATCGGCGATCCCACCGTGAGTGCTTTCGACTTGGACGGCGCGCTCGGGTTGGGAGCCGGCGACCTTTCCGTGTTCCTCGGCGACTTCGCCTCGGGTCAGAACTACGGCCGCTCCGACTTCGACTGTAGCGGCGCGATCGGGGCGGGCGATCTCTCGCGTTGGCTCCGGGCGTTCGCGAGCGGCACGCAGATCGTCTCGGCGGCGGTCGCCTGCCCGTAGTTCGCTTCGGCTGACGTCTCGCGCACCGGCGCGCGTCGTTCGCGACCGCCCCGGATGGGGCCCGGAGTGCGTTCGAGCGACGGCTGAGCGCGGCCGCGACGGGTCCGCCGCGTGTGCTATCTTCCCCGGTTCCACACCACCTTCGAGGGTCCCCGCGTGTTCGAATCACTCGCCGACCGGCTCCAGGGCGTCTTCCGGAACCTCACCGGACAGGGCCGCCTCTCGCCGGACAACATCCGCGAATCGCTCCGCGACGTGCGCCGCGCGCTGCTCGAGGCCGACGTGCCCGTGGCGGTGGCCAAGGACTTCGTCGCCCGGGTCGAGGAGCGTGCCGTCGGTGAGGACGTCCTCAAGAGCCTGACGCCTGGCCAGCAGGTGGTCGGCGTCGTGCGCGACGAACTCGTGAAGCTGCTCGGCGAGTCGCGCGTGACGCTTGCGGGCTCTCCGCACCTGCCCACGGTGGTGCTGCTCGCGGGGCTTCAGGGTTCGGGCAAGACCACGTTCGCGGGCAAGCTGGCAGTGTGGTTGAAGGCGCGCAGCAAGCGCACGCTGCTGGTTTCGGCCGACATCTACCGCCCCGCCGCGATCGACCAGTTGGAGCGCGTCGCACAGGGCGCGGGCGCGGGGTTCTGGCGCGCGAGCGACGGCACCAAGCCGCATGACATCGCGGCCGGCGCGCTGGAGCAGGCGCGCACGCGCGGGTTCGACTTCCTCATCCTCGACACCGCCGGCCGACTGCACGTGGACGACGAGCTCATGGCCGAACTCGAGGACCTGAAGCGCACCGTGCGCGCACATCAAGTCCTGCTCGTGGTGGACGGCATGATCGGCCAGGAGTCGGTGCGCGTGGGCCAGACGTTCGCCGAGCGCATCGGCGTGGACGGGCTGGTGCTCTCCAAGATGGACGGCGACGCGCGAGGTGGTGCGGCGCTGTCGCTGCGGCAGGTGACGGGCAAGCCCATCCTGTTCCTGGGCGTGGGGGAGAAGCTCGACGGCCTCGAGGTGTTCGACGCGCAGCGCCTCGCCGGACGCATCCTCGGCATGGGCGATGTGGTCGGGCTCGTCGAGAAGGCACAGCAGGCGGTCTCGGCGGCCGACGCCGAGAAGCTCGCCGCGCGCATGCGCAAATCCGACTTCACGCTCGAGGACTTCCTGGAGCAGATGCGCAGCGTGCGCAAGATGGGTCCGCTCGAAGACGTCATGAAGATGCTGCCGGGGATGCCCAAGGGTGCGCTCGAGCAGATGGCCCCGCAGAAGGACAAGGTCAAGCGTTACGAGGCGATCCTGCTGTCCATGACGATCAAGGAGCGCCGCTCACCGCGGCTGCTGGATGGCAGCCGGCGCCGGCGGATCGCGGCCGGCAGCGGCACGTCGGTGCCCGAGGTGAACCGGCTCATCAAGGATTTCGAGCAGACCCGGATGATGATGAAGGCCCTCAAACAGGGACCGCGCGGACTGGCCGGCCTGCGAGGGCGGATGCGCTAGGCGCGCGCTCGGCGCGCCCGAGGCGCCGATTGGCGGACCCGGAACCCTCCGGGCTAGGATACGCTGCAAACCACGGGCCGCCGCGTGCGGCTCCTTGAACCCACACACGGAGAATCCTCAGCATGGCGGTGGTCATTCGCATGATGCGGGCTGGCGCGAAGAAGCGGCCCTTCTATCGGATCGTGGTGGCGGACTCTCGCCGCCAGCGCGACGGCCGGTTCGTCGAGATCCTCGGTTACTACGACCCGATGACGAAGCCCTTCTCGGTGAAGATGGACGAGGAGAAGGTCAAGGGCTGGATCGCGCAGGGTGCTCAGCCCTCGACGCAGGCCGCGTCGCTGTTCCGCCGCGCCGGGATCATCGCCGCGCGTCCGAGCAAGTCCAAGAAGAAGCCGGCCGCCAAGGCGGCGGGCAAGAAGAAGGCCGTGGTCCGCAAGCGCCCGCGCAAGGTGACGCCGCGCAAGACCAAGGCGAAGGCCACACGCGCGAAGAAGAAGGCGAAGGCGGCCGCGAAGGCCTGAGTCGAGATCACTCCGGCCCGCTCGCGGTCGTTCACGGCCAAGCGCCCGTTCGCGGACGCTGAAGCCGGACCCCGCGGCGGGCTGGATCGTATCCGGAAGGGACTTCCATGGCGGACCTGCGCGACGTACTCGAGAAGAACCGCCTGTGGGCTGAGCGCATGCGTGCGCAGGACCCGGGGTTCTTCGAGCGCCTGGCGGCGATCCAGTCGCCGCGCATCCTGTGGATCGGATGCTCCGACAGCCGCGTGCCCGCGAACCAGATCACCGGGCACCAGCCGGGCGAGGTGTTCGTGCACCGTAACGTGGCGAACGTGGTCGTGCACACCGACCTGAACTGCCTCTCGGTCATGCAGTTCGCGGTGGACGTGCTGCAGATCCGGAACATCGTCGTGTGCGGGCACTACGGCTGCGGCGGCGTGAAGGCCGCACTCGAGAGCCAACGCCACGGCCTGATCGACAATTGGCTGCGCCACATCGAGGACGTGCGCGACCTGCACTCGGAAGCGCTGGCGAAGCTGCCCGACGACGATGCGCGCTGGGACCGGCTGTGCGAGCTGAACGTGGTCGAGCAGGTGCTGCATGTCTCGCAGACCACGGTTCTGCGCGACGCGTGGGCACGAGGGCAGGACGTCACCGTGCACGGTTGGATCTACCGGCTCCAGGACGGGCGCATCCGCGACCTCGGGGTGGACTCCGCATCGGCCGCGGAAGCCGAACGTGCGGTGGCCACCGCCGTCCGGAACGGCGTCGTGAAGGCTTGAGCGAGCGCATGCGACGCGGGGCGCGTTCGGCGGGATCGGTCGGCGGCGGGGCCGCCTGGACCTTCCTCTGCAGCGCGGCGCTCGTGCTGGCGGTGCTCTCGTGCACGCGCGCACCCGCCACCGAGCCGGTCGCGGAATCCCCCGGGCTGCGCGCGCAAGCACTGATCGACTCGGGCAATGCCGCCTACCGCGCCGGGGACTACACGGCGTCGGCCAAGCGCTTCGCCAGCGCCGTGGTGGTGAGCCCCGAGGACCCGGCCGCGTTCTACGGGCTCGGCATGGCGCTCGCCAAGTTGGGGCGGGACGACGAGGCGCGCGCCGCGTACGCACGCTCGCGCGAGCTGTCGCGCGGTGAGGTGCACGACGACGACATGCCGCGCGAGGTGCGCTACCGCCGCACCGTGCACCCGTAGCCGCGCCGGCCTTGCGCCACGGCGGGGATTCGCGTTTCATGTCGCCGCCGACACCACGCAGCGCACTTCCCTTCTCTTCCGCGGATCGCACTCCTCATGCACGATCTCAAGTTCCTCCGCCAGAATCGCGACAAGGTCGAGGCCGGCATCGCCCTCAAGGGCGTCCAGCTGGACCTGCGCCGCTTCTACCAGATCGAGGAACGCCGGCTGGCGTTACTGCACGAGAGCGAGCAGCTGAAGGCGCGACGCAACGCGGCGAGTGAGGACATCGCGCGGCTCAAGCAGAAGGGCGGGGACGCCACCGCGCAGATCACCGAGACGCGCGAGCTGGGCGACCGCGTGAAGGCGCTCGACGCGGAGCTCCGCCAGCTCGAGGAAGAGTCGAGCAACCTGGCCGCGTGGATCCCCAACCTGCCGCATCCCAGCGTGCCGCCGGGTTCGGACCCGACCCAGAACAAGGTGGTGCGCACGTGGGGCGAGCTGCGCAAGTTCGAGTTCGAACCCAAGGTGCACTGGGACCTGGCCACGGACCTGGGGCTCCTCGACTTCGACCGGGCCACGAAGATCTCGGGTGCGGGCTTCCTGCTGTTCACCGGCATGGGCGCGCGACTCGAGCGAGCACTCATCAACTTCATGCTCGACTTTCACACCCAGCGTCACGGCTACACCGAGGTGTCGCCGCCGCACGTCGTCCGGCGCGCCGCGCTGTTCGGCACCGGGCAACTGCCGAAACTCGAGGGCGACATGTACCACATCGGGGAAGAGGACCTGTTCCTCAACCCGACGGCCGAAGTGCCGGTCACGAACATCTACCGCGACGAGATCCTGGAGCCGGGCGTGCTGCCGCTCTACCACACCGCCTACTGCGCCTCGTACCGGCGCGAGGCGGGCGCGGCCGGGCGCGACACGCGCGGCATGGTGCGCGTGCACCAGTTCGACAAGGTGGAGCTGGTCAAGATCGTCGCCCCGGACACCAGCTATGACGAGCACGAGAAGCTGGCGCGCGATGTGGCCGACATCTTCGAGGCACTCGAGCTGCCCTACCGCGTGCTGCTGCTCTGCAGTGGCGACATGAGCTTCGCCGCGGCCAAGTGCTACGACTTCGAGGTCTGGTCGCCGGGCCAGCAGACCTGGCTGGAATGCAGTTCGTGCTCGAACTTCGAGGACTTCCAGGCGCGCCGCATGGGCATGCGATTCCGCCGCGAGACGGGCGCGAAGGTCGAGTTCCCGCACACGCTGAACGCGTCGGGCGTGGCGCTGCCACGCACGTTCGCGACACTGCTCGAGAACCACCAGCAGGCGGACGGCTCGGTGGTGATCCCCCAGGCGCTGCGGCCGTACCTGGGCGGGCTCGAGGTGCTGAAGCCGCGCGGTTGATGCGGAACCTCCCGGCCACGACGGCCGGGCGGTCGCCCCACGGGAGGATGCGCACGGCATGATCCGGCCCATCGGGACCACGACCTCCCGCGGCAAGCAGCTGCTCAAGACCGCGATGTTCCTCTTGGGCAGCGTGCTGGTCGTGGCGCTGTTCCTGTTCACGCAGAACGCCGTGCGAAGGTTGTCGCACGAGGTGTCGGGAACGTCCGAGCTGCTGGCCCGGGTGGCGGCCCAGGCCACGCTGCCGTCCACGAGCAATCCGCAGCTGCGGCTGTTGCTGGGTGACATCCAGCGGGGCTTGAGCTTCCCGATCATCATCACCGACACCACCGGCACGCCACGCGCGTGGAGTCGCGTCTCGGTGAACAGTGACGACGTGCCGCCCGAGTCGCTCGACAGTCTCGCCTTCGGCATGCCGATCTCACCGGTGATCGCGGCGCGTGTGCAGCGCGTGAAGGACGCCGTGCCGGGGCTGGACCGCACCCACCAGCCGATCCCGCTTCGCCAGACACCCATGACGGCCGTGATGGGCCACCTTCACTACGGCAATCCGCCGGTCCTCGAGCAGCTGCGCTGGATGCCCTACCTGGCGCTCGCGGGCACGGGACTGTTGCTGTTGCTCGGCCTGTCGGGTCTCGCCGGCATCCGCCAGGCCGAGAAGCGCGTCATCTGGGTGGGCATGGCCAAGGAGACGGCGCACCAGCTCGGCACGCCGCTCTCGAGCCTCATGGGCTGGGTCGAGCTGCTGCGCGGGCACGCCGAGAGCGCGGGCCCCGACAACGAGGTGCGGCTGTCGCGCGCCGACCTCGACGAGACACTGCACGACATGGAGGGCGACATCGAGCGGCTCTCCAAGGTGGCGCAACGGTTCAGCCACATCGGCTCGGCGCCGCAGCTGGTGCTGCAGGACGTGGTGCCGGTGGTGCGCGAGGCGGTGGCGTACGTGCGACGGCGCGTGCCGCTGGCGCAGGGCGCAGTGGAGATCCGCGAGCGCTACGAGGAGGTCCCGCCCATCAACCTGAATCGCGAGCTGCTGGAGTGGGCGCTCGAGAACCTGCTCAGCAACTCACTCACCGCGCTCGACAAGCCCCAGGGCGTGATCGAGGTGGTGGTGGAACGCCGCCCGAACACGGAAGAAGTGGAGATCTCGGTGACGGACAACGGGCGCGGGATGGTGCGCGAGGAGCAGCGGCGTGCGTTCGAGCCGGGGTTCAGCACGAAGCGGCGCGGCTGGGGGCTGGGACTGGCGCTGGCGAGGCGCGTGGTCGAGGAGTACCACGCGGGGCGCATCGGCATCCGGCACACGGCGCCGGGCGAGGGGACCACGATGGTGATCCGCTTCCCGACGTAACTCCGGAACGGTTGCTGCTCTCGGACACCTGCGACTCACCGCGACAGGGCGCATGGCCTCGGTGCGGGGTTCCCGACGGCCCCGCGACCTCGGCCATGCCCCTGCCGCTTTGTGCAAAGGGGCGCGAGGGAGAGGCTCCTGCCCGAGTGTCGCGTCCCCTGCTGCTCTCGGACACCTGCGACTCACCGCGACAGGGCGCATGGCCTCGGTGCGGGGTCCCCGACGGCCCCGCGACCTCGGCCATGCCCCTGCCGCTTGGTGCGGGGGGGCGCGAGGGTGAGGCTCCTGCCCGAGTGCGGGCTCGGCTGCTGCCCTACTCGCTCAGCGCTAGCGTCAGGCTGCCGTCCTTGGTGCGCACTCGGAGGAGGGGGCCGCCGCCGTTCAACTCGCCGACGAGTTGGTTCCTGTCCAGGCCGACGGCGGAGATGGGGAGGTTCACGCGCAGGCGGCCGTCGCCGGTGCGGGCGTCGAGGAGTGCGGCGGTGTCGATCGGGATGTGAAGCGCGATCGCGCCGTCGCGGCTCTCGAGCGACCACGGTGACTTCACCTTGGAACCGGGTTTCGCGGTCACGTCCTGGCGGCCGTCGCCGCTGCGCACGTCGAGCATGTCGAAGCGGCCGGCCGTGGTCAGGTGGCCGTCCCCGAGCCGCGCCGAGAACGAGCCGTCCAGCGAGTCCAGCGTCACGCGACCGTCACCGGTCACGACCATGATCTCGCCCTTCAAACCGACGCCACGGATCGCGCCATCGCCGCTCTCGAACGTGAACTTGCCCTCGAGCGCTTCGCAGTCCAGGGCGCCGTCGCCGCTACGCACTTCCAGCACGACGTTCTTCGGAAGCGTCACGTCCACGACATACCGCTCCTCGTGGTTCACGCCCACGCTCACACCCTTGGCGTCACGCGCCTGGATCTTGAACTCGTTGCCCGAGCGCTCGAACACCACGACGGGGCTGCCGGCGCCGAACATCAGCCCCCAGTGACGGGCGTTGTACTCGACCCGCGAGGCGATGTGGCCATCGGGGCCCCGGTGGACGCGCACGTGCGCGTCGTCCACGCGGATGCGCACGGTGGGCCGGGCTTCGACCGTCCATTCCTGGCTCCAGACCTTGGGCTCGGCGTGAACCGGTGCAGCGGCGAGGGCCAGGGCCATGCCGGCCAACAGGATGGGACGCATGAAAGACTCCTCAGGGATGGGGCGGATTCGTGACGGACACTCGGCCATACGGCCCGTCGCGAGCCGGAGTTGCAGCAGGGCGCTCCGGCCCTCCGGGCCGGGAGACTGCGAACGTCGCTAGGGCCGCGGGCCGAAGCGCGTGCCGAAGAAGTCCCCGGGCAGCCAGCGTGGCGGCTGCGGCGTGTCGGCCACGAGCCACGCCGCCCAGAACGCCATGGACGTGAAGCGTGCGCCGCTCGCCCAGTCGAACGGCTGCGCCAGGTCGTCGTTCGGCGAGTGGTAGTGGTCGGTGCGCCAGTGGGCGACCTCCGAGCCGCCCTCGATCGAGCCGTCGTTGGCCGAGACCGGGAACACCGCCGGCACGCCCTGCTTCACGAACGAGAACTGGTCGCTGCGCACGAACACGACTTCCTGCGGCATCGGGTCGGGTACCAGTTCCAGGCCCGCGGCAGCCGCGGCCTTCTCCATCACCGCGCCGAGCGTGCTGTGTTGCGCGCCGATGGCCACCACCTGCTTGACCGGGCGCAGCATGAGCACCATGTCGAGGTTCACGTTCGCCACCACGTCCATGCTGTCGGGGGCTTCGTGATGGGCGAAGTAGTCCGACCCCTGCAGGCCCTTCTCCTCGCCGGTCACGGACAGGAACACGATCGAACGCTTGGGTCTGACCTTGAGCGAGGCGAACGCGCGCGCGGTCTCGAGCATCATGGCGGTGCCCGAGGCGTTGTCGTAAGCACCATTGTTGATGGAGTCGCCGTCCACCGGCTCGCTGATGCCCAGGTGGTCCAGGTGCGCGCTCACCACCACGCACTCGCGCGCCAGCTTGGCGTCGGAGCCGCGCAGCACGCCGGCCACGTTGGGGCTGCTCGTGCGCGTGTGCTTCGTCACGCGCACCGCCTTCACGCTCCACGCCAGCGGGTAACTCTGGACGAGGCTGGATTCCGCCGCGGTGACGGCCTGCTCGTACGTCTTGCCGGAGCCTTCGAACACGCGTCGTTCGGCCTCGGCGGAGAGTGATGCGGACAGCTCGATGCTGGCCTGCGTGTTGCTCGGGGCGCCCCGCTCGTCGGTCCAGCGGAAGCCGGGCAGGCGCGACTGGCGCATGTTGCGCGCCCACGGCGCGCGCGCTTCGTCGTCGGGCTTGGTGACCTGGATGATGCCGATCGCGCCGCGTGCGGCCGCCATCTGCTCCTTGATCACGTTGTTGGAATAGTACGCGCGCTCGTTGGCCGGGAATCGCGGCGGCGCGCCGCGGAACGCCACCAGCACCTTGCCGCGCACGTCGAGACCAGCGAAGTCGTCGTGTCCCAGTTCCGGCGCGGCCACGCCGTGCCCCACGAACACCAGCGGCGCGTCGGTGGTCCACTTGGTGCGCAGGTAGTCGGGCGAGAGGAGCACGTCCTTGCCGACCTGCAGCGGCACGCTCTCCCCCTCGCGGCGCAACTCGAACGTGCTCGAACCCTGCTGCAGCTCGCCCTTGAGGAACGGCACCGGCAACAGGTAGCCGCCTCGTCCGCCGGGCGCGAGCCCCAGCGATTGCATCTGCTCGGCCACGTATTGCGCGGCGCGGTCGTAGCCCGGTGTGCCGGTGCCGCGGCCCTCCATGTTGTCGTCGGCGAGCACGCGCACATGCCCCTTGAGCAGCGTCGAATCCACGGCACGGCCGGCCGTGAGCACGGGGGCGGGCAGTGCGGAGGGCTTGGGCGCGGCAACCCCGAGCGCCATGCCGGCGATGGCGAGTGCCGCAGCGAGCACGAGAAGGGGCAGCAGCGGCAGTCGCGGGCGGAGCATCATGGCGGGGAACCTCCCGGAAGACGGCGGGGCAGCTCGGCGAGTCGCGAGGCTAGGAGTGCTCCGGGAACGCGTCAACAGCCGGGGGCGGTGGCACCGGTTTGGGTGCTACCCGCGTGGGCGCTAACATGGGAGCGCCCTCCCGTCCCACCCCTGCGCGTTCCGCGCCTGTCCCCGAGAGCCATGAACCGAGACAACACCCGCCGCATCCTGTGGGCCGATGACGAGATCGACCTGCTCAAGCCGCACATCCGTTTCCTCGAGCAGAAAGGCTACGCGGTCACGCCGGTGCCCAGTGGCGGCGACGCGCTGGCCGCGCTCGAGCGTGAACGCTACGACGTGCTGCTCATCGACGAGATGATGCCGGGCATGGGCGGGCTGGAGACACTCGACGCGCTCAAGCAGAAGGACGTGACGCTGCCGGTGATCCTCATCACCAAGAGCGAAGAGGAATCGCTCATGGAAGAGGCGATCGGCAAGCGCATCACCGACTACCTGATCAAGCCGGTGAACCCGTCGCAGGTGTTCCTCGCCTGCAAGCGCGTGTTCGATGCCCAAAAGCTGCAAGACTCGCAGCGCGCGCGCGACTACGTGGGCGAGATGCAGCGCTGGCAGAGCCTCGACGTGCGCCGGCTCGACTGGACGGGGTGGATCGACCTCGCGGTGGACGTGGCGCGCTGGGATGTTGCGTTGGACGGCGCGCCGGAGGCGGGGCTGCAGCAGGCCCATGCCGACTTCCAGAAGAGCTTGAACAGCGACTTCTCGCGCTTCATCGAGGAGAAGTACCCGGGCTGGGTGCAGGCCTCGGCGCGCGGCGAGCACACCGGACGCCCCATGTTGAGCACCGACATCGTGCGCCGCGCCGTGGTGCCGCCGCTCCAGGCGGGGCAGCGCGTCGTATTCATCGTCATCGACTGCATGCGGCTCGACCAGTGGTTCACGCTCGAGCCGCTGCTCGAGGACTGGTTCGACATCCAGCGCGAGTACTACATCTCGATCCTGCCCACGGCCACGCCCTACTCGCGCAACGCCATCTTCTCCGGGCTCCTGCCCGCGCAGATGTGGAAGAAGCATCCCGACCTGTGGCAGGAGAGCACCGACGACGAGCGCACGCGGAACCGCTTCGAGCGGCAGTTCCTCGAGCTGCAGCTGGCGCGGTTGAACGCGGTGCCGCCCAAGGGGCTCAAGTACCTGAAGATCTACGACGTGGACGAGGCGCACGCCACGCGCCGGCAGATCAACTCGTTCTCGGGGCTGTCGCTGGTGGCGATGGTGTTCAACTTCATCGACATCCTCGCCCACGGCCGCAGCGAGAACGAGATCCTCCAGGAGCTCGCACCCGACGAGGCCGCATTCCGCTCGGTCATGAAGGCGTGGTTCACGCACTCGCCGCTCTACGAGATCCTGCAGGCACTGAGCCAGCAGGACTGCACCACGGTCATCACCACCGACCACGGCGCCGTGCTGGGCAAGCGTTCAGCGCTGGTGCACGGCAACCGCGACACCAGCACGAACCTGCGCTACAAGTACGGGATCAACCTCAACACCGATCCCAAGCAGGCCATCATCGTGCGCAAGCCCATGGACTACCTGCTGCCGGACGACGGCATCAACAAGAACTACGTGCTGGCGCGCGAGGACTATTACTTCGTCTACCCGACGCGGTTCCACGAGTACGAGCGCCAGTTCCGCGGTTCGTTCCAGCACGGCGGCGTCTCGCTCGAGGAGATGGTGCTGCCGTACGTCACACTGCGCCCGAAGGCCCCGCGCGCGTGACGCCGCGGTCGGAGAAGCGCACCGACTCGGTGGAGGGCACCGAGCGGCTGGGGGCCGCGTTCGCACCGGCGCTGCGCACGGGCGATGTGGTCGCCCTCTCGGGGCCGCTCGGCGCGGGCAAGACGCGCTTCGTCTCGGGCCTCGTGCGTGCGCTCTGCCCCGGTGCGCGCGTGCGCAGCCCTTCGTTCACGTTGGTGAACGAGTTCGCAGGCGCGCAGCCCGTGTTCCACCTGGACCTCTATCGCCTGGAGGGCACGCGCGACGTGGAGGGACTGGGGCTCGAGGACTACGCCGAGCGCGGTGCACTGGTGGTGGAGTGGGGGGAGCGGCTGCCCAGCGGCTGGCTCGCCGACGCGCTGCACGTGGCCATCACGCCGGGGGAAGGTGACGTGCGGCTGCTCACCGCTTCCGGTGTGGGCGAGCGCGGCGCGGCGCTCTTCGAGGCCTGGTGCGCGCTGCCGGAGTCCGCGTGAGCGCTGCCGGGCCGGGGCTCTCACTCGAGACCGCCACCGAACAGGTGAGCGTCGCCGTGGTGCCGGCGGACGACTCGGCGGCTCCCCACGTCGTCGCCGAATCGGTCGGCCACGGGCACACGCGCCGGCTCACGCCGCTCGTCATGCGAGCGCTGGCCGAAGCAGGCGTCACCGTACGCGAACTGCGCTGGATCGCGTGCGACCTGGGCCCGGGCTCGTTCACCGGCGTGCGCGTCGGGCTCGCGACCGCGCGCGCGCTGGGGATGGTCTCGGGCGCGAGGCTGCTCGGGGCCTCGAGCCTCGCCTCACTCGCGCATGCGGCGGGCGGAGTGAAGACGCTCACGATCCCGCTCGTGGGTGCGGGGCGCCGGGACCTCTATGCAGGCTTCTACCGCGCCGATGCGCGCGGCCGCGTGCGGTTGTTGGCCGCGCCGCGAGTGGGCACGCCCGCCGAGTTGCTCGCGGCTACCGCGGAAGCCCACGCGCTGATGCCGGATCACGACGTCCGGTTCGTGGGCCCCGGTGCGGGCCGCGAACGCGAAGCACTCGAAGCCGCTTGGCCCGGCAGTACGAACGAGCCGCTCCGTCACGATGCGCTCTCGGCGCTGGACGTCGCACTTGCGGCACGACTCGAGGCGGGACCGGGCGCGGGACTGCCCGCACACGGGCGCGAGATGGAGCCGGCGTACGTGCGCCCGGCGCAGGCGGAGGAGCGCGTGCGCCACAAGGTCATGGGCCTCACGCCGCCGGTGCTGCGCGATCTCGTGAGTGCCGACCTCGATGCCGTGGACGAGCTGGAACACCGGTTGTTCGGCGACCCGTGGCCGCGCGCGTTCTTCCTGGACGCACTCGACGACTCGGGTGCGGTCTGCCGCGTGGCCGAGCGGCGCGGGGCGATCGCGGGCTACCTGATCGCCACGTTCCAGCCGCCCGTGGCGGAGCTGCAGAACCTGGCCACCGCGCCCGAGCAGCAGCGTGCCGGCGTCGCGCGCGCCCTGCTCGAGGACCTGATCGAGACCTGCCGCGTGCGCGGCGTCCGCGAACTCGCACTCGAGGTGCGTGTCTCGAACTTCGCCGCCCAGGGGCTCTATCGCGCGCGCGGCTTCCGTCTGGCCGGCCTGCGCCGGGGCTACTACCACGCGCCCGAAGAGGACGCGCTGCTCATGAGCCTGCCGCTCTAGATTCCGTCGTACTTCGAATACCCGCGCTCATTCCAGTAGTCGGCCGGCTCGGCGGCCGTGTAGGCGATGTTCGTGAGTGCCTTGATGTTCTTGAGTCCCAGCTTCATGGGCGCGAGGAGGCGCAACGGTGCGCCATGCGCGAGCGTCAGTGGTGCGCCGGCGTGGTGCGTGGCGAGCAGCGTCTGCGGATGTCGCGCCGTCTCGAGGTCGATGCTCACGTAATAGGGCTCGCGTTGTCCGCGGCCATCCAGGCTCACTTCCGAGCGCAGTGCCGCCCAGCGCGCGCCGGGCGAGGGCGGGAACGCGGCGATCAGGTCGGCGAAGCGCAGCCCGCCCCATGCGGCCACGTGGCTCCAGCCTTCCACGCAGACCAACCTCGTGTTCATGTCGTGCCGCGCGAATCGCGACATGAGCGTCTCGAGACCGAGGCTCTCGGCGCGCCCCGAGGCGAGTCCGGACAGGTTCAGCCGCCAGCCGACGACGTGCTCCGGCCCCGGCGTGCGGCCGTGGTAGTTGTTGCGCAGCGGGCGTGGGTCCGGCCGGTCATACGTGCGCACGGCACGGCCCTTCGAGTAGAGCACCTCGGCCACGTCGTCGTCGAACGTGAGCACGCGCTCGAGTTGTCGTTCACGCTGCTCACGCGTGAGTCCCACGCGGGCGGCGAGCGAATCGAGCCGGTCATGCGCACCGGGCAGCCACAGGCGCTTGGTGCGGTCCGGCAGCAGCCACCAGCCGATCGTCGCCGTGGCGAGGGCACCCGCTCCCAGCAGCAGGAAATCGCGGCGCGAGCGCGCCGTCAGCCACTGCGGCTGCGCGTCGAACGTCTCCTCGGGACGCTCGGCAGCAGCCGATGCCACGCGGCGCAGCCACTCGCCGGGCGAGGGACGATTCACGGGTGGCCGCTTCCGTTCAGCCGCCATGACGTGTCCCTCGGACCCGCAGGCTCCAACCCGTCACCATCGCGCGGAACGTGTCCCAGCCGTCGGCCGCCACGAGGATCACGTGCGGGATCATGAACCCGCCCAGCACGAGCATGCACGCGAAGTGCACCACGCGGGCGCCATCGTAGTTGACGAACGCCCGTTCGAGCCACGGCAGCGTGGCCGGGTGATGCATCGCCCAACCGGACAGCACGGCGAGCAGGCCCACGAGCGGCATGGTGAAGTAAGCCCCGCGCTGGAGCGCGTTGTACTTGCCGGCGATGGGCGGATGTGGCCACGGGCGTCTCGCGATCGCGTGCGGGATCACGCCCAGGTAGAAGCGGATCATGGCGAGGGCCTCGGCCGGGTCGCTCGCGCGCGGCAGGAGTGCGCGCCACCCGCCACCGCGCAGGAGGCCGAGCGCGTACACCGCGCCGCACACCATGTAGAGGTACGCGAATAGCCAGTGCAGTCGCAGCGCCCTCGCCAGATGCGAGGGCCCGAGGCTGACGCGCTCGTAGAGCCAGTTCGAGGGATTGCCCTGTGTGCCGAACACGCTCGCGAGCGCGATCCCGGCGTCCGCCAGGTAGTCGCCGCGAGGATTCGCGGCCGTGGGCGCGTGCCGGAACACCGGTGCCGCCCAGTAGATCGCGAGCCCGGTGACGATCAGGCCCAGCAGCAGCGGCACGTGCCACGCGTGAGACAGCCGCACCAGCACGTGGTGCTTACGGACCACGGGGATGGACGCGCGGGTGGGCGCGGAGGGGGCCATCGCGGCCGGCTTCGATCGGGCGGTGTCGTTCATGTTCGCCCCATGATACGGGCGAACCGCGCGGCTGGGACCTGCAAGCCGTCCACGACCCATGCGGGTGCGCGGCCATAGCGGGTGGCGGCCCGCACCCCGGGGCGTTAGATTGTGGCCACTCCCTGCCGAAATCCCTGCGGGTGGCCCACATGGCCGCCGGCGGGCGGCCGCCCACCACTCGGAGCGACCCCGACGCCATGTCCTGGCTCAAGCGCGAACGCGCAGGCATCAAGCAGGCGACGAAGTCCGACCGCGGCGAGATGCCCGAAGGGCTGTGGACCAAGTGCGACGGCTGTGGTGAGGCCCTGTTCCAGACGGTGCTGGAAGAGAACTTGTGGACCTGCCCGCACTGCGACCACCACTTCCGCGTCCCGGCACGCACCTACGTGGACTACCTGGTGGACGCGGGCACGTTCAAGGAGCGCCACGCCAACCTGATCGCGGGCGACCCGCTCGAGTTCCGCGACGCCAAGCTCCCGTACCCGGAGCGGCTGGCGGCGGCCCAGAAGGACACCGGCGAGAAAGACGCGACCATCTGCGGCACCGCCACCATCGGCGGCATCCCCGCGAGTGTCGCACTCATGAACTTCTTCTTCATGGGAGGGAGCATGGGCTCGGTGGTGGGCGAGAAGGTGGCGCGCACAATCGAGACGGCCATGGTCGAGCGCCGCGCCTGTGTCGTGGTCTCGGCAACGGGCGGGGCGCGCATGCAGGAAGGCATCCTGTCGCTCATGCAGATGGCCAAGACCAGCGTGCTGCTGGCCCAGTTGCGTGCGCAGCGGCTGCCGTTCATCTCGGTGCTCACCGACCCGAGCACCGCCGGTGTGCTGGCCTCTTACGCCTCGCTCGGCGACGTCATCGTGGCCGAGCCCAAGGCACTCGTGGGTTTCGCGGGCGCACGGGTGATCCGCCAGACCATCGGCGAGGACCTGCCGCCCGGCTTCCAGCGCGCCGAGTTCGTGCTCGAGAAGGGCTTCATCGACCGCATCATCCATCGCAAGCAGATGCGCGAGGAGCTGGGCTCGACACTGGCCTGGATCTGGCACTCCACGCGCGGTTTCGCCCCCGAGGGGGGACGCTCCCCGCACCGGTACGATCCGAACGCTCCCCGTTCGGCGTGACCCGTCATGGCCACGGATCCCATGACGGGCCGACCTGCTTGAGCACAACGACATCGTCACCGTGACGCAAGATCTGCAGAGGCGGCTCGAGACGCTGTGGGGTCTCGAACGCCGCCACCTGAAGCCCGGGCTCGAGGGCACCCGAGAGCTGCTGGCGGGGCTCGGCCATCCCGAAACTCGGTTCGAGCCGGTGCACGTGGCCGGCACCAACGGCAAGGGAAGCGTGTGCGCGCTGGTCGAGCGCGTGCTGCGCGCGGCGGGGCATCGCACCGGGCTCTACACGTCCCCGCACCTGGTGGACTTCCGCGAGCGCATCCGCGTGAACGGTCGCTGGGCGAGCATGACCTCGCTCGAAGCCGGACTCGACGCGATCGAAGCACTGCCGCACGCGAGCGAGCGCACGTTCTTCGAGGTGGCCACCGCGCTCGCATTTCGCCACTTCGCGCTCGAGCGCGTGGAATGGGCCGTGGTGGAAGTGGGCCTGGGCGGCCGGCTGGATTCCACCAACGTGCTC
>Ga0315912_10002909_pt1 | contig 17582 bp, 12 predicted proteins | sample VfabasoilMG_FD_204469 | JGI IMG/M metagenome (GOLD analysis project Ga0315912, IMG submission 204469) | Garden soil microbial communities collected in Santa Monica, California, United States - V. faba soil | ecosystem: Environmental > Terrestrial > Soil > Garden | place: USA: California...
AGAGCGCGAAGCGCCGCTTGGGCCCCGCATGCTGCAGGTACGGCAGGTCGGTCTCGAGCACGCTCGTTTCCTGGAAGTCGTGCTCGCCGGTACGCGTGACCAGCATCGCGTCCATGGCGGGCGATTCACCGCGCACGACGAACAGCCGGCCGCCGGGATTGAGCCAGGAGCGGAATCGGTCGGGAATCTGCGCCACGGCGCCGGTCACGCAGACGGCATTGAAGCGGCGCCCCGGATCGAAACCGAGCACCGCCTCGCCGTGCTCGATACGGGCATTGCCCACGCCCATGGCAGCGAGCCGGCCGCGCGCGCGCTCGGCCATGCCGGCGTGCACTTCCACGCTCACCACCTCGCGCGCGAGGCGCGCCAGGCACGCGGTGACGAAGCCCGAGCCGGTACCGATCTCCAGCACGCAGTCGTCCGCCGCGAGCGCGAGCGCCTGCAGCATGCGTCCCTCGACCACGGGCTTCATCATGACCTCGCCGGCCTCCAGCGGGATCTCGAGGTCGGCGAAGGCGAGCTTGCGATAGCGCGTGGGCACGAAGTCCTCGCGCCGCACGGTGCGCATGGCGTCGAGCACGCGCGGATCGAGCACCTCCCAGGTGCGCACCTGGCACTCGATCATGTTTTCGCGGGCGTGTTCGAAATCGAGTGTCATTTCAGTCAGATCCGGTCATCGGGGACCGCACAGGCTAAGGTCTGCGCCAGTCTCCCGCAAGTCAAGCATGGCAAGGTACGGGGATTGCGCGGAGTGCCCAAAGTCACCTGTGCGGGAGGTCATGGGGCGTGGGGGGTGACCGGTGAAGTTCGGCGACCGACTTGCAGTCCCCGCGCCCGCACTTGATCTTCCCCTCTCCCCCGTGGGGAGAGGGCAGGGTGAGGGGGTGGCGACCACATTCCGCTTTGTTCGCTCTTCCAAGAATGCCGCACCGAGGCTACCCCCTCACCCTAACCCTCTCCCCACAGGGGAGAGGGGACCGACTGAGGTGGGAAGGGAGACGCGCTCCGCTCAGGCACTCGCTTCGATCTCATCCCCCGGCCAGGGTTCCGCGCTTGGGCTCGGATACGCCTCGGGTCGGCGCACGCGGAACCAGGTGGCGTAGAGGGCGGGGAGGAACAGGATGGTGAGTGCGGTGGCCACGATCAGGCCGCCCATGATCGACACCGCCATGGGGCCGAAGAACGCGCTGCGGGTGAGCGGGATCATGGCGAGCACGGCGGCGGCGGCGGTGAGCACGATGGGCCGGAACCGGCGTACGGTCGCGTCCACCACGGCCTGCCAGGGGCTGTGGCCGGCGTCGATGTCCTGGTCGATCTGGTCCACCAGGATGATCGAGTTGCGCATGATCATGCCCGAGAGCGCGATGGTGCCGAGCATGGCGACGAAGCCGAACGGGGTGTTGAAGATCAGCAGGAACAGGGTCACGCCGATCATCCCGAGCGGCGCGGTCACCCACACCAGCGCGACGCGCGCGAAGCTGCGCAGCTGGATCATCAGCACGGTGGTGACCACGAGCACGAACAGCGGCACGCCGGCGGCGACGGAGCGCTGGCCGCGTCCGGAGTCCTCGACCGTACCGCCCACTTCCAACAGGTACCCCGGCGGCATCTTCGCCTTGATCGGCTGCAGCTCGGGCAGGATCTGGCTGGTGACGGTGGGCGGCTGGATCTTGCCGTAGATGTCGCCGCGGATGGTGATCGTGGGCAGGCGATCCCTGCGCCACTGGATGCCGTCCTCGTAGCCGAACGTGAGGGTCGCGATCTGGCTCAGCGGCACGGTCTTGCCCGTGCTCGTCGGCACCGCGAGGCTGGACAGCAGCGACAGCTGCGCGCGCTCCTCGCCCGGTCCGCGCAGCAGCATCTCGATCAGCTCGGTTCCCTCGCGGAACGTGCTCACGTGCTGCCCGCGCAGCGAACTCTGCAGGAAGGCCGACAGGTCCTGGGTGCTCACGCCGAGCACGCGCGCGCGATCCTGGTCGATGGAGAGGCGGATGACCTTGGACGGTTCGTCCCAGTCCAGGTTCACGTTCGTCAGGCTCTTGTTCCTGCGCATCACCTCGGCGACCTCGCGCGCATAGCCCTTGATCATCTCGGGGTCCTCGCCCGAGACGCGGAACTGGACCGGGAAGCCCACGGGCGGCCCGTTCTCCAGGCGCGTGACGCGCCCGCGCAGGCCGGGGAAGTCGGTCTCGAAGCGCTCGATCAGGTGCGCGCGCACGCGCTCGCGCGCCGCGATGTCCTTGGTCGTGATCACGTACTGCGCGAAGCTCGGCGTGGGCAGCTGCTGGTCGAGCGGGAGGTAGAAGCGCGGCGAGCCCGAGCCCACGTAGCCGACGAAGTTCGCGACGTCGGGATCCTTCGCGAGCAGTCCCTCGAGCTTCTTGGATTCGGCCTCGGTCGCGGTCAGGGAGCTGCCCTCGGCGAGCTTGAGGTCCACCATCAGTTCCAGCCGCGTGGAATCGGGGAAGAACTGCTGCTGCACGAACCGGAATCCCGCGAGCGAGAGCACGAACAGCCCGATCGTGGCCGCGATGGTCAGCCCGCGCCGATCCAGGCACCACTCGATGGTGGTGCGCAGGCGCTTGTAGAACGCGCTCTGGTAGGGATCCTTGTGCAGGCCTTGGCGGTCGCTCTTCATGCCGTGCCCGTCGGGCAGCAGCTTGTAGCCGAGGTAGGGGATGAACACCACGGCCGCGAACCAGGAAATCATGAGCGCCAGCACCACGACCTGGAAGATCGAGCGCGTGTACTCGCCGGTGGAGGAGGCGGCCGTGGCGATCGGCAGGAAGCCCGCCGCGGTCACCAGCGTGCCGGTGAGCATGGGGAACGCCGTGCTCTGGTAGGCGAACGCGGCGGAGCGGATGCGGTCGAAGCCCTGCTCGAGCTTCACCGCCATCATCTCCACCGCGATGATGGCGTCGTCGACGAGCAGGCCGAGCGCGAGGATCAGCGCGCCGAGCGAGATCTTGTGCAGGTCGATGCCGAAGTACTTCATCGCCGCGAAGGTGATCGCGAGCACGAGCGGGATGCTGAGCGCGACCACGAGGCCGGTGCGCAGGCCCAGGCTCAGGAAGCTCACGGCGAGCACGATCAGCACGGCCTCGGTCAGCGAGCGCACGAACTCGTTCACCGAGCGCGACACGGACTTGGGCTGGTTCGCGACCTGGTGCAGCTCGAGGCCGATCGGCAGCGAGGCCTCGATGCGCGCCGCGGCCGCCTCGAGGTCCCGTCCGAGTTCGATGATGTCGCCGCCCTTCGCCATGGCCACGGCGAGGCCGACCGAATCGCGTCCCTGGAAGCGCACGCGCGGCGCGGGCGGATCCACGTAGCCGCGCTTGACCTCGGCCACGTCGCCGAGGCGGAACAGGCGGCCGTTCGCGCGGATCGCCATCGAGGAGATGCTCTCCACCGTGTCGAACGCGCCCGAGGGGCGCAGGTAGATGCGGTCGCTGCCGGTCTCGAAACTGCCGGCCGGCGCCACCGCGTTCTGCGATTCCAGCGCCTTCACCACCTCGTTGAAGCTCACGCCCAGGGTGGCGAGCTTGGTGTTGGAGAGCTCGATGTACACCTTCTCGTCCTGCAGGCCGAGCAGTTCCACCTTCGCCACGCTGCGCACGCGCAGGAGCTCGAGCTGGATGCGCCTGGCGTGCTTCTTCAGCTGCGCGTAGTCGTAGCCGTCGCCCGAGAGCGCGTAGATGTTGCCGAAGGTGTCGCCGAACTCGTCGTTGTAGAACGGGCCGATCACGCCCGGCGGCAGCGTCGCGGTGATGTCGCCCACGCGCTTGCGGACCTGGTACCAGACCTCGGGGATGTCGACCGAGCGCACGTGGTCCTTGACCACGTAGAAAACCTGCGATTCGCCCGGGCGCGAATAGCTCCTGATGAACTCCGCGCCGGCCAGTTCCTGCAGCTTGGTCTCGATGCGCTCGGTCACCTGGCGCGAGACCTCGTCGGCGGTCGCGCCGGGCCAGATCGTGCGGATCACCATCACCTTGAAGGTGAACGGCGGGTCCTCGGATTGGCCCAGGCTGCGGTACGACCAGATCCCCGCGATCGCGCACACGATCATGAAGTACAGCACCAGCGGCCGGTTCCTCAGGGCCCACTCGGAGAGGTTGAATCGGGTCATGTCGGCGGATTCCGGCGGTCGTTATCGTCTGGAGGGGTTCGCGGCCGTCGCGCGGCGGCGACGGACGGTTCGGGGCGGGTTCCCGGGCAATCGGTCGCGGATGGTGTCGGCCAGCGCCTCGGCCCACATCCGGTAGATCTCGGGTCCGGGATGGAAGCCGTCGCTCGCCATGTGCCTGGGATCGAGCAGGGGCAGTTGCGAGAGCGCCATGTGCGCGCAGTCCGCGTGTTCGCCCGCGATGCGCTTGAGTTCGTCGTCGAAACGCGCGGCGCGCGAGCCCATCACCCAGCGCAGCGGCTGCGGCAGGGCGGGGAAGCTGCCCATGGGCGGCAGGCCGCTGAGCACGATTAGGCGCGGCGCCACGCGGCCGCGCAGCGTCTCGATCAGCGCGTGCACGTTCGCGCGGAATCGCGCGGTGGTGGAGCCGCTGGTGACGTCGTTCACGCCGAGCACGATCGTGACCACGTCCACGCGCTCGGGCGGGAGGCGGGCGCGTTCACCCAGCACGTCGCGCGTGGACCAGCCGGTGCGCGCGAACAGCCGCCAATGCACGCGATGGTGGCGCGCGAGTGCCTGGTGCAACCGGCCGGCGAGCGCATGGCGCTGGTGTTCGGCGCCCACGCCCGCGGCGGAGGAATCGCCGATCAGCAGCACGCGCAGCGGCGTGCCGCGTCCCGTGCTGCCGCTGCGCCGGCCGGCGGCCTCGGGCAGCCGCACCGTGCGCCTGCGCGTGACCAGGCCCTGCGCGAGCCACAAGGGCGCCAGGGCCGCGGCGGCCAGCGATCGCCACATGGAGGAGGTTCCCGGGTCCGGGCCAGGGCGCGGACTACAGGGTCACGGTCTTGAGGTCGGCATCGACGGCCTTCACCGTCTGCCCTTCGGTCAGCTTGTGCACGCCGGCGACCACGACCCAGTCGTAGCGCGTGATGCCGCCGCGCAGGGCGGCGGTGCGCTCGCCGTAGGCCAGTACCTCGACCGGCACCAGCTTCACCTGCTGGGTCTTGGGATCGACGCGCCACACGCCCGGCTTGCCGTCCTTCGCCGCGAGCGCGGACAGCGGCACGCTCAGGCCGCCGGTGGACTCGGCGAGCTGGTACACGCGTGCGGTCATCCCGAGCTTCACCGACGGATCCGACCCGCTCACGCTCACGCGCACGCTGTAGGTACGGGTGATGGCGTCGGCCTCGGCCGCGACCTCGCGCACCTTGCCCTCGTAGCGCTGGCCGGTCGCCGACCACAACTCGATCGCCACCGGCGCGGCCGGGGCGAACTCCTTGATGCGGCCCTCGGGCACGCTGATCAGCACCTCGCGCTCGCCGTCGTGCGCGAGCGTCACCACCGCCTGGCCGGCCGCGACCACCTGGCCCGGCTCGCCGCTCACCGCGGTGATCACGCCGTCGGCGTCGGCGCGCAGCTCGTTGTAGCGGGACTGGTTCGCGCTGACCGCGAGCTGCGCCGAGGCCTGTTCGGCGCGCGCCTTCGCGGCCTCGTGCGCGTTCACCTTGGCGTCGTAGAGCGACTGGCTGATCAGGCGCTTGTCGAGCATGGACTTGTGGCGTTCGAGTTCGGCCTGCGCGAGCGCGAGATCGGCCTTCGACCACGCCGCCTGGGCGCGCGCGGAGGAGAGCGCGAGCTCGGCATCCTGCGGATCGAGCTCGGCCAGCACCTCGCCCTTCTTCACTTGCGCACCGAGGTCGACGCGGCGCTGCTTGATCTTGCCCGCGACCCGGAAGCCGAGCGCGCTCTCGTAGCGCGCGTGGATGGAGCCGGAATAGACGGCGAGGTCGTGCGTGGCGGCGTCCTTGGGGCGCTCGACCACGGCCGGCTTCGGCGCCGCGGCGACCTTCGCTTCGCTGGCGCAGCCCGAGAGCAGAGCGAACGAGGCGAGGGCGGCCAGCAGCAGCACGATGCGGAAGAAGTCGGGAGCGGATCGGTTCGGGTACATGAGCGTTTCCCCAACGCCGCTTCGGAGCGGCTATAATTGAACTTGTGGGTATAGTATAGTATCTAAACTGTACAGTCCAGTATAGGAAACGTGAAAACCACCATGACTTCCGCCACAGTCCGAAAACGGGGGGCGAAGGCCCTGCCGGCGCCGCCGCCGGACCCCGTCGTTGCGCCCGGTCCGGGCCGCCCCAAGGACCTGGAGAAGCGCGCCGCCATCCTCGACGCGGGCAAGCGCCTGTTCCCGCTCAAGGGGTTCGACGGCACGTCCATGGATGCGGTGGCGGCCGAGGCCGGCGTCTCCAAGCTCACCGTCTACAGCCACTTCAGCGACAAGGAGACGCTGTTCCGCGAGGTGCTGCGCGCGAAGTGCACCGAGCAGCTGCCCCACGCGCTGTTCGAGGTCGACAAGCGCCAGCCCATCCGCAAGCAGCTGCTGGGCATCGCGCACGGGTTCGTCTCGCTGATCCTCAGTCCCGAGGCGATCGCGTTGCACCGCATGATGACCGCGCAACCGAACGAGAAGCTGGCGATGCTGTTCTGGGAGGCCGGCCCGCAGGTGCTCACCGAGGAGCTCACCCAGTTCTTCGAGATCGAGCGCGAGGCCGGCGTGCTGGACCTGCCCGATCCCAGGCGCGCCGCGAGCCAGTTCTTCTGCCTGCTCAAGGGCGAGCCACATGCGCGCATGAGCTACGGCTGCTGCGCACCACCCACCGGGCGCGAACTCGACGTGCACGTCGCCGCCGCCGTCGACCTGTTCCTGCGCGCGTACGGACCGGCGCGCCAGGCGCGCGCTACCTGACCTGGGATCCGGCGCGACGCGTCCCGACGGGGCAGCCCTTGCACGGGCCGCATCCGCTTCCGCACCCGGCGGTCGGGGTCGGCGAGAGCACGGCGGGAATCGCGCGTGCTCGCCCGGTGCCGGTCGGCCGTGCCACGACATCCCGCAGCCGCGGCAGGTAGCGCAGGGCGACGTGCGCGAACGCCAGCAACACGATCAGGGCGGTGACGAACGCCTGCATGGTCACATCGCCCCCAGCGACAGCGCGACGCGGTAGGTGATGAACGAGGCGAGGTAGGCGAGCCCGAACAGGTACCCCGCCATCAGCAGGGGATAGCGCCAGGTGTTCGTCTCGCGCTTCACCACGCTCAGGGTCGAGAGGCACTGCGGTGCGAACACGTACCAGGCCAGCAGCGAGAGCGCGGTGGGCAGCGACCAGGTCGCGGCGATCAGCGGCTGCAGGGCGCCGGCGAGATCGTCGCCGGTGCTCGACATCGCGTACACCGTGCCGAGCGCGCCGACGGCGACTTCGCGCGCGGCCATGCCCGGGATCAGCGCGATCGAGATCTGCCAGTTGAACCCGATCGGCGCGAACACGACTTCCAGCGCGCGACCGAGCATGCCCGCGACGCTGTACTGGATGGCGGGACCCGTCGCGCCGTCGGGCGGCCCGGGGTAGGTGCTGAGGAACCACAGCACGATCATGAGCGAAAGGATGATGGTGCCCACGCGCGTGAGGAAGATCTGCACGCGTTCGTACAGGCCCATGCCCAGGTTGCGCAGGTTCGGCCAGCGGTAGGCCGGCAGTTCGAGCATGAGCGGCTGGTAGCGCTCGCGCGAGAGCGTGCGCTTGAGCAACCACGCCACGGCCATCGCGCCCAGGATGCCCGCCAGGTACAGCGCGAACAGCACCAGGCCCTGCAGGTTGAACCAGCCCACGGCGCGGTCGGGGATGAACGCCGCGATGATCAGCGCGTACACGGGCAGGCGCGCCGAGCAGGTCATCAGCGGCGCGACCATGATGGTCACCAGGCGGTCGCGCGGATGCGCGATGGTGCGCGTGGCCATGATCCCCGGGATCGCGCAGGCGAAGCTCGAGAGCAGCGGGATGAACGCGCGCCCGGACAGGCCCACGCTGCCCATGATCCGATCCAGCAGGAACGCCGCCCGCGGCAGGTAGCCCGAGTCCTCGAGCATGAGGATGAAGAAGAACAGGATCAGGATCTGCGGCAGGAACACCAGCACGCTGCCCACGCCCGCGACGATGCCGTCGATCAGCAGGCTGCGCAGCGGCCCCGCGTCCAGCGACGACTCGATCGCGCCGGCGAGCGCGGCGACGGCGGCCTTGATCCCGTCCATCGGCAGGTTGGCCCAGCTGAATACCGCCTGGAAGACCAGGAACAGCACCACGCCCAGCAGCAGCGGCCCGACCAGCGGATGCAGCACGACGCGATCGAGCCGATCCGCCCAGACTGCACGCTGCGCATCCTTCTCCACGCACGCGGCGAGGATCCTGCGCACCTCGGCCTGCAGTCCGTGCAACTGCTCGAGGCTGGGCTGGATCCACGTGCCCGCGGGCACCATCGGATCCGGGCGCGCGTCGCAGTGCTCCAATGCGCGCAGGAGCTCGGCTTCGCCGCCCGGTCGCACGGCCACCGTCTCCACCACCGGGATGCCCAGTTCCTGCGCCAGGCGCGCGCGATCAATGCGCATGCCGCGACGCTGCGCGACATCGCTCATGTTCAGCGCCAGCACCATGGGCAACCCGAGCTGCCTCAGTTCCAGCACCAGGCGCAGGTTCAGGCGCAGGTTCGTGGCATCGACGACGCAGACCAGCGCATCGGGTCGCGCCTCGCCCGCGAGCTGCCCCAGCACCACCGAGCGGGTGATCGCCTCGTCGGGCGTGGCGGCGTCGAGACTGTAGGCGCCGGGCAGGTCCAGCACGCGCACGCTGCGTCCGGCGGCGGAAATGAAACCGCCTTCCTTGCGCTCCACCGTGACGCCGGGATAGTTCGCGACCTTCTGCCGGCTGCCCGTGAGGCGGTTGAACAGCGCGGTCTTGCCGCAGTTCGGATTGCCGACGAGCGCGATCCGCAGCGTCATGGTGGCCTCAGCGCCGTGCATCGCGTGCCGCGCTCAAACGCCGTCGGGCTCGATCCACACGGCCTGCGCCTCGTGCTTGCGCAGGGCGAAGTGGGTGGCGCCGATGCGCACCGCGATCGGATCGCCCTGCGGGAAGGCCGCAGCCACGACCTCGACGCGCTCGCCGGCCACGAAGCCGATCTCCACCAGGCGCCGCAACGCGTCCAGCGGCAATGCCGTGCTCGACGACTGGTCGGGATCGACACCGACGACCACGCCACCACGACCCTTGCGCAAGGCGTCGAGTCGGATGCGGGGTACGTCGGAACGAACGGCGTTCATGGGGCCACCAGGGCTCGGCGAGTCCGGAAGTCACGTGGGTGTGTCTACCGGGACCCATCCTATATGAGAATGATTCGCATGTCGAACTGAACGATGGGCGTAACGGCCGGGGCAGGGGCGTGCCTTCCGAGCGACCCGACGGGATCCCGCACAACCCCCATTCCAGCGGACGCCGAGGGGTACCCGACCATTCGGTCCCGGACATTTCTGCCAGCCGATCAGGGCCATGCACGTGAATGCGGCCAGGTTGCCTGGGCGCACGAGGCCCGCTGCCCCCGGCATCGGCTGCATGAGTGCTCAGCTTGCAATTGCGAATCATTCTTATTAAGTTATGCATTCGAACTTGCATTCCCGCTGAACGGAACCCGTCCATGTCCCTCAAGCGTCACGCCCCGACACCACTGGCTACCGCGTTGCTGGTGGCGCTCGCTGTCGCGCCGCCTGCCACGGCCGTAGAGCCCGTCTACGCCGGTACGACCGCCTACATCGGGGACGCGACGAGCCTCGATCCGGTGGAGGTCGAAGGCGTGCAGCCCGATGGTTACGACGTCAAACGCAGTTCGACGGCCACGAAGACCGACATGCCGCTGCTCGACGTGCCCCAGGCGGTCACGGTCGTCTCCCAGCAGCAGATCCGCGATCAGGCCATCCAGAGCATGGCCGACGCCGTGCGGTACGTGCCGGGCGTCGGTGCCGCCCAGGGCGAGGGCAATCGCGACACCCTGGTGTTCCGCGGCAACACCTCGACCGCGGACCTGTTCATCGACGGCATGCGCGACGACGTCCAGTACTACCGCGATACCTACAACATCGAGCGCATCGAGGCGTTCAAGGGCCCGAACGCGATGATCTTCGGTCGCGGCAGTCCGGGCGGCCTGCTCAACCGGGTCACGAAGGTGGCGGACTGGGGCGAGGTCCGCAGCGTCGGCCTGCAGGTCGGGTCGTTCGGCAAGCGCCGCGTGACCGCGGATGTCGGTCAACCGGTCAGCGAGGACGTCGCCTTCCGGGTCACCGGCGTGGTCGAGGATTCCGACAGCTACCGCGACGACGTGACCCTCGCAAGCGAAGGCCTCAATCCGACCCTGTCGTTCCGCGCGGGGGAGCGCACCCGGGTGACGCTGGGATACGAGTACTTCCACAACGACCGTACGGCCGACCGTGGCATTCCCTCGTACAACCTGCCGTTCGAAGGCACCCGGTATCCGGTCGAGGTCGATCGCGACACGTTCTTCGGCGATCCCGATGCAAGCGAGGCCTGGGTACGGGTGAATGCGTTCAATGCCCTGGTGGAACACGAGTTCGGGCAGGACATGCTGCTGCGCAACCGCACCCGCTACGCCGACTACGACAAGTTCTACCAGAACGTCTTCCCGGGCAACGTCAACAACGCCGCCACCACGGTGGGGCTGTCGGCCTACAACAACGCCACGGGACGCCAGAACCTGTTCAACCAGACCGACCTGCTGTTCTCCGCCTCCACGGGCACGCTCGAGCACCGCATCGTCACCGGGTTGGAGTTCGGCCGGCAGGACACCACGAACCTGCGCAACACGGGGTTCTTCACCGCCCCGTTCCCCTCGCCCTGCCTCGCGGGCAGTTCCACCACGAACTGCATCGTGCCCCTGGGTGCCGCGAACGTGTCGCTGCCGATCACCTACCGCAACGGCAGCGCGAACGGCGCGGGCGATGCGGACAACGACGGCGTCACGAGGCTCGCGGCGCTCTACGCCCAGGACCAGATCGAGTTCTCGCCGAACTGGCAGGCGGTCGTCGGCTTGCGCCACGATCGCTTCGAGGTGGACCTGACCGACCGGCGCAACGGCGTTCCCGCCGGCGATCGCGAACTCGAGTCGTCCGACGGGTTGTGGTCGCCGCGCGTGGGCCTGGTCTACAAGCCGATCGAGTCCGTCTCGGCCTACGCGAGCTACGGCGTCACCTATCTCCCGCGCTCGGGCGAACAGCTGGCGTCGCTGGCGCCCAACGCGCAGACGCTCGATCCCGAGGAGTTCGTGAACTACGAGATCGGCGCCAAGTGGGACTTGCGCGACGACCTCTCGGCCACCATCGCCGTCTATCGCCTCGATCGCGGCAATGCCGCGGTCGCCGATCCGCTCGTGCCGGGCCAACTCATCCTGCTCGACGGGGACAGCCAGCGGGTCGAGGGCGTCGAGGTGTCGCTCGCGGGCAGGATCACCGGACAGTGGAGCGTCATCGCCAGCTACGCGCACCAGGATGCGCGCACCACGCAGGCGGTCGGCACCACGCCCGAGGGACGCGTCCTGGCGCAAACGCCGCGCAACACGGCGAGCGTATGGAACCGCTACGAGTTCTCCGACGACTGGAGCCTGGGCCTGGGCGCCATCCATCGCGACGAGTCGTTCGCGAGCATCAGCAACGCCGTGACGCTCAAGGGCTATACGCGCATCGACGGGGCGGTCTACTACACGGTGAACGAACGGCTCTCGCTGCAGCTCAATGTCGAGAACCTGTTCGACAAGGACTACGTCGTGTTCGCCCACAGCGACACGAACATCAGCCCGGGCTCCCCGCGTGCGGCGTACCTCAGCGTGAACGTGAACCTGTAACCCCATCCTTGGCGCGCATCGGGTAGTAGCCCTCTGCCCGCCGGAGGGCGCGCCGCCATCGTGCGGCAAGCGTTGGAAACCGCCTCGACCGCCGGCACCGCCGATGCCCGGCCTTCGTAGAGCCGAGCGTGCTCGGCTCGGTCCTGTCGATGAACTCGGCGGAGCAAGCTCCGCTCTACTAGCGCCGGGACGCCGGCGCCACGGCTTTCGTCCGACCGGTGGCACGCCCCGCGTCGTCGATCCCGCGGAGGATGCCGTGCCCGCATCCTGACGCACTGCACCATCGGCGAGCACGCACGTCCGGCAGCTCGCGAAAGTCCTGAAATGCGTCGCCGTGCACCCGGGGCTTCCGGCTTGTCGTCGAGATCCGCACAGACCCCATTTCCGCAGGCTCCAGCGGCCTGCGCGGTCCGTATCGACAACCGTCGCGCCATGCGATTCCGTGTGGTCGAGTCAGGAACCTGAATCCTCGCGCCAGGGTGCACTGCAACAAAAAGCGCTTGACAGCTCTCCGGGCCCGTGGTTTCTTCGACCCATGCTCATCGCAGCCGCCCTCGCCACGCTCACCGCCCTCGCGCTCCGCGCGACGCTGGCGCGCGGCTCGGCGTCCGGTTCGTCGCTCGTACTTGTAGGCCTCATTCTTATTACGCCCAAACAGGTGCGGGAGAGGACCGGCTGAGAGCAAGAAACACACAGCCCGGGATCCGAAACAAAGACCCCGCACCCGAACACGGTGCGGGGTTTTTGCTTTCTGGGCCCCTGGATTCCGAACAGACCTCCGACAAGACGATCCACCAGGACCAAGAACCGTGCTCAGCGACGCCATCAAATCAGGACCCGCCCACGCCCCCGCGCGCGCCATGCTGCGCGCCACCGGCCTGGACGATGCGGCGATCGCGCGCCCGCTGGTCGCGGTGATCCATACGTATTCCGACGTCTCGCCCTGCAACCTCACGCTGCGCGACCTGGCCGTGCATGCGCGCGAGGGTGTGCGCGCGGCGGGCGGCACGCCGATCGAGTTCGGCACCATCGCGGTGACCGACGGCATCGCCATGGGGTCCTCGGGCATGCGCGCCTCGCTCGCCTCGCGCGAGACGATCACCGACTCGATCGAACTGGCCGTGCGCGGCCACTGCCTGGATGCCGCGCTGATCCTGGTCGGCTGCGACAAGACCATCCCCGCGGCCGCGATGGCGCTCGCGCGCCTGGGCATTCCCGGCCTGATCCTGTACGGCGGCACGATCGCGCCGGGCCACCATCGCGAGCGCTCGATCACGATCCAGGACGTGTTCGAGGCCGTGGGCGCGCATTCGGCCGGACGCATCGATGACGGCGAACTCGACGCGATCGAGCGCAAGGCCTGCCCGGGCGCCGGCGCCTGCGGCGGCCAGTTCACCGCGAACACCATGGCCATGGTGCTCACCTTCCTCGGCTTCTCGCCGATGGGACTGAACGACATTCCCGCGGTGCACTCGCAGCGCCCGCTCGCCGCGCGCCACTGCGGCGAACTGGTGATGGAGCTGGTGGCGCAGCGCCGCTCCGCGCGCGATTTCGTCACCCCGGCCTCGCTGCGCAATGCCGCGCGCGCGGTGGCCGCGACGGCGGGCTCGACGAACGCCGTGCTGCACCTGCTCGCGATCGCGCACGAGGCCGGTGTCGCGCTGTCGATCGAGGACTTCGAGCAGGCTTCGCGCGAGACGCCGGTGATCGCCGACCTCAAGCCCGCCGGCCGCTACACCGCCGCCGAGCTGTTCTTCCTCGGCGGCACCGCCCTGGTCGCGCGCGAACTGCGCGCGGCGGGCCTGCTCGAGGACGTGCCGACGGCCTCGGGCCGCAGCCTGTTCGAGGAACTGGACGCGACGCCGGTGCCGACGCAGCCGCAGGACGCGGTGCGCTCGATCGCGAACCCGATCAAGCCGCGCGGCGGCTACTCCATCGTGTACGGCAACCTCGCGCCCGAGGGCTGCGTCCTGAAGCTGGCGGGGCAGGGGCGCGACGCGTTCGAAGGCCCCGCGCGCGTGTTCGATTCCGAGGAAGCCGCGTTCGCCGCCGTGCAGGCGAATGCGATCCACGCGGGCGACGTGGTGGTGATCCGCTTCGAAGGCCCCGCCGGCGGCCCGGGCATGCGCGAGATGCTCGCGGTGACCGCCGCGCTGGTCGGCCAGGGCCTGGGCAACGACGTCGCGCTGATCACCGACGGCCGCTTCAGCGGCGCCACGCACGGCTTCATGATCGGCCACATCGCGCCCGAAGCCGCCCGCGGCGGCCCGCTCGCGCGCCTGCGCGACGGCGACCGCGTGCGCATCGACGTGAATGCGCGAACGCTCGATACGGACGCCGACCTGGCCTCGCGCCCGCCGACCGCGACGCCCGCGAACGACGAACGCGGCGCGCTCGCGAAGTACGCGCGCCTGGTCAGCTCCGCCTCCAAGGGTGCCGTCACGACCGACCCGCACGCGCACCAGTCATCCGCATCGGCCCCGTCGCGCGCCACGTCGGTGCCCGCGCGCCCGCGCGCAGCGCACACCCCTTCCGCATCCCAGAACGATCTCGTCGTCGCCTGAACCTTCCAAACCTTCAGCCCTCAGCCCTAATCCCCAATCCCTAGGAACGGAGCCCGCCATGACCACCGCCACCAAGTCCCCCTTCGCCCCCGGTACCCGCGTCGCCGTCGTCGGCTACGGCAGCCAGGGCCGCGCGCATGCCCTGAACCTCCGTGATTCGGGCTGCGACGTCGTGATCGGCCTGCGGCCCGACGGCCCGACCGCCGCGAAGGCGCGCGCCGACGGCTTCCGCGTCGTAACGCCCGCGGAGGCCGCGCGCGAGGCGAAGGTCGTCGCGCTGCTCACGCCCGACATGACCCAGGCGTCGATCTACCGCGAGCAGCTCGAGCCGAACCTGCAGACCGGCGCCTGCCTGCTGTTCGCGCACGGGTTCAACGTGCACTTCAAGCAGATCCAGCCGCGCGCCGACCTCGACGTGGTGCTGGTGGCGCCGAAGGGCCCGGGTGCGCTGGTGCGGCGCGAGTACGAGCAGGGCAAGGGCGTGCCCTGCCTGATCGCCGTGCACCAGGACGCGACCGGCCACGCGAAGGCGCAGGCGCAGGCCTACGTCGCCGGCATCGGCGGCACGCGCGGCGGCGTGATCGAGACCACGTTCGCGGAGGAGACCGAGACCGACCTGTTCGGCGAGCAGGCCGTGCTGTGCGGCGGCGCGACCGAACTCGTCGTGCAGGGCTGGGAGACGCTGGTGGAAGCCGGCTACCAGCCCGAGGTCGCGTACTTCGAGTGCATGCACGAACTCAAGCTCATCGTCGACCTGCTGTACGAAGGCGGCCTGGCGCGCATGCACCAGTTCATCTCCGAGACCGCGCAGTACGGCGACCTCACCCGCGGTCCGCGCGTGATCAATGCCGAGACGCGCCAGCGCATGCGCGAGGTGCTGGCCGAGATCCGCGACGGCCGCTTCGCCGCCGAATGGGTGCAGGAACACGCGCAGGGCAACAGCCGCTACCGCGCGCTCAAGCAGCGCGACCTCAACCATCCGATCGAGAAGGTCGGCAAGGACCTGCGCGCGCAGATGAGCTGGCTGGCGCAGGGCTCCGAGGCGGCCCAGCCCAAAGTCGAGCGTGCGGCATGAATGGAGCGGAACTCACGGTCTGCGCCCTCGAAGCCGAGGGCGTCGACCTGATCTTCGGGTATCCGGGCGGCGCGATCATGCCGTTCTACGATGCCCTGCTGGGCGGCACCATCCGGCACATCCTGGTGCGGCACGAGCAGGCCGCGGCGCTCGCCGCGAACGGCTACGCGCGCGCCAGCGGCAAGGTCGGCGTGTGCGTGGCGACCTCGGGTCCCGGCGCCTCGAACCTGGTCACCGGCATCGCCGATGCGATGCTGGATTCGGTGCCGATGGTCGTGATCACCGGCCAGGTCTCCACCGCGCTGATGGGCACCGACGCGTTCCAGGAGCTGGACGTGTTCGGCATGACCATGCCGATCGTCAAGCACAGCTTCCTGCCGCGCCGCGTGGACGAACTGCCCGAGATGATGCGCGAGGCGTTCCGCATCGCGCGCTCGGGCCGCCCGGGTCCGGTGCTGATCGACCTGCCCAAGGACGTGCAGACGGCGCCGGCCGACCACCTGCGCCCGCTCGCGCCGGCGCACGTGCCGCGTCCGGCAGCCGATGATCCGGCTGATCTCGAACGTGCCCTGCAGCTGATGCGCAACGCCCAGCGGCCGGTGGTGTACGGCGGCGGCGGCATCGGCATGGCCTGCGCCGTGGGCGAGTTCCGCGCGTTCGCCGAAGCGACCGGCATCCCGACCGTGCTCACGCTCAAGGGCCTGGGCGCGCTGCCGGCGGGGCATCCGGAACTGCTCGGCATGCTCGGCATGCACGGCGCCCGCAGTGCGAACATGGCGGTGCAGGAAAGCGACCTGCTGATCGTGGTCGGTGCGCGCTTCGACGATCGCGCCACCGGCAAGCTCGCCGAGTTCGCGCCGCACGCGAAGGTGATCCACCTGGACATCGACGCGGCGGAGCTGGGCAAGCTGCGCCGCGCCGAAGTCGCGCTGCAGGGCGACCTCGGGCGCAATCTCACGGCGCTGTCGGCCGTGCGCCCGGCGATCGAGCCGTGGCGCGCGCAGTGCTTCGAGCGCCGCACGCGCTACGCCACGCGCTACGACGCGCCCGGCCGCGGCGTCTATGCCCCGGCGCTGCTGCGCAAGCTGAGCGAGCTGGCGCCGCGCGACGCGATCGTGAGCTGCGACGTCGGCCAGCACCAGATGTGGGTCGCGCAGCATTGTCTGTTCAACCATCCCACGCGGCATCTTTCCAGCGGTGGCCTCGGAACCATGGGCTTCGGCCTGCCGGCCGGCATCGGCGCGCATTTCGCCGAGCCCGACACCACGGTCGTGGTGGTGAGCGGCGACGGCTCGTTCATGATGAACGTGCAGGAGCTTGCCACGCTGGTGCGCTACCAGGTGCCGGTGAAGATCGTGCTGCTCGACAACCAGGCCCTGGGCATGGTGCGCCAGTGGCAGGAGCTGTTCTTCGCGCGCCGCTACAGCGAGATCGACCTGAGCGACAACCCCGATTTCGCCGCGCTCGCGCGCGCGTTCGGCGTGCCGGGATACAGCCTCAGCCTGCGCGAGCACGGCGAGGACGCGTTGCGGCAGCTGCTGGCCGCGCCGGGTCCCGCGCTGCTGCACGTCTCGATCGACACGCAAGCGAACGTGTGGCCGCTGGTGCCGCCGAACCATTCGAACGCCAGCATGATGGAGCCCGATACCGATGAGCTCGCGCTATCGGCTTGACCTGGTGCTGCGCCCCGCCGAAGGCGCGCTGCTGCGCGCCCTCGGCGTGGCCACCCGCCGCGGCTACACGCCCGTGGCCGTGGACGCCGTCGCGTCCGAACCCGACGGCCGCTGGCAGGTCCGCCTCGAAATCGATTCCGCCCGTTCTCCCGATCAACTCGCCCGGCAGCTCGAGAAACTTTACGACTGCCTTTCCGTGGAGGTCGTCCCATGCACACCGTAAGTGCGTACCCATCCCATTCCCCTCAGTCGATCCCCTCTCCCCTGTGGGGAGAGGGTAAGGGTGAGGGGGCTGCCCCAGTCCCACACGCTGAAAAAACCCGCAACCCGAAACGACTTCGCCACCCCCACCCCCCCCCCCACACCCCCACGGGGAAGGGGGGTCTGTGGTCGTGTACCCCCACCGC
>Ga0315912_10002910_pt1 | contig 17578 bp, 18 predicted proteins | sample VfabasoilMG_FD_204469 | JGI IMG/M metagenome (GOLD analysis project Ga0315912, IMG submission 204469) | Garden soil microbial communities collected in Santa Monica, California, United States - V. faba soil | ecosystem: Environmental > Terrestrial > Soil > Garden | place: USA: California...
GCCGGTCGTGTCTTCGCCACGACCTCGCCCCTCGCTCCTCCAACGTAGGAGGAACTACGCCTCCGTCGCTCGAGACTCCGTGCGGCCTGCCTCGGCGAGCGATCTCGGGGGCTCGCTCGGCCCCTTCATGAATGGTCCGGGCTAGGCGCGGTGTCCGCCACCCGCGAGCGTGCGGATCGGCTGCTCGTCGAGCGGGGTCTCGCTCCCACCCGCGAGAAGGCGCGCGCGCTCATCCTTGCCGGCCAGGTGGGGAGCGCGGGCCGCCGCGTCGAGAAGGCGGGCGACCTGCTCGCGCGCGACGCGCCGCTCGAAGTCGCGGAAGGCCTGCGCTACGTGTCGCGCGGCGGCCTCAAGGTCGAGCATGCGCTCGACCGGTTCGGCGTCTCGCCGGAAGGACGCCGCTGCCTCGACGTCGGCTCGTCCACCGGCGGCTTCACGGACTGCCTGCTCCAGCGCGGCGCGGCGCAGGTGGTGGCGGTAGACGTCGGCGAGGGCCAGCTCGACTGGGGACTCCGCAACGACGCACGCGTCGTTGTTCGGGAAGGCGTGAACGCGCGAGAACTCTCGCGCGAGATCGTCGGCGAGCCGCCGTCGCTCGTCGTCGCCGACGTCGCCTTCATCGGGCTCGCGAAGGTGCTGCCCGCGATCCGCGACGTCGCGCCCGACGCCGAGCTCGTCGTGCTGGTCAAGCCGCAGTTCGAGGTCGGTCGCGCGCGGGTGGGGAAGGGAGGCGTCGTGCGCGATCCCGCCGACTGGATGGATGCGCTTCGTGGCGTCGCCTCGGCGCTCGAAGCGCTCTCCTGCGAGGTCGTCGGCGCGACCGCCTCGCCGCTGGCAGGTCCCGCGGGAAACCGCGAGTTCTTCCTGCACGCGAGGCCTCGCGCCGCGCCCCCGGCGACGCCCGAGGCGCTGCTCGAAGCGGCCATCGCCGAGGCGGGGTAACATGGCGCGCGTGAAGAATGCCTCGCGGGAGGGTGCGTCGAAGGGAGCCGTCTCGGCGCCCGTGGTCTCCTGCGTGGGGCTCATCTCGAAGCGCACGCAGGCGTCCGTCGGCGAGGTGGTGCGCCGCTTCGAGGAGTCGCTCGCCGCGCGCGGCGTGAAGGTCCTCCTCGACAAGGAGTGCGCGCGGCATGCGGGTCGCGCGGGCGAGGCCCTGCCGCGGCGCAGCATGGTCGGCAAGGTGGATCTCGCCATCTGCCTCGGCGGCGATGGCACGTTCCTCAGCGTCGCGCGTCGCTTCGCGCCGGCGGGCACGCCCATCATGGGGGTGAACCTGGGCCGGCTCGGCTTCCTCACCGAGGTCGAGTCGGCGGAGTTCGAGGTGTTCTTCGATCGGTATCTCGCCGGCGAGTGCGTGGTGATGGAGCGCATGATGCTCGAGGCCGACGTGCCCGGCGACGACTCGCGCGCGCCGATCTCCGTCCTCAACGACGTCGTGATCACGAAGTCCGCGCTGTCGCGCATGCTGGAATTCGAGGTGAGGATCGACGGCGTCGTCGTCTCGAGCTATCGCGCCGACGGCCTCATCGTCGCGACGCCGACGGGATCCACCGCCTACTCGCTCGCGGCCGCCGGCCCCATCATCGTCCCGGACATGCGGGCGGTGGTGATCAATCCGATCTGTCCGCACGCGCTGTCGCAGCGACCCATCGTCGTGCCGGACGACTCGCGCATCTCGATCACGCTGCGCGAGGGACACGGCAACGTCTTCCTCTCGCTCGATGGCCAGGTCGGCTTCCCGCTCGCCGACGACGCGGAGGTCTGCGTTCGCCGCTCGCCGCATGTCGCGCGCCTCGTGCGCGATCCGAGCGTCACGTTCTACGAGCTCCTGCGGCTCAAGCTCGGGTGGGGCGAGGGACAACGCGGCGGGCGTTTTTCGTGAATCATGGGGGCGGCTGTCCGCCGCCCCCTGCCTTCGGTCGGATAGGTTCGGATAGGCCGCGCCGGCGACGCTCGTGACGCTTTACGTAGAAACGGCGCGCGCTCCCAAGCCTGGCGCACGTTTCATCTGTCGGGGTGCCGCCCAGCGGCATGAACCGCTGGTCACGAGGGTCGACGGGGCGGAACCGCTCGCCGCGGCGACTCATGGCGGGAAGTGAGCTTCACCGGCGAGCGGAACGGGCAATCGCCCGAGCGAGGCGGGCTCGCCCGTGTCTACTCCGACTCGTCGGGTGGGCTATCCGACGGCTCCTCGTCCAGCGCGTCGAGCGCTTCGAGGGCGCGGCGGGCGGTGGGATGCGTCGGCGCGCGCAGGAGGCGGGGCGGGTACTCGACGTGCTCGAGGTACAGGCCCATCGCGGGCGCGGTGTTGGGGCCGGTCTCGCCCTCGCCGCTCTCGAGCCAGAACTTGAAAGTCTCCGGCGTGATCTCTCCCGTGCCGACGCGCACGAGGCAGCCGACGAGTCGGCGCACCATTCGCGGAAGGTAGTGGCTCGCCGCTATGCGGAAGACGAGCTGCTCCTGCCCTTCCTTCCAGCCGGCATGCGTGACGTCCACCTTCGAGCTGTTCTCGCCGAGGAGCTTGCGATCGCAGAACGCGCGGAAGTCGTGGAATCCGACGATCGACTCCGTCGCCTCGCGCAGTCGCGCGAGATCGATGCGCTTCGGCGTGACCCACGCGCGCCGCCGCGTGAACACCGAGCGCCGTCGCGCGACGACGTAGTGGTACACGCGCGAGCTGGCCGAGTGCCGCGCGTGGAAGTCGGGGCCCACGTCGCGCGCGTCGATGATGCCGATGTCCTCGGGCAGCTCGTCGTTGGCGGCCGTCACGAGTCCGTCGAGCGGATGGCTGAAGCGCGTGAGGAAGTTCGCGACCTGACCCTGCGCGTGCACGCCTTCGTCGGTGCGGCCCGCGCCGACGAGTCGCACGGGCTCGCCGACGATCTTCGAGAGCGCGCGCTCGATGGCTCCCGCCACCGTCTTGGCGTTGGCCTGCACCTGCCAGCCCGCGTAGCGCGTGCCGTCGTACTCGATGCGCAGCATCACGTTGCGACGTCGCTGGCCCTTCGGCGGGATGCGCATGCCGGGACGCGCCGCGCGCAGCTCCGGCTCGCGCTCGTCCGCGAAGCCTGCGTGGGATGTCTCCTCAGCGCTCTCGCGTGCGATGCGCGCCGCAGCGGCGTCGTCGTCCTCGCGAGGCGCGCGCTCCGCGCGGGGCGGTGGCTCGGGGCGGTTCTTCCACGGGCGGCGCTCCTCGCGCTGCTTCCACGGCTTCTCGCCGCGCGGCGCGTCCTGGCGCGGACCTGCATCCTCTCGCCGCTGCCACGGCTTGCGCTCGTCGCGATCGTGCGGGGGACCGTCGCGCCGCGGTCCGCGATCGGAGCGAGGACCGCCGCGCGGCCGATCGTCGCGCTGCCACGGCTTCCGATCGTCGCGCTCGCGTGGAGCACCGTCACGTCGCGGCCCGCGATCGTTGTAGGCACCTCGCGGCCGATCATCGCGGCGCTGCCAGGGCTTGCGCTCGTCGCCATCGCGGGGAGGACCGTCGCGCCGCGGTCCGCGATCCTCGTGGGCGCCACCTCGCGGACGATCGTCCCGCCGCTGCCACGGCTTGCGCTCCTCTCGATCACGCGGAGGACCGTCGCGCCGGGGGCCGCGATCACCGTCAGCTCCACCGCGCGGGCGATCGTCCCGCCGCTGCCAGGGCTTCCGCTCGCGATCACCGGGCGGACCATCGTGTCTCGGTCCGCGATCTCCGTCAGGACGACCGCGCGGACCCTCGTCGCGGCGCTGCCATGGCCTTCGCTCGCGATCGCGCGGCGGGCCATCCCGGCGCGGCCCGCGATCGGATCGAGGACCATCGCCCGGCGGTTCCTCGCGCCGCGGCCACGGCCTGCGCTCTCCGCTCCGTTCCTCGCGAACTGGCGCCTGGCGCGGCTCCTCCGAGCGAGGCGGCGCGGGCTCCGAGGGGCCCTCGGCGGGCGGCGCATCGGCATCCGGAGCGCGCCACGTGCGCACCTCGTTCGGCTCGCGATCCCGGTGGAAGTGCCGGGGCGGTCCACGCTTGGCTGCCATGCGCAGAGTGTCGCACGGACGGCTGGGGACGGCGCGTGCGGCAGCGCCTGCGGAAACTCGTTGGGTCGGGGAGGGGCTCGGTGACATGATTTCCGTCAACCGTGGTGGTCGGACTCGCCATCGAGCTCGTGCGGCTCGAAGACCTCCGACGCGACCTCGCCGAGGGCGGCGTCGCGTGGCGTGATGCCGTGTTCACGCATCAGGAGCAGAGGGACTGCCTCGACAGGGCGGACGTCGCCCCCGGACTGGCGGCACGGCTCGCCGCGAAGGAAGCGGCGCTGTGCGCGCTCGGCACGCCCGAAGGCGCCTCGCTCGCGGACGTCGAGATCGAGCGCGAGCCCTCGGGCCGCCCGCGGCTCGTCCTGCACGGATCGGCGCGCGAGGCCGCCAGCCGGCTCGGCGCCACGGACCTTCACGTCACGTTGACCCACTCGGTCGCGCACGCACTCGCCGTCGTGCTGATGGAGAACGCCTCGCCGTGAGCACTCTCGACGAACGCCGTACGAAGCGCCGCCGCAAGGGCGCGGCAGTGGACGATGCGCCGCCGCCAGCAGTTGCGACCGCGCCGTCGCCGGCAGCGGCCGCGACGCCCGCGGAGGCGGCTTCTGCCGCCCAGCCCTCTCTCGACAGCATCAACTTCGCCGCCTACCTTCGTCACGCCGTCTCGCTCGCGCCCGAGCGCCGCGCCATCGCCGCGGCGTCCCGGACGATCACCGGCGACGTGAGCTGGCGCCATCTCACGCTGCGCGAGCTCGACGAGGAATCCGATGCGCTCGCGCGCGGATTCGCCGCGGCGGGATGGAGCCGTGGCCAGCGCGTGCTCCTCGCGAGCGAGCCGAGCGCCGACGCGCTGCTCGTCGTGTTCGCTCTCATGAAGATGGGCGCCGTGCCCGTCGTGATCGAGCCGTCGCGCCCCAAGGAGGAGATGGCCGCATGCGCCCAGCAGGCGCTCGCGAGCACGCTGCTCGCCTCGCCGCTCGGCCTCCTCAAGCGACTGCACCCGGCACGGCCGTTCCGCGGCGTGCGCAACACCGTCCTCGTCGGCGCCGCGCTGCCGGTGAAGCTCCCCGGCATCGTGCCGCTCAAGGCGTTCCGCGACATGACGGGTCCGCGCGTGGCGCTCGCTTCGACGCGCCCGGCCGAGCCCGCGATGATCCTCTTCACCTCGGGCGCGAGCGCCGCGGCGCGGCCCGTCGTGCTCGACCATGCGGCGCTGATCGCCCAGGCCGAGTCGCTGCGTCGCTCGCAGGGGCTCGAGGACGGCGAGGTCGTGATGTGCGGGGACCTGCAGCTCGCGCTGCTCCTCGCCGTGCTCGGGAAGTCGGTGGTCATGCCCGGCTCGCAGGAGCCGTCGCGCCGCGACGTCGAGAAGCTGCTGCGCGCCGTCGATCAGCAGCGCGTGACGACGATCATCGGCCCGCCGCCCGCATGGCGCGCGGTCGCCGAGCACTGCGCGCGCAACGGCCGCGTGCTCCCGAACGTGCGGCAGATCATCCTCGTCGGCGGACCCGCCAGCGTGCGGACGCACGAGGCGCTCGCGCTCGCGGTGCCCTCGGGCGAAGTCAGGTCGATCTATTCGATGACGGAGGCGTTCCCGATCGCGCAGGTCAGCGGACGCGAAGCGCTGGGCGACGCGCGCGCCGTCGCGGAGCGCGGCGGCGGCGCCTGCATCGGTCGTCCGTTGCCGGGCGTCGAGGTGACGGTCCTCGACTTCGGACGCGGCGGCGGCACGCCGGTCGATCCGGGCGAGGTCGGCGAGATCGTCGTGCGCGGCGCGCGCGTCGCGCTGTCCGACGGGCGCTCGCATGGGATGTGGACGCGGACCGGCGATCTCGGCTGGATCGATCGCCAGGGCCGCCTGTGGCTCGTCGGCCGACTCGCGCGCACCGCGCACTCGCGCTTCGGCAAGGTCTACGATCTCGCGGCGGAGTCGCTGTTCGAGACGCATCCGAACGTCGGTCGCTGCGCGATCGTCGCTCTCGGCCAACCCGGCCAGCAGGAGGCGGCTCTCGTCATCGAGCCCGCACCCGGCCGCAAGCCGAAGGGCGATCCCGAGCGCCTCGAGATGGAGCGCGAGCTCCTGAAGATCGGCGAGTCGAGCCAGGTCACGCGCGACGTCCGCCGCGTGCTGATGCGCGACGCACTCCCGCTCGACGCCCGCTGGCAGGCACAGGTTCGCGCGCGCGATCTCGCCACCTGGATCAACGCGACGCACGGCTGACGCGTTGATCTCCGGTCTCGGCATCGGCGCGGGACTGGGGACGGGCTTTGCCTGGTCTCTGTGCGCGCAGGCGTTCGCGGCCGCGGGCCGTCGCATCGGCTCGCTGGCCGTCAACCACGTGCGGCTGGTCATCGCCTCGGCGATCCTGCCGCTGATCCATCTCGCGCTGCTCGGCGCGCTCGCGCCGCGAGGCATCGCCGGGCGCGACGTCCTGCTCCTGATCGCCAGCGGCATCGTCGGGCTCACGCTCGGCGACGCGGCGGGCTTCTCGGCGCTCGCGCGCATCGGCGCCGCGCGCACGACGCTCGTCGTCACGCTCACGCCGGCCATCGCTGCGGTGCTGGCGTGGTGCTTCCTCGGCGAGGAGCTGCCGGCGAGGGCCGTGCTCGGGATGGGCATCACGCTCGCGGGCCTGCTGCTCGCGGTCTCGGGGCGCCATGCGCACGATCGCGCGAGCCCCGACGGCGCGCTCGATCGCAGGGCCCTCGCCGTCGGCCTGCTGCTCGCCCTGATAGGCGCGGCGGGTCAGGCGGGAGGGCAGGTGCTCGCGCGGCCCGCGCTCGCGCACGTCGAGCCGCTTTCCGCGACGCTCATCCGCGTCTGGAGCGGAGCCGGCCTCACGTGGCTCATCACGCTCGTCGTCGTCATCGCTCGTCGTCGAGGTCCGCAGTGGTGGGCGCGTCTCGGCGATCGCCGCGCGCTCCTGCTCACGCTCGCGGGTGCGCTGACGGGCCCCGTCTTCGGCGTGTGGCTCTCGCAGATCGCGACGAAGCATGCGCCGGTCGGCGTGGCGGCGACGCTCATGGCGCTCGTCCCGGCCTGGGTGCTGATCGCCGAGGCCGTCACCGGCATCCGTCGTCCCCACGTGCGCGAGATGCTCGGCGTGGGAGTGGCGCTCGCAGGCGTGGTCGTGCTGTTGCGCGCGCTCCACGGATGAGAGAATCCCGCGCGTGAGACGCGACGCGGAGTTCTTCGGCGAGCAGGAGATGGAGATCGTGCAGATCTCCCGCGCTCTCAAGGAGGCGCTGCGCGCCGAGGAGACGCTGACCTCCGCGGGGATCGACTACTTCGTCGAGTCCGACAACTATCGCGCGACGCTCCTGTTCGTCATCCCGGTCGAGCGCGTCGGCGCGTTCTTCTACGTGCTGCCGCCGGATGCCGCGCGTGCGCGCGAGCTACTGCGCGCTGCCGGCTTCGTCGTCGTCGATGTCGAGCCGTCGGATGCTTCCGCCTCGCCGGCAGCCGGGACATCCACCGACGCCGGTGAGCCATGAGCCTCGGGTAGTCGCCCGAGCCAACGACGCTCGATCGCCCGCCGGCGGCGCAGCACGAATCGCGTGGTCAAACCGCGCGATCGCGTGGTATAACCACGCATGGCTCGCACGCTCGAGAAGCTGCTCTCTTCCAAGGTGAAGGCTGCCGTGCTCCACCTGCTCTTCAGCGAGGAGGGCCGTGAACTGCACGTGCGCGAGCTGGCGCGGCAGGCCGGGCTCAGCGAGGGAACCATCCGACAGGAGCTCGCGCGACTGGCGGAAATTGGCGTCGTCACGGCAAGACGCAGTGGCAATCGGACCTACTACAGCGCCGCCACTGCGCATCCGCTCTACGGCGACTTGCGAGGGCTCGTCGTGAAGACGAGCGGTGTCGTCGATGTCCTCCGCGATGCGCTGGAGGGATCGGGAACTCACGTCGCCTTCGTCTTCGGATCGGTCGCCGCCGGCACCGACCGCGCGGCCAGTGACGTCGATCTCATGGTCATCGGGCCCGCATCGCTGCGCGAGGTGTCGCGCCGCATCTCGGCGGTCGTCGAGCGCATCGGCCGCGAGGTGAACCCTCACGTCATCACGGAAACAGATCTGGCGGCGAGGAAGCGGCGACGGGATCACTTCGTCCAGACGGTGCTGGCGGCACCGCGCTTGTTCGTCATCGGAGGCGAGCGTGAGCTTGAAGCAGTGGGCTGACAACGGCTGGCTGCGCGCTCACCGGAGCAGTCGGCAGGGGGTGGCGGACCTGCTGTCCATCGTCGATCGCGATCTCGACGATGCCACGAAGACCACGATATCTGCCGACTGGCGCTTCGGGATCGCGTACAACGCGGCGCTGAAGCTCTGCACCATCGTGCTGCATGTGTCGGGATGGAGGCCCGAGAAGGCGCTGCAGCACTACCGCACGATCCAGGCGCTGCCACTCGTCCTCGGCGCCTCGCGCAAGGTCGACGCGGACTACCTGAGGCGTGCCGGAAGAAGCGGAACACCGTCGAGTACGAGATCGCCGGCGCGGCGACCACCGCCGATGCCGAGGAACTGGTGGCGTTCGCGACGCGGTTGCGCGCCGACGTGATCGCGTGGCTGAAGACCGAGCATCCGGCGTTGGCGCCATGAGTCGTCCTACCGCATCGGCGGACGAGCGTGCGATGGCGCCGCCCTAGAACCGGTACGTCGCCTCGGCGCTGATCACGCGGCCGACGATGTCGCCGAAGACATGCTGCTGGACCTCCTGGTCGAGCAGGTTCGTGCCGGAGATCTTGAAGCCGAAGTGCTCGCTCTCGCGGCCGACGGAGCCGCCAACCAGGAGGTAATCCTTCGTCCAGCCCCAGAAGCGCTGATCGAGAACGTCCGTCCAGTACGCGTCGTCCGTGTAGCTCGCCGAAACCTGCCCGCGCCAGTGATGGCCGACGACGATCGCCATGAGCGAGACCTGGTGCTTCGGCGCGATGTTGAGGTTCAGCGGCTCGTCCGGATCGTCCTTCGTCGCGCGCGTCTCGTCCTGGAACGCGTAGCTCGCGATCGTGCTGAAGCCGGGCCGCCACGCCGTGTTGACGCTCAGCTCGATGCCTTGATCGAGCGTCTTGCCGACGTTGCGGTACGTGAAGAGCTTCGGCAGCGTGTTCGGCGGCACGGCCTGCGGCGGCAGCGGCCAGCCGAGCGGCGGATCGGAGGACGAGTAGTAGACGGCGGGATAGAAGTCGATCAGATCCTGCGTGCGATTCTGGTAGACGGCCGCGGTGAAGGTCGAGGGACCGATCTCCGCCGTGTAGCCGATCTCGAGCGCGTCGACGACCTCCTCCTTCAGCTCGGAGCTCCCCTCGGCGAACGTCGCGAACAGCAGCGGCGGGAGCGAAGGGTTCAGCACGACGAGGTTGGGCACCACCGTGTCGAGGAAGTTGTTGATGAGCGACGGCGCGCGATAGGCGCGGTTGTAGGCGAAGCGCAGCGACTGATGCGGGCGCGGCTTCCACACGTAGCTGAGCCGCGGCGAGACGGCCGTGCCGACGGTGTCGAACCAGTCGATTCGCGCGCCCGCGCTGAGGATGCCCTTCTCGCCGAAGAAGACCTGATCCTCGATGAAGGCACCGGCCTCGTCGCGCGAGTCCTCGCCCGGCGCGAGCGAGAGATCGAAGCGGTTCAGCCGCACGTTGCCGCCGACGAGCAGCAGGTTGCGCGCCGTCGGCTCGAAGTGCCACGTCGCGTCGCCCACCCACGTGTCCGACAGGAAGTCGAAGTCGATCCCGTTGAGGAGGTTCTTCGCGTCGCCGTCGATCTTGTTGACGTAGGCCTTCATCTCGAGCCGCTTGCCGCTGAACGCCACCTCGCCGTACGACTGCCGCGTCGAGGGATCGATCGTGAACGGGCCGATGCCCGTGTGCATGATGCCCGACGTCCCCGAAGCGCCGGCGCGGTACGACCAGTTGCGCTCCTCGCTGGGATCCCAGTCGAAGCGTAGGTCGAGCTTCGGCTGCTCCGATCCCTCGTTCGCGAAACTCGCTTCCGGCGGCAGCGGCGTGCCGTCGGGCTGCGTCGTGTTGCGCGGCCATGCGTCCTGCTCGAACCAGCTCGCCGCGAGCCGGTAGCTGCCGCGCTTGAAGGCCTGCGCCCAGCGTGTCGAGGCGGTGCGAAGACCCTGCTCGCCGCCGCCGAGCGAGAGCGCGCCGCCGGGCGTCTCGCGCGGCGACTTCGTCCTCACGTTGATGACGCCCGCCAGTGCGTTCGCGCCCCACACGGCGGAGCCGGGGCCGCGCAGGACCTCGACCTGCGAGACCTCGTCGAAGCCGACGGGAAGCAGGTCCCACATGACGAAGCCGAAGAAGTCCTGGTAGATGGAGCGGCCGTCGAGGAGCGCGAGCTGCGCGGTCGCGAGCGTGGACGCCGAGCCGCGCGAGACGATGTTCATGTCGCGCGCCGACGTCTGCACGACGTTGACGCCCGGCACGCTGCGCAGGAGATCCGCGTAGCTGTCGCTGGGCGCCGTCTCGAGCTGGTTCTCCTGGATGACCGTCGTCGAGACGGGGACGTCGAGCAGAGACTCCTCGGTGCGCGACGCGGTGATGACGACCGTCTCGGCGTAGCTCGGCGCCTCGCCGTCCTTCGGCTCCTCCTCGATGGCCGTGGCGTCGTCGGGAACCTGCGGCTCCTTCGTCCCGCCGTCGTCGTCGGCACGGGCGGCAGCGGCATCTGTAGGCGGAGCAGCCTGCGACGACTGCGCGTGCGCGGGGCTCGCTGCGATGGCAAGCAGCAGCAGGAGACATGCCCGGTTCCGCATGGCCGGACGCTAGCACGACATCCGCCGGTCATCGCAAGGTCGAGTAGAATCGCCGCCTTCAACGGAGAGTCCCTTGGCACGGCACGATGTCTGTGGCGTCGGCAACGCGCTCGTCGACTTGCAGGTCCGCGTCGGACCCGAGCTCCTGCGCGAGCTGAAGGTGGAGCCGGGCTTCATGACGCTCGTCGACGCGTCGCGCCAGGAGGCGATCCTCGCGGGCCTGAAGGGACGCGAGATCAAGCCGTCGTCGGGCGGCTCCGCCGCGAACACGATCGCCGGCGTCGCTCAGCTCGGCGGTCGCGGCGCGTACGCCTGCAAGGTCGCGAACGACGAGTGGGGCCGCTTCTACGCGGAGGACCTCAGCCGCCTCGGCATCGAGGTCGCGGCCGCGCAGGCGCGCTCGGGCGTCACCGGTACCGTGGCGGTGCTCATCACCCCGGACGCACAGCGCACGATGTTCACCCATCTCGGCGTCTCCGCCGAGCTGACCGCGGAGGATCTCGACGCCGAGATGATCGCGGCGTCGAAGTGGCTCTACATCGAGGGCTACCTGCTGCCCGGCCAGGCGACGCGCGAGGCTGCCCTCGAGGCCATCGGCATCGCGCGCGAGAAGGGCGTGAAGGTCGCGCTGACGGTCTCGGATCCGTTCTGCGTCACGGCGTGCCGCGACCTGCTCTGGAAGCTGCTCGACGGTTCCGTCGATCTCCTGTTCTGCAACGAGGCGGAGGCCAAGGCGCTGACGGGCCTCGAGGATCTCGTCGCGTGCGCCAACGCCATCCACCGACACGCCGGCAGCGTCGCGCTGACCTACGGCGCGCGCGGCTCCCTTCTGGTGCACGAGAAGCAGGTGCACCCGATCGAGGGCGTGAGCGTGAAGGCCGTGGACACGACGGGCGCCGGCGACATGTACGCGGGGGGCATCCTCTACGGCATCACGCACGGCATGTCGTGGCCGGCGGCCGGCAAGCTCGCGAGCCATGCGGCGGCGCGCGTCGTCGCGCATCTCGGCGCGCGGCTGCCGCAGGGCTTCACGCCGGCGGAGCTGCGCGAGCTGGGAATCCCGCCCGCGTGAGTGGCTCGCTGCCGCGCCTCGTCGGCGCGACGCGCGTGCCGGGCGACAAGGGGATCGCGCATCGCGCGCTGCTGCTCGCCGGCATGGCAGGCTCCGAGTCGTCCATCTCGGGGCTGCCCGACGGCCTCGACGTGCGATCGACGCGGAGCTGCCTCGAGCAGGTGGGCGTCGCGTTCGTCGGCGGCGCGCGGACCGTGCGGGTCACGCCGCCCGCCGAGTGGCGACCGGGACACGAGCTCGACGCGGGGAACTCGGGCACGACGGCACGCCTGCTCTGCGGGGCATTGGCCGCGCGCCGCTGTTCCGCGACGATCGTGGGCGACGCGTCGCTGATGCAGCGCCCGATGGAGCGCGTCGCGGCGCCGCTGCGCGCGCTCGGCGCCGACGTGCAGGCGACCGGTGGCAGGCTGCCGCTCCACGTGCGCGGCGTCGGGCTGCGCGCGGCGACGTGGGAGGGAAAGGTGCCGAGTGCGCAGGTCAAGACGGCGTTCCTGCTGGCGGCGACCGGCGCGCCAGGCGAGAGCGCCTATCGCGAAGCCGCGCCGACGCGCGACCACCTCGAGCGCATGCTCCCGCTGTTCGGGCTGCGCGTCGAGCGCGATGGCGAGGGCTGGCTGCGCCTTCGCGGCGGGCGTCCGACGGGAGGGCGCGTGAGCGTCCCGGGGGATCCGTCGTCGGCCGCTGCGCTGCTCGTCGGCGCCGCGATGCTGCCGGGATCGGATCTCGTCGTCGAGGGCGTGCTGCTCAACCCGCTGCGGCTCGGCTTCGCGGCCGTGCTCTCGCGCATGGGTGCCGAGGTCGTCATGGCGTCCGAGGAGGGGCTCTCGAAGTTCGAGGACGTCGGCAGCATCCGCGTGCGCGGGCCGGCGGAGCTCGGACCCGTGACGGTCACGGCCGAGGAGATCCCATCGCTCGTGGACGAGGTCCCGCTGCTCGCTGCGGCGGCGGCGTTCGCCGTCGGGGAGAGCCGCTTCGAGGGCCTCGCCGAGCTGCGCGTGAAGGAGAGCGATCGGCTGCAGGCTGTCGGCGATCTGCTCGCGGGGCTGGGAGTGGAGCACGAGCTCGAGGCCGATGCGCTCGCGTTGAAGGGCGGGCCATCGCATCGACCCTGCGTCCTGGACGCGCACGACGATCATCGTCTCGCGATGGTCCACGCCCTCGTGGCGTTGCGCCAGCCCGGCTGCGAGGTTCCCGTCGATCCGTGCGTGGCGGTGAGCTGGCCCGGATTCCACGAGAAGCTGGCGGGACTCGTCGCCTGATCTCGCCCGGCTCGCCGGGCGCGATAGGATGGCGCCGCCGCCGGCCTACACGCCGGCCCAGGGGAGGCAGCGTGCCCATCGAGTACTCGATCGATCACGAGCGCCGGCTCGTCGTCGCGCGCGCTCATGGCGTCTTCAGCCCCGAGGACGTGTTCGGCTACCAGCGGGACGCGTGGTCGCGCAACGACATCGCGGGCTACGACGAGATCGTCGACATGAGCGACGTCGAGTCCATCGTGCAGCCGCCCGTCGAGAACGTCCGCGACCTGGCGAGCCTCGCGGCCGAGATGGACATGGGCTCCGCGCCCTCGCGCCTCGCCATCGTCGCGCCGTCGGACATCGCCTTCGGGCTCGGACGCATGTACCAGGCGTACCGGGAGAGCGACGCGCGCTCGCACAAGGAGGTCGCCGTCTTCCGCCATCGCGAGGACGCGCTGGCTTTCGTCCGCCGCGAGACGAAGCGGCCCGCCTGAGGCGGGCGCGCATTCCGGAACCGGCGTTTCCATTCTTGGACTCATTCCGGAGTTGCCCATTCCGTATTGCAGCGAGCAGCGCGGCGCTCGCGGCACGCGTAGAATCGCGAGGTCATGTCCGGGCTGAGGTATTTGACGGCAGGGGAGAGCCATGGGCCCGCGCTCGTGGGGATCCTCGAGGGCGTGCCCGCGCGGCTCGCGCTGCTCGCGGAGCATCTCGATCGCGATCTCGTGCGCCGGCAGCTCGGTCACGGGCGCGGCGGGAGGATGCGCATCGAGCAGGATCGCGCGCGCATCCTCTCGGGCGTGCGGCTCGGGCAGACGATGGGCGGGCCGATCGCGCTGCTCGTCGAGAACCGCGATCACGCGAGCTGGACGGACGACATGTCCATCGAGCCGGGCCTTACGCCGAGGCGGCCGCTCGTCGTGCCGCGGCCGGGCCACGCGGATCTCGCGGGCATGCTGAAGCAGGGCTGGCGCGACGACGTGCGCCCGGTGCTCGAGCGCGCGAGCGCGCGCGAGACGGCGATGCGCGTCGCGATCGGCGGCGTGGCGCGCCGCCTTCTCGGGGAGATCGGCGTCGAGATCGCGTCGCACGTCGTCGCCATCGGCGAGATCCAGGCGCTTGCCGCGGAAGTGCCGCGCGATCCGGCGTTGCTGCGCGCGTTGCGCGAGCGCGCGGACGCGTCGCAGGTACGCTGTCTCGACGAGGCGGCGTCGCGCGCGATGATCGACGCGATCGATGCCGCGAAGCGCGAGAAGGATTCGCTCGGCGGCGTCGTCGAGGTGATCGCTTCCGGCGTGCCGCCGGGGCTGGGCAGCTTCACGCACTGGGATCGCAAGCTTGACGGACGCCTCGCGGCGGCGCTCATGAGCCTGCCCGCGGCGAAGGGCGTCGAGATCGGCGCGGGTTTCGCGAGCGCGCGAGTGCGCGGTTCCGTCGCGCATGACGCCATCGCTCGCGACGCGTCGGGCTGGGTGCGTGCAACGAATCGGGCCGGCGGGCTCGAGGGCGGCATGAGCAACGGCGAGCCCATCGTCGCTCGCATCGCGAAGAAGCCCATCTCGACGCTGATGCAGCCGATGCCCTCCGTGGACATCCGCACGGGTGAGCCCGCACCAGCGCACGTCGAGCGCGCAGACACCTGCGCGGTGCCAGCGCTCGGCGTCGTCGCTGAAGCCGTCGTAGCGCTCGTGCTGGCGGACGCCCTGCTCGAGAGCTTCGGCGGCGACTCGATGGAAGAGCTTCAGGAGCGCGTCGCACTGCGGTGGGAACGGTCGGGGTAGGAAGGCAGATGGAGGCCGATGCGCGCTCAGGGGAGGAGGGCCTGATCGCCCCGAGTCGGCAGCCTCGGTGGCACGAGGGCGAGGCACTGATTCGACGCCAACGTCCACTTCCGTGGATCTCGGCGGTCGCCGGCGTTCTCCTGGCTCTTCCAACCAGCATCCACGCCGAAATTCACCTCGAAGCGCTCCCGCGCGGCGCCCGACAGGTCGTTCAACTCTCGGTCATGGGCGGCCTCCTCGGCGTCCTGGTGATCGCCGTCTGGCGCTCGACCCTCCGCGCGCGCCGGGAGGGAGTCGACTTCGCTCGCAAGGACGCAGAGCGGAGGTGGGCGGCTGCAAGGAAGCGAAGCTCAGGCCGCCGGATCTTCAGGGTGCACATCGGCCTTCTTGCCTCGCTCCTGTTCGGCGTGACACCCATGTTCTGGGTCTTGGCAACATTCAGTCCGACGGGCGAGTCACGCCCCCTGCACCTGCTGCTGGATGGCGCCACGGTGGCGCTCGCGCTCGCCGTCGGTGCCTTCGGCTCGCTGGGAGTCCGCCGACTCGATCGCGACGAGGATCCCGGCGCCGCGTGGATCTTCCTCTTCGCGAATTCCATGGAGCCATTGCCCGACGGGTCCGAGCTGCCTTGGAGTGGCGAGCCCTTCTCGTGGCCCGGGATGGCCGAGGTTGCGAGCGTCTCGACGGAGAGCGAGGCGGAGTTGATCGCGGACCTCCTCGATCGCGAGGGCGTGAGCACGTTCATCGCCGATGACGCCGCGAGTGCCATGCTCGCACCGGCCGTGGGTCGAGCCGTGCGGGTTCTCGTCGTCTGGGAGGATCTGCCCAAGGCGAAGGAGGTCCTCGCACGACATGAACGACTCGCGCAGCCATGAGCGAGACAGCTCGTGCGCGATTGGGATGCGCTCACATCGTCGCCATGATGCTGTTCTACCTGGTCGTCGCTCGCGGCAGCTTGGAGCACGTCCGCGCCGACTTCGTCGCGCTGACCTTCGAAGGACAGCTGCTCGCGCTGGAGTTCTTCGTGGCGGGGCTGCTCGCGGTCGGCGTGGCGCTGATCGCCTGGCTCGTACGCGGCTGGCCCTCGAGGAATTGCGCGCAATGCCATGACCTGTTGCGCGAGCGGATCGCTCGACGCGTGGCGCGGCTCGCGCGCGCGGGCCGCCTGCGGCCGATGGCGAACACGACGCTGATCGTCCTGCTCGTGACGCTCGCCTTCCTCCCGATCGAGTGGGCGCATCGCGTGCTTCTCGCGCGCTACTCCGAGGGGTCGGCTGCGACGCATTGGCTGATGGACGCCGCGGTCGTCGCAGCGCTCGGGGTGGCGATCGCATCATGGCAAGCCGGCCGGTGGCGGCTCGATCGGGGTGTCGCGCCGGGCCCCGTGTGGATCTGGCTGTACGGCCATGCGATGCTGGCTCAGGACGCGCGCCTCGCGCGCGAGGAGATCATCATGACGGAAGGTACGGTCGAGCTCGTCAGGTTCAGCACCAACAGCGAGGCGGAGATCCTCGCGGGCGTCCTCGAGAGCGAGGGGCTCGAGGCCTTCGTCGCCGACGACGAGACGGCCATGACGCCGTCAGTGCGGGTCCTCGTCCTCGAGGCGGACCTCGCGCGTGCGAAGGAGCTGCTCGCCGAGCATCGGAAGATCGCCGAGGGCCTTCCCGAGAACGTCGAGCCGCCCGATCCCGACGGCGTGTAGTCGCGCCGGTGAAGAACGAGCTGGCCGAGGTGGCGCGCTTCGCGAGCCGCGCGGAGGCCGAGGTCGCGGCAACCGTGCTCGACGCGGATGGCGTTCCGTCCGCCATCGACTGCGACGACGCCGGCGGCATGCAGCCCTGGCTCCGACTCATCAGCCCGGTGCGCCTCCTCGTACCGCCGGACCTGCTCGAACGCGCGCGCGAGTTGCTCGGCCCGCCGCCCGAAAGTCCCTAGCTTCGCTTGTCACGCGGCGATGAGAACGGCGATCAGGGTCAGGCACCTTCTCAGGAATGGCGCTGAGGGGGAGGGGGCAGGGTGGGTCAGGAGGGGGCTGGACAGGCGTGTCCGGCTGCGCCATGCTTTGTTGCGCATGGAGTGATGGAGCGCCTGACTTGAGCACTGCAGCCCTTCCCGACCTGTTCCGCTCGCTCGCCGACCCGACGCGCCTGCGCCTGCTGCACGCGCTGACGGTCGGGGAGTACTCCGTGGGCGAGCTGGCGGACGTGTTGGGACTCGCGCAGTCCGGCGTGTCGCGGCATCTCTCGGTGCTCAAGCAGAGCGGCCTCGTGCGCGATCGCCGGGAGGGCGCGAGCAGCCTCTTCAGCGTGCCGCCGCAGCCCGAAGAGGAGCGCGCCCGCGCCCTGTGGCCCACGGTCAAGACGTGGCTCGAAGCCCTGCCCGAGGCGACGGCCGATCGCGCGCGTCTCGAGAAGGCGCGCACGCATCGCCACGTGCGCGACTTCTTCCAGGAGGTCGCTCCCCACTACGACTCGATGCGCGCCGCGCAGTACGGCGACGAGCTCCGTCATCTCGCGCTCCTCGAGCTGCTCCCGCGCGATCTCGTCGTCCTCGACGTCGGCACCGGCACGGGCTTCATGCTGCTCGGCGTGGCGCAGCGCGTCGATCGCTTCATCGGCGTGGACGCGTCCGAGGCGATGCTCGCGCAGGCGCGCGAGAACCTAGCCGCTGCCGGCCGCGCCGACGCCGACCTGCGCCAGGGCACGATGGAGGC
>Ga0315912_10002911_pt1 | contig 17572 bp, 12 predicted proteins | sample VfabasoilMG_FD_204469 | JGI IMG/M metagenome (GOLD analysis project Ga0315912, IMG submission 204469) | Garden soil microbial communities collected in Santa Monica, California, United States - V. faba soil | ecosystem: Environmental > Terrestrial > Soil > Garden | place: USA: California...
CGGGCACGAACTGCGGCGTGACCACGGCGACCGGGACGCAGTTCGTGAGCGACTCCGGGGGCAGGTTGTCGTCGCCGATGGTGAGGCAGATCGTGTGCTGGCCGAGCGCCAGGGGCACCGTGGCGATCTCGGTCGAGGCGAGCGTGCTGAGCCCCTCCTTCCAGGTGAAGGTCGTCAGCTCGTGGCCCGGCTCGTGCGTGTGCGAGAAGCTGCCGTCGAGCTGGACGTCCTCGGAACCGTCGCCGTCGTAGTCGACGGCCGTGGCGATCGGCTCGATGACGACGTGCAGGAACGGGTGCCCGCCCACGCCGCCCGTGCCGGTCAGCTCGACGCCGGCCGGCTCGAAGTTGCCGTGGAACACGAGCACGACGTCGTTGCTGCCGTGCTCGGTCGGCTCGAAGCTCACCTCGACCGGCGCGCTGGCGCCGGGCGCCAGGACCAGGCTGGCCGGCAGCTCGAGCGTCGTCTCGCCGCCGGTGTAGGTCTCGCCCGCCATGTCGAGGCTGAACTCGTGGCCGGCGCCGGACTGGACGACGAACTCGACCGAGTCCACGGTCAGCGGCTGCGTCCCTCCGTTCGTCAGCTGCAGCGCGAGCACCTCGCTGCTGCCCTGGTCCACGAAGCCGAAGTCGTGCTGGCTGACCGGGCCGATGTCGAGCCGTGCGAAGCGCAGGTGCGCCTCGATGGCCGAGACGACCGCCTGGCCGACCGAGGCGCCGAAGTCCAGGTCGAGCACGCCGTCGTCCACGCTGGTCGTGAAGCTCTCCTGGTGCGCCATCTCGGCGCCCACGAGCTGCCACAGGTCGAGATCGTCGAGCACCAGCTGCCCCTCCGCGCTCACGTCGAAGACGCGCTGGCCGGGGGCACGGGAGTCGAAGTCGACGAAGTGCAGCGTCACGTCGTACTGCCCGGCCGGCAGGCCGAAGTCGTACGCGAAGCTGGTGCCGCGGCGGTAGCTCCTGTAGAGGCCGTCCTCGAGCGTGCCCATCACCTCGTCGCTGCTCGTGGCGATCGAACCGGCCGTGTAGGCGTAGTCGGGCGCCCAGAGCTGCACCTGGCCGTCCAGGTAGATCGAGGTCGCGCCGACGTCCACGAGCAGCTCGTCGCCCGGCGCGCCGATGCCGACGCCGTCGATGTCGATCGTGGGGTTCGTGGCGAAGTTGATCAGCGACTGGTGCACGATCGTCAGGCGCGCACGGCGCTCGCCGGGAGCGGTCGGCGTGAAGGTGAGCGCGACCTGCGTCGTGCCGTGCGCCGGGATGGTCACGGGCGGCGGTCCCGAGACGAAGTCGGCCGTGAAGTCGGCCGACGCCCCGTCGAAGAGCAGCACGTTGGAGATGGTCTTCGGGTCGTCGGCCGGGTTGCTCAGGGTGAGCAACAGCGGCGCGCTCGTGGTGTCCACGGCCTGCGTGCCGAAGTCCACCGGCGAGGGGCTCGGCACGGCCGTGACGGCCAGCTTGAGCTCGAGCGCCTGCGAGATGGAGATGCTGAGAGGCGAGACCGACTCGACCACGGCGAACTGGAAGTTGATCTGCGGCCCGATGTTGTTCGGCACCGTGAACCAGACGTGCCCCTCGCCCAACGCGTCCGCGTTGAACGGGATGCTGGCGAACACCGTGGTGTTGATCGTGCAGAGCGAGCCGACGCCGGGGATGTGCCCGACGGGGATCTGGATCAGCGTGCCGTTGGGGTTCTTGTTCTGCGTCCCGACCGCCATGCGCACGAGCGCCCCGGGCGGGGCGCCGTGCAGGTGCACGGCCGCCGTGTGTCCGGGCGTCAGGCTCCCGGTGAAGGTCAGCGTGGGGGCGGGGTTGAGGCCGCCGCAGCCCGGAGCGTAGATGGTGGCCTGCGCCTGGAGCGCCTGACCGAGCGCGACCAGGCACAGCAGGAGGAGGACTGCAGTGAACCGACGCCGCGCTGTGGTCGCCATGGAGGTGCGCTGTGCCCTGTTGGAGGGGGTGCGTCGCGCGTCAGGGGATCCCTCGCCGCACGCACCCCTCGTGTCGATGTTGACCTCGGATCTCTCTCGCCTGACAGGCCGCTCTATCGGAAGCGGCCTCGCCCGCGCTGGAGGCAGCTGTCAGGTGTCCGGCGGCCCAGCCTAGTCCAGGTCCAGGGCGGCGAACAGGGGGAGCGTGGCACTCCCGGAGGGGTCGCGCCCGGCAGCCTCAGGGCACGCGCAGGTCCTCGCGCCGGTGCATGACGCCGCCGCGCACCACGAACAGCGGCCGCGCGGCCCGCCGCATGTCCTGCAACGGGTCCTCCTCGAGCACCAGCAGGTCGGCGACGGCGCCGGGGACCAGGCGGCCGCGATCGGGCAATCCCAGGGCAGCGGCCGCATCGGCCGTGGCCGCGCGCAGCACGGCCGCCGGGGGCAGGCCCGCGTCCTGCATGGCCTGGAGTTCAGCGGCCACCGACGCTCCGTGGAAGGTGAGCGGGTTGCCGGCGTCGGTCCCGAGCACCACGCGCACCCCGGCCGCGTGCAGGGCACGCAGGTTGGCGTCCATCGTGGCGCGCCGGTCGGTCTGGCCACGGGTACGCTCGGCCAGCAGGCGCGGCTCCGGCGACGGCAACCCGGTGCCCGCCCGCACGCGCTCGGCGAGTTCCGGCGAGATGTCCGCGAGCTGCGCCTGCAGGTCGGGCGGCAGCGGTGGGCCGGCCGCCAGGGTCAGGTAGCCCTGCACCACGGTGAGGGTCGGGCAGTAGGCGGTGCCGATGGCGAGGCAGTCGCTGATGAAGGCCTCGTCCACGGCGGCGTCGTCGACACTGTGCACGAGCAGGCGGGCGCCTGCCGCCACGGCGAGGCGCGCCGTCTCCAGGTCGGTGGCGTGCACCACGAGCGGCAGGCCGGCCGCGCGCGCCGCCTCGCCCGCCACGCCCACCAGCGGGTGCCAGCTCTCCGGCGGGCGGTCGGTGCGGACCAGCCAGAGCTTGATCACGTCGCTGCCGGCCGCGGCGTGGCTGGCCACGGTGGCGCGCACCTGGGCCTCGTCCTGCAGGAGCACGAAGCACGCCTGGTCGGGGACGGCGAGCGCGGGCGGGACCCAGGTCGCGAGCAGCGGACCGGCAGCGAGCACGTGCGGGCGCAGCCAGGGGTCGCCGGGCCCCGCGTCGAGCGTGCGCGTCCACGGGTAGCCGCCCGCGTCGAGCACGGTGGTGATGCCGGCCCGCAGGAAGGCCACGTGCGCGCGCTCCGGCTGCCGGGCCGACTCGGCGACGACCTCGGGATAGGGGAAGCGCGCGCGCAGGTCGAAGGCGTCGGGGCGCCCGTCGGCCCACCCGGTCTGCGCGTAGTGCACGTGCGTGTCGATCAGCCCGGGCACGAGGTGCAGGCCATCGAGGTCCACCACGGTCACCTCGGCGGGCCAGTCAACTTGCCCTTCTTCGGCGATGGCTTCGATGCGACCGCCGCGCAGCAGCACGTCGGCGCGCGGGAGCGGCGGGCCGCCCAGCCCGTCGTGCAGGCTGGCGCCGCGCAGCAGCAGCGCTGGCGGGGTGGTGCCGGCCGGGGCCGGGTGCGCGGTGCTGAGCGCGATGCGCCAGCCGGCCGGCGTCTCCAGGAAGAGCCGTTCGGAGACCCCGTAGGAAGGCACGCCGTCGAACACGACGTGGTAGCGGTAGCAGCCGACGACGAGGCCCGGGGCGAGCCAGCGCAGCTGCAGGTCTCGATCGGCCAGCCGCTCCGGCCAGTGCTCGTCGAGGCTGGCGGCGAAGGCGTCGTAGCCGGCCTGCAGGCCCTCGGGGCCGCCGCGCAGGAAACGCTCGCTCTCCAGGTAGCAGGCCAGGTAGGCCTCCCGGTCGCCGGCGCGGATGGCTTCCAGGTTGCGCACGAAGAGCGCGCGCGCCGCCGCGAGGTCGGCCGTCTCGCGCTCCGATCCCGGGGCGGCCTGGGCAGAGAGGCCCAGCGCACCCACGAGCAGCAGCAGACAGGGGACTGTCCAGGCTTGGGCAGGGCGGCGGGCCAGCATCGGGAGCGTTCCGTCGGGTCGAGGCCCTGGCATCATAGACCCGCGGCGGCGGGCGGCGACTGGCGCGCGGCCCGCGGCGGAACGACACTGCCCGCCATGCCGTCCGCCACCAAGGCCGTCCTCGTGCTGGCTCTCGCCGTGGTCGGGCTGTGGTGGACGCAGGACGCGCGCCGGTCGCCGGCGCTGGTCGACGAGCAGGCCCTCGCAGCCTGGGTCGATCGGGCGCGCGCGGCGCTGGCCCAGGGCGCCGGCATCGTGCTGCCGCAGGACGTCCCGGTCGTCCTGCTCGACGCCGAGGGCGCCCGCGCGCGGCGGCGCGCCTTCCTCGCCGACCGCCCCGATGCGCACGGCCTCGCGGCGACGGTGGACTTCGTCACGCAGCACATGTTCGGCGAGAGCCTGCTCGGTCGCTACCTGCCCGACGAGCAGGCGATCTACATCATGCAGGACACGCTGCTGGCCCAGTCGGGCGGCGACGTGCGCCGCGCCGAGGCGCTGCTCTTCCCGGTCCTGGCGCACGAACTCGTGCACGCCTACGACGCCCAGACCTACGGCTGCGTGCCCGAGCCCTCGGCCCTGGTGGACGTGCTGCAGGACCCCTCGCGCCTCGGGCAGCTGCAGGCGCTCATGTCGTTGCTCGAGGGACGCGCGACGCACGCCTCCACGCTGGCCTGCCGCGTGGCCGGCATCGCGCCGTTGCCCGAGCCCACCGTCGAGGACGTGCGCGAGGCCGAACTCCTGGCCGGCGACGGCTCGCTCGGCGGCGACATGCTCGCCTCGCTCGGCAACTCGGTCGGGCGCATCAAGCTGATGCAGTACGCCTACGGCGTGCGCTTCGCCCAGCGCGCCTTCGCCTACGGCGGCGAGCCCTTCTTCGCTCAGGTCTTCGCGCACCTCCCGCTCGAGCTGGCCGAACTCGAGGACTTCGACCGCTTCGTGGTGCGGTGGGCCGAGGACCTCGAGGCGCAGCAGGATGCCGCCGAGGCCGCAGGTGCCGTCCACGGAGAGGACGCCCGGACGCCGGACGCCGAGGTGCCGACGCGCGGGCCCTGAGGCGGCGGGCGCCGCGTGAGCCTGCAGCGCGTTGGGCGCGGCCGGGATTCGCCGCCGCGGGGCTGTCGCGTCGGACCGATCAGGCCGGCGCGTCGAGCGCCTGGCGCAGCAGTTCACGCAGCGTCTTGGGGTTGGCCTTGCCGCCCGAGGCCTTCATGGTGCAGCCCAGGAGCGCATTGAGCAGGCTCGGGTTGCCGGCCCGGTAGCGCGCGACCAGGTCCTGCTCCGCGGCCAGCACCTGCTGCACGATCTGGCCGAGGGCGCCGTCGTCCGACACCTGCAACAGGTCGCACTCGCGCGCCAGCTCGCGCGCCGGCCGGCCGGGTTGCTGCTCGAGCACGCTGGCCAGCGTCCGACCGGCCTGTACGGAGAGGCTGCCGTCGGCCACCAGCAGCACCAGTTCGGCCAGGCGCTCGGGCGTCAGCTGCAGCTCGTGCAGCGGGCGCCGCGTCTCGTGGCTGAGGCGCAGCACCTCGGTCAGCAGCCAGTTCGCCGTCTCCTTGGGGCGCTGCGTGAGGGCCGTCGCGGCATCGAAGTAGTCGCCGAGCGGCTTGCTCTCCACGAGGGAGTCGGCGTCCTGCGGGGGCAGGCCGAGCGAGTCCACGTAGCGCGCGTGCCGGGCGTGCGGCAGCTCCGGCAGCGCCTGCCGCAGGCTCTCGACCCAGGCCGGGTCGATGGCGAAGGTCGGCAGGTCGGGCTCGGGGAAGTAGCGGTAGTCGTGCGCGTCCTCCTTGCTGCGCATGACACGCGTGCGCCCCGAGGCCGGGTCGTAGGCCATCGTCTGCTGGACCACCTCCTCGCCCGCCTCGAGCAGGGCGGCCTGGCGCGCGATCTCGGCCTCCAACGCGCCGGAGACGAAGCGGAAGGAGTTCAGGTTCTTGGTCTCGGTGCGCGTGCCGAACGTGCTGCTGCCGGCCGGGCGCAGCGAGACGTTGGCGTCGCAGCGGAAGCCGCCCTTCTCCATGTCGCAGTCGCCCACGCCTGCGTAGCGCAGGGTGCGACGCAGGGCCTGCAGGTAGGCCATGGCCTCCGCCGGCGAGTGCATGTCGGGTCCGCTCACGATCTCCAGCAGCGGCGTACCGGCACGGTTCAGGTCCACGAGCGAGAAGGGCAGACCCTCGGGGTGGATGATCTTGCCCGAGTCCTCCTCGAGGTGCGCACGCACGATGCGCACCTGTCGCTCGACGCCTGCCTCGGTGCGGAAGGCGAAGCTCCCGTCGCGGCACAGCGGGCGGTCGTACTGCGAGATCTGGTAGCCCTTGGGCAGATCGGGATAGAAGTAGTTCTTGCGGTCGAATTGGGTCACCGGGTCGATGCTGCAGCCGAGGGCCAGGCCCGCCAGCACGCCGCGTCGCACGGCCTCCGCGTTGAGCGCGGGCAGGCTGCCCGGCTGACCGGTGCACACGGGACAGATGAGCGTGTTGGGCGGCGCGCCGAAGCGCGCCTCGCACGAACAGAACATCTTGCTCGCCGTGCCGAGCTGCACGTGCACCTCGAGACCGATGACGGGTTCCCAGCGGCCGGGGCTCACTCGTCCGCCCCGTACATGGCGCAGCGCTCGGGAGCGCCGCGCGCCGCCTCGAAGGCGCGTGCCGCGGCCAGCACGCGATGGTCGCTCCCGGCCGCGCCCGTGAGGCACAGGCCCACGGGCAGGCCCTTGCACGGCCCCTTGCGCAGCAGGCCGCAGGGCACCGAGACGCTCGGCAGCCCCGCCAGGCAGGCAGGCGCGGTGAGCAGGTCGCACAGGTACATCGAGTAAGGGTCGGCCGCCCGCTCGCCCAGCAGGAACGGGCCGAAGGGGGAGGTGGGTCCCGCGAGCAGGTCGAAGTCCTCGAACAGCGCCTTGAACTCGTCGTGGATGAGGCGCCGCACCGCGAGGGCCTTCTTGTACCAGGCGTCGGCGTAGCCGGCGGAGAGCGCGAAGGTGCCCAGCACGATGCGCCGCCGGACCTCAGGTCCGAAGAGCTGCGCGCGGGTGGCGCTGTACAACTCGACGAGTTCGTCGGCCTCCGCGCGGGGACCGAAGTGGATGCCGTCGAAGCGCGCCAGGTTGCTCGAGGCCTCGCAGCAGGCCACGAGGTAGTACACCGGGATCGAGTGGTGCACCGTGGGCAGGCGCCCCTTGGGGATGCCCTGGCAGATGGCGCCGCCGTCCTCGAGCACGCGCAGGGCGGCGCTGATGCGCTCGCGCACGCGCGCGTCGACGGCCTCGTCGAGGAACTCCTCGGGGACGCCGATGCGCAGGCCCTCGAGGTCGGCGCGCTCGGCCAGCGCCGAGCGCCGCTCACCCGGATAGGTCGTCGGATCGCGCGGATCGTGGCCGGCGATCACGTCGTAGAGCAGCGCCGCGTCCTGGGCGTTGGCCGCCAGGGGACCGATCTGGTCGAGCGAGGAACCGAAGGCCACCAGTCCGTAGCGCGAGACGGCGCCGTAGGTCGGCTTGAAGCCGGTGATGCCGGTCAGGGCCGCCGGCTGCCGGATCGAGCCGCCCGTCTCCGAGCCGAGCGCCACCGGGACGATCCCCGCCGCGACGGCGGCCGCGCTGCCGCCGCTGCTGCCGCCCGGCACGCGCTCGACGTCCCACGGGTTGCGCGAGGGGCCGTAGGCCGAGTTCTCGGTCGAGGCTCCCATGGCGAACTCGTCCAGGTTGGTGCGGCCGAGCAGCACGGCGCCCTCGGCCAGCAGCCGCTCGGCGACGTGGCTGGTGTAGGGGGCGCGGTAGCCCTCGAGGATGCGCGACCCGGCGGTGAGCGTGCCGCCGGCCACGGCGATGTTGTCCTTGAGCGAGATCGGCACTCCGGCCAGCCGCCCCGGGTCCTCGCCCCGGCGCAGGCTGGCAGAGACGCGATCGGCGAGCTGGCGGGCGCGCTCGAGGTCGTGGTCGAGGTACGCGTGGACCTGCGGATCGCGCTCGAGCAGGCGCGCGATGGCGCCCTCCAGGATCTCGACGGGGTCCTCGTCGCCGGAGCGCACCCGGGCAGCGATGTCTGCGGCCGAGAGCATCGCTCAGCCGTCCTCGGCGACCCGGGCCTCCGGCCCCTCGAGCACCTTGGGCACCACGTAGAAGCCCTCGCGCGGGCCGTGCGACAGGTCGACCAGCAGCTCCCGGGAGCGCTCGCAGGGCTCGATCCGGTCGGCGCGGGCCTGGCCGTGCTCGGCGAAGACGTGGGTGAGCGGTTCGACCCCGTCGGTGGGCACGTCCTGGATGGCCTGGAAGTGCTTCAGGATGGCGGTCAGCTCGGTCTCGAGGGACGCCAGCTCCGGCGCGGGCAGTCCCAGCCGTGCAAGGCGCGCGATGCGCTGGATGAGCTCGGAATCGATCATGCGGGCAGGAGCGGGGCCGGCGGAGGCGGGCTGGGAGCCGGCCGTGGCAGGGCGAGACGGTGGGGGGCAGATGGTAGCGAACGCCCGGCGCGAAGGGCCATTTCCAGCCCCGATCCGCCCGACGAGGCGGCGCGCGGCGCGTCACGGCGAGCCCCGGGATCCGTCACTGCCGTCGCCGGCCACGCCTGGCGAGCCTCCCGCTCTCGAGAATCCTGTGTCATGATGTCCGGCCCTGCGCTGCGTACCCCTCGAGCCGGAACGGGTGATGGCCTTCCTGAACCTGACCACTGTCAGCCTCGCGCTGGACATCGTCGGGGTGATCTTCCTGGCCAACTCGATGGGCGTCCGCAATCCCCGGCGCTTCATCCACGAGCACTTCGGCATCGAGCGCCAGCAGCCGCTGCGGGCCGTGCACCAGCAGGTGCGGGTCAAGGCGCAGATCTTCACCGGCTTCCTGTTCCTCATGGTGGGCTTCTCGCTGCAGATCGTGGCCGAGCTGTTCCCGGCGCTGCGGGAGGCACCGGCGGACCAGGGCGAGGCCCTGCGGGCGGCGGCCTTCCTGCTGGTAGGGATCATCGCCCTCACCATCCTGCTGCGGCTGGCGCAGAACGCCTGGAGCCTGATGCTCTTCCGGCGCCTGCTGGCGGAGTTCTTCCAGGAGCACCTGGAGTGGAACTTCGAGAAGCACCCGGCCGAGACGCGCGAGATCGGCGAGATCCTGGGCGTGGCGCCGCGCGGCGAGGATTCGATCAGCGACTACGCCTCCCGCGTGCGTCAGGCGCTGAAGCTCGGCACCGACGGACGCCGTCCGGCCAAGGCCGATGACGCCTTCGCCCCCCTGCGCAAGCTGGGTGCGGGGCGCCGCCCGTGAGCTGCGGCTGAGCGGCCGGGCCCTGCTGGCCCTGCTGCTGCCCGGACGTTGCGCGGCCTGCGGGGAGCCGGCCTCCGAGGGGCTGTGCGCCGCTTGCGAGCGCGAGTGCCTCCCGCCTGCCGGCCCGTGCTGCCTGCACTGCGGCGAGGCCTGGCCCGGCCGGGCGCAGCCCTGTCCGCGTTGCGTGCGCAGCAGCCTGCCGTTCGCCTTCGAGCGGGCGGTCGCCCACTGGAGCTACGCCGGGCCGGTGCGTCGCCTGGTGCACGCCTTCAAGTACGGCGGGCGGCGCGACCTGCTCCAGCCTCTCGGGCGACGGTTGGCGCGGGCAGCGCGCTCCGCGGCCCTGCTCGCGCGGCGACCGCTGGTGGTGCCGGTGCCGCTGCGCCGGGCCTCCCTGCGGGCCCGGGGCTACGACCAGGCCCACGCGCTGGCCGAGGGGCTGGCCCTCGAGGCCCGGCTGCCGTTCGACGGGCGGGCCCTCGCCCGCCGTCGTCAGCCGGCGGCGGCCCAGGTGGCCAGCGCGGGCAGCGACCGGCGACGCCAGCTGCGTGCCTCCTTCCGCGCGCGACCCGCGCGCATCCTCGACCGATCGGTGCTGCTGGTCGACGACGTGCTCAGCACCGGTGCCACGGCCGATGCCGCCAGTCGCGCCCTGTTGCTGGCGGGCGCGCGACGCGTCGACGTGCTGGTGCTCGCCAGCTGACGCTCAGCTCGAGCCGCGGGCCGCATCGCGCAGCTCGCGCATGTCGTGCACGAAGCTCTCGATGGCGGCGCGGTCGTCGTTCGACACGCGCGTGAAGCGCAGGGAGAGCAGCAGGCCCGCCCCATCGGTCTCGCGGTGCTCGATGCGCGCCGAGACGTCGAAGAACTCCTTGCGGTAGAGCGGCAGCCTGAACTTGAGGCGCAGCTCACGCCCCTGGACCAGCTTGTCGTGGCTGGCCGCCAGGCGGCACTCGATCGTGTCGTCCTCCAGGCGCCGCAGGCGGGCCACGATGGGGTGGCTCTCCTCGGGCACGTGGATCATCACGGCGCTCTCCGACTCGCCGTCCAGCTCCACGGAGGCCGAGCGGTCGAGGGCGGCGATGGCGGCCTCGTCCTCGTCGAAGATCGAGAACAGCCGGTCGAGGCCGAGCGACTCCATCGCCTCGCGCACGCTGGGGCTCGGCTGCGACACCACGAGGTCGCCGCCCGCCGCCTTGCAGCCCTTGCGCGCCTTGATCATGGCTCCGAGCGCCGTGCTGTTGACGAACTTCACCAAGCGCATGTTGAGCACGATCTTGGCCACGCCCTCGGACAGCACCTTGCCGATCTCGTTGCTGAAGGGCGTCGTCACGAACGAATCGAACTCGCCCTTGAGCGTCAGCACCACGATGCCCGAGAGGTTCTCCTTGAGTACTTTCATCGGTCGTTCCCAGGGGCTGTGGCAACCGGGACATGCCGGGCCGGGCGCATTCTCGTGGCGGCTCGGGGAGAGGTCAAGCGCGCGCGGGCCTGCGCAGGTGCATGCATCGCGGGGGGAGCATGGAATCGGTCGGCGCTGCGCGGGCAGTGCTTGGTAGACTCGCCGAGATGTCCGGCTTGTTCCGAAAGCGCAAGAACACACCCCCGAACGACGTGCCGGAAGTCGCGGTCGGCGGGGCGGTTCCGGCGCACTTCGACGGCTCCCAGACGACCTACATCACGGGGGACCGCGAGCGGGACACGAGTCGCGTCCGCCTGCTCATCGACAGCCTGCGGGACGTCAGCGGCCAGACCGACCCCGAGGAGCTGCTCGTCTCGATGGTCGATCGCGCCGTCCAGACGGTGAACGCCGAGCGCGGCCTGCTCTTCGTGCGCGGCGACGACGGCCAGCCGGAACTCAAGGTGGCGCGCGCGGCGAACGGCAGCGCGCTGACCGACACCTCGTCGTGGTCGTCGCGCGAGGTGCAGGGCGTGCTCGACGGCGGCCCCCCGGTGTGCAAGCGCGCCGACGACGGGGCCGACTTCGACCCGAGCCAGTCGATGATCAGCCTCAACATCCGCTCGGTGATGTGCGTGCCGCTCAACGTGCGGGAGGAGATCTTCGGTGCCATCTACGTCGACGCCCGCGCCACCGAGCGGCCGTTCCAGAAGAGCGACCTGCGCTTCTTCGAGGCCTTCGCGGACATGCTGTCCATCGTCTGGACCAACCGCCAGGTGATGGAGGAACGCCTGCAGGCCGAGCGCATGCAGCGCGACCTCGAACTCGTGCGCGAGATCCAGGGCAACCTCGTCCCGACGAACGCCCTGCACGAGGACGGCTTCTCGATGTGCGGCAAGGTCATCCCCGCCAGCGAGGCGGGGGGCGACTACTTCGACTTCTTCAAGACCAAGAGCAACCGCCTGGCGATGGCGGTGGGCGACGTCTCCGGACACGGCGCCGGCCCGGCCCTGTTCATGTCGGGGGCGCGGGCCTACCTGCGGGCCTACTGCCAGTCGTCGGTCTCTCCGGGGCGCATCCTGCGCAAGATCAACGCCCATCTCACGGGCGACATGGGCGACGACATGTTCATGTCCATGTTCCTGTGCGTGGTCGACCCGGAGACGCGCGAGTTCTTCTACGCCAATGCGGGCCACCCGAACCCGCTGCTCATCCGGGGCTCCGACGGGCACATCGAGCACTACAAGCGCACCGGCATGGCGCTCGGCGTCGAGGACGACGTGGACTGGGAGGAGCGCGGGCCCTACCGGCTCGACCCGGGCGACACCGTCGTCATGTTCACCGACGGCATCGTCGAGATGCGCCTCGGAGACGAGCAGTACGGCATCGCCCGCCTCGCCGAGTCGGTGCAGCGGCACAAGCAGCTGGCTTCGGCCGAACTGGTCGAGGCGCTCATCGCCGATGCCATCAGCTGGGCCGGGCTGACCGGGCCCGCGGCGGACGACCTCACCGTGGCCGTGCTGCGCGCGGATGGCTGAGCCGGCGCCGGAGGGGGAGGAGGCCGGGCCGCAGGGGCCGACCGCGTTCCTCGACGTCGTGCTGCCGGAGCGCGACCTCGCCGAGCGCTTCGACGTGCTGGTCGAGGGCGCCAGCATCGTCGACGTGCGGACGGCGCGGGACGGCGGACGTCCCGGAGGCTCCGCACGCGCCGCGCACAGCGTCAGCGGTGCCGGGCGCTGGCTGCTGCCGGGCTTCATCGACGACCACGTGCACCTGCGCGAACCGGGCCTCGAGCACAAGGAAGGCTACGTCTCCGGCACCGCGGCCGCAGCCGCTGGCGGCATCACCACGATCTTCGAGATCCAGAACAACCAGCCGCTGATGACGAGCCGCGCCGCCGTCGAGCGCAAGCTGGCCCTCGTGCGGCCGCGTTCCCGGGTGAACGTCCACGTGTACGGCACGCTCGTGCCGGAGGCCCTGCCGCAGGTCGGCGCGATGGCCGACCTGGTCGCCGGCTACAAGCTCTTCATGGGGCCGTCCACCGGTGGCCTCGACGTCGCCGGGGAAGAACGCCTGCGGTCGCTCTTCAAGGCGGTCGCCGCCACGGGGCACTGGCTCTTCGTGCACGCCGAGGACGGCGCCACCATCGCCGAGGGCGTGCGTCGCCACGGCCAGGCCGGTGCAGCCGCCTGGCACCTCGCGCGTCCGGCCGAGGCCGAGATCGTGGCCACCGCCAACGCGCTGCAGCTCGGCCGCGAGTGCGGCACGCGCGTGCACATCTTCCATCTCTCGAGCGGTGGCGCGCTGGAACTCATCGCCGCCGCACGCGCCGCAGGCGAGCCCGTGACGTCCGGCACCTGCCCGCACTACCTGTACTTCACGCACGAGGACACCGCGCGCCTGGGGACGCTGCTGCGGGTCAACCCCTCGATCAAGACCGCCGACGATCGCGATGCGCTGCTCGCCGGACTGCGCAGCGGCACGGTGGACTGCCTGTCCTCGGACCACGCGCCCCACACCGCGGAGGAGAAGGCGCGTCCGTTTCCCGAGGCGCCCTCCGGCATCCCCTGCCTCGACATCTTCATGCCGCTCTGCCTGTCGCTCGTTGATCGCGGGCTGCTGCCCCTCGAGGTGGTGCTCGAGCGGGCCACGGCCGGGCCGGCGCGGGTGCACGGCCTGACGCGCAAGGGGCGGGTGGCCGCCGGGATGGATGCCGACCTCGTGCTGGTCGACCCCACGGAGCGCCGCGTCGTGCGCGGCAGCGAGCACTTCAGCAAGGCGCGCCGGACTCCCTACGAGGGGATGGAGCTGTGGGGCTGGCCGCAGCTCACGATGGTCATGGGGAGGGTCGTCCACCGCGTGCCCCGCGCATCGGGCTCGGCCCGGAATTGATCGAGCCCCCACCCGCACGCCCCCGTGAGGGGAGTCGTGCGGGCAGGGGCCCGGAGGAGGAACGGATCGCCTGGTGGCGACGCGATCAGGGCACGATGGCCTGCAACGCGTTGCTGGCCGAAGCACCCTGCGTGCCCGCCGGATCCAGCACGAAGAACTGCATGAAGAAGCTCGTGCCGCTCGGGACGTTCGGGAAGGTGCCGTGCGCGTGGACCTCGCCCAGCGCGTTGGTGAGCGTGTTGCGACGCTCACCGGTGGCCGGATTCGGGATCAGGATGCCGCCCAGGAAGGGCGTCGCTCCCGAGGTCGGGCTGACGAAGTACAGCGCCGGGGCGCTGCCCAGGGCCTGGGTGAGGTCGATCGTGAAGGGCGTGCCCGCGAGCAGGTCGCCCGTGCCCGTCAGCAGGGGGGTCACACCGCCCACGCCCGGCTTGCCGGAGCCCAGGTTGGTGAAGTGCGAGACGGGAGGCGCCGCACCGAGCTTGCCCGCGATCGAGAAGAAGGTCGTCTGGATCGAGTTGACGCCCGGACCGCCGATGTTCGGGCCCTCGACGCGGAAGAAGTTGGTCCCGAACGGGCTGCCCGTCACGGTGTGCGGCACGTTGGGGTTGCCGAGGTAGCCGGGAGGCGCACCGGCGTCCCAGCCCAGCAGGGTCGGGCCGATGCGGGCAGCGGCGCCGAGCGGCGTGTCGAAGGCCGTCGCGCCGAGCGCTGCGATGGAGTCGTCGGTGAAGTTGATGGCCTTGACGCCCGGCACCGCGACGTCGAACTCATCGACGCCGTAGGGGTGGGTCACCTTGTAGTGACCGGCCGTCGAGACGTCGATGCGCAACCGCAGGCGCGCGAAGACGACCTGATCGCCCTGGGCCACGGGGCCGTTCAGGAAGGCGAACTCCTCGGCCATGATGAGGGAGGCAGCGCCCGCCGCGGTGTCGATGTCCGCGCTGCCGAGCCAGTAGAAGCCCTCCTCGAAGAAGTTGCCCGACGCGACGCTCAGGGGCGCGTTGGGGTCCGGCAGGTCGAGCACGGTGACGATGCCGAAGGGATCGTTGACATCGGTCCCCATGACGACGGTCGTGCCGTCGAAGTCGGTGTAGCTCTCGGGGAACCCGAAGGCATTGATCGGACCATGCGAAGCCATCTGGCTCCCCGCGGTCCCGGCAAGCGCCGCTACGAGGGCGGCAGACGATGAAACGAAACGGAACGAACGCAACATGACGAGGTCTCTGGTGGATCGATGAACCAAACGACGAGTCCGGACCCGAGGGCCCGGCCGTACCGCCTACGCAGCGGGAACGGACAGCGGGTAACCAACCCGGAGTTGCGAACGGTCGTCGACCAGGGACGTGACGGAACCCCTCGAGCACCACAGGGTGTGGTCGAGAGGGAATGCGTCGGTCTTGCCCAGTGACGGGTGCGTCCACACCCGGTCTTGCCCAGCGAGTTGGATTTACACCGGACTCAAGGAACTGTCAAGTTGCGACGCGTCTATTTAAAGAATGTCATCCCCCGAGGGGGGCAGCCGGGGGAACTGCCGGGCGGCTGGGGCACCGACTCGCCCCGAGGAGCAGGAGCAGTCGGCTCGATCCACCCCGTGTGCCGTCCCTCGGGGGACGACGGTACTGAGGGCTTCGGTCCGTGGGCCGCCTGGTGTGGACGGCCGCCGGTCGAAGGGCGGTCCACCCCGGACGACGCGTGGTCGTCCGGGGTGTTGCCGCCACCCAGCGAGGGCGCCGGTTCAGGCGCGCTCGCCGTGGACCTCGTCACTGCACCGTAGCCATCAAGGCGTTGCTGGCCGCAGCGCCGTTGGGACCACCGGGGTCCAGGACGAAGAACTGCATCACGAAGTTCGTGCCGGAGGGCACGTTCGGCAGGATCCCCGAGCCGTGGATCTCACCCAAGGCGTTGGTGAGCTTGTTCCTGCGCTCGCCGGTCGCCGGGTCCGGGATGAGGATGCCGCCCAGGAACGGCGTCGAGCCGATGTTCGGGCTGACGAAGTAGAGCGCCGGGGCGGAGCCCAGGGCCTGCGTCAGGTCGATCGTGAACGGGGTACCCGGGATGAGGTCGCCCGTGCCGGTGAGCAGGGGCGAGATGCCCCCGGTGCCGGCCATGCTCGAGCCGAGGCTCTGGAACAGGGGCGGGCCGACTTCCACCGTCTTGCCGGCCACGAGGAACAGGTTGGTCTCGATGGAGTCGTTGCCCGGTCCACCGATGTTCGGTCCCTCGATGCGGAAGAAGTTGTCGCCCGTCGGGCTGCCCGTCACGGCGTGGGGAATGCCCGGATTGCCGATGTAGCCGGGCGGCGCCCCCGCGTCCCAGGTCAGGAAGCGGCTGATCGTGGCGATGGCGGGGTCGAGCGGCGTGCTGAAGGCCGTGGGTCCCGGGGCCGCGCACGAGGGGTTCAGGATGTCCAGGTGCAGGCAGTCGTCCGTGTAGTTGATGACGCGCGTGCCCTCGTTGGCGGCGATATCCGCCGCCGTGACCTCGAACTCCAGCTCCCCGAAGGGGTGCGTGATCTTGTACGTCCCCGCGTTGTCGGGGCTGTTGCCGACGTCCACCCGGATGCGCAGGCGGCTGAACACCAGCTGGTCGCCGTCCACCACGGCCTCGTCCAGGTTGTCCCAGACGCCCTCGATGGCCATGACGATCAGGGCGCTGCCCTCACCGCCGTTGGTCGCCATCTCGGTCTCGCAGTTCCAGTAGAAGGTCTCGCCGTAGAAGTTGCCGTCGGCCACGCTGAGCGGCCCGTTCGGGTCGGGCAGCAGGGGCGCCTCCGCCGACGACAGGAGCAGCGGATCGAGGGGATCCGTCCCCTGGATCAACGAGAGGCCGGTATCATCGGTGTAGTAGGCCGGGTACCCGAACTCGTTGGGGGGGCCGTGGGAGGCGAGCTGTGCAGAACTGGCGCCCGAGCCGAACAGCACGGCCGTGGCGCAGGTGGAAAGAACGATGGAGAAGCGTGACATGGTGTCCTCATGTGCCTGACGAATGTGAAACCGGTACCGGACACCGCACGGACTCTTCCCAGAGTGCTCGTGTGGCACGCACCTTGCTGTGGTACCGGCCTCGCGAATGCGCTATCGCCCGAACGAACCGCTAGCCGGGTTCCTGCCACGTTCTCGAGAGCCGGCGTCCGGCCCTGGTCTTGCCCAAGGCCCGAAGACTATCACCTCCACCCGAGATGATGGAAGTGTCACTTTAAATATTTTCAGGCGTGGGCCTGGAGCCAGTTGGCACCGACGCCGGTGTCCACCACGAGCGGCACGGAGAGGGCCAGGGCCGACTCCATGCTGTCGCGCGCCAGGGCAGACAGGTCCGGCACTTCGCTGCTCGGCAACTCGAAGACCAGCTCGTCGTGCACCTGCAGGGTCATGCGCGCCTGCAGGCCGCGTTCGCGCAGGGCCCGGTCGACGCGGATCATCGCGAGCTTGACGAGATCCGCGGCGGTGCCCTGGATGGGCGTGTTCACCGCCATGTTCATGGCGTTCGCGAAGCTGCGCGGATCGGCGCCGGCCAGGCCCTCGATGCGCCGGCGGCGGCCCGCCAGCGTGCTCACGACGCCGGTCTGCTGGGCCTCGGCACGCGTCTTGTCGAGCCAGGCCTTCACGCCCGGGAACGTCGCGAAGTACTGCTCGATGAAGGCCGCGGCCTCCTTGAGGCTGACGCCGATCTCGCCCGCGAGGCGCTGGCTGCCCATGCCGTACAGGATGCCGAAGTTGATCGACTTGGCGCTGCTGCGCATGGCCGGCGTCACGGCCTCCGGGGCCACGCCGAACACGAGGGCCGCCGTGCGCCGGTGGATGTCGTCCCCCGCGCGGAAGGCCTCGATGAGCGCCGCGTCACCGGAGAGGTGCGCCATGAGCCGCAGCTCGACCTGGCTGTAGTCGGCCGCCAGCAGCACGTGGCCGGGCGCCGCGATGAAGGCCTCGCGGATGCGGCGCCCCTCCGCCGTGCGGATGGGGATGTTCTGCAGGTTGGGGTCGGCCGACGAGAGCCGGCCCGTGGCCGCGACGGCCTGGTTGAACGAGGTGTGGATGCGCCCGCTCGAGGGATGCACGAGCTGGG
>Ga0315912_10002912_pt1 | contig 17561 bp, 13 predicted proteins | sample VfabasoilMG_FD_204469 | JGI IMG/M metagenome (GOLD analysis project Ga0315912, IMG submission 204469) | Garden soil microbial communities collected in Santa Monica, California, United States - V. faba soil | ecosystem: Environmental > Terrestrial > Soil > Garden | place: USA: California...
GACACGTGCTCGAGGGGCACGTCGTGCTCGGTGCCGTCGGACTCAATTCGACGTGCCGTCTTTGGCGCGAGACCGAGCAGGCCGCGAATCGCCGTGCTCGTGCGGCTGCGCGCGCGCAACTCCAGCACCTGACCGAGCAGTACGAGCACGACGATGACCGCGGCGGGCTCGAAGTAGACGGCCACTTCTCCTCCCATGCGGAAGGAGTCGGGGAAGATGCCGGGCGCCAGCACGGCGACGACGCTGTAGCCATATGCCGCGGCCACGCCCAATGCGATGAGCGTGAACATGTTGAGATAACGATTGACGATCGACGCCCATCCACGCGCGAAGAACGGAGCAGCGCCCCACCAGACGACCGGGGTCGCGAGTGCGAACTCGATCCAGTTGCGCAGGCCGTGCGACATGAGTCGATCGAGCGGATGTCCGGAAAGCATCCCTGCGACCATGAACGCGAGGATTGGTGCCGTGAGAGCCAGCGACACGACGAAGCGCCGCGTCATGTCCTCCAGTTCGACGTTGCGCTCCTCGACGTGCGTCGCATCGACTGGTTCCAGCGCCATGCCGCAGATCGGGCACGCGCCGGGGCCTTTCTGACGCACCTCCGGATGCATCGGGCACGTGTACTCCGCTTCGAGATCCACTGGAGCAGTGGCCCGCAGTTCAGGGTTGAGGAACTGCTCCGGGCTCTCGCGGAACTGCTCGAGGCAGCTTTCGGCGCAGAAGTAGTACGTCTGACCCTTGTAGTCGAAGTGTCCGACCGCGTCGGCCGGGTCGATCGTCATCCCGCACACGGGATCGACGACGCCCTCGGCCGCTTCCGGATGCTGATGCGTCGTGGTCAAGATTTGACGTAGTGACTCGGGTTCGCGTCGAACTTCGTTTTGCAGATCTTCGCGCAGAAGTAATAGGTCTTGCCCTTGTATTCACTTGTGGCCGCGGCCTTCGCCGGATCGACCTGCATTCCGCACACGACGTCTTTTTCCATGGTGTCCTCCGAATCCCGAGTCCCGAATCCCGAATCCCGAGATTACAATGCGCCCCTATGCGATACCGATATCTCGCCGCACTCGTCGCAGCCCTGGCGCTTGGCTCATCCAGTGCGCCGGTGGCGCAGACCGGGGTTCATCTCAATCCTGTCATTGCCAAACTGGCCGCCGGCAAGACGGTTTACGGTCTCATCAACTCGGGCGATCTGTCGCTCGTCAACGCGCGAGAGACGGCCCGTGCTCCGGTCGACTTCGTTTACGCCGACATGGAGCACAACCCGCTCGACTTTCCCGGGCTCGCGACGTTTCTCCTTGGCCTCACCGACAAAGCCGCGATCGTCAGCAAAGGAAACCTTCAACCGAACGTCGCACTCTTTGCGCGCTTTCCGCAAGAAGCCGACGAGTCCACCTGGGTGGTGAAGCAGGCGCTCGACATCGGCCTCATGGGCGTCATTTTCAACGGCGTTGACACGAAGGAACAGGCAATCAGCGCCGTACGCTCGATGCGCTATCCGCCGCTGAAAGGGGAGACGCGCCGCGAGCCCGTTGGGATCCGTGGCTACGGCACTGGCGGTGCGACGTGGGCGTGGGGCGTCAATGCCGCGGAGTACGAACGTCGCGCCGATGTGTGGCCCTTGAACCCTGACGGCGATCTGTTCGCGATCGTAATGATCGAATCGGTCGAGGGGTTGAAGAACCTCGACGCAATCGCCGCCGTGCCCGGCGTGGGCGCACTGTTTCTTGGCGCCGGCTCCGACCTGTCTCGTTCGCTGGGCGTGCGTCCAAACACGCCCGAGGTCGAAGCGGCGTTTCAGCAGATCTTGAGCGCGTGCAAATCTCACAAGGTCGCCTGCGGCATCACGGCCGGCTCGGGGACCGACGTCGCGCGTCGCGTCAAAGAGGGCTGGAACATCATCCGCTCCACGGTGCCGGCGATCACGCAGGGCCGGCAGCTGTTGGGCGAGAAGTAGGCGACGGCGGGCCTGAAGGCCCGCCGCTACGGTGTCCAGATCTTCGATGGCCCGCTGCCTGCCAGCGTGAGCATCAATTCATTGAGACGCTTCACGAAGGTCGCAGGGTCCTCGAGCTGGCCGCCTTCGGCGAGCGTCGCCTGATCGAAGAGGATCTGGCTCCAGTCCGCGAACTTGCTCTCGTCCGTCTCATCGTTCAGCCGCCGAACGATGGGATGGCCGGGATTGATTTCGAGCACCGGCTTCGCGTTCGGAACGTTCTGGCCGGCGGCTTTCAACATGCGCTCGAGGTTCGTGCTCATCGCGTGTTCGTCGCTCACCAGGCAGGCTGGTGAATCCGTGAGCCGGTAGGTGACACGAACTCCGCTGGCGCGCTCGCTCAGCGCTTTCTGCATACGCTCGACGAGACCCTTGTGGTCTTCGGACTGTTGTTCCTGCTCTTTCTTGACTGCCTCGTCGCCGAGTGCGCTCAGGTCAAGGCCGCCTTTGGCAATCGACTGCAACGGCTTTCCCTCGAACTCGGTGAGCGACGACACGACCCATTCGTCGATGCGGTCGTGCATCAGCAGCACTTCGACGCCCAGCTTCCGGAAGATCTCGAGATGCGGGCTGTTCTTCGCCGCGGCAAAGCCGTCCGCGGTGATGTAGTAGAACGCCGTCTGCCCTTCTTTCATCCGGCTGATGTAGTCCGGCAGCGAGACCGTCTGCGTGTCGGTCTCGGCATGCGTGGACGAGAAGCGAAGCAGCTTGGCGATGCGTTCGCGATTGCCGGTGTCGTCGACGACACCTTCTTTGAGCACGCGACCGAACTCCTTCCAGAACGTCGCGTACTTATCCGCCTCCTTGTTCGCGAGCTCTTCGAGCAGCCCGAGCACGCGCTTGACCGACGTCGTTCTGATGGCCTCGACGTCGCGCGACTGCTGCAGGATCTCGCGCGAGACGTTGAGAGGCAGATCGTTCGAGTCGATCACCCCGCGCACGAAGCGCAGGTACGGCGGCATCAACTGCTCCGCATCGTCCATGATGAAGACGCGACGGACATAGAGCTTGATGCCGCGGCGCTGGCCGCGATTCCAGAGATCGAACGGAGCCTGCTTGGGCACGTAGAGCAGCAGCGTGTACTCCTGGCGCCCTTCGACCCTGGCGTGCACGTGCGCCAGAGGCGAGTCGAAGTCGTGCCCGACGTGCTTGTAGAACTCATCGTACTGCTCGCCGGTGATCTCTGCCTTCGGGCGTGCCCACAGCGCCGACGCCTGATTGACCTGTTCGTCCTCGTCGGTGAGGACTTGCGCCTTCGCCGTGGAGTCCCATTGCTCCTTTTTCATCACGATCGGAACCGTGATGTGGTCGGAGTACTTCCGCAGGATGTCTCGCAGCTTGAAGCTCTCGAGCAGTTCGTCTTCCCCCTCACGCAGGTGGAGCACGACCTCGGTTCCGCGCGACTCTTTGTTCACGGTCTCCACCGTGTACTCGCCCTCGCCGCCGCTCTCCCAGCGCACACCGTGCTCCGTCGTCAGCCCTGCGCGTCGCGTCGTGAGCGTGACGCGATCGGCAACGATGAACGCGGAGTAGAAGCCGACGCCGAACTGTCCAATGAGGTGGGCGTCCTTGGCTTTGTCAGACGTGAGACTCTGAAAGAACTCGCGCGTGCCCGACTTGGCGATCGTCCCGATCTGGTCGATCACTTCCTGGCGCGACATGCCGATGCCGTTGTCCGCTATCGTGATCGTCCGCGTGGCCTTGTCGAACGACACGCGGATCTTGAGATCCGGATCGTTTTCGAACAGACCGGGATCGGCGAGCGCTTCAAAGCGAAGCTTGTCGCCCGCGTCTGAGGCATTCGATACCAGCTCGCGCAGGAAGATTTCCTTGTTGCCGTACAACGAGTGCACCATCAGGTGCAGGAGTTGCTTCACTTCGGCCTGAAAGCCGAGCGTCTCTCGTGTAGTTGTCGTCATAAGTTGTTCATCGAATCCCGGATCCCGAATCCCGAGTCCCGGGTCGTGCCGCGCTCTGTCTTTGCCAGGAGTGACTGTCCTGCCACTCGGTTGCCCGGCGATAGGCCTGGGCGCGCTGTTCGGGCGTCATTGTTTTCTCGAGCTCGTCGCGCAGGCGCGCTGCCTGCACGCGTTTCGCCTCGTCCTTCCATCGTGACGCGGCAAGGTTGAACCACGTGTGCGCTTCGATGATGTCAGTCGCTGCGCCGTGCCCGGGACTGAGCAGGATGCCGAGATCGATCTGCGCGTCGGCTTCACCGCGATCGGCCGCCTGGCGAAACCACGCGATGGCTTGGGCAGTGTCGCGTGGCACTCCTCGACCATCTCGATACATCAACCCCAGTCGATATTGCGCCGTGCCGAGCCCCTGCTCGGCGGCTTTGCGATACCACGTCGCAGCTTTCGCCTCGTCGCTTCGGATCTGGTCCGCGCCGGTTTCGTAGATCGAGCCAAGGCTGAAGCTCGCGATCGCTTCGCCGCTGCCGGACGCTCTCTCGTACCACACGACGGCTTGTGCAACATCTCGCGGAACGCCCTGGCCATCGAAGTACATCATCGCGAGATTGATCTGCGCTCCCGTGTGCCCCTTGTCGGCCGCGCGCCGATACCACTCAGCGGCCTGTTTGGGATCCTGCGGCAGGACGTCCCCTGCTTCATACAGGTTGCCGAGTGTGACCTCAGCCTCGACGTCCCCCTTCGCGATTTGCGCCCGCAGGTCCGCGACGTAGCGCTCCTCGGCCGTCAGCGGGACGAAGGCGGCCTGCGCGGCCATCAAGGCTAGGACCAGGGCGAGGGGCATCAAACCTTCATTCTAAGGCGTAAAATCGCGGAATCGAGACCACCCGTTATACTCAAGGGAGGGGTAAGGCCCTCCGCACATCTCTTGAGTACAGACGCCGCAACACCTCGAGCACCCGTAGCCGCCTCCGCGACACCATCGTCCAAAGCCGCGACGCACGGAACCGCGCTCGGCATCCTGGCCGCAATCAGTGTCTGCCACGGCCTGAACGATCTGATGCAGTCGGTGCTGCCGGCTGTGTATCCGATCCTCAAGACGGCCTATCGCCTGGATTTCGGACAGATTGGTCTCATCACATTTGCCAACCAGGCCACCGCATCGCTGTTGCAGCCGGTGATTGGCAACTTTACCGATCGGAGCCCGCGGCCGTACTCGCTCCCGACTGGCATGGCGTTCACGTTGGTTGGCCTGCTGCTACTGTCGGTTGCGCCAACGTACGGCGTGATTCTTCTTGCGGTGGCGATGGTCGGCATCGGCTCGTCGGTGTTTCACCCCGAGTCTTCTCGAGTGGCGCGCCTGGCATCGGGCGGCCGTCACGGGTTTGCGCAGTCGCTGTTCCAGGTTGGCGGCAACATCGGCTCGTCCACCGGCCCGCTGCTCGCGGCGTACATCGTGCAGCCCTACGGTCAGCGCAGCATCGCGTGGTTCGGTGTGGCCGCGCTCTCGGCGATGGCCATCCTGCTGCAAGTGAGCCACTGGTATCGTCATCGTCTTCTCGAGTTGGTGAAGACGAAGGGCGCTGCGATTCGCGCCGGGCTTCCCACCGGCCGAGTACGCATGGCGCTGTTGATTCTCGTGCTGCTGGTGTTCTCGAAGAACATCTACCTCGCGAGCCTGACGAGTTATTACACGTTCTATTTGATCGGCAAGTTTCACCTGAGCGTGCAGAGCGCGCAGCTGCACCTGTTCATACTCCTCGGATCCGTTGCCGCAGGCACGTTCATCGGCGGGCCGGTCGGCGATCGTATCGGGCGGAAGTACGTGATCTGGGTCTCGATCCTTGGCGCGTTGCCGTTCACACTGCTGCTGCCCTACGCGAATCTTTTCTGGACCGAGATCCTGACGGTCATCATCGGGCTGATCCTTGCGTCCGCCTTCTCGGCGATCGTGGTGTTTGCGCAGGAGCTCGTCCCGGGTCGTGTGGGGACTGTTGCCGGCGTCTTCTTCGGCTTTGCCTTCGGTGCTGGCGGTCTTGGCGCTGCGATGCTCGGTCAGCTCGCCGACGCGACGAGCATCGACACCGTGTTCACCGTCTGCTCCTTCCTGCCGGCGATCGGACTCTTGACCTGGTTCCTCCCGAACATCGAGCCTGCCCGCCACGCGCGCCACTGATCCGAGTTCAACTTCGAGACGGGGTCTGACCCCACTCCCCTATTTAGGGGGGTGGCCGTTCGTTGACTTCGCCTCGTCTGAGGGTTATACAAGGCCCGGCGTTTCGCGTACAAAGTTCTGTCAAAGCCCACGGTTAGGAAAGTCAGGGAGGCATTACATGCCGTTTCGACGCGGTGTATTGGTTGGTTTTCTTGCTCTTGCAGTGCTGATCGTCAGTGCACCCGGGGTCGTCGCCCAGGGTCAAACCGGCTCGATCGCCGGAGTTGTACGAGATACCTCGGGTGCGGTCCTCCCGGGCGTTACCGTTGAAGCGTCCAGTCCGGCCCTCATCGAGAAGAGCCGCTCCGTCGTCAGCGACGGTCAGGGACGATACACGATTGTCGATCTCCGTCCCGGCACCTACAGCGTCGCTTTTACTCTTCCTGGATTTGCGACGGTCAGGCGCGAAGGTATTGAACTGACGTCCGGGTTCACCGCAAACGTCAGCGCCGATCTGAAGGTTGGCTCGATCGAAGAAACCGTCACGGTCACCGGCGAATCGCCGATCGTCGACACGCAGAGCACGACGAAGCTTGCCACGGCGACTCGTGAAGCCATGGACGTGCTGCCGACGGACCGCAACTTCGTCAGCTTCGCAGCATTGACGCCTTCGGTGCTCGTGACCGGTGTGCGGCAGAACGTCGGCGGATCGATTCCCGAGACGGGCATGAACCTCGTCGTGCACGGCAGCCGGGCGAGCGACAGCCTCGTGACCGTTGAGGGCATGCCGATCATCAATGGCGGCGGCACCGGCGGCCTGATGTATGGCAACTATCTGAACAACGGGCTCGCCCAGGAAATCACGTTCCAGACCGATTCGCACAGCGCCGAGTTCGAGCGCGCCACCGTCTACTCCAACTTCATCCCGAAGGAAGGATCGAATCAGTTCCGCGGGTCGTTCTTCGGCCGCTGGGCGGGTGAGTCGTGGCAGTCGGACAATCTTTCCGAGGAGCAGCAGGCGCAGGGACTGAGCACCGGCAATCGCATCGACCGGATCTGGGATATCAACCCGAACGTTGGCGGACCCATCGTCCGCGATCGTCTCTGGGTCTACGGCGGGTTCCGTCACTGGGGCACCTACAACACGGTGGCCGGCTCGTTCAAGGACGCTGACTTCTCCGACATCTTCTATCACCCGTCGACCGAGCAGAACCTGTTCCCGGTGTGGCATGAGGGCGTTGTCGCGCGCTTCACGATACAGGCCAATCAGAAGAACAAGTTCAACGTGTACACCGACTGGCAGTACACCTACTTCGGCAACTGCTTCGTCCCGTCCTATCTGACGGCCATCAGCGCCTGTCCTGAATACAAGAACATCCCGCAGTACATCCTGCAGGGGAGTTGGAGCTCTCCGGTGACGAACAAGCTGCTGCTCGAGGCGGGCGGCACGATCACGCCGCAGGACTTCCACGGCTATCGCCGGCCGGGCGTCTCCGAGACGCAGTTTGCGATGGCCGACCCGACTGCTCCCGCGGGAATGCCCACGGCATGGGGCTCGTCGCTCACCTACGGCGCCAACCGCAGCGATCAATCGAACTATCGTGCGTCGGCGAGCTACGTCACCGGCTCGCACTCGATCAAGGCCGGGTTCACCCTCATGCACGCATGGCGCTACAACACGCAGGAGCCAAACAACTCCGTGGCGCTCAGCGTTCGTGGCACACAACCGTTTTCGCTGACGCAGTACGCCACACCGATTCAGTTCCACGAGACGCTGCGTTACAACATGGGCATCTTTGCCCAGGATCAGTGGCGCATCAATCGCTTCACGGTGAACTACGGCGTCCGCCTCGACTACCTCAACGCGCGGGTTGATGAGCAGAGCATCGTTGCCGGTCCCTTCACGCCCGCGCGGAACTTCGATGCGGTCGAGAACGTGCCGAACTGGAGAGACGTCGATCCTCGTGTGGGCGTCTCGTGGGATCTGTTCGGTGATGGCAAAACGGCCGTCAAGGCCAGCATGGGTCGCTACGTCGTCGGAGCGGCCTACGAGATCGCACGGCCCGCTAACCCTGTGCAGTCGAGCGTGAACAATGTCACGCGCACTTGGGCACCACCGGCCGGCGTGATTTACAACGGCAACTACAATCCGTTCGACGACTGCGACTTGTTCAACCCGGCCGCCAACAGCAAGCGTCCCGGCCAGATCCAGTGCGGTGCGATCAGCAACCCGGCGTTTGGACAGGTGACCGCGCGCACAACCAACTACGACCCCGGAGTCGTTGACGGCTGGCACGTGCGCCCGAACAACTGGGAAGGACAGGTGAGCATCCAGCGCGAAATCGTGCCGCGCGTGTCGGCGTACGCCGCCTACACACGGCGCTGGTTCGGCAACCTGACGGCCACGCGCAACCGGGCCGTGACCAACGCTGACTTCTCACCGTATTGCGTCCCGGTGCCGGCCGATTCACGGCTGCCGAACAGCAGCGGTTACCAGCAGTGCGGTCTCTTCGATGTGAACCGGAATATCACGCCGAACAACCTGATCTTCAACTCGAACGACGTCGGTGGCATCGACGATGTGTATGACGGCTTCGACTTCGACGTCAACGCGCGCCTGGCGCGGAACATCATCCTCTCAGGTGGCGTCACCTTTGGTCGTGAGCGAATCAGCTACTGCAACCTCAAGGATGATCTCAGCCTGACGACCAATGGTCCTGGGCTCGGCGTCAACACCCCACGGACCGACGAGTACTGCAACGTCACGCCGCCTTTCCAGCCGCAGGTAAAGGGGCAAGTCGCGTACCCGCTGCCGTGGCATGACATCAGCCTGTCTGCGACGTTCCAGAGCCTTTCAGGTCCGCAGCTCGACGCAAACTACGCGCTGACAAACGCGCTGATCGCGCCATCGCTCGGTCGCAATTTCACCGGTGTTCCACCTGCTGTAAATCTGCTGCCCAACGGCACGATGTACGGCGACCGCATCTATCAGACCGACCTTCGCATCAGCAAGGCGTTCCGAAGCGGCGGCACGGTCATCCGGCCAACGGTGTCGATCTACAACCTGTTCAATGCGAACCCGATCCAGACCTACAACGTGAACTATGGTGCTGCTTGGCTGTCCCCGACGGTCATCATGCAGGCGCGGTTCGTGGACATTGGAGTGCAAGTAGACTTCTAAACAGGGTGTCGAAAGACAAATCAACGTCCAAAATCCAACTCCCAACTCCCAAGGCACCTCGGTGTTTGGGAGTTGGAGATTGGAAATTGGGAGTTGTCCGATCCCAACTTCCAACGAGGCTCGCCTTGTTGGGGTTGGGGGTCGGCCTCGCTCTACTGATTGCCTGCCAACGCGCGCCCGAGACGGCCGCGAGCGCTTCGAATCCCGAATCCCGAGTCCCGAATCCCGAATCCCGGACCCAGGGTCCCATCACGTTCAACACAGAGATCGCGCCAATCCTGTTCGAGAATTGCGCGACCTGTCATCGCCCAATCGAAGACGGCCCGAGCGTGAAGGGCGCCGATGTGCTCTGCGTCGCGGGTGCACCGTTCAGTCTGCTCGACTACGAGAGCGCGCGTGCCCGGGCACAAGAGATCGCCGCAGCCACGCTGACGCGCGCGATGCCGCCGTGGTTACCCGAGCCCGGGCACGGCGAGTTCGTGAGCCCGCGCCGCCTGCGCGATGATCAGGTCGCGCTCATTCAACAGTGGGTCGAGCAGGGAGCGCCGGAAGGGGATCCCGCGCAGAAACCGAAGGCGCCTGCGTTCCCTGAGGGCTGGCAGTTGGGAACACCTGACGTGGTGTTGAAGAGCGCCGAGTCCTACACGTTGCAGCCTGGCAAGGGTGAGGTCTTCCGCAATTTCGTGTTCCCTGTACCGCGGTCATCGACGCGATATGTTCGCGCGATCGAGTTCCGCGCTGACAACCAGAAGGTCCTGCATCACGCGAACGTCTCTGTCGATCCATCGCGCGTCGCTCGCAAGCTCGATCGCGCCGACGCCGGGCCTGGCTTTGCGATGATGCCCGAAGACGAAGTGCAGAACGTGTTTGGCTGGTCGCCGGGAAAGGTGCCGATCCTCGAGCCAGCCGATACCGCCTGGGCGCTCGAAGAGGGAAGCGACCTCGTCGTGCAACTGCATATGGTGCCGGGCACGAAGGCCGAGGCCGTTCAGCCGTCGATCGGATTGTTCTTCACGCCAACACCGCCGACACGCGTGCCGATCGTCGTCAAGCTCGAGTCGAAGTCGATCGACATCCCCGCGGGCGAAGCGAACTACGCGATCGAAGACAGCTATGTGCTGCCGGTCGATGTCTCTGCCGTGAGCGTCTATCCGCACGCGCACTACCTGGCGAAGGAGATGCGTGGCGCGGCGACGCTGCCAGACGGAACCGAGAAGCCACTCCTCTGGATCAGGCAGTGGGACATCCGCTGGCAGGACCAGTATCGCTTCAAGGATCCGATCGCGCTGCCAAAGGGCACAACGCTGCGCATGCGGTTCACGTACGACAATTCGGATGCGAACCTGCGCAGTCCGAGGCCTGCGCGGCGAGTGACATGGGGGCAGAACTCGACTGACGAGATGGGCGCGTTGTGGGTTGAAGTGATTCCTCGCCGTAGCGAGGACGCCGCCGTTCTCACGCAGGATTACTTCCGCCGCGCGCTTGCCACCGACATCGCGAGCGCCGAGCTGCAGGTGCGCAACAACCCGAAGGATCCCGCCGCGCACAATCGACTCGCGCTCAAATACGTTCAGGCCAACCGGATCCAGGACGCACAGGCACGACTCGACGAGGCGCTGCGCCTGGCGCCAAACGATGCGGAGGCGCACAGCAACCTCGGGACTGTCCTGCAGATGCAGGGCCGGCTGTCAGAGGCAGCGCCGCATCTCACCGCGGCGCTCAAGCTCAAGCCGAACGACGATCGCATCCGCTTCAACTTTGCCAACGGCCTGACCGCGGCAGGACGATCGAGTGACGCGATTCGCGAGTACGAACGCACGATCGCGCTCAACCCGGAGAACGCGGACGCGCATTTCAACCTCGCGATGCTGCTCGGTCCGCAGGGTCGAGTGGACGAGGCGGTCACTCATTTGCGGCGCGTGATCGATCTCGTGCCCCGCAACAGCGAAGCGCATCGCAACCTGTCTGTCGCTTACGGCTTGCAGGGAAAGATCGACGAGGCAATCGTCGAAGCGCGCGAGGCGCTACGCATCCAGCCGGACTCAGCCGCCGCTCGCCAGCACCTCGATCGATTGCTCGCGATGCGCGGGCAGCGTTAGTGTCGTAGCCTCTTTTCTATGAGAAACCTGATGACTCGAATCTTTTGTGTCGCGTTGCTTGCTCTCTTCGTGCTCGCGCCTGCTTCGAACGCCTCAGCACAGCTGATCGCTGCGAAGGACGGCCCGATCGTCTACGGTCACCATCACCTGAACGTGACGAACATCGATGAGGCCAAGAAGTTCTGGGTGGACGCCATCGGCGGTGTGCTGATCAAGGTCGGCCCCGAGAATCGCGAGATCATCAAGTTCCCGAATGCGTTGATGTTGCTGCGCGCGCAGAAGCCAACCGCGGGGAGCAAGGGCTCGACCGTCGATCACCTGGGGTTCTCGGTGAAGAACCTGCGTCAGGTCGTGGACCGCATCAAGGCAGCCGGCTTCCGTATGGTCACCGCGTCTGAGGCGCCGCCCAACGTCAAGGTCCAGGACGACATCGGCATCGTCGACGGCGGTCCGGTGAGCGGCATCGCGTACGCCATGGCGCCTGACGACACGAAGGTGGAGTTCGTGGAGATGAAGGCGCAGGCCGCGCCCATCGCCTCGCATCACCTGCACTTCTTCGGCATGAACAAAGAGATGCAGGCCTGGTACGTGAAGACGTTCGGGGCTTCGAACCTTGCCTCTGCGAATCCGACAGCATTCATCAGCGCCAGCCTGCCTGGGTTGACGATGAACTTCTCGCCGTCACAGACGCCAGTGGCGGGCACGCAGGGACGTGCGATCGATCACATTGGTTTCGAAGTGAAGAACCTCGAGGCGTTCACCAAGAAGCTCGAGGCGCAGGGGATCAAGCTTGCGTCGCCGTACCGTCAGGTGCCCGCGCTCAATATTTCGATTGCCTTCATCACCGATCCGTGGGGGACGTACATCGAGCTCACTGAGGGGCTCGACAAGATCAACTGAGCCCGTAGAGGCGGGCCTTCAGGCCCGCCTTGTTACGAGATTCGAAAGGCGCCGGTTTCGGCGGAGGCAAGCAGAGCGCGAGCGCGCTCTGCTTCGCTGTTGGCAACCATGATCTCGACGGCGCCGAGGCCGTCCATCGTCAGGCCGTGCGTGCGGCGAAGTGCCTCGCCGCGTTCCGAGGACCGAATGCCTGCGGCTTCGAGAAACGCACGAACCTGTTGCGCGTGAATCTCTCCGCTGGCGACGAAAACGCGGCGCAGTTCGTGATTCATTTCGCCGCCGCGACCTTCGCATCGTCAGCGCGCGCGGCGCTGAGGATGTTCTTCAAGCCGTAATTCCCCTCGTGACACTCATAGGGCATCATCGGCTCGGCCACACTCAGTGTCAGCGGCAATGAGAACGTCCACGGCTTCGTCCACGTCGTGGGATCGTCGATCGTCACCGTCCACTTGAGCGTCTTCGGGCCCACCGGCGTGAAGCGCTCGGTGACCTTCAGTTGCTCGGCGTTGGCGTTTCGGTAGACGCTGCGCCCGAGAAAGTTCGTCGTCTCGACAACCAGCGTGTCGCCTTCCCAGTGCCCGCGCGAGTCACCAAAGTCGGAGCGGATGTTCTTCCCGAGATGCGGTGCCGACGTGAGCGGGATGACGCGCGTGTCGTGGATCATCTCGTAGGTGATCGCGACGAAGCCCGGTCCCTGTACGATCTGCGACGAGTTGCCGTAGATCGTCGGCATCCCTGAGTTCGGGAAGCCGCGCGTGATGCAGCGGTCGTAGAGACTGCGATCGGTGTACGAGTCGGCCGGCCCGCGAGTATTTCGCTTGCGTGCCTCCGCTGCCGCCTGTTGTCTCTGCTGCGCCTCTGGGGTGAGCGCTGGAATCTTGCCGTCGGCCGGGTCGATCACCAGCCACGCCTGCGCGCCCTGCTCGGCCTTGAGATATGCCACCTGCCACCAGTTGTCCGGCGCCTCGGTTGGTCCGAGGAAGTTGTTGATCGTCCGCTCCGCCGCCTGGCGTTTGATCGTGCGCAGCTCGTCCGCGCTGATCTCGTTGAGTTGCTTGCCCTCGAACTCCTTCGGTCGCTCGAGTGGCGTGCCCGCCTCGGTGATGTTGCTGTAGTTTCCCTGAATGTCCGGATCACCCCACGGCGTCTTCGGTGCCTTGTAGCTCTGTGCGCTCGACTGCACCGCAGCCAACACCACTATGACGGTGCCAGCGCCGATGCTGGACGCCAATCGCGCGATGTTGACCTTCATTTGCTCGATCCTCCCGCCGCCTTCTCTTCGGCCCTCGCCGCAGTGAGGATGTTGCGGAGCCCGTAGTTCCCTTCGTGACACGCGTACTCGAACGGCGGCTGGCTGGCGTCTTCCGTGAGGTTCATCGTGAAGGTCCAGGGCGCCGCCCACGTATGCGGATCGTCGAGCGTTACCGACCACTCAACAGTGTCCGGACCGATCGGCGTGAACTTCTCGATCATCTTCAGCTGCTCGCTCGAGCCGCGATACGGCGTCTTGTCGGTGAAGTTCGTCGTCTCGACGACGAGCGTGTTGCCTTCCCAGTGGCCGCGGCCGTCGCCCACGTACTGACGGATCGAACCGGCGATGTGGGGCCGCGAGTCGAGCGGAATCACGCGCGTGTCGTGCACCATTTCATACGTGATCGTCACGTAGCCCGGGCTCTGATGAATGTGGTACGAGTTGCCGTAGATCGCCGGCATCATCGATCCGGGGACGCCACGCGTGATGCAGCGATCGTAGAGGCTGCGGTCTTCCCACGAGTCTGCAGGGCCGCGTCCCTTTCTCGCTGCCTGCCGTGTCGTCTGCCGCTGCCGTGCTTCCGCTGTCTGCTGCGGTACCTTGCCGTCGGCCGGATCGGTCACGAGCCAGGGGCGGCTGTTGGCGGCGTAGTAGTTCTCGAACCAGTGCATCGGGCTGGTCGCTCCAGGAAACTCGCTCAGGCCAGGTGTGCGCTCGATGGTCTGCTGCTGTCGCTGCTGGACCATCTTCGCAAGCTCCTCCGGCGTGAAGGAGTCGATGCTGCGCCCCGCATATTCGTCCGGTCGCTCGAACGGGATACCGCTCTCGTCGCTGTTGTTGTAGTCACCGGTGATGTCGGGATCGCCCCAGGGCGTCTTCGGCGCCACGTAGGTCCCGCGCTTGGGAATCGGCGCGATCTTCTTCTTGTCTGGAACCTCGCCAGCCTTGATTGGCTGTGCGCGCTGCGGCGCCGGCGGTGCCGGTGACTGCGCGATCACTCCGCTCGAGGCAATGGCAATGACAATCGCGATGACGACGAGACGAAGAGAGGGAATCGACATTTAGGGTGCACCCAGTTCCTTGAGTAACTTCGCTGTGCGGTCGTACACCGGTGGCGGTCCACCAGCGCGGCCGCGACCGCCGACGCCCATCGCCATGTCGACAGGTGTGCGGTTCTTCTTATCCTTCGCGTCGAGATTCGCACCGGCCTTCGCGAGCACGCGCACCACCGAGTCGAGGCCGCCCTGCGCCGCCAGATGAAGCGCGGTCAGGCCATCGTCGTTGGCCGCATTGACGTCCACCTTGCGCTCGACCAGGAGCTCCACAGCTTGACGGAGATCGGCCTCGGTGCCGTAGTCCTTTGCGAAGACACCAAGCCCGCGTCCGAGCCCAGAGGCCATCATCAGCGCGGTCGTGCCGCGCGGCTGTTTGATCGTTGGATCGGCACCTGCAGCGAGCAGGATCTTCATTGCGGCGTAGTCGCCATTGCGCGACGCGCGCATCAGCGGCGTCGTGCCCGCACCGAGCTGTGGCTCGCCGGGCGTGTGATTCCGCTGAATCGTGGCCGACGTCAGCTTCGCGTCAACGACAGAGCCCTTGGCAATCAATCGAGAGATGAGGTCCGTTGGCTTCAGCGTGTCCTGCACCTTGCGAGGCGGCATCCCGTAGACCTCGCCGAGCGAGCTCATGTCCACCGCGGCATAGAGCGCTGCCATGCCTGCCTTATCGGTGAGGTTTGGATCGGCGCCGGCCTCGAGGATGGCGTTGGCCGTGTCGTAGTGCGCGTTCATGATCGCGAGGATCATGGGCGTCGTCCCGTCCGGGTCCGTTGCATTGACGTCCGCACCGGCCTTCGCGAGCGCGCGAGCAGCGTCCACACCACCATCGCGCGCGGCGTACATCAACGGTGTCCAGTTTCCATGCGGGAGAATCGTCAGCACGCCTTCGAGGCCGAAGCGATCCTTGGGAAACTGAATGACAGCCGATCTGGCTTTGATGTCAGCGCCCTTGCTGACGAGCAGCGCCACGACGTCAGCGTGATTCTCGGACGCGGCCCACATCAGAGCAGTTTCGCCGAGCTGTAATTCTTTGGCGTTGACGTCGGCCCCGCGGTCGATGAGGAGCTTCACCGCCGCGACATTTCCTGTCCGGGCGGCGGTCATCAACACCGTCTGGCCCTTGGAGACGATCGTGTTGGCGCTCGCGCCAGCGGAGAGGAGCGCCTCGATCATCGCGGCGTTGCCGTTGACCGCGGCTAAAGACAGCGGCGTCACGCCGTAGCGATTTGCCGCGCTCGCGTTGGCCCCCGCAGAAAGGAGGGCCTTCGAGGTTTCGAGATCGTCGGAGCGAACGGCCCAGTGAAGCGGCGTCGTGCCGTCGGCTTCGGTGGCCTTCACCTGCGCCGGGTCTTTCAGCAGCCTCCGGACCTCTTCCCGGTCGCCAGCCTGGATCGCTTCAGCCAGTTTCGATTCGCCGGCGCCCGCACTCAGTGACGCAACCGACAGCAGGGCGACGAGGACCACCCGGGGTACGTATCGCATCGTTGGTCTCATCAGGCGAAGAAGTCCTCGACGCGTCCGTTGCTGTCGCCGAAAGTGTCGATCTGACTGCCGTACTTGTTCGCAACAGACAGCCACAGGTTGCCGACCGGCGTTTGCGGCTTCAGCTTGATGTGGCGATGTCCCTTGCCCACGCCGCCGCCGACAGCGAGCACCGGCAACGGGTCGCTGGCGTGTCCGTTCGGGTTGCCCATCCCACCGCCGTAGAAGATCAGCGAGTGATCGAGGATCGAACCGTCGCCATCGGGCGTCGAGCGGAGCTTCTCGAGGAACTTCGCGAAGAGCCCCATGTGGTACGTGTTCACCTTGACGTTCTGCGCGATCTTCTGCGCGTCGTTGCCGTGATGCGACACGGAATGGTGCTGCTCCGTGACGCCGATGTTCGGATAGGTCCGCTGGCTCAACTCGCGTGAAAGCATGAAGGTGAAGACGCGCGTGACGTCGGCCTGATAGGCGACGGCCAGCAACTCGTACATCAGCCCCACGTGCTCTTCGAAAGAGTCCGGCACGCCGACCGGCACATCGACATTGACGTCAACCCGGTTCTGCGCCTCAGCGCGCTGAATGCGCCGCTCGATCTCGCGAAGGTTGTCGAGGTAGTCGCTGACTCGACGACGATCGCGGGTGTCGAGCCCGCGTTGCAGCTTGCGCGCTTCCTCGGCAACCGAGTCGAGCATGCTGCGATCGTCACGCGTGCGCGCGGCACGCTCGGCCGGGCTGCCGCCCTGCCCGAACATCCGCTCGAACACGACGCGCGGATTGATGTCCATCGGCAGCGGCGCCGAGGGTGAGTTCCACGTCACCGTGTTGAGGTATACGCAGTTGAAGCCGGGCGAGCAGGCGCCGACGTAGCCGGTGAAGTCCTCCGTGGCCACTTCGATCGACGGGAACGGCGTGTCCTGCCCGATCTGCTGCGCAACGACCTGATCGACGCTGGTGTTGGCGAGGACGTCTTCGGCCTCGGTTCGCTTCGGCCACACGCCCGTCAGGAAGCCGGCCGCGCTCACGGCGTGATCGCCGACCTGGCTACCCGGATGCGAGCGCGTCAGGTTCGTGACCAGGACGAGCTGATCCTTGAATGAGTCAATCGGTTGGAGGATTGGTTTGATGTCGAATCCCGGTCCGACGATCTCCGGAATCCACTGCTCCATGATCGCGCCGTTGGGAATGTAGATGGCGCCGAAGCGAGTCCGTGGACGTGCCTGCGCCCGCGCGAGCGGCGTGAAGGCAGGGAACATCGCATCGAGCAACGGCAGCGCAACAGCGGCCCCAACACCTCTCAGAAACGTCCGGCGGGGCAGTGCGATCTTGGATACGAACATCGATTAACTCCCAACTCCCACCCCTCGACTTCGCTCGGGGTGGCCCTGAGTGATCGTCGAAGGGCCAAAAGGCCCAACTCCCAAACTACTGCATACCGCCTACGGCCTACTGCGAACTACTGAGTGGTTCGGCCACCGGTTTCACGCGCATCTGGAACGGAACGCTCTTGACGATGCCGAGC
>Ga0315912_10002913_pt1 | contig 17557 bp, 11 predicted proteins | sample VfabasoilMG_FD_204469 | JGI IMG/M metagenome (GOLD analysis project Ga0315912, IMG submission 204469) | Garden soil microbial communities collected in Santa Monica, California, United States - V. faba soil | ecosystem: Environmental > Terrestrial > Soil > Garden | place: USA: California...
GTCGAAGAGTATTCGAGGGAGCAAGAACATCGACATGACAGCTCGTTTCTTCGATCTCACCACCCTCGCGACCGTGCTCGGTACGGCGTTGGTCGGGGGCGTTTTTCACGTTTTCCACGTTCGTGATGCAGGCGCTCGCGCGCGGCGGTGGGGTCGGTCGCGCAGCAGCTCACTTGCACTGAGGAGGTTGCGCAAGTGGGGAACCACCGGCTTCCGTTCAATCCGGCCGGTAGGGTTCGTCCGGATCTTCAGGCTCCCCGACAATGAGTCGGTTGCTTGGTGGTCGAAAAAGGGCCGATTTCCAATCAACTCATTGCGGTAGGGGCGCAAACCTAGGACAAAATCAATGAGTTCATTGCTTCTTGGTCGAAAAAGGGCCGATTTCCAATCAACTCATTGATTTTGTCCTAGTTCTGCGCACTTACCGCAATGAGTTCATTGCTTTTTGGTCGAAAAAGGGCCGATTTCCAATCAACTCATTGATTTTGTCCTAGTTCTGCGCACTTACCGCAATGAGTTCATTGCTTTTTGGTCGAAAAAGGGCTGACTTCCAATCAACTCATTGATTTTGTCCTAGTTCGCCGAAGGCGCGAAGCCGTCGGTCACAGGACGGACGAGGGAACCGTGTTCCGGCCAATGAATGGATGGAGTCTGACGACGTCGCAACACCGCGGTGACATTCCGGACTCCGGCCAATGGGCCGGCCTCCTTCGGCGACGAACGCCCGCCCATTCGATCCATTGAGACACTGGCCCCTAGGGTCAGAACATAGAACGGGATGATGCGCTCCGATAAATACGAAGTTTCATCATTGACAACACCGCCCCAGGCTCGCACCTTTCGGGGACTCCTTTATGGTTGTATCACCTCGTAGAAAATCCAAGTCGTCCAAGTCGCCCGAATCAACTGACTCGATCGAACCCGTCGAGACCCAAGAGATCGATTCGGGCGTGGCTCAACAGTCCTTTGGCTCGGCGCGCGTACGGATCGATAGTCTTTCGATGGACCTCGTCGAGCCCGCGCGGATCGATGTTCAACCGGCTGCTGCAATCGTCCATGGGATTGCACTCCGTGACAGCCAACCGAGCCGTCGGATCTGGTTCGAAAAGCTCGCCAGCGTTCAACTCTATGATCTCGATATGCTCGATCGACTTCCGGACATATCACTCGCCACTTGGTATGCGCGCCGTCGGCAATTGGCCAAACTTGCGATCTCATCGAACGCGGTCGTCCCCGATACGGTCGTGCGAGAGAGTCAGCAGATTCGTGCACGGATGCTTCGCGTGCTCGAATATTGGTTCGGCGATCACGCGACGGTGGCAGGAGAGCTCGCGGGAATCCGGGCCGGTGGTGGTCACCAGGACCTCGCGAACGATCTCGAAGACGTCGCCGATCTCTACGTCCGCGAGGACATTCAACCGATCCTGAGCCAGGATCGTAAGGACTACAATAAAGAGGACGTTGCCACTGCCCGTCGCTTGGCTGGCATCATCTTCAAGGCGCTCGGCCTCGACCAGGACAACGAGGCCGATGGTTGGACGGACCTTTGCCATCGCGCATGGACATTGATGCAAAGGGACTACAACGACCATCGCCGTGCGGGAACATTCTTGTTCGGAGCGTCCGAAGATAGCGATGAGACTTATCCGTCGCTCGTCTCGGCCGTGCGCAGTCCGAGTTCGCGCGAACGTGTCACCCCAGCTCCCGCTCCCACTCCGACCCCGGCTCCGACGGGAGGGACGTCCGAGCCACCACCCCAATAACGCCAACCCATAGCGTCGGCTTGGCGGAAGAGCCTCTCCATCATGGACGATGGGGAGGCATCCCCATCGTCCATGGCGCGGATGATAGCACTACCTCAGTGTGAGACCGCCATAGGTCCGTGCCCCCCACCATCTGGCCGTTCAAAAGCCACAAAGCGTGTCGATATCAACGGGATCCGGACCCGTCACATTGATGCCATTCGGCCGGGAGGGGGTGTCGCAGATGGAGAGCGAGGGTACTCCCCATATCGATTCAGAAGCGCCCTGCCAGAACGAGATGCGCACCATCCTTCGTGATGCTGGGAACCAGTGCCGTGGTACGACCCCGTTGGCGCCGATGCGCGTCCATGCCGAGCATCGTTGTACCTGCGGCAACCGTACCGAGCCCAACTGCAAGCGTGACCCAACCGGGAGTACGAAGGTACGCGATGTTCGCGACCTGCTCGTCTCCTGGTGAGCTCCATTCGATGTCACCACGGATGGCAAGTGTGGCTCCTACGATGCACGCTGTTGTGCCCGCACCCAAAGTCGTGAAGCCGGCGATTCCGAGAGGTCCCATTCGCTTGGGATCCGGTTTGTCCTTCCGCTGCTGCCGCGCATCGGCACCGACGAGGCCCATGCCCACCACGGTCATCGCTCCGCCGATCCCCAAGGTCGTCACGCCTGCGAGCATCGTCTCGAGTCGCTCCACGTCGCCCACGTATCCTCCATCGAGGGGTCGCTCCAAACCATGCACAAAGATGAGTCCTATGCCGGTCACGAGCGAGACAGCGCCGATTCCCGCGAGACTGATTCCTGCCACGCCGAGCCGACGCGGATGAAAGCGCGAAGACGTGGGCCCTAGAGATGGAACTGTGGGCTCGTCTTGGGCATCGGCTGACGGTTGAACCCCACTCAGGTCGACAGTTGGAGCAGTCACGGATCTCGCAGCGAGTACGCGTAGCGCTTCCGAGGATTCTTGGACGAGGCGCTCGGTGAGTTCATCTGCGGTGCAGCGGGAACATGGGAAGTCGATCGCATGTTCATCGTTGCCGCTTCGTGCGGTGACACCGACGAGGTAGCTCGTCCCTTCCGATGTCATGAACACCCGCACGGCAACGAGGAGCGTCGTCTCGACAGCACTGGGCGTGGGCACTCCGTTGGAGCGAACGCCCTTGTCGATCGACGAAGCCATCTCTTTGGCGATGCGTTGGTCTTCGAGTTCGTGGCCCGTCACGGCTACGTCGACCTCGATGTGGAGGGGTGGGGACGAAGCTTGTGCGTCCGACGTCTCCGCGGCGTCGTCGGTGGGTGCAGCTTCGACGCCGGTACAGAACGCCATGGACAGCGCGAGAGCCAGGGTCGTGCTCATCCATCGCAGTTGCCGAACCCGAAGGGGCCGCGTGACCGGGGACGCGGCGGCAAGGGCGGGCTTGCGTCGCCCCCCTCTGCCAGTCTCCTCGAGAAGCCCTTCGGACTGCGTGAAACGCCTATCCGACGGAGTCGGGCGTTGCAGCTCGTCGCTGTCACCCGGGTGCCGACGGTCCCGCCCAGCCCGCCGCTCGCGATTCGGAGCGTCGCTTTCGTGTTGGCGAAGAGGTGGAAGCATGGGCATCACGGATTGCTTGGGAGGTCGGCTCCGACAAAGTCAGGGCCGGGTGCGATGGGACGAGCATCGCCGTCGATGTCCGTCGGAGGGTCGCCTTGTTGCCAGCTCGCGAGGCCCTCAAACACCGTCAGACCATCGTTCTCTAGATGATAGTCGCCGTTTTCGTAGTCCACGAACCAGTCGGCATCAAAGGAAGGAGTTGTCGAACCATCGAAAATACCCGACGTCGGGGTGGTCGAGGAAACACACGAAATCGCCGGAGAGCCTACCTGTGAGACGACAATCGAGTTGCGCAGATTGGCCGAACTCGTCTCATCGCACCGAAGCGCTGCATCATCATCGAGATTCGTGTTGCCAAGCGTCGAATAAAGGGCGGTTAGCGTCGATGCGCCTTCAAGCGTCACAGCGCTTATGTTGTTTGGCCCGCTCACGAACACGTTCGTCAGCGTGACGTTCGAGTTCGCTGTGGCCGTGATGCCTCCTCCGTTGCCGACGATGCGGCTGTCATCGATGACCACTCTCGCGTTGTCGGCCGAGATGGCTAGGTCTTGGTTGCCTGAGAGTTCGCAGTCCTCGATGTAGGTCGTAGCTCCGTTTGCAGCAACTACGGCAGCATCGGCTTGGCCGTTCAACGTAAGCCGTATGCCATCCAAGTACACAACGGCTCCGTCGCTCAACGTCAACGTGGGTGCCTGGTCGGTGTTCGACTGGATCCAGTCCAAGTCGGCATCGCTCGCCATCTTGAACGCGACGACACGGTTGCCTTCGAGCGTGCAGGCCTCGTCGAAGTTCGTCGTTCCGTGCAGCACCACCACGGCCTGCTCCCCCTCGGCGATCTCGATCAGCGCGGGGTTGTTGTCGAGGTCGCAGATGCTTGTGAACTCCTCCCCTGGTCCCACGTGAAGCACGTCGTCGGGGTCGTTTGAAAAGCACGTGCCCGCCTCGATGTGGCACGCGGCCTCGTCTCCGGTTCCGCATTGCTCGTGCGCCGTGCAGTTCTCACAAACGTGCGTGCCTTCGTTGCACACCTGTTGCGTGACTGAACACGCTTCCGGTTGCGCGAGCGTGCACTCGACACAGGCACCTGCTTCACACACACCTCGGGCCGCATCTCCCAGGTTCGAGCACGATGCTTCAGCATCCGCGTCACTGCAGGGCACGCACGCGCCTCGAACACAGAGCGGCTGTCCGACCTCCCCACAGTCGTCGTGCCCCGTACACTCGAGTAATCCCGTCGTGCTTTCCCCTTCGGAGAGCTCCTCGCCTTCCGTCGCTTCGCCCTCGGTCGTACTGGCATTCACCTCGTCACCCGAAGACTCGCTACCAGGCTCCCCCGTGCTCGAGTCGTCCATCCCCACTCCGTCGCACGTATCCGGGCTGAGCTCTCCGCATTGATGTCGGCATGCTGGGTCACCGCCCACCTCGTCCGTCTCAGCGAAACATCCGTAGCGCTCATTCGGTCGCCCGCACTCGCCGACTCCGTTCGTGCAGAGCGGTTTCTCGGGAAACAGCCGTTCGCAGTACGTGTCGCCGTCGTGCCATGTGCAGTGATCGGGATTCCTCTCCTGCGTCCGAGAGGAAAAGGAGCAGGCTTCCAAGGTCACGAGAAGGACAAGGTTCAAGGTATGGATGGATCGCACAATCATCTTGCTCCCTATGGCGTAGTTAGAAACGTCCCCGCACCGTGAAGCCAAACTGGTGAGTGCCGACGGACGGTGAGAAGTGGACGCTCGGTTTCGACATCTTTGCGGTTCTTTCACGTTGAGGTCGAAGGCGGAGTTGGTCGACCATGACGGAGACCGCCCCCAAAACCATCACCCCACCACCCACGGCCGCCAGTGCAATACCGCCGGGATCGGTACTTTCTCGGGTTTGATGAGCATTGTTGGCCGCATCGACGCCGACGTCGTCCTTGGGAACGAGGTACCCAATCCCTACGCCAGTCGTGATCCCGCCGAGGATGAGCGCGCCAATCCCCACACCGCCCCAAACCCCAACCGCAACCGCATGCTTGGTTCTCGGCGGGTCAGGCTCCTGCGACTCGACTTGGGGAACCTCATCCACCTGGATCGACGATGGTGCCTCGATCACAGGGTCCTTTTCCTTGGACAAATACGGAATCGCTTGGGGAAGCGCTTCCGAGATCTTTCGGGCGATCCCAGGATCGCCGGCACAAAGCTCGCAGATGACGTCGGGCAGGGGCTGCACTCGATCTCGTCGCACGACTTCGAGACGGATTCGTACCGTTAGGTTTTCGTAGTCATCGTAGGAGAGCTTCACGCGCAGCACCGCGTCGGCATCATCCGCTTCGACGATGGGAACGCCGTACCGTTCGATCAACTCCTTCGTGACGTTCGTGCGGACGAATCTCACGGTGAGATCATCCGCGTCTTGAAGCTCCGAAACATCGACTTCGAGAGCGGTCGCGGCCGGATCGGACTCGACCTGAGTTTCCGCGACGGTCGGTCCGAGTGACGCGGCCCATGTTTGAGACGGATGAAAGGCGGCACATATCAGTACGAGCCGGGAGAGCCAAGTCGACGAGCTATTCTGATGCATGCGTGGGTGCTGCCTTTCGAAGGCAAAGAGCGGCCAGGCGTTTGGTCTTCGAGTCATCGGTGGATTGGGCGAGGCGAGCACACGCTTCCAAATCACCGGATTCAAGGAGCGCGGACACCCGCATGCGTACGCGAGCGGAGTCATCCGGCCAACACTTCGTACTTTTCGTGAGTTCGAGAACGGCCTTCCAGTCTTCAGAGATGTATGCAGCGTCGGCCCGTGTTCTGACGTCGCCACAGTCGACTTCGGAAACGCCCGGATCGATCGTCGTGGATCGATCCGGATTCCTCGCTCGCTCGACCTTCGATGTATTCGTGCTCGAGCGCGTCGGGTTGCGACCCACCGCCGCTGTCTTGACGTGCCGTTCGTCTGGCGTTGCCGCCACGGGATGCACGCTTGGCCTCGCGGCGTCGTGAGCCGTGGGATCAATCGTCGTGCGCTCGACCGGATTGGATCTGGTAGCGGTCGGCGGAGGCACAGGGGGTGCTGCGACGGCGACGTCATTCACATGGGGAGGCTCGCTCGCGGACGTGGCCGCAGAGACGACTTCGGTCGGTGCGCGCTCGGGCGCTTCCGCTTCGTGCTTGTCCGGTCCGAGAAGTGTGACGAGAAGCATGATGGCACCGCCGAGCAAGACGACCCCTGAGGCGACCACCCTCCTCGGGCTTCGGGTCGACAGATTCCTCTTGGGAGGATCGACAACTTGGGGAACAGGCGGCTCGACGAGTTCGCGACTTCGCGCGACTTCCGGCCCCCCGATCCTCGCGGGTTGCTCCTCGACCTCCGCTGCACGAGCACGCTCGGTGTGGCCGCGCAGCGCCGCCGCAGCCTCGAGCATGTCTTCTTCGACGAGCTCGTTCGTGGCCAGCTCAACCACGGGTGTCGATGTCGATGTCCCCTCCGCGTCCGAGACCGCGGTCGGGACCGTGAGCGCTCGGGCGAACTCGATCGTCCTCGCGCTCTCCGTGCCCTCTGCACCCTCGAGCTTACGGAGGATCGCGTCGAGCCGTTCGCGAAACGCCGATGCGCTCGGGAGCCGGAGCTCCGGATCCCGTTCCATCGCTTCGTCCACGAGGCCGGCGAGTTCCGGAGCGAGCTTCGGCATCTCCAGGCGGAGCGAGGGCGCAGGCATCTTGAAGTTGCATTTGCGCCGCAGGACTTCGTAGATCTCGATGCCGTAGTAGGGTGGGATGCCTTCGAGCATTTCCCAGAGGGTTGCTCCGAGAGCGTAGACATCGACCCGTGGTGTCGTCTCGACGACTCCCGTCGCCTGCTCCGGCGGCATGTACAGCTTGGTTCCGACACGTTCGCCGCTCTTGGTGAGCCCGGCCGTCTTCGGCACGACACCATTCCCCATCGAGTGGGCAAAGCCGAGATCGAGGATCCGGATCCGTAGCGGCTCGGTCGACTCGTCGACGAGAATGTTGTCGGGCTTGATGTCGCGATGGATGACACCTCGTGCATGCAGCTCGCATAGGGCGTCCGCGATCGCGCGAGCGACCCGGCAAGCGCGGAGCGGCACCATCTTCGTCCCGAGCAGGAGATCGCCGAGGGTCGGTGCGGTCTGCAGCTCGAGGGCCATGAACGGCCTGCCGCCGAGTTCGGGTATGAAGCCGAAATCGAGCGGCCGTACGATCGCGGGAACGTCCTGCAAGGCACGACCCACCCGCATCTCATTTTCGAATCGCTCGAGCACTTCGGGATCCTTCACGTACTCGGCATGGAGGACCTTGAGCGCGACTTCGAAACCGTCTTCACGCGTGGCTGCGTAAACGGTTGCCATTCCCCCCTGGGCGATGCACCTCCGGATCCCATAGCGACCCCGCAGTACCGAGGTCTCGGGCAACAGCTCCCCTTGCGGTTCGTCGTCGTCCTCTTCGAACACCTCGGCCATCATCGTTCGCCCTCTTGCTTCTTGGTTCGGATCGCCGGCACAGGAGTCGCGCCGACGGCGAAGTCGGAGGACTCCACCGAAGCGCTGTACTCGTAGCCGGCTTTCGCGTGGATCACCTTCGTCTTCCAAGGAGACTCGGGTGTTGGTCGCCATCGCAGCGTGGTGTCACCCTCGGGAAGCCATAGCGTCCACCGGGTGTTCCTGGTCATGGTGCGGGGCTCGTGGCCGGGGATCTCGAGGGTGACGCCATCGGCCGTGAATCCCCCGAGGATGAGCAGAGAGATGGAAGCCTGTTTCGGTTTCGAGGTTCGAACGGAAGCGGATGGGCGAGCCGGATCGTCTTTCCTTGCGGTCTTGCGTGCAGGTGTAGAGGTCGAGGGAATCGGAGGGCTGGCCGATGCGGTCCCGGATTCGACGGGCCTCGCCACGTCTCGTTCGATCGGCGTCGAAGCAGGTGTCGCCTCATGGAGCCGTTGAGGAGGCGTCGGGAGTGGGTCGCTTCGAACATGGTCAGGCGCGATCGCAGCTTGCAGTGGCGCGACCTCGAGCTCCAACGTGGAGGCTTGTCCGGACTCAGGGGGTACGAACGTCAGGGTGACAGCGGCAAGCCCCACTCCCGAGATCAACGCCACGGTTCCGCCGACGAGCACCCCCCACCAAGGAAAACGCCGATCCTTCTCGGTACCTGCTTGGACGGAACGCTCCGAAGGTTCCGTCGTTGGGTAGACGATCGGTAGGTTGGGTGGCGTCGTCGAAGCACCGACGGCTTGCAGATCGGGCTCGGTCGTGTGAACGAACCGTTCGTATCGCCCATGCGCGGCCATCACTGCGGTCGTAGGCCAGATCGGACGCCGCTCGAACGGCGGGTCATGGACAGGGCTGGAACGTGCGATGGGATTGCCAACACTCTGCTCGATCGAAAGCACCTCGGTCCGCGGCAAGGTCGTTGGCCCTTGTCGCGACGACTCGTCATCATCGTCGTACGCCTCAGGGTCCAGCAGCGTGTCGGCGGGAAGCGACGATGAGACTTCGAGAACGGGCGGGGGATGATCGACGGCTGCGGGAGGAACATCGGAGTCTGAATCCGTGTCCGAAGCGACGTCCGACGGTGCACTGGTGATAGCTTCGGTCGCCGCATGGGCATGAACCGAGGCGGTTGCGGTACCCGGGCGACGGTCGCCACCGCCACGCCATGCCGGAGAAAGTTCCAGTGACGTCGCTCGCGGATCTTCGCTCTGATTCGGTCGGGCGACGGGCAAGGGTGGCAACGCAACCTGTCCAGCTTGCGCTACGGCCACGAGCTGGACGATCTCGCGGGCCGGCTCGACATCGCGTTCGATGGTGAAGCCCGAGCGCCCGGCCGCTACGCCCCCGACTTTTTGGACGAGACGCTCGAAGACGTCGCGATTCGCCACCAAGGCACCGAGACGTTTGGCGAGATCTTCGATCGTGATTCGCCGCTCTCGATCGGGGTGGAGCCCCAACATGCAGAGCTCGACGAGCTCCGCAGGGGCGCCGGGTCGAGTGATCGGTGGAATCTTGCCTTCGCCCACGACTTGCCAAAGTTGGCTCTCCGGAACGTCTCCCCGATAGGGACGTCCTTCGAGAGCCTCCCAAAGGATCGTCACCGCGCCATAGACATCGGCGGCGGGGGTCGTCTCGCCGACCAACTGCTCGGGAGCCATGTACTCGAGCGTGCCGCGGATGCTATTGCGCGATGCCGGTCGCGACTTCGTGATGAGCTTCGCCACCCCGAAGTCGACGACATAGGAATGGCCGTAGTAGTTCGCGATCACGTTTTTGGGGGACAGGTCGAGATGGAGAATCTGCCGCCATTCCCCTTCGACCAAGTACCTGTGGGCATATTTGACCGCCGCCACCACGTCTCTCATGACGACGATGGCAGCCTCGGGGTCGGGGACGTTGCCCTGCTTCCGCACCTTCTGGAACAACTTGGCGAGCGAGATCCCCGGGACATAACGCATCACGAGGTAGGGCACCCCCTCGAACAGTCCGTAGGCGATGATGTTCGGGATATTCGGGTGGTTCATCTCGCGCAGACAACGTGCTTCGGTTTCGATGCTCTCCCGAACCCTGCGATCGAGGACCGTCTCGACGAGCGGGAACTTGATCGCGACGGGTCCCTCGAGACCTTCACCGAAGATCTCTCGTGCCAGCCAAACTTGGCCCATCCCTCCTTTGCTGAGGCGGCGAATGAGAACCCAGCGTCCAACCCGAGTTCCTTGTGCGAGCTTGTTCAGCACGGCCGTATTCATCGCTCGCCCCCCCCTCCTAGCCTAACGCCGCACGCAGGGTTCCAGAGTTGCCGTGAGGGGTCAAACAACAACCTGCGAGTGTGACGCGACAAAGGCGTCTCACGGCCCATGGGGCCTGACGGCGTCTCACGGCCCATGGGGCCAGGCTGAGAACGCACCCCGTACGGTCGAACTGCGAGATCAGCGTAGCCCTTTGGCCACATCATTGACCGTGCCTTCGGTGATGGAACCTTCGAATGTCGGCCGATGGGCCGGTCGCGATGCCCGACTACAATGCGCGCATGACCATGGACAAGAAACGACCGCGGCGAGGCAGCGAAGTCAAGGCGACCTTCAAGCAACCACACCCCGGGCAACGGACGGTCAAGGTTCCACAGCGGATCGTCATCGTCGCGCGCGAAGGTCTGCCCGAGCAAGTGAAGTTCGAGCTGGAAAGCGATGTGTCGACCGGAGGGCGAACGAAGATCCACGACATTTACTTGCCGCACCACACGGTGAGCAAGACGCATTTCGAGATCGAGCGCATCGGGAAGGAGTTCTTCTTGAAGGACTTGGGAAGCACCAATGGAACCTGGGCGGGCAATACTCGGCTTCGTCCTCACGGAGACGGTGTGCAGATCTTTCCTCGCACTGCGACCGAGCCCGGGTCCAACTTTTGGGCAGGCAGCGTCGCGCTCGAGCTCGTCGCCGCCGAGGAGGAGGACGTTCCGTTCGCCGAACGCTCGCAGCTCGGACCATTGCTGGGCGACACGCAGATGATGCGGGAGCTGTTCGCATTGATCGAACGGGTCGCGCCGACCGATCTCGACGTCCTCATCCAAGGGAAGACGGGCACCGGCAAGGAAAAGGTCGCACAACTGCTGCACGAGCTGTCCGGCAGCAAAGGGCCCTTCGTCACGCTCGACTGCACCAAGCTCTCGCCCCACCTTGCCGAAGCCAAGCTCATGGGATATCGCCGAGGGGCGTTCACGGGCGCCGACGCGGACACTCAAGGTTATGTCGAGGCCGCGCAAGGCGGGATTCTGTTTCTCGACGAGATCGGCGAGCTGCCCCTGGATGTTCAACCGCAGCTCCTCCGTGTGTTCGAGAATCGCGAAGTGATCCGCATCGGTGAACACACAGCGCGAACCGTCGACGTGCGCTTCATTTGCGCAACCCATCGCAATCTCAAGGTGGAGGTCGCGGAGGGAAGGTTTGGCCTCGATCTGTACCATCGGATCTCGGAAATGGTTTTCAACCTGCCGCCTCTGCGTGATCGCAAAGCCGACATTCCCCTTTTGGCCCGTCACTTCGTCGAGCAAATCTGTGCTCGAAAGGGTCGGCATCACGAACTCACGGATGATGCGATTGCGGCTCTCCAAGAGTTGCGATGGGAGGGCAATGTTCGAGAGTTGCGCAGGGTCTTGCGTCGGACCGTGATCCTCGTGCGCCACGAACGAATTACTGCCCACGACCTGCGTGAGTTCGGAACCGAATGGACCGACTTCACCGGCTATGAAAGCGACACCGATGTGACGGGCCTCCTCCGAGGCACCTTGAAAGAGGTTCGGCGAATGGTCCTGCGAGACTTCGTGCGCCGCTATTGCGCGGCCGTGCTGACCCACTTCAAGGGAAGCATCCCTCAAGCGGCCATTCAAGCCGGCTACACCGAACGTGGATTCTTGGAACTGCTCAAGCGTAACGGCATCGATCACCGGGACCCGAGTGATGGCTCGGATGAGGATCCATGAAGCAGCTTCACACCCCACAGGGGCTGGAACGGGCCCCCGCGACCTGAACGACACTGCGCTGGCTTGGAACATGGCATCCGCCCCTAACTCACGAAGCGTGCCAACGTCTGGCCTCAACGATGTTGCGAAGTCAGGCCGTTGAGAGTGGCTGCGAGTTGGAAAAATCGGTCGTGTTTTCGGAAAAATCCTTCACGGCCCATCGCCCTCGGAGCCCCACCTGCGTGTCGTGGCCGTCTTTGATGGTGCTGGTTGTCTTCGTAGTTTTCGGAAAACCGGCCCGGCACATCAGTTGGGTTGTCCACGGAACTGCGTTCCGTTGAAGCCCAGCGACGATCGTGGGGTGGCACGGTGCTTGCTCTCTCTTGGGCAACGACACCGCGATGGATGATCAAGACCGGGACAAGTTTCAAAAGACCCATAGGACCGTCTATGAGGTTGCCGAAGGTATCGCGAGCCCCTTCGTGCCGGAGGCATACGAGGGCGTGGCCAAGGCAGTTCCTGGCCTACTCGTAGCCCTCGGGTATGCAGCCCTCGCGGCGGATGAGATCCGCAGTGCACCACACCCCGAAACGCCGGCTGTTCGGACGACCCAATCCGCTCTCACCGCGGCGACGCACGGTGCGAAGCTCGGTGGTGCACCGTCTGGGGTGATCGCAGGCCTCGGGGCAGCAGCGAAGGTCGCAGACTACTTCGACGAAGCCGCTGCGTTCTTGCGCAAGAAGTTTGGCCGACGCCTCGATCCCGTCGAATTCGAGTTCACGCTTTTCTCCAAAGCCGTGAGCGAACCGTTCGAGGTTCGTGGCCTACGGTTCACGGAGGCCCTTTCCGTACCCTATGAGATCGACCTGTTGCTCGAAACCGAGGATCTGGCGGTGGAAGCCGGCAAGTTGCTCGGCTGCGATGGTCAGCTCCTCATCGCCCGCGATGTCGAGCACCGCACCGTGTTCGGGATCATCGACCAAGCTTGTCTTCTCGAGTCGAACCACGATCGGACGTTCGTCCGAGTGCGGATCGTCCCCGCATTCAAACAGCTCCAGTACGAAGTGGACACCCGGATCTTCCAGGGGGCGACGGTTCCCGAGATCCTGACCGAGGTCTTGCGCGCCGGCTTGGCTCCGTTTCATCGTTCCTTCGACGCGAGCCGATTGCGCGGCAAGTACAACGCGCGGGACTACTGCGTGCAGTTCCGCGAATCGACGTTCGATTTTTGCTGCCGGTTGATGGCCGAAGAAGGGATCGCATACGTCTTCGAACCCGATGAAAAGGACATACGCCGGGAAAAGCTCGTGCTCCTCGATCGCAACGATCTCTATCCCGACATCGACCTTCTGGATAGCGAATGGATTCCGATCATCGTCGACCGTCCGGAGGAAGCCGATCGCGAGTCGATCCAATCGTTGTCGTGGAACGCACGAGCCATGCCAAACGCCGTGACCTGCCGAGGCTACAATTGGAAAGGACCGACCTTCGACGAGCACACGCTCGAGCAGCCCGAGACCCATCATCACCGAGCCCGCGAAGTTTACCTACACGACGACGATCGGCAGATCGTCGATGATCCGACCGGCGACCCACGCTCGGAACGGTTCACCGGCGAGGCGCTGCATCAACGCCGTCCAGTGACCCAGCACGCTCTCGAGCGTCTCCGCACGATGACCGCGTTCGGGACCGGCCGAAGCAACGTCACTTCGCTCATGCCTGGCCGAAGGTTCGGTATCACCGACCACGGATGGGATGAGCTGCTCGGTCGCAAGTTCCTACTGACCTCCGTCACGCACACGAGCGGTCGAATGCCGGATACAGAGGGTTCACCGGATGAGGAGAACCCATCAGCCCCAAAGGGGGCCTATAACAACGAGTTCGTCTGCATTCCGCAAGAACGGCCCTTTCGACCGCAGGAGCCAGCGCCTCGCCCCCGAGTCTATGGCGCGCAAACGGCCATCGTGGTGGGTCCCGAAGGCTGTCCCGAAGATGTGCACACCGACCCGTACGGCCGCGTGAAGGTGCGATTCCATTGGGATCGAACGTCCCCCCACAACGATACGTCGTCGTGTTGGGTGAGAGTCGGCACCGCTTGGGCGGGACCGGGGTTCGGGACTTCATTCATTCCGCGGATCGGCATGGAAGTCATCGTGAATTTTCTCGATGGCAACCCTGACAGACCCATCATCACGGGATGCGTCTACAACGGCAAGAATCTTCCTCCTTATGCATTGCCGGACGAGCGAACCCGCAGCGGGATCCTGACGCGAAGCACTCCCGCCGGAGATAGCTCCTCGCCCGGTTTCAATGAACTCCGCTTCGAGGATGCGAAGGGGCAAGAGGAGATCTTCGTTCACGCCCAACGCAACCTCACCACGAAGATCCTCGCGTGCGAGCAACGCAGCATCGGCGCATCGCAGCAAATCACGATCGGCGGCAACGCTTCGCGGCACGTGAAGCAACGCAACGAAGAATGTGTCGACGGCTTCGACTCCCGCGTCTTTTCTGGCGGGCAACTCATTCACATCAGCAGCGGGGTCTCCGACGAGACCGACCCGGAATTCGACTATGCGTCGATGGTCGAGGTCCTCGGCAAGCGGCGCGTCTGGGCCAAGGACAAACTCTTGACCGAAGTCGGCGAGGACGAATCGACGACCAAAGCGACGCTGACACCGACGAGCGCCGAGTTCATGGCGAAAGATGAAATCTATCTCGGGGTCGGGGGGACGAGCGCCGCGCTCACGCCCAAGAGTCTGGCCATGGGAGCGGACGAGGAGATCCGACTCACCGTTGGTGGAGGCAAAGCCAAAACGACGCTCACTCCAAAAGGCATCACGGTCGACGCCGAAAAGGAGATTCGCCTCATGGTGGGCCAAGCGTCGATCACGCTCGAACCGGACAAAATCATGTTCATGGTCGGCGCTTCACTCATTCAGTTGACCACGCAAGGGATCACGATCTCGGGCGCACAAACGACCATCACGGGCCATCCCATTCACCTCAATCCTCCTGCCTGACGAACGGCAGCTCGCGTGATTCCACGTTGCGATTCGAGGGTTCGCATCCATGACTTACGAAGATCCCATCCAGAAATTTTTCCAGATCACCGATTCCGCGTTGGTCGTACCCCATATGCTTCAGGAACTCCAAAAGCCGGGCAAATCGGCGTGGAAGGATCCAGAGTGGGTTTCGAACAAGCACGGATGGAAACACAAGGATCACGAGTACAAGAAGGATGAGAAAACGGGGAAGCGAAAGACGACCGCGGTTCAGCTCTTGAGTGGAATCGGCCTCAAGTTCAACGAACCGGCCGTTGTGCGGACAACGAAAGAGGGCCCGAACGACGACAGGTACTTCGAAGCCGGCCGCGTCGAGGGACACGCTTTATTTGGATCGAGCGAACTCGACATTGATAAGAAGGATCTAAGTGGCAATCTGGTCGATATCAAGCTCGAGGCCGCGGCCCTTTCGCTGGTTGAAAAGGTCTTGGACAACGCACCGCCTCCGCTACCCCCGGCCAACTTCGTTTTCCTCGCGCCCGGGCCGTTTGCGGCGCGCCTCGGCGACCCCACGCTCCATGGCACGCCCCTTTCGCCAGGGATTGCGAGTCCCGACGTGTTCATCGGTGGCACTGCGGCTTGGCGAGTCGGTGCAGATCTTCATGCCTGCCCGCATTCCGTCCCCGTACCGCATGGGTGCGGCACGACGCAGAGCAACGGAGCGACAGATGTTTTCATCAATGGACTTCCCGCCGCGCGAGCCGGAGACATCGTCATCGAGACGAGTGGTCCCAACGCGATCGCCGGTGGCTGCGGCACGGTCTGGTTCGGAGGTCCGCCGGCACCCGTCACGTGCGTCGTCCCGCCCCCACCACCACCCGACTACCGAATCTTTCGGGTCGAACTCACAAAGCAGTCCGATGTCGGCTACGGACGCGTGGAGGCCAAGGCGGGATTCAAGCGGTCATTGGCCAAGACTGACGTGGACAAGGACGGTGAGCTGGGCGGAGTGGCCAAAGCCGAGGTGGTCGGCTCCCTCTATCGCCGTCGCTACAAGGGTTCCGTAGGCGTGCGTGTTCCCTTCACCGATTGGGTTCCGACGATCGCATTCGACGTGGCGATTCATTTTTTCACGGGAGGCGCTGAAGTGAATTTTCTGAGTTGGCCACCCAAGCCCTCGAAATATGGACTCATCGGATTCGATGCGAAAGCGGAGTACGCCGCACCATGACCCTCCTTCACCCAATGATCACAGGCATCGTCCGAGAGCATCGGATCGTCCGAGTCGTTCCGAACGACCAGATCCACCTTGGGTATGGTCTCGCCGTGCCACGGGGCTGGGCGATCTCGACGAAGGTCGGGCAAGGTGAATCCGGCAGCGCGGCCCCGCTCGTCCTCGGCGTGTTCACGGAGAACGAAGCCGGGGGCAGCCCTACGCTGACCGTGAGCTGCACGGTGCTTCCCGAAGTGGACATCGAAGCCTGGATCCGCGGATCGCATGCCGCCACGTCGTGGACACTCACCCGATTCGAACGCGTCTATGCCGATCGTACTCGATACATATGTTCGGCCATTCGGCAGGACGCGGACCCCATACACCGCGAGCGGCACATGTTCGTCGACGGCGGACGCCTCTGGTGCGTATCCGCAGCGAGTCTCGATGCGGATTGGCCTGCCGTTGCGTCCCTCATGCAAACGTCGCTCTACACGTTCGACCTTCTCCATCCCACCTACGATGAGCGTCTCGAACCTCGGACGACCTGGTCAGCGCGTGGTCGTGCATTCGATGTTCCAGCCTCGTGGTGGACAGCTTCGTCCTGCTCTCGAGGCGTCGGCGGCGGATCTGCCTATCTCGTCGAAGGCGGGCAGGTGGTCGGCATGCTCAGGGCTCGCTTTCGCGAGCGCACCGAACGGGACCGAGCTGCGCTCGAACGCGAGCTCTATGACGAACTGCATCGCAGCCCGCTCTCACCAAGGGGACCCATCATGCGGACAACCGAGCCTCGCGACGGCAACGAAGACTCAGTGCATTGGGAAGCGGGACTCACGTGTGAAGCGGATCTTGCGGGTAGCCCGGTCTCAGTACACGTCGCAGTGCGACGGTTGGACGATGACGAGGTCGAACTGCGCGTGATCACGCCCAGGGAGCAAGATCATCCGATGGCCTGGATGCGAGGACGACGGGCCTTCGCGATCGCAGCACAGACGGCGGTGGTGAATCCGTGAAGCGCATGAATGGAACCGCATATGACAAGCTTCGCCGCTGTGCACTTTCACCGCCTCGATCATTCGGATGACGGGTCCCTACTCCACCATGACAACCAGCAATTCCAAGCCACTACATCCACACCCGCATCCATCAAGCGTTCAATGCGGACCTCTATCCCGCGACCCCCAAGGAAACTGGTGGTTCGATGCCATCTACCTCGGAAGCGACAATCATCCAGAGCCTGGCCTCGTCGAGCTCGAAGCCAGGGCGTCGGTCGTGACCTTGCGGCTGTCCGAGGCACTCGAAGCTGCAATCAGCCGCCTCGAGGAGGCCCAGCTTCACATAGCGGCGAACGAGGCCAAAGCCACACTCTCCGCGTTCTTCCAATGGTGGACTGCGGGAACGTGGGATGAGAATTGGCTGCTGACGGCGTCTCTCGTGGATCGTCTCGAACTCATCCAGCTCGTGCGCACGGCTCACGGCACCACGAACAACCTCCTCAGCATCGTTCGCGACCAAGACTTGAAGAAAGCGTTGGATTCGATCGAAGCTTGGCA
>Ga0315912_10002914_pt1 | contig 17555 bp, 17 predicted proteins | sample VfabasoilMG_FD_204469 | JGI IMG/M metagenome (GOLD analysis project Ga0315912, IMG submission 204469) | Garden soil microbial communities collected in Santa Monica, California, United States - V. faba soil | ecosystem: Environmental > Terrestrial > Soil > Garden | place: USA: California...
CCTCCGGCAGCCCGTACAAGATCTACTGGGTGACCTGGATCATCCTCCTCGTCATCACCGTCGCCATGCTCGCGGCCGAGGAGTTCCACATGCCGCGCTGGTTCCTCCTGGTGTTCCTGCTCGTCTTCATGATGGTGAAGGCGACGCTCATCGGCGGGAACTTCATGCACCTGCGCTTCGAGAAAGCGAACCTCGGGCTCATGGTGTTCTGCGGGATCATGGTCACGACGCTGATCCTCTTCGCCTACATCACCCCCGAGGCCAAGAGCGTCCTGGAAAAGACGCTGCGGTGAAGCCCCGGCTGCTGGCCGTCGCGGGAGCGGGGCTCGTCGTGGTTAGCCTCGCGCTGGGCCTGCCCGCGCCCGCGGCCGCCCAGTGCTCGATGTGCCAGCAGGTGGTGGCGCAGTCGCCGGAGGCCCAGCGCTTCGGCGCCGAGCTGAACCGGGCCATCCTCGTGCTGATGGCCGCGCCCTACCTGCTGTTCTCGTCCTTCGCGCTCGTCCTCTTCCGCGACCGCATCGGCCGCCGACTCCGGATCTGGGCCGCGTTCTTCATCCCGCGCTAGGGCCGCCCCCCCGCCACCCGTGAGCGTCCGCGACCTGCCGACGCTGAACGCCGTCCTCAACGCCGCCAGCGCGCTGCTGCTCCTCTGCGGCTACCTGATGATCCGGAGCGGACGCCGCGAGGCCCATCGCCGGTTCATGCTGGGCGCCCTCGTCACGTCCACCGTCTTCCTCGCGTCCTACCTCACGTACCACTTCCAGGTCGGCTCGGTGCGCTACCAGGGCCAGGGACCGCTCCGGACCCTGTACCTCACGATCCTCCTGACCCACACCGTGCTCGCCGTGGTGATCGTGCCTCTCGTGCTCGTCACCGTCGCCAGAGCCTGGAAGGGGGACTTCCCGGCGCACCGGCGGATCGCCCGTATCACGCTTCCACTCTGGGCCTACGTCTCCGTGACCGGCGTCGTCATCTACTGGATGCTCTATCGGCTCTGAGCCCCGCCGCCCCGTTCGTTGACCCTCCCGGAGGGCGGCACTAACATCGAAACAATGCCGGTTGGGTCATAGCGTCGGCGCGTCCGTTGCCGACGGAGGCCGACGCACGACGAAGGCCCGGGCTTTCGGCCCGGCTCGCCCCTTTCCTGGCCGCGGCCTCGATCCTGGTCGCCGCGATCGGCTGGCTGCACGTGTCCGCGCGGGAAAAGGACTCCGGATCCGCGGATCTCCAGGTCTCGGCCAAGCTCGCGAGCGTCGAAGCGCGCAAGGACGCTCTCCTCGCCCGGCTGCGGGCCGCGCTTGCGGCCCTGGCCGCGGCGCCCGACGCCAAGGCGGCGCTCCGGAACGAGCCCCTGGCCCTCGCTCGAGCCTTCCGGTCGCTCGAAGACGTGTCGCGCCGCCACTCGGGGCTGGCCCTCGCCGTCCGCGGCCCGCAGATGGGCATCCTCGCCTGGTCGGGACCGGCCTCGGAGATCCGGGGCGTACCCCCCTGGACGGGCCAGGGCGAGCGCTTCTTTGCGATCGTGGGAAATGTCACGACGCTGCTCGTCGCCGCCGTGCCGCTTCCGCCGGGGCCGGGTCCCGAGGTCCAGGGGTTCCTGACCGCCGAGATCCCGGTTCGGGTCCGCCGCAACATCGAGAACCAGTTCCTGTCGGACTTCGACCTGCTCGCCGTCGACCTCCCGGGCGTCGAAGCGCACTATGCCGACGTCCGGGAAGCCACGCCCGAGCCTTTCGCCGCCGCGGGTGCGGGAGCCTTGGCCCGAGTCGAGGCGCTCCGCGGCCCCGGCGGAACCGTCCTCGGGGCCGTGCGCGCCGTCGCCGATCCCACGGCCCCGGCCGGGACCGTCCTCGCCCGGCGCTATCGCCTCGGCGTCCTTCTCCTCGCCACTCTCGCGATCCTGGGCTTCACCGCGGCGGCGCGCAGCGGCCTGCGCCCCCTGGTCGCCCTGCTCGCCGTCGCCACCACCTTGCGCCTGCTGCTCCTCGCGGTGGGCGGCGCTTCCGCGATCGGCCTCGCCGATCCGGCGCTGAAGGCGGACAGGTCCGCCCTGGGCCTGGTGGCGACCGCGATCGACCTTCTCGCCACCGCTCTCTGGGCCGCCATCGCCGCTCTCTGCCTCCTCGAGGCCGCGCTGCGTCGTCAGGCGGCCCGGGTTTCCCCCGCCCGGTTCCTCATAGCGCTCGCCGCGAGCCTCGGCCTGGCCGTGGCCACATTCGCCTGGCTCGCGGCGATCGTCGCGCGAGCCCAGGTCGACCTGTCCGCGGTGTCCCTCGTCCCGCGAAGCCCCGCGCATCTCGTCCTTCACGGAGCGCTCCTCGCCTTCCTCGCCGCGGCGCTCTTTGCGGTCACGGCCTGCTTCGTCCTCGCCGGCCCCGCTCCCCGCGGTGCGCTCCTCGGCGCGTCCTTCCTGCTCGCCGCCGCCGCCGTGGTCGCCCTTTCCTGGCCCGTGCCCTTCGTCGGCTGGCCTCCCGGCGCGGCCCTCCTGCTCCTCCTCTCCTCGCTCGCCCTGGCCTTCGCCAGCCCCCGCTGGCGCTCGTTTCTCGCGCGAGAGGACGCCTCCGGGCACGCCGTGGCCGTGCTCGCGGTCACCGGCTTCCTCGGGCTCCTCCTCTACGCCACCCTCGCTCACGACTCCGAGGCCGGAACCCGCGACCGCATCGAGCGCGAGTACGCTCCCCTGGTCGCCTCGCTTCCGCAGAGGCGGGCGCTGCTCCTGGAAGAGAGCGCCCGCATCATCGACGAGCAGCGCCTGCTCGAGGACGAAGCCCCGGAGGCCGCCCTGCCCGGCGTGGAGGAGCTGGCCTTCGCCGTCTGGTCCACCACGCCCTTGCGCGAGGGGGGGGCTTCGGCGGTCGAGATACAGGACGCCCATGGCGCCGTCCTCAGCCGATTCGCGCTCGACCTGCCGTCTCTCGCGGGGTCGGGGCCGGCCCTGCCGCTGCCGCCCGGCGACGGCTGGACGACGGCCCGCGAGAGCATCACCGTAGCCACCGCCGAACGGCCGGTCCTCCACGCGCGCCGGCGCCTCAGCTACGACGGGCAGGCGCGCGGCTCCGTCCACCTCTACGTCGCGGAGGACTACTCCGGGCTGCCGTTCCTGCAGCCGCGCGACCCGTACATGGCCCTGTACCGGAGCACGCCGCGAAGCTTCGTCCACCAGGCGCCGCTCAGCCTCTTTGCCTACGACCGGAAGGGACTCCTCCGCTGGAGCTCCGCGGAATCCGCCCCCGAGCTGCCGCCCTATGTACGCTCCCGCCTGGCCACGAACGTGGGGGGCGTCTGGGAGACCCTCCGCGTGGAGGGCGAGCCCGCCCGCGTCTTCTTCTTCGCGAGCGGCGACGTCGTCCACGGCCTGGCCTACCCCCGGCCCGGACCCGGACGCTTCGCCGCCAACCTCCTCGAAGCGGTCTTCGCGCTGGGCCTCGCCGCTCTCGTCGCCATATTCCTGGTCATGGCCGCGCGCAGCCTCGTGGGGTGCGTGACGTTCACCCTCGGCGCCCTCGCCTCCGCCATCCGCGGGCGCTTCGCCCTGCGCCTCTTCGCCGCCTTCCTCCTGCTGGCGCTCGTGCCCGTCGGCGTCCTCGCCCTGGCCCGGGGATTCCTGACGGAGCGCCTGCAGCATTTCTACGAGGACCAGGCGCTCGAACGGGCCGCCTTCGCGCAAAAGGCGGTCGCCGACTTCGCCCTCTTCCAGAGACGCGAGGCGCCCGGGAACCGGCCGGTGACGGACCCTGCCCTCATCTGGGTGGCGAGCCTCATCCGCAACGACCTCGACGTGTTCGGGCGCGGGCGGCTCCTCGCCTCCAGCAAGCGCGAGCTGTACGCTTCCGGGCTCCTCCCGCCCCGGCTGCCTGGCTCCGTCTACCGCGACCTCGCCCTGGAAGGCGGCACGCGGGTCCTGCGCACGGAGGCGATCGGCTCCTTCTCCGGCCTCGTCGCCTTCGTCCCCGTGGCCCTCGGCGGCCCGGAGCCGGCCGTCCTCTCCATCCCCCTCGCCCTGCGCCAGCGCGAGCTGCAGTCGACCCTCGACGAGCTGGACCGCGCCTTGAAGGTCTCGGCCCTCGGGTTCCTGGTCGTGGCCGCCCTCGCCGCCCATTCGATGTCGCGGAGGATCTCCGGACCGCTGCGCGCGCTCACCGTGGCCACGCGGCGCATCGCCGACGGCGACTTCGCGGCGCGCGTCCAGACCTCGAACCGGGACGAGATCCTGGCCCTCGTGGAGTCCTTCAACCGCATGGCCGGGGACCTCGAGCGGCAGCGGCGCGACCTCGAGCAGAGCAACCGCCTCGCCGCCTGGGCGGAGATGGCCCGCCAGGTCGCCCACGAGGTCAAGAACCCCTTGACCCCGATCCAGCTCTCCGCGGAGCACCTGCGCCGGCTCCACCGCGACCGGAGCGCCGACTTCGACGCGCTCCTCCTCGCCTGCACGGACACGATCCTGAAGCAGGTGCGCAAGCTCCGGGGGATCGTGACGGAATTCTCGGCCTTCGCCCGTCCTCCGGCCACGGCGATGGCCCGCGAGGACCTGGGCGCGATCGCGGAAGCCGTCCTCGAACCCTACCGGCGCCACCTCCCGCCCGGCGTGTGCCTCGAGCTCGACCGGCCGGCCGGGCTGCCCTCGGTCGTCGCGGACCGCCGACTGGTCGAGCGCGCCCTCGTGAACGTCCTCGAGAACGCGCTCCAGGCCGTGCAGGACCAGGGGTCGGTCAAGGTGCAGCTTCGGGCCCGGGAAGACCCGCCACGGGTCTGCGTCGAGGTGGTGGACAGCGGGCCGGGGCTGAGCCCGGAAGCCCGGCGACGCGTCTTCGAGCCGTTCTTCTCGACGAAGAGCGACGGCAGCGGGCTCGGCCTCGCCCTCGTGAAGAAGATCGCCGAGGACCACGGAGGCGGAGTCGCCCTCGAGAGCCTCCCTGGCGAGGGGGCCCGTGTGGTGCTCTGGCTGCCGGCCGCGCCGGCCTGAGACCTACTGACGGACCGAGGGGTGGACGATGATGGGGGCCTTACCCAGGGACTGCCACCAGCGGTTCCCCCATGTCGGCTTGGCGTACTTCGTCTCGCGGAGGCCGTAGGCGCCCCGTGACCAGGACGTCGTGTTCTTGTCGATGAGGCGCGCCGCCTTCGGCGGCTTGGCTGCTTCGACGCCTCCACAGAGCAGCAGTGAGGCGACGGACGCGGCAGCGAATGCGCGCAGCTTGAGCTTCATGTGCGGCCTCCTTCCGGGGCAAGCGAACCGCCCGAAGCGATCCTAGGGCACCCGGCCCGCACCCGCAAGCCGGTCGACCCGCCGGAAGCCGTCCAGGACGACCTCGAGCGCCTTTTCGGGGAGGTCGTAGGCCGACAGCTCGGCCTGGCCGACGAAGGCGACGTCCTCGGCGTCCGTGGCCGCGCGGGGGACGCCCGCCACGTAGTCGCAGAGGTAGTCCACGATCACGTAGTGGTAGGCGACCCGGCCTTCCCTGTGCTCGATCCGGTCGAAGACCAGGACGACCTCCCGCGGCCGCACCTCGAGCCCCGTCTCTTCCCGGACCTCGCGGACGATCGCGTCTTCCAGCGTCTCCCCGAGCTCCACGGTTCCGCCGGGGACGAGCCAGCGGCCCTTCAGGGGCTCCTTGCCCCGCTTGATGAGAAGGACGCGCCCCTCGTGGATCACGACCGCGCCGACGCCGACCGTGGGACCGGCGGGGCCGTCGTCGGTACGGGTCAGTGCGCGGGACCGGCCGCGACCGCGGGAGGAGGCGGATCGCCACGGCGGCGCAGCAGGAAGCCCGCGGCCTCGCCGATCGGGCCCGACAGCGTGTACAGGCTGGCCGCGGCCAGGAGCGAGATCTCCGGCTGTACCGCCACGAACAGGAAGAGGGCCACCACGCCCAGGACGTTCACATAGCTGCGCCGCTGCCGGAGGTCGAGGCTCTTGAAGGACCGGTAGCGGACGGTGCTCACCATCAGGAGGGCGAGCACCGTGGTGAGGGAAAGCAGCAGGAAGGAATGCGTCCGGTCCGTGATCTGGTCCGAGGCGAAGGAGGCGAGGGCGGCCACCTGCCCCGCGGCCGCGGGTATGGGTAGACCCACGAAATATCGGGTGTCCACGGCATGGCGCTGGACGTTGAAGCGGGCCAGCCGCAAGGCGCCGCAGGCCACGAACAGGAAGGCCACGAGCCAGCCCAGGCGGGGCAGGCCGTCGAAGGCCCAGCGGTACGCCAGGATCGCGGGGGCGACGCCGAACGAGATCACGTCGGCGAGGCTGTCGAGCTCGCCTCCGAACTCGCTGGCCGTCCCCGTCAGGCGCGCGATGCGTCCGTCGAGCATGTCGAGGAGGATGGCGCCGCCGATCAGCGCCGCCGCCTCGCCGAAGCGGAAATCGAGGGTCTTCACGATGGCCCAGAAACCCAGGAACAGGTTTCCGGTCGTGAACAGGCTGGGGAGGATGGCAACGCCGCGCCTGAAGCGGTGCTTGGGGCGCGGCTTCGCCGCCCCGGCCGCCGTCGCGTCCGAGGTCACTGAAAGGCCTGGGGCTTCAGGTGTGGGCCGCCCCCTGCCGGGAACCGCGGGCGATCGAGTACATGCGATCTTTCACGTGGAGCTTCTTCTTCTTCAGGTTGCTCTCTTCGAGCTGCTCCTCGTCGCTCAGCACGGCCTTCGAGCTGAGCACGCTGAGCCGCGTCTCGTACTCGCTGTGCTCCTCGTTCAGCCGCCGATACTCGTCGTTCTGGAACAAGGAGTCGTCCGTCAGGGGACCTGCGGCGTTGGACATCGGCACCTCCTCGCGACTTGTGGATGGGAGCTGATGGGCCATAGCCCGGCTTTACTCGCAAACTAGCACGCAGCCCTGTCGATTTCAAGATTCTTCATTCGTGCGTGGAGACGTGAAGATTCGCCATCACGACCGCGTCTTCCGGCGGTTCCCGGTAATACCCGCGGCGACGGCCCACCTCGTGGAATCCCGCGGCCGCGTAGAGGCGGAGAGCCGCTTCGTTCGACGGCCTCACCTCGAGGTGCGCGGATCGCGCTCCCTGCTGCGCGAGCATCCTCAGGCTGCGATCGAGCAACAGGGCACCGAGCCCCTGCCGGCGAACGACCGGTGCCACGCCGAAGCTCAGGATCTGCGCCTCGTCGACCACGAGCGTGGTGAGGCAGTAGGCCGCGATCTCGAGCGCGCGGGCGGCCGGGGGAAGCCACCACAGGACGAGCGCCCGCGTGGTCGAGTGGCGCAGCGCGCGGCCGAACGCCCGTGCGTCCCAACCGCCGGGAACGCACACCGCCTCGATCGCGGCGAGCGCGTCGGCGTCGGCTTCCTCCGCGGCGGCGAGCACCAGCCGCCCTACCGGCCCGCGGGCTTGCGTATGTCGGCTCCTCTCAGGTAGACGGGGCGCAGAGACTCCGGGCCATAGCCGTTCGCTCCGGAGCCCAGGCGTTCGACGGCCAGGCGGCCGAGGCCCGCAGCCAGGAACGTCTCGCTGCCGGGAAACGACGCCTCCGCGTCGTAGAGTGCTATCCGGGCCTGCGCTTCCGCCACCGCGTTGCCGACCCAGGCCGACCCGGCGGGAGCCGCCTGGAGGGCGTCCGCGAGGGGCCCGACCGCCCCCGGCTTCAGGGGATGGCCCGCGTCGTCGTAGGTCGCCCAGAACACCTCGGACCGAAAGGCGTCCTGGAGGGCGACAGTGGCCCGTCCCTTCCCCGCCGCCGCCCGGCCCAGGACGTCGAGCACGCTGATGCCCAGGCAGGGCCGCCCCGAAGCCAGGGCCAGGCCCTGCACCGTGCTGAGGCCCACGCGCAGCCCGGTGAACGACCCGGGGCCCGTGGCCACCGCCCACGCCTGCAGGTCCCCGGGCGAAACCTCCCCGGCGGCGAGCGCGAACTCGACCGCGGGCAGGAGGGTGCGCGAATGCGCGTCCCCCGCGCTGACGCGGACCTCCACCCGCACGCCCCCGTCGTCGACGAGGGCGACGCTCCCGTTCGCGGTGGTGGTGTCGACGGCCAGGACCCGCATGGGGGCGCTAGCTTATCCCCCGACCGGTCCCCTGTCGCCAGCCCCTCGCGCTACAATCCGGGGCCCGCGATGCCCGCCGCCGCCGTTCCCCAGACCCCAGCCATGCAGCAGTACCAGCGAATGAAGGCGGAGCATCCGGACGCCCTGCTCTTCTTCCGGATGGGCGACTTCTACGAGATGTTCTTCGAGGACGCCGTGGTCGCGGCCAAGGCCCTGGAGATCGCCCTCACCTCGCGCTCCAAGGACAAGGGCGGCGAGCCCATCCCCATGTGCGGCGTCCCCCACCACGCCGCCCCGGCCTACGTCGCCCGTCTCGTGAAGCTCGGCCATCGCGTCGCCCTGTGCGAGCAGGTCGAGGACCCGCGCCTCGCCAAGGGGGTCGTGAAGCGCGAGGTCGTGCGCGTCATCACGCCGGCCACTCAGCTCGAGGCCGAGGCGCTCGGCGCGACCGAGACGTCCTTCGTGATGGCGGTGGACGCCGCCGGGGGGATGGTGGGTGCGGCCTGGCTCGAGCCCACGACCGGCGAGTTCTTCGTCTCGGAGTGGGGCGGCCCCGAGCGCTTCTCGCGGCTGCGCGACGAGGTCTCGGCCACGCGGCCCCGGGAGATCCTCCTCGGGTCGGGCCAGGAACGGCCGGCCTTCCTGGACGAGCCGGCGGCGCCCGAAGCCGCCATCCCCCGCGGGGAAGCCCGGCCCATCGAGCCCGCGGCCGCGCGCCGAGAGCTGCTCGCCCACTTCGGCGTCGTGACCCTCGAGGCCTTCGGTTGCGAGAACCTGCCTCGGGCCACCGCGGCCGCCGCCGCCGCTCTCGCCTACGTGAAGGCCACGCAGAAGCGCGACCTCGGCCACGTCACCGGCCTGCGCACGAGGGGTGCCGCCGACGTCCTCGTCCTCGACGGCCTCACCCGCCGCAACCTTGAGATCGTGGAGAACATGACGGACGGAGGGCGGCGGGGAACGCTGCTCGACGTCCTCGACCACACGAGCACGGCCATGGGGGCGCGCCTGCTCCACGAGTGGCTCCTGCGGCCGCTGGTCGAGGTCGAGCGGATCCAGGACCGGCTCGACGCGGTGGAGGAGCTGGCCTTCCGCACCGTCGAGCGCGGGCGCCTCAGCGAGGCCCTGCGCGAGGTCCAGGACCTCGATCGCCTGCTCGGCCGGATCACCCTCGGCACGGCGGGCCCTCGCGACCTCGTGGCCCTCGCCCGCTCGCTGCGCGCCATCCCCCGCGCTCCCACGGCCATCGAGGAGTGCGTCGCTCCCCTGACCCGCGCCCTCCTGAAGGACGTGGAGCCACCCCTGGAAGCGGCGGCGGCGGTGGAGGAGACGCTGGTGGACGAGCCGCCCCTGTCCCTGCGTGACGGCGGCCTCGTCCGCGACGGGGTGGACGCCGAGCTCGACGATCTGCGGGCGACCAGCCACGGTGGGCGCTCGACCATCGCCGCCATCGAGGAGCGTGAGCGAAGCCGCACCGGCATCGCCTCCCTGAAGGTCCGCTTCAACCGCGTCTTCGGCTACTACATCGAGGTGAGCAAGGCGAACCTCGGCCTCGTCCCCCCGGACTACGTGCGCAAGCAGACCATCGCGGGCGGCGAGCGCTTCATCACGCCCGAGCTCAAGGAGTACGAGGACAAGGTCCTGCGCGCCGACGAGCGGACCCTCGTCATCGAGGCGCGCATCTTCGAGGACCTGCGAGCCCGGGTCTCGGGCTTCGCCCGCCGCATCCAGCAGACCTCGCGGGCGCTCGCCGCCGTGGACGTCCTCGCCTCCCTCGCGGAAGCGGCGACGCGCTTCGGCTACGTGAAGCCCCGCGTGTCCGGAGCCGACGGGCTCAGCTACGAAGAGGGCCGCCACCCGATCCTGGAGCGCCTGCAGTCCGAGCCCTTTCCATGGGCGACGGCCGGGCGCGGCTCGCGATCCTCACCGGGCCCAACATGGGCGGCAAGTCGACCTTCCTCCGGCAGACCGCCCTCATCGCCCTCATGGCCCAGACCGGCAGCTTCGTGCCCGCCCGGGCGGCGAAGCTCGGCGTCCTCGACCGCATCTTCACGCGGGTGGGCGCCTCCGACCAGATCCTGCGCGGGCAGTCGACGTTCATGGTCGAGATGCAGGAGACCGCCCACATCCTCCGGCACGCCACGAGCCGGAGCCTCGTGGTGCTCGACGAGATCGGCCGCGGCACCGCCACCTTCGACGGCCTCTCCATCGCCTGGTCGGTGGCCGAGCACGTGGCGCGGAGCGCCGAGGGTCCGAAGACGCTCTTCGCCACCCACTACCACGAGCTGACGGATCTCGCCGCGGACATGCCCGGGGTCGGCAACCTCCACGTTTCCGCCCGGGAGTGGCAGGACACCGTCGTCTTCCTGCGCAAGATCGAGCCCGGCGGGTCGGACCGTTCGTTCGGAATCCAGGTCGCCCGCCTCGCCGGCCTGCCCGCGGGCGTCGTGACGCGCGCCCAGGAGATCCTCCGCAACCTCGAGCGCACCGAGTTCGACCGCGAAGGCCGGCCGCGGATCGCCCACACCGCAGGAGAACCCCCGAGCCCCGACGGCCGCCAGCTCGCGCTGTTCGCGGGGCGGGACGACGGCGTTCTCGACGACCTGCGGCGGGCCAACCCCGACGACATGACGCCGCTGCAGGCGCTGGCGCTCCTGGCCGAGCTGAAGCGCCGCCTCACCCCGTGAGGTCGCTCACTTGGAGCGCGCCTCCGCGGGTCTTACACTCAGGAGGTGCCCATCCCCCGCTCCGACCTGCTCCACGACCTCCTGAGCCTGCAAGAGCGCATGAACCGCCTGTTCGAGAGCAGCCTCGGAACGGGGCGCCTCGAGGAGGCCGGGTTCCTCCAGCCGGGGTTCTCCCCGCCCGCTGACGTCTACGAGACGGCGGCCGGCTTCGTGATCGAGATCGAGCTGCCGGGGGTCGGCGAGCAGGATTTCACCCTGACCGCAGTCGGCGCCGAGATCACGATCCGGGGCGAGCGCCGGCTCCGCGGCACCACGCGCCCGGAGTGCTTCCACCGCATGGAGCGCACCTACGGGCCCTTCGCCCGGGCCTTCCGGCTGAGCGCGCCCGTGGACGTGGACGGCGTCAAGGCGCGGTTCCAGGACGGCATCCTCCGCGTCGACGCCCCCCGGCAGAAGCCCCGCTAGTCGAAGGCCTTCTCGAAGTCGGGCTGGAGGACGATCTCCTTGCCCTCCACGCGGATGAGCGCGTGCCGCTCCAGGTCCTTCAGCATCCGCGTGACCGTCTCGCGGGTGGTGCCGATCCGGTTCGCGATCTCCTGGTGGGTGGCCCGGCGGAAGGCGATCCGCCCGTCCTTCAGGCGGCGCCCCTCCTCCTTGGCCATGTCGAGCATGACCCGGGCCACGCGGCCGTAGACGTCGAGGAGGGCCAGGGTCGAGATCTGGTGGTTGGCGCGCCGCAACCGCGCGGTCAGGATCTTGATGAGGGTCACCATGATCCCGCGGTTGTCCGCGATCACGTTCTGGAAGTCGGTGCGGTGGAGGGAAAGCAGCTCGCTCTCCTCCACCGCGATCGCGGTCGCGGAACGGGGCTCGTTGTCGAGGAGCGCCATCTCCCCGAAGAAGTCGCCGGCCCCCAGCACGGAGAGGATGATCTCCCGCCCGTCGTCGCCGAGGATCGTGACCTTGATCCGGCCCTCCAGGATCATGAAGAAGAAGTCGCCTTCCTCGTTCTCGAAGAAGACGACCGTGTCCTTGGGGTACCGGCGCCGGGTGGCTACCTGGGCCAGGCTGGTGATGTCCGGATCACTCAGCTCCGAAAAGATGGGAACCGTTCTCAGGAGCTCCCGCTCGTCCATCGACATGGGCCTCCACTTGTCCGCTTTCGCGGGGATCCTACCAGCATTCCGGGCCTTCCCGTAATCGTCGCTTACGGATGGGGCAGGCGTGCGAGCGCCTGCACGACGTCGAGCGCCTCCCGTCCGGTGACGAGCCGTCCCGGCTCGAAGGCCCCATCGGGGGTGAGCTCGAGGAGCCCGGCCCCCACCGCCCGCACCGCGTCCTCGTAGAAGAAGTTGGTAGGCGCCATGTCGGTGGGGCTGGCCGCGGCGCCGGGGCCGATACGGAGCAGCCCGAGCACGCGCGCGCACGCCTTGGCGAGGTCGGAGCGCCGTACGACGGCGCCGGGCTGGAAGGTGTGGTTCGGGTAGACGTCCATGACCCCGAGGGCGAGCATGCGGACGATGTGGTCGCGCGCCCAGGAGCCGGCGATGTCCACGGCCACCTCCGGCTCCCCGGCGGGCAGGCGGGAGAGTGCTTGGAGGTTCACGGAGACGAGGGCGGCCAGCTCGGCGCGGGTGACGCGGGTCGCCGTGGGGATCCGGCGGTACTCTTCGGGAAGCTGGAGGAGGTAGAGCGCCTCCCGCGTCTCGCGGGAGCGCCGCAGGGCCTCCGGGTCGCGGGGGTCGCGCGCCAGCAGAGCGTCGAGCACCTCCAGGCTGCGGCCGTACTCCCCCATGCCGTAGAGCACCTCGGCCTGCCGAAGGCGGGCCTGCCGGTCGCCAGAGGGATCCTCCGCCAGCACGTCGACGGCCCCCGCGGCGTCCCCCTGCGCGAGGAGGGCCTCGGCGAGGGTGATCCGCAGCCCGGTCACCTCCGGGGCCGCGGCCAGCGCCTGCTGGTACGCCGCGATCGCCCCCGCCGTGTCGCCGGCGTCGCTCGCGGCCTTGGCCGCGGCGACACTCGACTCGGTGAGGCGCAGCTTCACCTCGGAGAGTCGTCGGCGCGACCGGCTGTCGTCGGGCTGGGCCAGCTGCGCGCGGCGGTACAGGTCGAGAGCCCGGCCGAGCTCGCTCTTGCGCACGGCGATCGACGCCGCTCCCATCAGGGCGGGCACGTAGTCGGGACGCCTCGCCAGGGCCGCATCGAAGCCGCCGGAAGCCTGGGCGACGCGCCCGACCCGGAGGTTCGCGTAGGCGAGGCCGGTCTCGACCGGCACGAGGCCCGGCCTCGCCACGAGAAGCCGGCCAAACTCCTTCTCGGCCCGCGCGGCCTCTCCCCCGAGGACGAACCGCCAGGCCTTCTCGAAGGTCTGCGCCTCGGCGGGTCGCAGCTCGCCGGGGCGAGCCACGGGATAGACGTAGTCGTCGGTGTCGAGCGGCCGGGGGGCCCGGGGATGGGCGCACGCGACGGTCCCCGCCCCCGCGAGGAGCAGCGCGGCCAGGCCACGCTTCAAAGGATCTTTTCCCGATACCGCTCGATGAGGCGGGCCGGTAGCTCGGCCACCAGCCGCACTTCCTCCCCCTCCACCTCGTGCTCCACGACCCGGCCCGCGGAGTAGACGCCGCCGATCCCCCGGGTGTCCTTCGCCGAGAAGCGGAGGCGGACGCGCCGCGGAAGCAGCTCCAGCCGGCTCGCGACCTCGCCCTTCAGCAGGTCGAGCCCGTCGCCTCGCTGGGCCGAGACCAGGACCGAGCCCGTTCGCGCCTCGCGCAGGTTGGCGCCCCTCTCCGCGCTCACCCGGTCGCTCTTGTTGAGGGCGACGATGCGCGGGCGCTCCGCCGCCCCGATCTCGCGCAGCACGGATTCCACGGCCGCTTCCCGCGCTTCCAGGTCCTCGGCGGACGCGTCGACCACGTGAAGGAGGAGGTCCGCCGCCGCCACTTCCTCGAGGGTCGCCCGGAACGCGTCGACGAGGGAATGGGGCAGCTTCTGGATGAAACCCACGGTGTCGACCACGAACACGTCGCTCGCCGGCCCCAGGCGGGCCCGGCGAACCAGGGGGTCGAGGGTCATGAACAGCTTGTCCGACGCCACCGCGTCGGTGGTGCCGGTCAGGGCCGAGAACAGCGTCGACTTGCCCGCGTTCGTGTAGCCGACGAGGGCCACCACGGGCGCCTGGGCCCGGCCGCGGGCTTCCCGGCGCACGCCGCGCTCCCGCTTCACCTTCGCGATCTCGCGGCGCACGGACTGGATCCGCTGGCGGATCCGACGGCGATCGGTCTCGAGCTTGGTCTCCCCCGGCCCCCGGGTGCCGATCCCGCCGCCCAGCCGCGAGAGCAGCACGCCCTTCCCGGCGAGCCGCGGGAGCAGGTAGTCGAGCTGCGCCAGCTCCACCTGGAGGCGGCCCTCCCGCGTGCGCGCCCGCTTGGCGAAGATGTCCAGGATGAGCTGGGTGCGGTCGAGGGTCTTGCGGTCGAGGGCCTTCTCGAGGTTCCGCTGCTGCGCGGGCGAGAGGTCGTCGTCGAAGACGAGGAGATTGGCCTCCCGCTCCTCGGACAGCCGCGCGAGGTCCTCGACCTTGCCCCGCCCCAGCAGGGTGGCGGGATCGGGCCGGCTGCGTTCCTGGACGAGGCTCCCCACGACGGAGGCGCCCGCGCTTTGCGCGAGGAGTGACAGCTCTTCGATGGAAGCGTCCGTCCGGGCCCGGCCCCGCGGCCCCCGTGCGAGGCCGACGAGAAGCGCTCTCTCCTCCGGAGCCCTTTCCGGTCGCTTGGTCAGGCGGGCCCTCCCGCCACGGGCTGCGCTTCCTGCGGGGCCCAGGAGGTGTCGATGGCGTGCTTCTTGAACATGTTCAGGAGGCCGGGCTTGTCCATGGCCTTGGCGTAGGCCTCCTTGGGGTCAACGAGCTTCTTGCGCACGAGGTCCGTGAATCCCTCGTTCATCAGGCACATTCCGTACTTCTTGCCCGTCTGCATGATCGAGGGGATCTGGAAGATCTTCGACTCCCGGATCAGGTTCGAGACCGAAGGCGTCGAGATCAGGATCTCCATCACGGGCACGCGCCCGCCCCCGATCTTCTTGCACAGCGTCTGGCTCAGGACGCCCTTCAAGCTCTCCGCCAGCATCACCCGGATCTGCCCCTGACGGTCTGCGGGGAACTGGTCGATGATGCGGTCGACCGTGGAGGGCGCGGACGAGGTGTGCAGCGTTCCGAAGACGAGGTGGCCGGTCTCCGCGGTCTCGATGGCGATGGCCACCGTCTCCAGGTCGCGCATCTCGCCCACGAGCACGATGTCGGGGTCCTCGCGCAGGGCCGCGCGCAGGGCGTCCTTGAAGGAGTCGGTGTGCTCCCCCACCTGGCGCTGGTTGATGAGGCACTTCTTGTTCTCGTGGACGAACTCGATCGGGTCCTCGATGGTGATGATGTGGTCGGTGCGGTTGCGGTTGATGTAGTCGATGAGAGCGCACAGCGTCGTCGACTTCCCCGACCCCGTCGGCCCCGTCACCAGCACGAGGCCCTTGGGCAGGTGACAGAGCTGGAGGATCTCCTTCGAGAGGTTCATCTCCTCCGCGGTCATGATCTTGCTGGGAATGACGCGGAAGACGCCGCCCACGCCCTTCCGGTCGCGGAAGAGGTTGCAGCGGAAGCGCGCGAGGCCGGGCACCTCGTAGGCGAAGTCGGTGTCGTTGCGCCGCGAGAACTCCTGCCGGTTCCGCTCGGGGGCGATGGGCATGAGGATCCGCTCCGTGTCCTCGGGGCTCAGCACGGCGCGGCCGGTGATCGGCTTCACCTCGCCGTCGTGTCGCACCATCGGTGGTGAACCGACCGACATGTGGAGGTCGGAAGCCTTCATGTCGTACATCACGCCGAACAGCTCCTCGATCTCCGCGGTGGCTCCCGACGGGCGGCGCCGAGTCGGCGGCGGGGCGGCGACGGAGATCGGGGGCGGCTCGTCGGGCACGATGCCGACCTCCGGCTCGTCGACCGCGTCCCCGTTCCACAGGGCGAAGGCCGCGGCCATCCCGCTCGGCTTCTTCTCCACCGTGGCCTTCACCGGGCCCACGCCCGAGACCTCCATCCGCCACTCGGCCCGGCCCTGGAGCAGCGCCTGCCGGGCCTCGGCCGAGAGCACGGGTTCGATCATCTGCTGGACGGTGAGCGCCGTCTGCGCGGCGCCCTGCACCTCGCGCTCGCCCGCGGAGGTGACGATGACGATGCGCCGGCCCGGAATCAGCCGGACCTCCTGCCCCCCCGCCTTCACGGCCTGCTGGATCAATCTTTCAAGCGACAAGGCTCAACCCTCCGGGTTCTCCTGGACGCGGGTGATGAGGCGCTTCTGGATGAGAAGGTGACGGGCGCCGTCCCACAGCCCCAGGAACGACCCGGGGCGGTTCAGGCAGTCGAGCACGCGGCTCTGGCTCTCGGGCATGTCGATGATGAGGGTGCCCTGGAAGACGCGCTCCCCGCAGTGCACCTGGAGCCGGCGCACCGGGCCGCCCATCTCCGCGGCCAGCGGCGGCTCCTCGGAGAGCAGGGGCAGGCTCAGCGCCACCACCTGGCGTTTGTTCAGGATCACGGAGGACGGGGCCCCGTCGGCGAGGAACGGGAAGAAGGGCTGGCCCTCCTCCATCCATTCCTCGGCGCGCATCGCACCGGTGTGCCTGGAGGCGGCGGCGGGAACGAAAATGCGCCCGGCGAGCTTGCGGCCCTCGACGGTGAGCACCTCCGCGGGAAGGGGAACGGTCGGAACCTGGAACTCGCCCATCGCTCCTCCCCCTCTCCTTCGCGGGGAGCGCCGCCAATTATCCGCTCGGGTCGCTTCGGCGCGCAATTGCCGTACCCGCGAAGCGCACCTGCCGCGCCACTCCCCGCAGGAGGGTCACCTCGCGCACGGTCGGCCGCGCGCGCGCGACGAGCTGCCGCAGCTCGGCGAGGATCGCGTCGGGGTTCTGCTCCTTCAGGTAGCCGATTCCGAGGAGCCCGTCCCGTAGCTCCTGGAGGGCCTCCTCCACCGCACCTGCCGACGCGGCCTCGTACGCCGGCTCCGAGCCCGCGGGAAGGGCGGCGAGGCGAAGCTCGTAGGCCAGGAGGAGAACGGCCTGGGCGAGGTTCAAGGAGGGGTGGACGGGATCGGTGGGGATGTGGACGCGGCGGTGGCAGAGCTGCAGCTCGTCGTTGCGCAGGCCGCTCGCCTCGGGCCCGAACACGAGGCTGATCCTTCCTCCCGCCGCCCATTCCCCGGCTCGGGCCGCGAGCGCACGGGGCGACCACGCCTCGGGCTCCGCGCGCCCGGAGGTTCCCACCACGAGCGTGCTCTCCTTCACCGCCTCGAGCAGGCCGGCATGGTGTAAAGCACCGTCGAGGACGTCCCAGGCCCCATAGGCCAGGTTCCGCGCCTCCGGCGCTCGAAGGTCGCAGGCCGCCTCGACCAGCCGCAGCGTGGCGATGCCCATGTTCTTCATCGCGCGGCACGCGGCCGCGACGTTCGCCGCTCGCGCCGGCCGCACGAGGACCACCTCGACGAAGCCCAGGTTCATGGCGGCCTATAATGCCTCATGCCCAAGGCCTGCCTCACCGCGCGCCCGTGAGGCTCTTCCGGCCGCTCCCGCGCGTGCTCGCCCGCCCGCTCGCCGCCGCCCTCGTCCTGGCCTGGCTCGTCAACATGGGCTTCCTGGTGCGCCGTGCCTACCTGTCGACGCCCGTGGCCCTCGCCGCCGACCTCGCGCAGTACGGCAGCTCGGCCCGCTGGAAGGGCATCTACTACCGAGGTGAAAAGATCGGCTTCTCCGTCGGCCAGACGACGGCCAAGGGCGACGGGTACGAGCTGCGCGAGGACGGCCGCATCCAGCTGAACCTCCTGGGCGCCACGTCCGCCGTCCAG
>Ga0315912_10002915_pt1 | contig 17551 bp, 12 predicted proteins | sample VfabasoilMG_FD_204469 | JGI IMG/M metagenome (GOLD analysis project Ga0315912, IMG submission 204469) | Garden soil microbial communities collected in Santa Monica, California, United States - V. faba soil | ecosystem: Environmental > Terrestrial > Soil > Garden | place: USA: California...
CTGCACGGTGGTACCCAGCCGGCTCATGACTTGCCCGCCGAGACCGGGGATGCGCATGCGCAGACCCTTGAGGTCGTCCGGGGTCTTCACTTCCTTGCGGAACCAACCGCCCATCTGCGCGCCGGTGTTGCCGCAGGGGAAGTTGAGCACCTTGAAGTCGGCATACAGCCCGCGGATCAGCTCGAGACCACCACCTTCGTTCAGCCAGGCCAGATGCTGGCGAGCGTTGAGCCCAAACGGCACGGCCGTGTCAAACGCCAGCGCCGGGTTCTTGCCGGTAAAGTAGTAGCTTGCGGTGTGCGCCAGCTCCACGCTGCCCTGTTGCACCGCGTCTAGCACCTCCAGACCGGGCACGATTTCCCCGGCGGCGTGGACGCTGATCTTGAACTTGTTGTCGGTCAGCGCGGCCACTCGCTCCGACAGAACCTCCGCGGCGCCGAAAATCGTGTCCAGGCTGCGCGGAAACGACGACACCAGGCGCCAGCTCACGTTCTGTCCGATGGCAGCGGGCGCTGCCGAGGCAGGCGTCGCTGCGGCCGTGGTAGTGGACTCTGCCGCCGTCTTCTTGCTGCAGCCGAGGGCAGCCGCCGCGCCCATCGCGGTCATGGCAGCCATTGCATCGTGAACGAACTCGCGACGTCGCATCTTGGTGTCCCTCCGTTGTGTGGGGCACCTTATAGGTGCAGTGGGCCCCGCGAGGGAAGCACGCTCGCCACCGCACGACCTCTCCCGCCGGCGCCGGTGTTTTGCCGCACGGCGGCGCACGGCGTCGTTCCACGCTGATTCAGCGCTGCAGCGCGACTCGCGCGCTGAAACCGGCCTGTGCGGCCCGTTGGCCTACAGAGAGACGTCCTGAGAAATTCCGGGCGTTCTTCGCGCGCACGGCACGGCCTGGGCTGCCGGCAGAGGGCGCCGTCGCAAGCCCTGACGCGCTCGCCTGACTCGACGCGCTCTCGGCACTGGCGCCTGGGTTGGCGCTGGCCAACGGCAACACGGGACAATCCCCTGCTCCTGGCGGCATCTGGCCACCGCCTGCCACGGGCAGCGCGGAGACGCCCACCACGTTCGGCAGCTCTCTCGCAACGATGGGATCGAGCGCGGGGTCGCACCACTCGTCGACGGAGCGCTCGGCGTCGACGCACTCGACGTGCTGCGGCAAACCCTCACGCGCGGCGGCAAGTGCCCGGGACTCATGTGCTGAGCTTCATCGTTCGCTGCGAGATCTCGAGCGAGCCGAGCATGAACCTCGAGAACGACGATGGCTTCCGCTTATGTGCGGTAATGATACGCAGCGCGTCGACGAACACTGAGCAAGCGGGAAGCGTAGGCGGGGTGAAGCCCGCGCTCGTGCCTATCGATCGGCATTCCACTGACGTGTGTGTGATCCGATCGGTTCGATGAAACACGCCCGCAATCTGCACCGAGTACCGCTACGGGGAAACAAGGAGACCTCGTGAACCAACGGCCCCTCTTCTTCCTTTCCGCGACGATGACCAGCTTGTTCATGCTGCTGCCCAGCGCATATGCGCAGGATCCGGCGCCCGCACCTGCCCCCGCAGAGCCGCCCGCTGCAGCAGCGCCCCCCCCTGCGGTGGAACCTGCTCCCGCGCCCGCAGAGCCGCCGGCGGCGGTCGCTCCGCCTCCGGCGGAACTCACGGCTGCGCCTCCGCCCGAGGCGCCCGTGGAGCCCACTCCCCCCAAGGACGATCTGGGCCCCATCAACTTCGGCGTCTGGGGCCGGGTCGACGTGAAGCTCGGCAACGGCGACAAGCTCGACGATGTCAGCAGCAACGGCGTGCTCGAGCTGCACACCTCGGGCAAGCTGACCAAGGATTTTGCGTTCACGGGCAACTTCGTCGCGGGCTACGGCGGTGGCGACGGCATCTCCGGCACTGCCGGCGTGATGGATTTGATCTTCCAGTACGACCCGGACGATCTGTTCCACCTGTGGGTAGGCCGCATGCTGGTCCCCGTCGACCGCTCGAATTTCAGCGGTCCCTGGTTCATGGCGCCGTGGAATTATCCGCTCTTCGGCTTCGTCGACGGCCAACTCGGTCCGACCGCACCGCGCGAAGGCCCGAGCGGACGTAACGACGGCGTCACGGCCTGGGGTTTCTTTGCCGGGGGCCTGCTCAAGTATTACGTCGGTGCCTACGATCTCTATGACGTGGACCAGTCGCCGCTGATCTCGGGCCGTTTGAACCTGAGCTTGCTCAGCCCTGAGCCGGGCTACTACAGCAACAGCACGTACTACGGTAAGGACATCCTGGCGATCGGTGCGGGTTTTCAATACAAAAAGGAAGGCTCGGTCGCCCCCGCCGACCCGGCGGCGCCGCCCGCAGCGGATGACTACACGGAATTCAACGTCGACGTACTGTTCGAGAAGAAGCTGGGCTCGGGCGTGCTCGATCTGGAAGGTGCGTACTACAAGTTCAACGGCGACTACGAACGCACGGATGCCGGCTGGTTTGCGCTCGCCAGCTACCTGATCGCCGACTTTCAGCCGCTCGTTCGCGTGCAACAGGCCCTGCCGGCGTACGAAGAGGTGGATGAGACCTCCACCCTGATCGACGCGCAGATCGGATATATCGTCAATAGCTTCGCGACGCGCTTTGCCGCTGGCTTTCAGTATGGAACGGCCGGCGACGCGAACAGCAAGAGCATTTTCTTCGGCGCTCAATTCATGAAATAGCCTGCTGCGTCGAGCGGATTCGATAGTCCCTCCTCCGCGCTCCACCTGCTTACGATGGCTTGCTTAGGATGACTTGCTCGAAGGCACCTGCTTACCGCCCCTTGCCGAAGGTGCCTGCTCGAATGCCTGCTTGAAATAGTGCCGCCCGACCCCGAGGGGGGGGTCGGGGCGGCTGATCATTGACGCGTGCGGCAACCTGGAACAAAGGAGCAGCATGCACGTGTTCCGCGTCCTTTCCTCCGGTCTCGCCCTGGGCTGGCTGCTCGCCAGCACTGCTTGCCACCCGCAGCCGCCCGCCACTGCCTCCGGCGAGCAGAGCGTGTTCGCCGCCGCCTACCCCGCTCGCCTGAACGAGCTGCGCGACGGCTTCTATGACGAGGAGAAGCGCGCCCGGGATGCGCTGCCCACTCTGCGGACGCCACCGGCCAATTTGCGAGGCGACGAGCGCTCCGCTGCCAAGGCGCTGTTCCAGCATGCCGACGCCGCCGGTCGTTCCAGCTACTACGCCGACGAGGCGCTGCGCCAGGAGGCGTTCGACCACCTGTTCGAGGACGGACGCGGCGGCCTGCGGCGGCGGGTGGCAGGCGCGGTCGTGTACACCGTCAAGCAGAAGAAGTGCGGTGAGCTGGACTGCAGTGAAGAACTCGCCAACGAGCTGGGCAGTGCAGCGGGCTACGCCGCGGATCGCGCGATCGAGCGGCAAGCCGAGCAGAGCCTGGCCGCGCACAACGATGCCTCCTGGTACCTGGAGACCCACTCGGCAAAGTTTGGAGAGCGCAACATCGATGGCCTGACCAAGCACAGCCGCACGCTCACCCGCGTCAGCTTCGTCAGCCACGTCCGGCTCGAGCTGTATCGGCGCGAGCTCGAAAGCCTGCTCGAAGAGCGCTCGCGCGTGAGCGCGGCGCTGGAGCGCGACGAAACGGAGACCCGTGCCGCCCTCGCGCAGAGCGACCTCGCCAAGACGCAAAAGACCACGCTCGAGCGCCAGCTCAGCGAGACGCAGGCGCGCCGCGCCGCACTGAGCAAGGAATTGCCGCTTGCCGAGAGCGCACTCGAGGATATGGAGGGGCGCATCGAGACGTTGCACCAGGACTACGACGCGATGCTGGCGGCCCTGCTGGCCGCGCTGGATCAGCCTGCGGCGCCCGAGCCCGCGGCGCCTGCGCCCGCCACACCCAAGGCAACGCCCGCGCCGAGCGGCGCGGCCGCTCCCGTCGACCGCAATAGCGACGCCGCCGGGACGGCGCGCTAGCGCCTACGGCGCGCCCAGGCGCGCGCGCACGTCCGCGGCGGCAAGCCCGTCGATCTCCACCAGCTTGCGGCGGGATTTGGCGCCCGCCACGATTCGGAGTTGCCTGCGCGCAACGCCGAAGTGCTCCGCCAGAGTCTCGATCAGCTCCTGATTGGCCGCGCCATCGACGGGCGCCGCCGCCAGCGCCACGCTCAGCCGCTCGCCTTTGACGCCGAGCACGCGGCTCTTGCTGGCGCGTAGCTTGACCTCCACGAGGAGGCGCACACTCGTGCTCGTTTCCGTCAGCACAGCCCCTCTGTAGCCTCCTCTGGCGAGTCAGCGTGCCGGAGCGCCCGGCCAGGTCTCGGGGCGCAGCCAGAAGGCGTCCTGCCGCCCGCCGTAGTAGTCATCGAGCACTCGGTCCATGACCTCGGACGTGCGCAGCGCGCTCGCTCCCGTAGACGGACAGCGGCCCGCGCCCCCGAGCTCGTCCACGATGCTCTGGACGAGCGGCAAGTGCACGTGCGCCGGCTGCTCCACGGCGATGCTCTGGCTCTGATCCCCGAGGTGCAGCTCGAGCGGCTCCTGCCCGAAGACGCTCAGCGACAGCGTGCCGCGGGTGCCGACGAACTCCAGCCGATCGACGGCAGCGGAGGTGTGGAACTGGTAGCGCGCCGTGCCGAGCGCGCCACACTCCGTGGAAAAGCTCAGCACCACCGTGTCCTCCGGCGCCCCTTCGACGCGTAGCGCGCCGGACGAGCGCCGCGCCGCCGAGCCAGAAGCACGCGACAGGCGGCCGAGCAGGAAATCCAGGATATCGAGCACATGGCTACCCAGATCGAGGAACAGGCCTCCCCCCGACTCTGTCACGGCTTCTCGCCAGCCCGTCCGAGGCGGCGCGCCGACGGCTTGCGCGGCCGCGGGCTGGCCGCGCCCCTGGTACACGTGGCTGACCGCGAGTAGGTGGCCCAGCACGCCCGAGCCGAGCAGCTCTTGCACTTTGAGAAAGCGCGGCAGGCCGCGGCGATAGTACGCCACAAACAACGGCTGCCGCGCGCGTTCGAAGGCATCCAGCATCTGCCGGCACTCGGCCGCGCTGCGCGCCATCGGCTTCTCCACGTAGCAGGGCTTGCCCACCTCGGCGACGCGCAAGGCATACTGGAGGTGCGAGCCGGGCGGCGTGGCGACGTACACGGCGTCCACCTCCGGGTCCCCGATCACCGCTTCGGCGTCGGTGGTGAAGCGGGGCACGCCGTGGCGCCGTGCAAAGTCCGCGGCGCGCGCCTCGTCGCGCCGCATCACGATCGTGAGCTGGCTGCCGCGCGCCTTGTAGAAGGCGGGGCCGCTCTTCACCTCACAGACGTCGCCGCAGCCGATGATGCCCCAGCGAACCATGCTCAGAAGCCGATCTTGCGCATCACGAAGCGCGGCAAGAGCCGGATCACGAACATGACGAGCGCCCACATGCGTGGCGTATACAGGAGCGGGCGCCCCTGCAGCATGGCGCGCAACACGTCGTCCGCCACCTGCTCCGGCTCTCCCGCAAACGGCGGAGGCTCGAGCCCGGCGGTCATCGCCGTCTTGACGAAACCCGGCTTGACGCACAGCACCGACAGGCCTTCGGCGTGGTACTTGTGATCGAGAGCCTCCAGGTAAACGGACAGGCCGGCTTTGCTCGAACCGTAGATGCCCACCGGCTTGCGCCCGCGATCGCCCGCGACGGAAGAAAACACGGTCAGCCGCCCGCCGCCACGCGCCAGCAGGCGCTCGCGCGCGTGCTCGCAGAAGACGACGGTGTGGGCGTAGTTCACGGTGACGAGCCGGCGCGCCAGCTCGTGATCCTGCTCGAGCTGGAGCTGCGAGGCGAACATGCCCGCCGTCACGATCACCGTGTCGAAACCGCCGAGCGCACGGTCCGCTGCGTCGAGCGCGCCAGCAAAGCCCGCGGGTTGCTCGAGGTCGCACGGCGCGTGCGCAACGAGCGCTTGCTGCGGGTGGCGCGCCACCAGATCGGCGGCGCTGCGCTCCAGCTCCGCCGGCTCGTTCCCGAGCAGAAATACGCTGTCCCCGCGCTCGACCAGGCGCCGCGACAGCGCCCGCCCCATGCCGCTGGTCCCGCCCAGTACGACCGCTTTCACGCTCGATCCCCGAGCAGGCGCACGGACTGAGCGCTGCGCAGGCGCCGACCTGGATCCCACTTGTCGCGAGCTGCGGCAAAGAGCGGCAGGCGCGGCTCCATGGCGCGGAAGTGCTCGGCGCGAGTGAAGCGATCTTTGGTCAGATAGATGCGCCCGCCCGTGGCAATCACGAACTCGTTCAGGCGGTCGACGATGTGCTGGATCCCCGATGTGACGGCCATGTCGACGGCGATCGAAGTCCCTTCCAGCGGAAAAGACAAGAGGCCAGGACCCTCGGGTCCACAATCTTTGATCACGCACAGCGGGGAAGCGCCACCGAGCCGGGCCAACAGCTGCATGAACTCGCGCACCGCGGGAGCACCCGCAGCGCGCGGCAACACACACTGGTACTGGGTGAAGCCCCGAGATCCGTAGCCGCGATTCCACTCGCGGATCGCGTCCAGCGGATAAAAGAACTGATCCGGAGTGACGATGCCGCGCTTCTGGCGCTGGAAGTGACGATAGTAGTACGCGATGTTGAACGCGCGTACCGACACTGGATTGCACGCCCAGTTCGGCAGGTCGAACGGGAAGGTAATTTCCTTGGCTGGCGGGGGTGGTGTGGCACCGGCCTCCTCCGGCGTCGCCCAGCGACCTGCCATCAGGATGCCGCGCCCCAGCGCTCGGCCGCTGCTCACGCAATCGATCCAGCCCATGGTCATGGGCCAGCGCGGGGCGGACTCCGCCAGCCTGGCCAGGTACTCGTCGATGTTCCCGACGCGCTCGCTCTCCATCCAGATCCAGGGCGAGGGCGTGCGCTCGAGCCGGAACTTCACCTCGAGGATGTGACCGAGCAGGCCCATGCCGCCGGCGGCCGCGTAGAACAGGTCCGCGTGCTCGGTGGGGCTACACTCGATGATGCTGTCATCGGCGAGGCGCAGGCGCAGGCGCAGCACGTGAGTACCAAAGCAACCGGCACGGTGATGATTTTTGCCGTGCACGTCGCTCGCCACCATGCCGCCGAGCGTTACGAATTTGGTACCGGGCGTGACCGGAGGGAACCAACCGTGCGGCATGACCAGGCGATTGACCTCGGCCAGGCTGAGCCCGGCCTCGGCGTGCAACACACCTGCTTCAGGATCAAAAGCGAGCACGCGATCGGCGAGCAACGTGGCCACGACCTTGTCACTCGCTTGTGCCGGCAAGGAAGAATCCCCATACGAGCGGCCCAGCCCGCGGCAGAGCACCGCACCGCGGGTCACGGCCTCGAGACGCTCGCTCTTCAACTCTCGCCCCGGAGCCGGCAGCCGGCCCCAGCCACTGAGTTGACCGACCGCACCGCTCGGCGCCGAGACCGGCGTCAGCTCTGGGCCCGGCGGCGACAAGGCAGAGGTTTCCGCTGCAAGCGACGTCTTGGCGATCATGGTCGGAAGAAGCGAGCCGCTTCGGCTCCAAGCCTAGCATGGGACGCGCAGGGTGGACCGGGGCAACCGAGCCGAAACGCGAGATGCCACAGCGTTGGTCCCCGACCGGTTTTTGTGAGCCATTCTCGCGCAAATCATGGTAGCCGTGCGCCGTCAGCCACTCGACGTTCCGATGGCGGTTTGGCGCTCGCCGAGCCGTAGGACGTTATCTCCCGTTGTTCCGCGGGGGTCAGCCCGAGGGCGCATACCGCTCGGCGCCCCTGCTCCTGGATGTGGCCGGCGACCTGCCCCACCCGGGGCCAGCCTGAGGTCGCGCGGTGATACGGATGAGTGCAAACGAGCGGCAGGAATCGACCCCACTCCTCGCAGAGCAGCTGCGCGGCGGGCAGATGTGGTCACGGGTGCTGCGGCGCGGGCAGCGCTTGCGGTTGATCGATGTGGAGGGCGGCGCCAGTGTCGCGGCGTTATTTTACAACGCCGACGATCCCACCGAGCGTTACAACATGCCCGATACGCTGAAGGCGCAGCACATCGCGCGCCTCACGGCGGGCTTCGTGTTGTATTCCGACATGGGCCGCGTGCTCTGCTCGGTGGTCTCGGACAGCGTGGGCTGGCACGATACGATCACCGGCCACGGCAACCGCGCACATGGCGAAGCCGCCTTCGGCAACGGCTCGTATCAGAAGCTCCGCAACGACTTCTTCAAGAATACGCGCGACAACTTCCTGGTGGAGCTCGGCAAGTATGATCTGGGCAAGCGCGATCTAGTGGCCAACGTGAACTTCTTCGTCAAGGTCGCGGCAGATGGCGAGGGCCGCCTGAGCTGGGTCCCACGGCATTCGCCGGCCGGCGCACACGTAGAGCTGCGCGCCGAGCTCAATACGCTGGTGGTGCTGTCCAACACGCCGCATCCGCTCGACCCCAGCCGCAGCTATGCGCCCAAACCGGTGGCGCTCGAAGTCCGCGGCGGCGCTCCGGCATCCCCGGACGATCCGTGCCGCCGCTCCCGCCCCGAGAATGAACGGGGCTTCCGCTTGACCGAGGCCTATTTCACATGACCCTCTCCGAGAGCCCGCTCGACCCGACCCGCGCGATCTTTGACCAGGTGCTCGACTCCGGGCTGGGCTGGACGCACGTGCTCAGCCCCGGCCAGATCTTGCGCATCGTGGATCTGGAGGGCAACCAGGCCGTCGACACCCTGTTCTACAACGCCGAGGACGAGACCGAGCGTTACAGCGCCGTCGACACGGTGCGCGAGCAGGGCAACTTGTATCTGAGCGCCGGCACGCGCCTGCTCTCGACCGAGGGCCGAGTGTTGTGCACCATCGTGGCCGACACCTGCGGCCGGCACGACACGCTCGGGGGCGCCTGCGCCGCAGAGTCCAACCAGGTCCGCTACGCGGTGGAGAAGCGCTTCATGCACAGCTGCCGTGATACCTTCCTGCTCACCATCGCCACGCAGACGCGGCACCTGAGCAAGCGCGATCTGGCGGCGAACGTGAATTTCTTCATGAACGTTCCGGTCACGCCCGAGGGCAAGCTGACCTTCGAGGACGGGCTCTCCGCGCCGGGCCGCTACGTGGAGCTGCGCGCGGAAATGCCGGTGCGCGTGCTGATCTCCAACTGCCCCCAGCTGAACAATCCGTGCAACGGCTACGACCCGACACCGATTCGGCTGCTGATCTGGAACGAAGTCTGAGTCCCGGACGGGGCTGTCATCCGCAGCCCATGAAACAGCCCCCATGAGACAGCTCCCATGAAGATGTTCGAACGCGTCCTCATCGCCAATCGCGGCGAGATTGCCTGCCGTATCCAACGCACGCTGCAGCGCATGGGTGTGCGCTCGGTCGCCGTATATTCCGAGGCAGAACCGCAGGCTCTGCACGTTCTCGAGGCGGACCAGGCGATCTGTGTCGGCGGCGCGACCGCCCGCGAGAGCTACCTGAACCTGCCGGCGATCCTGAAGGCTGCGGCCGACTCGGGCGCGCAGGCGGTGCACCCCGGCTACGGGTTCTTGAGCGAAAATGCCGGCTTCGCGGAGGCGTGTGAGGCGCAGGGCGTGACCTTCATTGGGCCAACCCCCGAGCAGATGCGCGCCTTCGGCCTCAAGCACACGGCGCGCGAGTTGGCGGAAAAAGCGGGCTTGCCGCTCCTGCCGGGCAGCGGCCTGCTGCGCGACGCCGAACACGCCTCGCGTGAAGCGGCCCGCATCGGCTTTCCGGTGATGCTCAAGAGCTCCGCGGGCGGCGGCGGCATCGGCATGCAGCTGGCGAAGAACGATGCGGAGCTGCGCCAGGTGTTTGCCACCGTGCAGCGCCTCAGCCAGAGCAACTTCGGCAACGCCAGCGTTTTCCTCGAGCGCTTCATCGTACGCGCGCGCCATCTCGAAGTGCAGCTGTTCGGGGACGGGCGCGGGCGCGTGGCGGCGCTCGGCGAGCGGGATTGTTCGGCGCAGCGCCGCAACCAGAAGGTGATCGAAGAAACCCCGGCGCCCAACCTGGCGCCGTCCGTGCGCCGCGCGCTTCTGGACGCGGCCGTCGCGCTCGGCACGAGCGTGGGCTACCGCTCCGCGGGCACGGTGGAGTTCGTGTACGACGCCGATCGAGAGGAGTTCTATTTTCTCGAGGTCAATACCCGGCTGCAGGTGGAGCACGGGGTGACGGAGGCCGTCTACGGCGTCGATCTGGTGGAGTGGATGGTGCGCACGGCGGCCGGCGATCCACCGGACTTGACACGCATCCCTGAGCCGCGCGGGCACGCCATTGAAGCGCGCATCTACGCCGAGGATCCAGCGCGTGAGTTTCGGCCCAGCGCGGGCCGCATCACGGCGCTGTCCTGGCCGAGCGCCGCGCGGGTGGACACCTGGATCGAGCCAGGCTCGGAAGTATCCGCCTTCTACGATCCGATGCTCGCCAAGCTGATCGTGCACGGCAAGGACCGCGCGGACGCCGTCTCGGGTCTGGAGCAGGCGCTCGACCAGACATTGATCGCTGGCATCGAAACCAACGTCCGCTATCTGCGCGACCTCAGTCGCCACCCAGCGCTGGTCGATGGTGTGCTGATCACGCAGTCGCTCGCCAGCATCAGCTTTGCCACGGCGAGCGTCGAGGTCGTCTCGCCCGGCACCTTCAGCATTCTCGTCGATCACCCCGGGCGCCTGCGCTACTGGAATGTCGGCGTGCCGCCGTCCGGTCCGATGGACGCGCTGGCGCACCGCCTGGCGCAGCGGCTCGTGGGCAACCCGGAGGGCGCCGTCGGTCTGGAGATGACGATCGCGGGGCCGACGCTGCGCTTTGCCACGGACGCCGTCGTGGCGCTCACGGGAGCGCAGATGCCGGCGCTGCTCGACGGCGAACGCGCTCCGTACCATTGCCCCATCTCCGTGCGCAAAGGGCAGACGCTCAAGCTCGGCGTGATCGAGGGCTGCGGCGCGCGCACGTACCTCGCGCTACGCGGCGGCTTCGATGTGCCCGAGTACCTCGGCAGCCGGACCACCTTCGTGCTAGGCGGCTTCGGCGGGCACGGTGGCCGTACGCTGCGCCGCGGCGACGTGCTGCATGTGGGCAGCCTCGGCGGCACTGCCGCGAGCGGCGCCACGGGCGACCTGCCGAGCGCGGCCGAGCTCCAGAGTGGCGAGGCCAGCGCGAGTGCCGGACTCCGCCCCGGCTACGAGCGCCATTGGCAGGTCGGTGTGTTGTACGGCCCGCACGGCGCGCCGGATTTCTTCACCCCCGGCGATATCGAAATGTTGTTCGCCACGGACTGGGAGGTGCATCCCCAGTCCAACCGCACGGGCGTGCGCTTGATTGGGCCCAAGCCCACCTGGGCGCGTCGTGATGGCGGTGAGGCAGGTCTGCACCCTTCGAACATCCACGACGTGGCCTACGCGATCGGCGGCATCGATTTCACGGGGGACATGCCCATCCTGCTCGGGCCCGATGGACCCAGCCTGGGCGGCTTTGTCTGCCCCGCCGTGATCTGCCAGGCACAATTGTGGAAGCTCGGTCAGCTGTGCGCGGGGGATCGCGTGCGCTTCGTGCCCATCTCGCGAGACAGCGCCGCCGCGTTGGAAGCGGAACAGGACGCGGCGCTGGCCGAGGTGGGCCGAGCGCGCCCAGCTCCCGCAGCCGCAGCGCCGGGGCCACTGTCTGCGGCAGCGCGCGCCCCCACGCCGTTGCGCGCGATCCCGCCGAGCGGCGCTGTCGTGCGCGAGTTCGGCGAGGGCGCGGACCGGGTGGTGTATCGCCAGGCGGGCGACAAGTATCTGCTCGTAGAATATGGACCGCTGGTCCTCGATCTACGCCTGCGCTTGCGCGTGCACGCGCTGATGCTGTGGTTGGAGCAGAGCCGGCTCGGCGGCATCATCGACATCACGCCCGGCATCCGTTCCCTGCAGATCCATTTTGATAGCCACGTTTTGAGCGCGAACCGGCTGATCGATGCGCTGGTGCGCGCCGAAACGGAGCTGCCGGCGCTGGAGGAGCTCACGATCGAGAGCCGCGAGGTGCGCTTGCCGCTCTCCTGGGATGATCCGGCGACGCGCCTGGCGATCGCCAAGTACGCGCAGCTGGTGCGCCCGGATGCGCCCTGGTGCCCGAGCAACATCGAGTTCATCCGCCGCATCAACGGCCTCGACTCCGAGCGCGACGTGTACGACATCGTGTTTGGCGCCAGCTACCTGGTGCTCGGGCTCGGGGACGTGTACCTGGGCGCGCCGGTAGCCACTCCGCTGGACCCGCGCCATCGGCTGGTCACCACCAAATACAATCCGGCGCGCACGTGGACGCCGGAAAATGCCGTGGGCATCGGCGGAGCGTACATGTGCATCTACGGCATGGAAGGGCCCGGCGGCTACCAGTTCGTGGGGCGCACGCTGCAGGTGTACAATCGCTTTCGCAGCACGCGCGACTTCGTGCCGGGCACACCCTGGCTCCTGCGCTTCTTCGATCAGATTCGCTTCTACCCGGTGGAAGCCGAGGAGCTGCTCGAGTTGCGCGCCCGCTTCCTGCACGGCCAGGTGCAGATCGAGACGCTGCCGCGCCAATTTCGGTTGCGCGACTACGAACAGTTTCTGGCCGAAAATGCCCCCAGCATCCAGGCCTTCAAGTACCGGCAGCAGCAGGCGTTCGAGGCGGAGCGGCAGCGTTGGGCGGAGAGCAGCGCCGCCACCGAGCGTGCCCTGACCAGCGCGCCCTCCGGCGACGCGGCAGCGAGCGGCAACCTGGCAGAGACGGAAGTCTTGCCACCCGGCGTACACGCCGTGGAGTCGCACGTCTCCGGCAGCGTCTGGAAGGTGCTCACCCCCAGCGGCAGCCAGGTAAGAGCCGGCGACCCGCTCCTGATCGTGGAATCGATGAAAATGGAGGTCGTGATCGAGGCCCCCAGCGACGGCACCGTGATCGAGGCGCTCGCCAGCGAGGGCATGACCGTTTCCCCCGGGCAGTGGCTGGTCAAGCTGCGCGCCCCCTAGGCCCCCCGCTACGTTTTCGGCGGCACCGACCGTATCTAGCGGCATGCTGGGGCCGCTGCCGCACGAACGCCCATGCCGGGGCCCGCGCAGCGCCTGGCGGGCACTGCTGTTCACCGCCGCCGGCCTGTCGTTGGGAACACACGCGAACGCTGCCGAGCCGAAAGCGCCCGAGGAGCGCTGGTATGGCTACCAGACCATCGGGGCCGACGCGCTCGCGATCACACTCCTGATCGGATCCTCGCAGAGCTACGGCGGCGTGGACACTGCCCTTCTGGTCGGGGCGACGGGTGTGTACCTGGCGGGCGCTCCGTCGATCCATCTGCTCAACGATCAATCCAGCGCCGCGCTGATCAGTCTGGCGGTGCGGGTGGGCTCGCCCCTGGTCGGCGCTGGGCTGGGCTGGGCCGCCTCCCACTTCATGCCCTACGACGATGGCGATGAGGTGGTACGCGGGCTGGCGCTGGGCGTCATGCTCGGCCTGCTGGCGCCGATGGTGGTCGACGCCGCCGCGCTGGCGTGGAAGCCGACCGTGGCGGCGAAACGCGCTGCCGGTACGCCAGCGCTGACCTGGCGACCCAGCGTGGCCGTCACGAGCGAACACGTGGAGCTCGGGGTCGCCGGTGCCTTCTAGAGGCTGCGGCTGATGCGCCCGCGCGCCCTGTCAGCCGAGCGGCAACAGCTGTAGGTTCAGGAGCGCGACGCGCTCCACCGGCTGGGACTGCGCCACGATCGCCCGCACCTCCTGGTAATAGGCTTTCTGTAGCTCTCGAATGCGCTGCAGATCGACCTCGGATACCGCCAGAACGCTGTGAGAGAACAGCCCGTCGGCGCGCGTCTTCAGGCGTTCGAGCGCCACCTCCGACCAGAACACGCGCAACGCATGCGCCGCGTCGGGATCGCGCCGCGTATCGATCACGCGGCCCTCACCGAGCAGCGCGTAGCCCGTGCGAGTCTTCTCGATCTGGCCGGTCGCCACCAGGAGCTCGAGCGCGCGCGCTTCCTCGGCCCGCGTGATGCCGAGGCGTGCTGCGATCCAGCCCGGCTCGGGCCGCAGCTGAGCGCGGTAGGCCACGAGCTCGAGGGCGCGCAGCACGGCCTGCGACCAGGGCTCGCGATACGTCGCTGCGCGCGCCAGCTCCAGCTCCTGCCAGCTGTCCCGCACGGAGGGCAGCGTCAAAGGATCGACCAGACCTCCCAACAGGTCGAGCAGACGCAGCGACGCGGCCTCCACGATGCGCAGGAAGTCCGGCAAGCGGGGTTGCGCCTCCGCCTTGAGCCAGCGCGAGACGGCGAAACGGCTCAGACCGCTGGTCTTGGCCAGCTGTTGCACGCTGGTACGCCCGCGCAGATCATCGAGAAACTGGGCGACCCCCTCGGGAGTGGTCGGGTCGAGCCGCTCGTCCCCCGGCGGCGTCCGATACAACGACAGGAGCGCTGCGTGTACGTCCACGCCGGTGCGCTGAGCCGCCGAGAGCGCCTTGGCCGCCGTGGGAAAGGCCCGCCCGGCCTCCCAGCTGTAGACGATGTTGCTCTTGTAGCCGAGCCGCCGCGCAAAGGCCGTTTGGGAGCGCTCCCCGCGCAGCGCGCGCAATAGCTCCGACGCGATCGCCTCAAAATCCAGGGCCTCTGGCGCCATGTATGAATGATTTGCACATCCTAGTGCAACTGACACCACGAAATGTGCGAACCGTACCTTGAAGCGGGCGCCCACCTGGTTCACACCAAGAGTGGGGAAACCAGAGAGAGCCCGCCGAACATGAAGCGAACATTCCTTTTTTCGAGCCTGATGCTGTTGGCCCTCAGCTGCGCCAGCGACCCGGTCGTGGAGCCCCCTGCCGGCGGGCAAAGCGGGGACGACGGGGACGTGGTGCCGCCAGGTCCCCCGCAGCCGCCGGGAGGGTTGCCTCCGTTCCAGCCCGGCGCGCCCGAGCCGCCGCCGGGGCCGTGTGATCCAGAGGAGAGTGTTCTCGCTCTCGACGCCGCGACGGCGTTCGGGGCCAGCGGCGCGGAGTTGCTGGCGCGGCTCGACCTCGGAGCGCCGAGCCCGCTGTTCTGGGTGCCCCGCACTGCGTCGCCCGCGGTGACCTTTTCACCGGGGCCCGGCGAGACCTCGCTCACGCTCGAGGTCACGGCGCGCGCGGACGATGCGCAGAGCCCTGGCGTGACGCAAACGCTCTGGCGACCCCAGTCCGTGGGCGCGGCTTGCCCCGACGATAGCCTCGTGCTGCCCGTGTTGGTGAGTCTGCGCAGCGCCGACGGCGCGCTCGACGAGCAGGTCGAGGGCGTGCTGAACTTCTCGAGCGCCAGCACGGCGCATCTCGAAGCGGCGCTGTACTCGCCCCGACCCGGTCCTACGACGGAACCGTCCAATGCGCTTGCCGGCACGTTCGCTTACACCCAGATCGGTGCGCCCGGTGAGCACTGGCAAGCAGTTGGCCTGACGGTATCTGCTGATTTCTGGCCTGGGGGTAGCCGCGGCGCGCTCTTGCCTTCGTTCGCTCGGGTCACCGGGGACCAGACGCCTGCCCCGCCGCCGACGTCGACCCCGGCACCGTCGACCCCGACTGCCGGCTCCGGCATTCTGGCACCGACGCTACCCACGGGCTGGGGTTCGGTCGCGGTCTGGCCGCGGCGCGAGGCCTGCGATGGCGAGGGGCGAGGCCTGGCTGCCGCGTACGCAGCCAGCGATCCCATCATCGGTCGCTCGCTCGCCGACGTGGTGAGCGAGCAGAATGCGCTCTCCTCGCTCGAGCTCGCCTCCGGTCCGGCGCGCACGCCCGTGAGCTTCACGCTGGAGGTGCCCACGGGGTTGCAGTGCGTGCGCGTGACGGGCAGGAGCATGACGTTCGACGTGCGGGCGACCTTGCGCGCAGCAGCGGGCACGGGCGAAGGCGCCGCTCTCGTGGCAGCGGAGTCACCGCTCTCGCACCTGGCCGCCAGCAGCATCTTCGAGCTGACGGCCACGAGCGCGCGGGACGGCAGCGGTCTCGAAGCTCTGCACTGGGTGCGCCGGGACGTCGTCTGGGCAGAGAGCCGCGCGAGCTTCGAGACGGCCACCGGCATCGCGCTCGGCGCCGCCGACCAGTACCAGCAGGTCTGGTGGTCGTGGCACGGCAGCGAAACGAGGGAGAGCGCCGGCGCTCCCTGGGCGTCACAGGGCGAGCTCGCCGTGCATTCACTCAACGCGCAGCAGTCCGACGCGATCGAGCGCCAGCAGGCGCAGGGCGGACCCGGCGCGGGCATCTCCTTCGACGAGCAGACGCACTTTCCCGTATTGCCGGGGGACGCGCTGCTCGAAGCCGAAATCTCTCCCTGAGACGCGGCAACTCGCGCGCGACCCTACGGCCACGACCAAGCTAGCGCGCGGCCACGACCAAGCTAGCGCGCGGCCACGACCAAGCTAGCGCGCGGCCACGATGAAGGTCGCGCGCGCCACGAGCGCACGGAATACGAGAGTTCGGGGAGGCCAGCGTTGCGAGTCCATTCGTGACCCGCCGCTGGCTTGGGGCGCCGGTCCCTTTCAGACGGGCTCGAACGCGCCTGCGCGGCGCCGAATACGACCGCTCAGCTGCAAGAGCGTGAGCGCGCTGTTGACCTCGCTCGCGGAGAGCCCGCTGGCTTCGATCAGGCTGTCGGGGATCCAGCGCCCGCTCCCGCCCATCGCCCGCAGCAGTCGAGTGTTGATCTCGCTCCAGCGGTCATGCTCGCGCTCGCGGGCCTCGCGCTGCTCGACGTCGCGAGCGCCGTCTCGTCTCCGTTCGTCGCCTTCCGACGACCCCCGTCGGGTCGTGCCCCCACCGAGCGCGCCGGCGCCGCGACCTTCGTCGCTCTCACCCGACCCACGTTGGGTCGTGCCGTCACCGCGAGCGTCGGCGCCCTGACTTTCGTCGTCGTCCCACGACCCATGTTCGGTTGCGCCCCATCCTAGTTCGTCCCACGACCATCGTGGGATGGACTTCGGCTCGACGCGAGGCTGCTCACGTTGTGTCGGGTACGCGGGGTTTGCCGCATGCGCTGGGTTTGCCGGCGGTGGCAGGTTTGCGGGTTGCGTCGTGCTGCCGGCGCAGCCGTGATCGGTGGCTCGGGCGTGAGCCGAGAGGGCATCCTGCACGAGCCGCTCCAGCGCTTCAGCATCACTGCATTCGCCACTCAGCGCGCGCTCTCTCTCCAGCGCTTGCTGCAGGAGGTCGTACGCTCGTGCCGAAAGATCGAACGTCACGCGCCGCGTCTTCGACGGTGTCTTCGGCCGCGTGCCGAAACTCGCGGCATCGTCATCGCACAGCGACGCTCGCGCGGTGGCTACGCGCCGTTCCAGCGTGCGCATGTCGAGCCTGCGAGCGAGCTCGAGCCATTCCGGCTCATCCGCTACCGTCGCGATGCGGGTGACCTCCCGCACACGCGAGTAGCACAGCTCCCCCTCCACGAACGCTCGCTCGATCTGGGGTAGCTGCCGAAGAGCGCGACCGACGCGGATTCGCTCGCGCGCGTCCCGCGCACCCAACCCAAAACACGAGCGTGCGGCGTGAAGCTCATCCGCATACCGATGGAGCGCCAGGTCTTGCCGTTGCTGCACGCGATCGGCGAGGTCTGCCAGATAGCGGCAGACGAGTCGTT
>Ga0315912_10002916_pt1 | contig 17550 bp, 15 predicted proteins | sample VfabasoilMG_FD_204469 | JGI IMG/M metagenome (GOLD analysis project Ga0315912, IMG submission 204469) | Garden soil microbial communities collected in Santa Monica, California, United States - V. faba soil | ecosystem: Environmental > Terrestrial > Soil > Garden | place: USA: California...
TTCGAGCCATGGTACGCGGCGTCGGTATCCGAGCCGGTAAGACGAGCGGCGAGCACTTTGGCCTGCTCCCAAAGCGGCGCGACCAAACCGTAGACCTGGCCGCGGTGCTGCACGCACTCGCCGACCGCAAAAATCCGCGGATCGTCCGTACACAGGTGATCGTCGACCACGATGCCGCGCTCGACGGCGAGCCCCGCGCGCAGCGCGAGCCCACTGTTGGCTTTGATGCCCGCGGCGATCACCACCAAATCACAGCCGAGGCGAGTTCCGTCTCTGAACTCCAGCCCGGTCACCTGATCGTGACCGCGGATCGCGCGCGTGTCCTTGTTGGTGTGCACGACGATGCCCAAGCCCTCGAGCGTCTTCTTCAAAATCGCGGCGGCGGAGTTATCCAGCTGCTGACCCATGATCGCGTTGCCGCGTTGGATCACGTGCACATCTAGCGAGAAATTCTGGAGACCGCGCGCCGCCTCGAGCCCGAGCAAGCCGCCGCCGATCACCACGCCCCGCTTTTTGCCCATGGCGTAGGCGGTGATCTTGCGACAATCATCTAGGTTTCGGAATACGAACAGCCCAGGCTTGTCGCTCCCATCGGGCAGCGTCAGGCCATCCATGGGCGGGATGAAGGGCAGGCTTCCGGTGGCAATGATGAGCTTGTCGTAGCTCTCGACGATGCCGCCCTCGGCTTCGATTCGTTGCGCGTGGCGTGAGATTTTGGAGACTTTGACGCCCGCGTGCAGTTTGATGCCGTTTTCCTCGTACCAGGCGAGCGGGTTGAGGAAAATGTCTTCGGCTTCGTGCGAGCCGTTCAACACGTCGGAGAGCAGAATGCGGTTGTAGTTGCCGTAGGGCTCCTCACCGAACATGGTGATGTCGAATTGATCCGCACCGCCGCGCGCCAAAATCTCTTCGACCGCGCGCGCGCCGGCCATACCATTACCGATGACGACCAACTTCTGCTTGCTGGCCATCGCGCTAGATCTCCAAGACGCCCATGTCGATCACGACGACCGCGTCGAGCCCCTCCGGAGCACCCACGCACAGCTCGAGCTCGCTTTCTGGATCCACGTCCTCGACGATCGAGAGCGGCACGTGAACGGACTCTTTGGCGCCCACGGGAAACAAACGCATGCACTTCCCGCTTCGATTCAGCGCTAGGTAGACGAGCTCGGAGCTCGCGTTGCCGGCTCGCAGGTAAATCAGCTGTGCCCGCCTGTCGAACGGCACCTTGTAGGTTGCCGCCGGAGTCAGGGGCACGGCATGAGTCAAGCCCGCTCCTCGAAACTTGAAAACACCCTGAATGAACTTCGGCGTTTCGTTCATGCTGAACGATGTCTACCCAGGGCTCGGTTTCGGACAGGTATTGTCGCGCAGTCCGGATTGAGTCTCGGCCGTGAGCAATGTTTCTGAAGGCCCACGTTGCACAAGCGAGATCGCGCGACAATTTGCGAACTTTCACGCTGAGATCGGTGGCAGGAGCTCAGTCGTTGCCGATCAGCTGCCGACGCAGCAACCCGACCAGCAGACGCAGGGTGCGAAGGCGCGGCAACGGTGACAGATCGAGCACCTCTTCAGCGCTGGCCACGCCGTCGATGCGAGAGAGCAAGAAGGCTTCTTCCGGTAACAGCGAGACCGGATCTTCGGACTGCGGCAGCAGACGCAACGCGCCTTCGCGCCGCCCGAGGCGCATCTCCAACGAGCCTTCGATCAACGCCTCTTCGCGCTCGAGAGCAGCCTGTGCTTCGGGGTTCCCGAGCGCATCGGCGATGCTCAGCGCACGCTCGACGAGCGTCGCCGCGAGGTCGATGTCGCGCGCTGAGCGCGCTTTTTTGGCGTCCTCCAGCGACTTGAGCAAGCGCGCCTGCGAAGGCATGCCCGGCGTCGGTGAAATCACCCGGCGAACGCCCTTCGCGATACCCGACGGGGTGGCATTGCCCGTTGCATCCGTGCGCGGCCGCGCGGGCTCGAGCATGGGCTCACTGAACAGACGCAACGTCGTATTGCCAGAAAGATTGACGTCCGGCGCGCTGGCTTTCAGTGCAGCGGCACCGAGAGCGTTAGCGAACTCGACCACCGTATCGAAGCGCTGGCCGGGCTCCTTGGCCATGGCACGACGCAAGACCGGGCCGACGCCCACTGGCAGGCTCGGCACCAAATCCTCGATGCGCGGGGCCTCGCTCGCGATCACTTGCTCGAGGATCTCCATCATGTCCCCCAGAAACGGGCCGCGCCCAGCGAGCATCTCATAGACGATCACCGCCAACGAATATTGATCGCCGCGCTGGTCGACATGAGCGGTCCTGCCCAGCGCTTGTTCCGGCGGCATGTAGTCCGGAGTACCCATCACGTCGTTTTCGCCGGTCAGGCTCTGTTGTCCCCCCAGGCGCTTGCCGATCCCGAAATCCAGCAGCTTGATGTGTGTGCCAGCGCTGGGTAGCTCGGTCAGGAAGATATTGGCCGGCTTCAAATCGCGATGCACGATCAGCGCTTGGTGAACCGCAGCCAAGCCCGAGGCCACTTGGCTCGCTACGCGCACCGCGAAGGCGAGCGACAAGACGGGTTCGCGAGCGAGGCGTAGCTCCAAGCTCTCACCCGTGAGAAATTCCATAACGATGTAGGGCTCGCCCTGCTCGGTCACGTCGAAATCGACGATTTGGACGACGTGCGGATGTTGCAGCAGGCTGACGAGCTCGGCCTCGCGTTGAAAGCGCAGCAACGCCTTGCGCTGTTGGGCCAGATGAACCGGCAACACCTTGATCGCGACCTTGCGATGTAGGCGCACCTGCTCCGCCTCGAAGACGATGCCCATGCCGCCGCGATCGATCACGCCGCGAACTTCGTACGTTCCCCGAAGCACCGTTCCAACGAGCGGATGCGGAGCGGTAGAAAACGGATCGATCACGAGCGACATTCGCTGTTTGGGTGATGACAGCGCTTCGCAGACTGTCCACCCGGCCAGCAAACGCTAGCCCCACGGGCCGCGGCTGACCAGACCCTTGCAGCACGCGCTCGGAAAGCAGCGTTGTTCGAGCTCCGCCCTCGCCGAAACCGCAGCTTTTCAGGCGAAAGCGCTCACGGCTCGGCCCCGCGCTCTAAGCGCTCAGCCTGCGCGGCGCCCATGTCGTGCGTCCGCCCTGGAGCGCCGCGCGAGCCACTTCGCGAATGACCTCTGTCGCATCGCCTGCGACGAGCGCCTCGCGCCGCGAACCGAGCGAGAACGAACCGACGCGGACATCGTCCAACAGACGCACGACGTCATAGTGACCGGCGCGCACGCGGACGATGCGATAAGTGATGCTATGTACCTGAACCATACCCTTGACCACCGCTTGCATTTCCTTCGAGTAGAGCAAGCACTGGGCCAGCGGCTCGTGCTCGCCGCGCGCTCGCGCAAAATGCCACGATCTGTGGGTCAAATAGCCGCGCGCTAGCGCGCGCGCGAACAAACCACGAGCCACGGAACAACGTCGCTGGATATTCGGCATGCGGCTTCCAAGTCGCGCACGGCATCGAGTTGCGATCGAAGTTACGACGTCGCGAACAGCCACGAGACACAAGGCTACATTCGTGGCAAGATAGGCTGGGTTGTTTGGGCACGCCGCAGCCCAACCCTTTTGCGGAAGTTCACTGGCTTCACTTGCGAAGCAGAATGACGAAAATCCGTCGCGGCCTCGACACCGGAGGTATTCCGAGCTGCTACACGACCCAGCAGCGGACGGCATAAATCCGGACTCGGGTGCGTTGAAACCAAACTGGCACCCGAGCTTTGCGCAGTAGCCAAAAACCCTGGTCAGAGGTAGCCCACCAATGTTCGCACGCACTTCCAGCGAGCCGGTTGCGCTCGCCACTCAGCTCCCCCAAAGGGCAGCAGAGCCCCTGCATCTGCTGCTGGTCGAAACCCCCAATCTCACGCCGCGCGGGCGTGCCTGGCTGGAGAGTCACCAAGCACAGCAAAGCGGCAACTTCGACGGCCTCGAACTGCAGCGCCTGATCCGCTTCGAAAAGCTCAGCCTGGGTTAGCTACGTTCGGCGAGCCGCGCTCGGTACAAGCGGCGAGTCGCACTGAGGCCGTTCGCCCCGGGGTCAGTGCGCTCGAACTTCGGCGCCACGTGCGCGCAAGTGGGTGCGGGCTGCCGCTCAACGAATTCAAGACGTTTGCGCATGGCACGCCAGCTGCAGTCGAGCGGGCACGCTCGGAACAAAGCCCATGTCAAAAAGCGCAGCAACGTCTGAATCCCATCCTCCCTCCACCATCGTCCGTAGCAAGCGCGCGAGGAGGCCGCGAGCGCGAAACTCCGACGCAAATGCGGCGCTCGCGCTTGCGCCCGCGCCGCCAGCGACCGAATCAAGCGCATCCCCCGCGAAGCCGAGCGAACCACGCGCATTCCCGACCGCACCCTTGCTGGTCGGGGTGGGCATCGGTGCAGTGTTGACGCTGGCCGTAGTTGCGCGAACGGCACGACCGGCGAAATCCGCACTGGTCGGCCCGCGCCCGGCAACAATCGGGGGCGCCCTGGCCAAGACCGGAGCGCTGCTGCTGGCACGCGTCATCACGCGAAGAGTGCTGGCCTTCGCGGCGAAGCAGGGAGCCCGCAAGATAGCCAGCGCTTGGCACTTCTGACGCTGCGAACGCCTGGGCAGGGGGCGGGCGAACGCGATGCGCTGGGGCCTTGTCAGTGAGGCGTAACTGCTCAAGATCCGCCAGGCCATGACCTGGAATCCTGCCCTCTACCGCCGCTTCGAAGACGAGCGCACGCGCCCGGCGCAAGATCTACTCGCGCGTGTTCCGCTTTCAGAAGCAAGATCCGTGGTCGATCTCGGCTGCGGACCGGGCAACTCTACGGAGCTTTTGGTCGAACGCTTCGCGGGCGCTCGTGTCATCGGCACCGACACCTCGGAGGCCATGCTGGAGAGCGCGCGTCAGCGCTTACCTCAGTGCCGCTTTCTGCAGAGTGACGTCAGCAACTGGACCCCGGAGGGTGCGCCCGATCTGATCTTCGCCAACGCGGTGTTGCAATGGGTGCCCGCGCACGAGCAGCTGTTCCCCCGCTTGTTCGCGGCGCTGGCACCGGGCGGCGTGCTGGCCGTGCAGATGCCGGACAACCTGAACGAAGCGACACATCGCCTGATGAGGGAGATCGCGAGCGCTGGGCCATGGGCGAGCGCGCTTTCGGATGCCGCCCGCGCTCGCGCGCTCATCCCCTCCGCGGAAGCCTATTATGATCTCCTGGCCGCCGAGGCTCGGACCATCGATATCTGGCGTACAACCTATCATCACCCCTTGGCTTCCCCGGCCGCGATAGTCGACTGGTTGCGTGCAACAGGGCTGCGCCCATTCATCGATCCTTTGCCGGAAGCCCAGCGCAGCGCGTTTCTCGCGGAGTACGAAGAACGAATCGCCGCTGCTTATCCGCCGCGCGCGGACGGAAAACGGCTCCTCGCATTCCCGCGCTTTTTCGTCGTCGCGCAACGCGCCTAGCGCTTCATCGCGTCGGCAACGTCCAACAACGCCGAGCTCGCGACACTGCGCACGGTCTGCCCTGACACCACGCGTGAAAGAGCGATCAGCGCCGTCCTGGTCAACGTCTGGTTCATGCCGGTAAACGGCGATCCCGAGGCCGTGCGCTTCGAACTCATGGCCCACACGGAGCCGAACAGACCAGCACCGATCCCTACGCCAATCAGCAGCGGCTTCAGCGGGAGCGTCGAAAGCTCCGCCGCTACGGCTTTGGCTCGACGTTCCAGCGCGCTCGGAGTGCGCTTGCGCGGCTTGTTCTCGCGCTCGGAAGTGCGAGCTTGCGGTTCGAATTCGGCGAGTGAAGAGCTGTGTGCCATGGCTACTGCACTGCACTCGGTGTGCCACCTCGGCCTGTGCCCCAAAAAGTGCGGCGGCAAAGGCTGCACCAGCATGCCTCTGTGACGCTTCGCCCGTCACGAACCGTTGGCGAGGCCGTTCGCCTCGAAAACGCGCGTCAGACGAGTCAGAAGCGGCGCAGCCGCAGGCGCGAGCCGCTCAATCCAATACTGGCATGCAGCGTGCTTCGATTGGGGCCAACGGAGGCAAATCATGTTGTACACTTTCGTGGTCGTTTTGTTGGTGCTCTGGGCTTTGGGCTTGGCAACGTCCTACACTGTGGGCGGCGTCTTGCACTTGCTGCTCGTTGCCGCGCTCGTGCTTTTGGCCGTCCAATTGCTCACGGGTCGACGCACCGTTTGAGCGCACTTGGCTCGAGGACTGCGCTTGGCTTAAGCTGACGGCATGCAGCGAGCGATAGACGCCGCGCAGCGAAGTGCGGCGCTTTTGCTCGTGCTCGGCGCGCAGAGCGCGTGCAACAGCGAGCAAGCACGCGCCCAAGCCTCGAAACCGGACCCGCCCAAGTCCGCGGCGCCGATGCCCTCCGCTCCGCCAGGCACGCTGCTGGATCCGCTGGATCCCAAGCGGCCCATGGCCATCGACACTGAGCCGCGCGCCGCTGCGAGCAATTGGGTCACCGCTCGACCGAGCTTTCAGGCCTCCCGCACGCGCGAGCAACGCGGCGGCATCGAGCCTTGCGCCCCCCAAGCGGTAGATACGAGTGGGTTCGAGGCTTGGGCGAACGTGGGCCGGGGTAAGTTCACCGCACCGCGCGGGCTCGCACTCGGGGACGATGGCAGCTTCGACCTGGTCATTCATCTACTCGGCGACGAGCCTATCCGCCGCGAGCTGATCGAAAGCCATCAACCGTTTGCGCTCTATTCGCTGACCGTGGGCACGAACCAGAGCTACGCGCCACTGTTCACGGGCACTCAGCTACAAGCCTCGATCATCGCCGGAATCGAGCAAGCGTTGAGCAAGCGGCTGGGTAAGCCGGCGCACATGCGACACCTAGCGATGAGCGCCTGGAGCGCCGGTTTCGTTGGCATCGAAGCGGCGCTGGCACAGCCTGCGGGCAAGGCGATCGACGCCGTGATCTTGATCGACGGGTTGCACGCGCCGCGCGGCAATGATCTTGCGTTCAAGGCTCAAATGCAACCCTTCGTCGATTTTGCAGCGCGCGCGGCCCGCGGTGAACGATCATTTTTCGTCAGCCACTCTTCGATCGACCCTCCTGATTTCGCGTCGACCACCGAATGCGCGCACTATTTGATCGCCTCGCTCGCGGGCAAACCGCAGCCCGTGCGACGGAGCGACCGTTTCGGCCTCGACCTAGTCGAGTTTTTCAGCCAGGGGGGCTTTCAAGTGCGCGGCTATTCTGGCCACGATCGCGCCGATCACTGCGCCCAACTCGCCGTACTGCGCGACGCGTTCACGGCGCTCGGCGCGCGTTGGAACGCGCGAAAACCAAACCCCTGACCGACAGTTGTTGCGCCCGCGCAAGCAGGTGCAGGTAGACAAATGTAGGCGCATCAAGTTCGATCGGTATCGGGCTGAAGTCTCGCGCGGCGTGGCCGTCTGGCGAACTGTGCAGGTAAGAGCAGGCCGCAAGACCATCGGGGTGTTGATGGGCTATCTGGCGCTTTTCACTGGCACGTATGACGCGCAGATCCGCCAAGCGTTCCAAGAGAAGTGCCGTGAGCTCGACCTGAATTTACTCACGGTCTACGCCGGAGCCCTGGGCGATCCCCGCCTGTGGAGCGTCGATGAGAACTCGGTCTTCGATTTGATGCACCCGGATTGCGTCGATGGCTTGATCCTCATTTCGAGCTGCCTTTCGTCGCTATTTGGGGTGGACAGCGTGCATCACTTGGCGCGCTTGCATCGCTCCCTCCCGCTGTGCAGCATCGGCATCGACATTCCCGGGGTCCCGAGCGTGGTGATCGACAACCGCGGCGGCATGGAAGCGGTGCTCGAGCACCTGATCGTCGAGCATGGCTGTCGCCGCCCGGCGTTCATCGCCGGCGCTGCGGGCAATCCTGAAGCCGACGTGCGCCTCGGCGCGTATGCAGATGTTCTGCGTCGACACGACCTGGCATTCGATGCCGCGCTCGTGGTCGATGGAAATTTCACCAACCGGGATGGACAGGCCGCGATGGAGCAGCTGTTCGCGCGCGGCGTACAATTCGACGCGGTCGCGGCTGCGAGCGACAACATGGCGTTCGGCGCGATGGCTGTGCTCAGAAAGCACGGCCGCCGCGTGCCGCTCGAGCTACCGGTCACGGGCTTCGACGACGTGCAAATGGCGCGCCTCGATAGCCCTCCCTTGACGACAGTGGCTCAGCCGTTTGCGAGGATGGCGGGCGAGGCGATCCACGTCATTTTGGAGCAACTCGCGGGGCGACCCGTAGCCGATTGTGTGGAGTTGCCCGCGCTGCTGCTCGTCCGCCAATCGTGCGGCTGTGGGGTGCGCACGCGCGTCGCCAAGCCCTCGCATCGAGCCAGCGCGAGCGTGCCGGCCGCCGAGTACTTGCGCACTCACGGCGACGCGCTCGCGCGCGCGTTGCTGACGCCCTTGTGCATCGGCTCTCCGGAAGGGCTGCACAGCGCAAACCGCCTGCTGACTGCGCTCATACCCGCGCTCGCCGGTAACCCCGATCCTTTCTTGCACGCGGTAGAGCAACTGCTCGAGCAGGCCGACAACGATGCCGCGAGTTGTCACGCGCTCGAGCGCACCATCGCTCGTCTTCGCGAGGAACTCCGCTGCTGCACGGAGCCAGCGCTCGAGGATCTGTGGCACGACGCGCGCGATCTCATCGCGCATCGCGCGCAGCGCGGACAGGTGCAACAGCGGATCGATTCGGACAACGACTATTTGCGCATCGTCGACCTCAACCGCTATCTCACGCGCGCCGTCGACTTGCCTTCTCTCAAGCACGCGCTGCTGCGCATGATGCCGTTGCTCGGCATTTCGAACGCCTCATTTTCGCGCTACGCGGAGGGAGTAAGCAACGAGCTCGAGCCTTGGGTGTGCATCCTTGACGGGCAACCGTTCGATCCCCCGCCGCTGCGCTTTCCTGCCCAAAAGCTGGTCCCACCAGGGGTTTGGGCCGAAGATCGGCGGCGCACGCGCTTGGTTTTCCCGCTCCTGTGCGAGGGACAGCGCTGGGGCGTGGCGGTCTTCGAGTACACGAGCGGCACTGGCGGCTTCCAAATGCTCCAGGACCAAGTGAGCGTGGCGCTCAGCAGCATCCAACTGCATCAGCAAGTCGTGGAGAAGACCGTGCTGCACGAGCGCAGCGTGCAAGAACGGCAAGCGACCGCCGCGCGCATGGAAGCTTTGAGCGTGCTATCCGGCGGCGTGGCCCACGACTTGAACAACGTACTCGGCCCGATGGTTGCCTTGCCAGACGTCATCCTGGAAGATTTGGCTCACCTCGACACCCGCTCGCTGCCCGCGCTGAGCGACATTTGCGACGACATGCGCAGCATCAAGGGCGCGTCACTGCGAGCAGCCCAGACGATCAAAGATCTGCTGACCCTCGGCCGCGAACGGCGAGTGGGCACGGATCCTTTGGACCTGAACGCCCTGGTTTCGGACTGCCTGACGCTCGAGACCCTGGGCTTCATGCCGGATGAATTGACCCAGGTGGAAGTCTCGCACCTGCTCTGTGAGGAAGCGCTGATCGTGCGCGCCGCAGAGGCGCACCTGGTGCGCGCGATCACCAATTTGATGCGAAACGCGCTGGAAGCACTCAATGGCCCGGGCAAGGTCGGCATCACGACCCGTTCCGTCGACCTTGCGCAACCCTGGTTGGGTTACGAGATCGTGCCCCCAGGCAGCTATGCGGTGATCACCGTTTCCGACACTGGCCGCGGCATCGACGCCGCACGCCTGGCGCGCGTGTTCGAGCCGTTTTTCTCGAGCAAACGCATCCGACAAACCTCGGGCAGCGGTCTCGGTCTAGCGGTCGTACACGGCGTCGTCAAAGAACACGATGGCTACTTGGACGTCACGAGCCAGCCCGGGCATGGCACGAGCTTCAGTCTGTACTTTCCGCGGCTCAACGTGGCGTTCGAGACCACGCACCGCACCTCGTCGGTCCCTCGCGGACGCGCCCGAGTGCTGATCATCGACGACGAACCGACGCAGCTCCGCACCGCCTCTCGAGTTCTCGCCCAGTTGGGCTATCAAATCGAGACGCAACGGAGCGGTGCCGCCGCTTGCGAAATCTTCGCGGCTTGTGCGGCAGAAGCTGCCATAGCCGTGGGTAGGGCGGCGTGCGCGAGCCCGTACGATCTGATCATCGTCGACATGGCGCTCAACGAGGAGCACGACGGGCTGGCCGTCATCGAGCGCGTGCGGACGCTATTTCCAGGCCAGCGCGCCTTGATCGCGAGCGGCAACGCGCCCCCCGAGCGCGCTGAAGCCGCCATCGTTCAGGGACTGGGTTGGCTCGCCAAGCCTTACACGAGCGGCGCTCTGGCACGCGCGGTCGAAGCCGCGCTGACCGGCAGTCCGTAACCCCATCAGCCGTCGCGATGGCGCGCGGTGCTCGCGCCGGCCATCATCGCGGTGCGCGCGGCTTCTCGCCAGAGCGGCGAATTGGGCGGTAGGGCTCGCAGCGCCTCAGCGGACAGCTGCTTCGACTTCTCGACGTTCCCGAGCAAGCGATAAGCGTGCGCTGCAATCGCTTGGACGTGTCCGCGTTGGTGCCGCGAACGCTCGTAACACAACGCTTGTTCCGCGGCGCCCGTGGTCGCGCTGAAGTCACCGAGCTTGAAGGCGTCCATGGTCGCGCGCGCGTACCAACGCCCCGCGCCAGCGCCATCGCCCGCGCGGGCGTAGTGCTGCGCGGTGACCATCGGGTCCGCGCGTTCGACGGACTCGAACCAGCCAGCGGCCAGGCGATGGCCGAGCTTCCGATCGGCTTCGGTGAGCATGTCGTAGGCCGCATCGCGTAGAACGGCGTGCGCAAAGACGAGCGCCGCCTTGTTCGGCTGGTTGTCGTCACGATGACGAAGCAGCTCCCGCGCGACGAGCAGGTTCAGCCAGCGTTCGACGTCGCTCTCGTCCGAACCTTCACCGAGCAGATGAGCCACCCCGCGATGCGTGAAGGGTTCGCCCAGAACGCTCGCCGCACGCAGCACGCGCCTGGCATCCGGCGCAAGCGCGTGCAGACGGTTTTGGACCACCCCCAGCGCGGTCGCCGACACTTCTTCACCGCGTCCTTCGGCCTGTGCCACGATCAATTCATGAAGCAGAAAAGCGTTGCCACTCGCGCGCTGCAGAATTCGCGCGCGGGCAGCGGCGGGCAGCTCGCGCCCCAAGCGCAAGGAGATGACGCGATCGGCGTCGGCCTCGGGCAGCTCACTCAATGCAATTTCTTGTACGGCTCGCCGCTGCCACAAGTCTGGGTACAGTTCGCGCACCTCGGACCTGGCGGTGGCAACGACGAGTAGTGGACGCTCGTGCAACGCGGCCAGCAGATGATCGACCGCACGCAAGCTACCCAGGTCGGCCCAGTGGATGTCTTCCAGACGCAAAATGAGCGGGCCCTGCGCGAGCTCTGCTTCGCAGAGCTCGCTGAAGGCTCGATGAACCGAGTCGACCGAACCTGCCAGGCGGATCTCCCCGGCGCGCAGCGAATCGGCTTCCTCGGGATCGAGCAGCCGTGCGAGCGCCGAGTCTCGAGTCGAAGGCGCACTCTCGAGCACGGCGGACACCAGGCGCAGCGCCGAGCCCGCGCTCATCGGGTCGGCATACGCGGACCACAGCGAAAACCCCGAGTGCGTGCGCGACAGGCGGGCCAAGAACTCAGCCACGAGCTGAGACTTTCCGATGCCGGCCGGCCCCGTCAGCAGCACGACGCGAGCCTTCGGCGTGGCGAAGGCGTCTTGCGCGGCCGCCAGCAAACGGCCAAGTTCCGGCTCGCGTCCGACGCACAGCGCCGCGCTCTCATGCGCGAGGTCGGTGCTCGCACGCGCTGAGCGCTCGGAGCAAAGCAGCGCGCCCGCCTGTTCGCCCGCAGCGACCTCGAACTTGCCGGCGATGAGCGCCGCGCTCGTGGCATCGAGCACGATCTGTCCGCAGGTTGCCGCTTGCGCGCGCAGCTCCGCCTCGGCTAGCAGCGCGTGTAGCTGCGGAGTAGGGCCGCGATCGATCGTGCGACCCGCGACCACGGCGATCGCAGCGCGCGGCCAATGCGCGCGCACATCCAACGCCAAGCGCGCGGCATGCAGCGCCTGATCGAGGGGCGTCGCATTGCCGCGAGGAAGAGCGAGCCACGAGCCATCGGCCAGTGTCTCGAAGTAGCTGGAGTAGCGCTTGCGGCCATCCCCCGGCGCCGAGCCGGACGCGAGATCTTCGCTCGCGTGCCGCACGAGCACTACCGTAGTGGTGACGCGCTCTGCCGCGGTAAGCCCACTCGGACTCAGCAGGACTCTGGCGGAGGGTGCGATATCATCCAGCAATTCGGACGGTAGCGCGGCAATGGCGGCGAGGACGTGCGCGGCGTCGGCAGGCCGCTGTGCCGGATCCAAGCTCAACATCGCTGCCAGCAGGTCAGCGAGCGCCGGATGAATGTCGGCCGCGACCGTAGCGGGCAACGTCACGGCTTCTTCGACCGTTCGCGTCATCAGGTCCATCGGGCTGCCCTCGAAGATCCGGCGTCCGACGATGCAGCGGTACAGCACGCAACCGAGAGCGAAGACGTCGGTCGCGGGCGAGAGCTCTTCGCCCAAGACTTGCTCGGGCGCCATGTAGCCCGGTGTGCCCGCCACCGAATCTTCAGCAGGATCGGAGAGCACCGAGCGGGTCAAACGTGCGATGCCGAAATCGAGCAGCCGAATATTCGAAAGATCCCCGAAAGCGAGGAACAGATTCGACGGCTTCAGATCCAGGTGCACGACGCCGCGCGCGTGGGTCGCGGCGAGCACATTGGCTGCGCGCGTGATCAATGTGATCGCTTCCCCTACCGAAAGCCGGCCACGCGCGAGGCGGGTGCCGAGATCTTCGCCATCGAGCCACTCGGTGACGATGTATGCGCCGCCCTCGGCGAGCTCCCCGTGCGCCATGTAGCGGACGATTCCGGGGTGCTCGAGCTCCGCCAGCAGCAATGCTTCAGCGCTGAACGCGTTGCGTGACTCGGCTCGCGGATCCTTGAGTAACTTCACCGCCACCGCGCGCTGCGACTCGCCATCGATGCCGCGGAAAACCCAGCTCGAATGGCTCGAGCTGTGCTGTTCGGAGCACACGAAGCGGGGCGCCAACAGCGAAAGCCAGCGCTGCATTTGGTCCGGCTCGTCCGCAACCGGGAGCGATTTGTTGCGCACCGTCTGCGTGCTTTCGAGGACCGTGCGGACGGTCGAATCACCATCCGTACCAACGGCGGAATTCGACGCACATTCGCCGCTGGCATCGCACAGCGAGCCTTCGGCTTTGGGACGCACGTCCGTGATGTCGGAATCGCGGGCTGACATCGGCGGAATCTAGTCGGAAAATCACCTTTCGCGGCGTTGCACGCTCGGTGAGAGGCGTGCGAGTCGAAGTCTTACTTGGAACCGGTTTGTAAGACGACGGGCGCTTCTCACTCCCATGGGGATTGCGGCCATGAGAGCTTCGAACCGCTACATATCAGGCGCACCGGAGCTTTGCTAGGCTTAGATTGAAGGGTACTTTGGTCGATCTTCGCGAGCGGCGCGCGAACTATCGCCGAGCGCATGCGCGAACGACGGAAAGGATGACCGAATGGGTGGACTCAGCGGCAAAGTGGCAATCGTAACTGGGGCCGGGCGCGGGATCGGCCGGTCGATAGCAGTGAGGCTTGCGCGCGAGCAGGCCCAGGTCGTCATCAATGACACCGGTTGTTCACCGAATGGGCTGGGGCGTGATGCGAGCGTCGCAGATTCGGTGGCGGCGGAAATTCGAGCCTTTGGTGGACAAGCCTTGGCTGACCAGCACGACGTGAGCCAGCGCAGCGAGGTCGAGGCCCTGTTTGGCTCTGCGCTCGAGGCGTTCGGAAAAGTCGATATTCTGGTCACCAACGCGGGCATCGTGCGTGAAGGTGCGATCGCGAACATCTTGGACGAGGATTGGGATGCGCAGCTGCGGACGATGCTGGGCGGCACGTTTCTGTGCACCCAGCAGTTCGTGCGCGCAGCGAAGGATCGCGGTAGCCCAGGCCGGGTGTTGATGGTTTCGAGCCAGCTCGGCCTGCAGGGTGCAAGTCAGGTGGCAAGCTATTGCTCCGCGAAGGCCGCCATTTGCGGCTTCGGGCTCACTGCAGCACAGGAGCTTGCGGAGTTCGGCATCACCGTCAATATCCTGAGCCCAATGGCTTATACCCGGCTCACCGCGGGCTTGCCGTTGATGGACTTTCCGAACGCCGAGCAGCTGATGTCACCAGATTTCTGCGGGGACATCTCGGCGTACCTCGTGTCGGACGCAGCCGCCCATCTCACCGGGCAGATCATTCACGTTCAGGGCAGTCAGCTCTCGGCGTTCAAAATCAGCATGACGGATGGCGTCGCGCCGCGCACGAGCGAGCGCTGGTCCCCCGCAGAAATCCGCGAGCGCTGGGGTGAAATCGTCCGGTGAGTGAAGATCTCGACGTTCCTCGAGCGGAATCGCGCCAATGCGTCGACTGCGGCGCCGCACCACCGGTCGCGGCCGACGGCTCCATCACGCTGCTGAGCCTGAAGCATGGCTGGCGCCTCAGTCGCAAAACGGAGGCTTCGGGTGAGGTGCGCTCGGAGTGGCGGTGTCGCACGTGCTGGAACGCCTACCGAGCGCTGCCTCGCGTGCCCGGGCGCTAAACTGTGCACTTTTTGGCAAAGCCGCGGCTTGACGCGGCTTGACGCGCCCCCGGCGGCACGAGAGCAGACCGTGAAACGCGGGCAAGCTCGTCTCTATCCGATCGCGTTCGCGGCCGGGCCTTGCTAGGTTCCCGCGCAATGCTATCTGCGGCGTCTCTCGGCTTCACGACGGCGATCGTGCAATGGGCCCAGGCGTCTCCGTCTCCGTCTCCTGCCACCGTGGAACGCCTGATCGCGGTCGCGTTCGACCCAGCTTGGAACGTCGAGCATCGCTTCACCATCTTTGCGGTGCTGCTGCTGCTGCTGCTGCTGGCCGGTGTCGGCCTGCCGCTACCGGAAGACATCCCGCTCACGATCGCCGGGTTCACGGTCTCCCAGCAAACGCACGGCCAGTTCGTCCCGGGCTACTTCCTGGGTACGTTCGCGCTGGTGCTCGTTCCGATCCTGGCAGGAGACCTAGTCGCCTATAGCATGGGGCGACGCTTTGGCCTGAGCCTCGGCCAGCGCATCGTCCTCTTACGTCGAGTCCTCACGCCGGCTCGGCTCGTGCGCGTTCAGGCTTGGTTCGCCCGCTACGGCTCGTTCGCGGTCTTCCTCGGCCGACAAGTCGCAGGCGTACGCTTCGTCACGTTCTTCACCGCCGGCGCAATGCGCATGCCCGTGTCCAGCTTCGTGGCGTTCGATCTCCTCGGCTGCACCGTCAGCGTACCAGTCTGGCTCACACTCGGGGCACTCGCCTCGCGCTACGGAGAGCGCTGGATGCACCACGCGATGAACACCGCCAGCCACACGATACTCCTCGGCGCCCTCGCGTTTGCGGCCATCCTGATGCTGACCATCAGAATCCGTCGCGCACGCAACGCAAAGATCTCGGACATCAGCTGAGAACAACGCACCCCACCAGGTGCACCCCTTCGGGTATCGCGAAGCGCGTCACTGCTGGATCACGATCGCCCCCTCTTCTCTTCTCATGTGGCTGCCTCTCACCAGCCCGCGTGCACCAGTGCGTCACGCGCGCGGTCCCACTGCTCGACTTCCTCGGCTCAGCCCGATAGTTCGTGTACAAAGTATCGCTGTGCAACCGCGGACGCCTTCTCCGCTCAGTCCGATAGTTCGTGTACGAAGTATTGCTGCGCAACCGCGGACGCCTTCTCCGCTCAGTCCGATAGTTCGTGTACGAAGTATTGCTGCGCGCTGCGGAGCGCCTTCGCGGCTCAGCCCATAGTTCGTGTACGAAGTATTGCTTCGTGCTGCGGAGGACTTCGAGGCTCGGCTGATAGTTCGTGCACGAAGCGCAATCGTGACACTCGACTCGCCCGGCGAAGTGCTGGCCTTCGCCGGGCATTGCGTTCGCCCGCTTAGTGGAGATCGGCGCCGGGCACGGGCACCGGCATCGAGAGGATGGCCGGATGCGGCGTCACTCCGGCGAGCACACTGTTGATGGCGAAGTTCGTGATGTACGCCGTCTTCTTGTCGCCGTGAGTGGTGCCGAAGGCCACGCCGGACGGACTATCGAAGAGCGGGTCTCGAGCATAGACGGAGACAATCCCGCGCTGATTGACGGTCGCGATCAAATGCTGCGTGTTCACCGCGGCATAGACGGTCCCGCTGCGATCCAGCGCTATGCCGTCGATCCCTTTCAGCTGCGGGCTTTCCGCAAACACCACCGGTTTGCCGAGGCCACGGCGGCAGCTGAACGGAAAGCGAACGATACGACCGGAGTCGATGACGCCCACATAGAGGTTCTGTTTGGATTGATCCCAAGCGATGCCATCCACTCCGAAATCATGAGTCGGAAACGCTGGATCGGCGGGGTTGCCGCGGAGCAACGGGTCGGAACTGGCGATCGTCGGGGTGCCATTCGTATCGACGTGATAGAGAACGCCGAGGAACGGGTCGGTCACGAAGAAGGACCCGTCGTCTTCGAACGCCATGTCGTTCGGAAAACCATTGTGATCGAGCGTCGCGAATTTTTCGACGAGGCCCGTCGCCGGATCCGTACGCCACACGAAGGCCGCGGGTTGCGTGACAGAAAAGCTAGATGTCGTGGTGTAAATCAGCCCGTCGGGACCCACCTTGATACCAGTCATGGTGCCACCCTCGGGTACAGGGACGGTCGCAATCGTCACGCTGGAATGGTTCGGCATCAACTGGCGAATCTGTCCATTGATGAGCGAAAAGAACACACGACCGTCGTCGTCGGTCGTAATCGATTCCGGCAGCTCATTGGCAGCTGGATCGAAGGTGACGAGTTGGCTAACCTTGGGCGGGCTCTTCGCTTGTGCGGCTCCGCCAACACAAAAAACCAAGGCAATACCCACAGCCCACGAAAGCGACGACGCATTGAGCATGAATTTCAGCATGGCTTTCTCCTGTCCCTGATTGTTTCCCTGTCTGATGCTGCACCCACCAAACACCAACCCTGACCCCTGCTGCGCATGGAGTGAGCGAGTAGGCAAGAGACCCTAATCGGCGTCCCGGGTCAAGTGGCGATCGCGATACGCGAACTTCTCGTCTGTCGCACATCCGCACATCCGCACATCCGCACATCCGCACATCCGCCATCGGGATCCGCAGATCGGGATCGCACATTGAGCGTCATTGAACGCTCGCTTCGAACTCTGCTTTGGATGGCAGTATTTTCGAAGCTGGCGAAACCCGCCGCGGCCGGGATATCAGTTACATCAATTCTGCCCAGGCCTAGCCGGGTAACATTGACGATGCTAGTTGCATGACCGGGCACAATCATGACCAGAGCAGCGCTATTGATTGGGCTTTTGCTTTTCGTGGCAATCGGCTGCGGTAAATCGGCCGAAGGCGTGCAATTCCCCAGTGCGGCTGGCACGGATCAGGGCGGCGCCTCGGGCGCCATCGCCGCA
>Ga0315912_10002917_pt1 | contig 17542 bp, 16 predicted proteins | sample VfabasoilMG_FD_204469 | JGI IMG/M metagenome (GOLD analysis project Ga0315912, IMG submission 204469) | Garden soil microbial communities collected in Santa Monica, California, United States - V. faba soil | ecosystem: Environmental > Terrestrial > Soil > Garden | place: USA: California...
AGGATCGGCCCGGTCGGCGTCCGCACCGGCTGTCCACCCGCGTCCACGGATTTGCCGCTGCTCTCCATGATCAACTGCGAGAGATAATCGGGCAACAGGCGCAGGCGCGTGTCATACGGCACGACCGCCAGCGTCTCCGCGCCGAGGAAGCCCGCGTACCACACGTCGAGCAGGCCCAGGATCACCGGCAGGTTGCGCGCGGGTTCGGCATCGCGAAAGTGCAGGTCCATCGCGTGTGCGCCCGCGAGCAGCTGCCGGAATCCCGCGGCGCCAAGTCGGATCGCGGCAGCGAGGCCGACCGCCGACCAGACCGAGTAACGTCCGCCCACCCAGTCCCAGATCCTGAACGTGCGTTCCGGCGGGATCTCCCAGTCGCGCGCGGCCGCGACGTTCGCCGTGACGCCGGCGAAGTGCCTGGCCGGCTCGGTGCAACGGTTCGCTTCCAGCCAGGCATGGGCGGCCACGGCATTGGTGGTTGTCTCGATCGTGCGGAACGTCTTCGACACCTTGATGAACAGCGTGGAGCGCGGGTCGCAACGATCCAGCACGCCGGACAGGTCGCGTGGATCCACGTTGGCGACAAACTCCGCACGCACGCGCGACGGCGAACTCTGCAGGGCATCCGCGACCAGCCGCGGTCCGAGGTCCGATCCGCCGATTCCCAGGTTGACGACGGTATCGAACGGTTGTCCATCGCTGCCGGTCACGCGGCCCGCGTTGATGTCTTCCGCGAACCCGAGAAAACGATCCAGTTCCGTGTGTACGTCAGCGATCACGTCGCAGCCATCCACGATGAGCGCGGCATCCCGCGGCGCGCGCAGGGCGGTGTGCAATGCCGGGCGGCCTTCGGAGCGGTTGACGGGCCTGCCCGAGAACAGATCGCGGATCGCTTCCGGCAGGCCGCGTGCCGCGGCGAGCCGCAGCAGCAGTGACAGTGTTTCGTCCGTGACGCGGTGCTTGGAATAGTCGGCGTACAGTTCGCCGATCCCGATCGAGAAGCGGGCCGCGCGCGCCGGGTCCGCGGCGAACAGATCGCGCATGTGTCGCGGTTCGACGGCGCGGCGATGATCGAGCAGTGCCTGCCAGGATCGGTCCTGGTCCGGCCCGTTGCCGCTTCCGGGGTTCATGCGCGGTCATTGTTGCACAAAGGAGATTGCGCGTATCCGCCGGCCATGCGGCCGGCACGGGTCCGCGGCGGCTGTCCAAAGCCGGGTGATTCAAGTAACATCCCCCGGAGAAACAACACGATAATCCCGCCGGGATTCACGCCACGGATGAGCGGGACACGGTCGTCAGGCACAGACTCCGCGCATTCACCGCCATGGCCAACGAAGTTCCCAGCAAGCTCGGCAAGTACGAAGTCAGCCGCGAGGTCAGTCGCGGCAGCATGGGGATCGTCTACATGGGCTACGACCCCTTCATCGATCGCCAGGTTGCGATCAAGGTCGCCCTGTCGGAGACGTTGAACGATCCCGAGTCCGGCCCGCGTTACCGCAAGATGTTTTTCAACGAGGCACACACGGCCGGGAAGCTGACCCACCCGAACATCATCAGCATCTTCGATGCCGGCGTTGACGGAGACGTCTGCTACATCGTCATGGAATACATCGACGGTGGTGAAACGCTACGCACCTTCACGCGCCCGGACAACCTGCTGCCGATCGAGAAGGTCGTCGAACTGGTCTTCAAGTGCGCGAAGGCGCTGGACTACGCGCACCGGCAGGGCGTCGTGCACCGGGACATCAAGCCGTCCAACCTGCTCGTCACGAAGGACCTCGACGTCAAGATCGGCGACTTCAGCATAGCCCACGTCAACAAGGCGGATTCGACCGCGACGCAGGCCGTGGGCATGATGGGCTCGCCCAAGTACATGTCGCCGGAGCAGTTGCGCGAGGAACAGGTCGGTAGCCAGACGGATCTCTTTTCGCTCGGACTCGTCATGTACGAACTGCTCACCGGCAAGCACCCGTTTGCCGCCGACAACTTCTCGCGTCTCGTGAACCGCATCCTCAACGAGGAGGCGGCGCCGATGCGGGACGTGCGCTCCGACATCCCCGAGGCGCTCGAGTTCATTCTGCAGCGGGCCATCGCCAAGGACGTCAAGGACCGCTACCAGATGGGCCTCGACCTCGCGTCGGACCTGTCGAAGGCCTTCGAGAGCCTGGAGGGCCCGGAGCAGGAGGTATCGGTCGAGGAGAAATTCAACTCGGTGAAGAAGCTGGAATTCTTCCAGGGATTTCCGGACGCCGAGATCTGGGAAATCATCCGCGCCGCGACCTGGCAGGACTACTTTCCGGACGAGGACATCATCGTCGAAGGGGATCTCGACGACTGCTTCTACATCATCGTCACCGGCAAGGTGTCGGTGAAGAAGAAGAAGAAGGTGATTCGTTCATTGACCGTCGGGGACTGCTTCGGTGAGATGGGTTACCTCGCCAAGACCAAGCGCACCGCGACCATCGTCGCCGATGGCGACACCTCGCTGCTCAAGATCAATTCCACGGTGATCTCGCAGGTGTCGCTGAACTGCCAGGTGCGCTTCCTGAAGGTGTTCCTGCGTACGCTGATTCACCGGCTGTCGGTCACCACGGAAGTCATTTCGCAGGACATCTAGGTTCTTCTGAAAAAGACCATTCGTGGTCTTTGCAAGGGAACTGAATCTTCAGAAAGAACAAGCGGCCGGAAGACGCTGTCCTCCGGCCGCCGCACCCCCCTCTCTGCTGCTCGCCGCTGCCGCGCCGTGGCGCGGAGGGCGTCCCCTGAAAAACCAGTCAGAAGCGGTAAGCCGCCTCGATCCCCCAGGTCTGTGGCGCGCCCAGCACGCAGCGCTGCATGCCGCCAAGCGTCGCCGGGTCCACCAGGCCGAGCGTCGTGCCGATCGGCTGGTTGAACACGGTCTGGCAGTAGTCCTCGCCGAAGGCGTTGCGCACGAATGCCGCGAGTTCCCACCGATCGCCCGAGCCGCGGACCCCGGCGCGGAAGTTGAAGAGGCCGTACCCGTCCTGGATGGACTGCGGGTTGGCGTTCGTTTCGGCGCCGACATTCTGATCGCCCGTGAAGTTGTATTCGCCGCGCGCGTACCAGGACATCGTCGTGTCCGGGATCACATCCGCCCACTCCGCAGCCATCGACAGCTGCCACTCGGGCGAGAAATGCGCGCTCTTCCCGGAAAGATCCTGGGGCGGCGGCGGTACGCCGAGGAGCTGCGCCGCGGCGACAACGGCCGGCAGGTTGGTCGCGTTCGGGAACGAGTCGAATTCCGAATCCAGATAGCTCAGTCCCAGGTTCGCGGTCAGCTGGTCGATCGGCCGCGCCTGCAGGTCGAGCTCGATGCCCTGCTGGGTCAGCTCGCCGGCGTTCTGGACAATGAAATTCACACCGTCGAAGTTCCGATCCTGGAAGTCCGAAATCTCGGTATGGAAGTAATTGAGGTTTGCGACCAGCTTGTTCTCGAACCAGCTCGATTTCACGCCGATTTCCCAGTTGTCGACGGTCTCGGAATCAAACACGCGCTCATCCAGGGCCAGCGTGCGGTTGGTTCCTTCGGAATTGAATCCTCCCGACTTGAAGCCGGTCGAATACAGGCCGTAAGCCATGATGTCATCGGTCACGTAGTAGCTGACGTTCACCATCCAGGTCAGTTCCTGATCCTCGAAATCGAGATCCGGCTGGCTCTCCGGCGCCCGCAGGCTGATGCCGAAGGGATTGGTGACCGGGTTATTCGGAGCGACGATGGGGTTGTTGATGACCTGTTCGAAGCTGCCATCCTTGTTGTCGCTGGTCCAGCGCAGTCCGCCAGTGATTCGAAGCTGGTCGGTCGCGTTCCACGTCAACTGTCCGAATACGGCGAAGCTGGACAGGTCCTGGTTGAAATCGCCGTCGATGGCCGCGGTCTGCGCATTGGCGGCGCATTGGGCACCGCCGGCGCCGCTGAACTGGCCGCCGGTCGGCGGCGCGGCCGCAAAAACCGCCTGCGCGACGGGCAACGGCAATCCAAAGGCCGCACTCAGCGTCGCGGCATCCGGGATCTGGCCCGTGATGATGCCCGCTGCAATGGTCGGGATGTTCGCGCCCAGCACGGGGGCGAGCGGCGAAGCGGCAAGCCCGGCGGCAAACGCGGGGATAGCGATTGAGGCGTATCTCGCGAACAGGAGGTTACCTATGGCGGGGCTGCAGAAGTCCGCGCCCAGGTCGAAATTCTGGTCGATCGAATAATCCTCGTGGTAGTAGTACAGGCCGGCGACGTATTCGAACATTCCGCCGGTCGGCGAAACCAGCTGCAGTTCCTGGGAGAAGGTATCGGCGCCGAAATCGGATACGCGGTTCAGGAGATCCGCCGGCAGGCGCAGCGCGGACTCGAAGGTCTCGTTGTTCCAGTCCCGGTAAGCGGTGATGGATCGGATGGTGTGATCGCCGACCGACCAGTTGATGTCGCCGGAAATGCCCCACTGCTCGTCGTCGCCCGTGTCGCGGTGGTCCTGGAAGATGTCGTAATCGAATCCGTCCTGCATTTCCGGCGTCGGGCCGGTCGGCAGCAGCGGGCCGGTGGGGGAGAGGACGGCGCTGATGATCGGCGCGTAGCTCGGGATCACCGTGTCATCCTTGACCTCGATCACGCCGCTTTCGTTCTGCACGCGGCCGTAATCCGTGGTGATCGTGATGTCGAGATCGTCGCTCGGCGTGATGTAGAACTTGCCGCGGATGGCCACGTCTTCCCATTCGCCGACGTCGTCGTCGTTGCCGGCGCCGGTGAAATCGTTCTCGCCCCAGCCGCCGCGGTTCGTGTGATGGAACGAAAGACGCCCGGCCAGCATGTCCGTCATCTGCCCACCCACGTTCCCGGAGACACGGAACGTATCGTAGTTGCCGAGGCTGCCGCGGATGGAGGCTTCGAAATCCTCGGTCGGCTTGCGCGTGCGGATGTTGAGCGCACCCATGGAGGCATTGCGGCCGAACAGAGTGCCCTGCGGACCGCGCAGCACCTCGACCATCTCGATGTCGGTCAGGGTACCGATCACGGAACCGGTACGCGGGTAATAGACGCCGTCGATGAACACCGCGACGCTGGGTTCAACCGCGTTGTCGCCGACGGAACCGACGCCGCGCATGATGATGCGGTTGTTGATCGAGCTGCTCGACTGCGACAGGGTCAGGTTGGGAACGTAGTCGCCGAGATCCTGCAGCGTGTCGACGCCGGAATCCTCGAGAAACTGGCCGTTGTAGGTCGATATCGAGATCGGCACGTCCTGCACGTCTTCGGCGCGCTTCTGCGCGGTGACGAAGATTTCCTCGATCTGGGCCGAGGCGGTGCAGGTGAATCCGAGCAGGACAAGCGACAGCAGCAGTCTGGAAGGCGGGCACGACCGATACGCCGTGTTCATCGAGGCATCCCCCTCTTTGCGTCTTATTCGCCGATCGGCCCTGTCCAACCCTCTGTTGGAGCAGTGCAACAAGTCGTCGGCTTTATGACTCAAGTGTAATCGAATCCTGCCGGTTTCCCAATGCCCACCGGACGCGGGAACGTTGCAATGATTCGCGGGAGGGATGAAGGAATCGGGACCGGCGCTGCACATATATTATGTGCGGGGAGGGGGGTCGAACGATTGGCGCCCCGACCAGGATTCGAACCTGGGACCTACGGCTTAGGAGGCCGTCGCTCTATCCCCTGAGCTATCGGGGCGGCGCGCCTACTCTAAATGTCTGCGACCGCGTTTGCACGGGCATCATCGCGGCGCGGTCACTCACGCCGATAACAATCCGGATGACTTTGGTCTAAATCCAGGGAGGCCGCAGCAGATGATTACCCGGAGACCGGGCCGCGAACGGGGACACTTCGATCACGGCTGGCTCGACAGCCACCACACGTTTTCCTTCGGCGACTACCATGACGACCGGCACATGGGTTTTCGCAGCCTGCGCGTCATCAACGAGGATCGCGTGCAGCCCGGCGCGGGTTTCGCCACGCACGGGCACCGCGACATGGAGATCATCAGCTGGGTCCTGGCGGGATGTCTCGAGCACAAGGACAGTCTCGGCAACGGCGAAGTGATAGCGCCCGGCGAGATCCAGATGATGAGCGCCGGCACCGGCGTGCGCCACAGCGAATTCAATCCTTCACTGACCGATCCGGTCCACTTCCTGCAAATCTGGGTCCTGCCGGACACGGAGAATCTTCCGCCGCGCTACGAGCAGCAGCGGGTGCGGATCGGCGATCCCCGGTGCGAACTGAAGCTGCTGGTGTCAGGCAGCGGTCGTGACGATTCAATCCGGATCGCGCGTGATGCGGACCTGTACCTGGCGGCTTTCGGCACAGGCGGTTCGCTGGATCACGATCTCCGGCCGGGTCGGCATGCCTGGATCCAGGTGGCGAAGGGCCGGATGCGCCTGGGTGACCTGGCGCTGGAGGCCGGGGACGGCGCCGCGATCAGCGGGGAAGATCGGGTGGTACTGTTCGCGGACGAGGCAGCCGAGGCGCTGCTCTTCGACCTGGACTGAACCGGAGCGATCCTGTCGCCGGTTGTCACGGGCGGCTGTCGTTCGGGGAATCGTGCGCGGGAATGCGCGGGAGGGGAGATTGGTGGAGCCGAGGGGGATCGAACCCCTGGCCTCCGCATTGCGAACGCGGCGCTCTCCCAGCTGAGCTACGGCCCCACTTGCGGCGGGCAATTCTGGGGGAGCCCCCCGGTGGTGTCAACTTTACGGACGCCCGCGGCGGATGCCCGGCGCTCCTGGAATGGCGATCAAAGCTGTGAAACGTCAACCGGCGAGGGGAAAGAAACCAATGTGCCGCTTCAAACCCGGTCCGCGCCGGCGCCCCGGCTGTATTCCGCATTGCCGGGCCGGTGTCGACTGCCGGGTGAACGGATGCTGACGCGCTGGCGGCAGTGGCGGCGCGACCGCATCCTGCGGCGCGTTCGCCTGGGCGAATCCATGTGGAAGGCGGCGCTGGCCGACGTTCGCGGCGCCGTGCATCTTGACGCAGCCGACGCCGCGCGGCTGCGCGATGTTGCAAGCCTGTTTCTCCACGACAAGTCCATCGAACCCGCGCGCGGCCTCGAATTGACCGACGCGATGCGCGCGCGGATTGCCTGCGAATCGTGCCTGCCGATCCTCAACCTCGGGCTCGATCTCTACGACGGCTGGTACTCCGTGATCGTCTACCCCGACGAGTTCGTCGCGCGGCACGAGTACATGGACGAGGCTGGCGTCGTGCACAACGAGGACGACGTGCGGAGCGGTGAAGCCTGGGACCGGGGTCCCGTGATCATTTCCTGGCACGACGTGGCGCACGGAGAGCGCGGAGCCAGCGTCATCCTCCACGAAATGGCGCACAAGCTCGACCAGCTGGACGGCACCGCGAACGGCCGGCCGCCGTTGCATGCCGGCATGGACCCGGTGCGATGGATGGCGACCTTCCGTGCCGCCTTCGAGGAGTTCGGAGAGGCGGTGGCCCGCGGCGAGTGGACGGACATTGATCCCTACGGCGCGGAAGATCCGGGCGAGTTCTTCGCCGTTGCCAGCGAGGCGTTCTTCGAGTCTCCCGAGGTGTTGAGCGAGGTCTGGCCCGGTGTCTATGGCCAGCTGACGCAGTACTACCGCCAGGACCCGTTGCGGCTCAAAGTGCGAGGATGAACCCGGAGGCGACCGCCGCCGCTTCGCGGAGGTTCTGCTCCGGCGTGAATCCAGAGGAACGGCGCGGCGCGAAGTCGTGGTCGCCGTCCGGCAGCCATTTCACGCGCACCGCGTCCGCCATCCGGTAATTCTCCACCTCCGAACGGTTGCCGAAGCGATCGCGTTCACCCTGGCAGATAAGCATGGGTGTGCAGAGGACGGCGAGGTGTTCCGTGCGCAGCCGTTGTGGCTGCTTCGGCGGATGGAACGGGTAGCCCATGCACACGACTCCCGCGATCTGCTGTTCGTCGGCGATCATGCTGGCGACGCGTCCGCCCATGGACTTGCCGCCGATGACCAGCCGGTTCCGCGGGCAGCCTTCCTTGCGGACGCAATGCTCGATGACTTCGCTGAAGCAGGCACGCAGGATGCGGCCGCCGTTCGGCGGCAGGCGCCGCCCGCCGCGGACGGATTCCTCCATGTACGGGAAGTGGAAGCGCACGACGCGGACACCGGTTGCGGCGATGCCTTGCGCGATCGACTCCATGAACGGCGTCGCCATGCCGGCGCCCGCCCCGTGCGCGAACACGAACAGGTGGGAGGCCTTCTTCGGCCCATCGACGAGAAATTCCTTGATGACGACGTGCGTGCTCAAGCGCGGAATGCCGCAGGTTGGGACTCGAGGTGGGGGGATGCGGTGATTTCCACGGCAGCGGGATCATAATGGAGTGTGTGAAACCGCGGAAACCTTCGCGACGGGTGCGCTTTCCCGGCAACGGCAAAGCGGGGATAATCCGCACACTTCGTCACGTCCACCGGAAGAGGATCATGAAACAAATCGCCGCAGTGCTGCTGTCCGCCGTAGTCCTGTCCGCTTCCGGTGCGCTTGCCGCCGGCACATCGCTGGAGACCGCCATTGCCGGTTCGCACCGCGATCCGGTCAACGTCGCCCGCGATCCCTACCGGCATCCGAAGGAGACATTGACGTTCTTCGGGCTCGATCCCGCGATGACCGTGGTCGAGATCTGGCCGGCGGGCGGCTGGTATACGGAAATCCTCGCGCCCGTGCTGCGCGACAAGGGCGCGTATTACGCCGCCGTGTTCGTGCTCGGCGACAGCTCGCCGGAATACCAGCGCCGGACGCAGGAGGGATACCTCGCGAAGCTCCAGAACAGCCCCGACCTGTACGGCAAGGTGCGCGTGACCGAGATGGGCGCGGGCCGCATGGACATCGCGCCGTCCGGCAGCGCCGACATGGTGCTTACCTTCCGCAACGTCCACAACTGGATGAAGGCGGGATTTGTCGACGAGGCGTTCGCCGCGTTTTTCCGCAGCCTGAAGCCGGGCGGCGTGCTGGGCATCGTGGAGCACCGGGCGAAACCGGGCACGCCCATAGAGAAGATGATCGAGAGCGGCTACGTCACCGAGGAGCACGTCGTCGCGCTCGCGAAGAAGGCCGGGTTCGTCCTCGAGGAGCGTGCCGAGATCAATGCCAATGCGGCAGACACGACGGACCATCCGCGGGGCGTGTGGACGCTGCCGCCGGGATATGCCCTGTGCCGCGAAGTGGAAGCCGGGCCGAAGCAGGACGAGTGCAAGGCGCCGTGGAAGGCCATCGGCGAGTCCGATCGCATGACGCTGCGGTTCAGGAAGCCCGCCTAGCCGCGGGCCGCGTCCGGATCCCGCTTCACCGGTCCGGCCGGTTGCGGACGCGCGTGTGAGCAAGCCCGCCAATCCGGTTTTCTCGGAGTTGCCGACGACGATCTTCACCGTCATGTCGGCACTCGCCCGCGAGCACGGTGCCGTCAACCTGGGACAGGGATTCCCCGACTCGAACGGCCCCGAACACGTGCGCCGCGCTGCGGCCGAGGCAATACTCTCCGGCCCCAACCAGTATCCGCCCAGCACCGGGACGCCGGAGTTGCGCGCGGCGGTAGCCGCCCACAACCGCCGCTTCTACGGTCTCGAGGTCGATCCGGAATCCGAAGTCATCGTCACGTCCGGCGCGACCGAGGCGCTGGCCGACTGCCTGCTGGCGCTGCTGCGGCCCGGCGACGAAGCGATCCTGATCGAACCGGCCTATGACGCCTACGCGCCGCTGGTGCGCGCCGCCGGCGGAATTCCGCGGTTCGTCCAGCTGCGGCCCCCGGCGTGGCAGTTCGACGAAGCCGATCTCCGCGCGGCGTTCAACCCGCGCACGAAGCTGATCCTCCTCAATTCGCCGATGAACCCGACCGGCAAGGTGTTCGACGCCGAGGAATTGCGGTTGCTTGCGGAACTGGTTATCGAGCACGACGTGTACGCGGTGTGCGACGAGGTCTACGAGCACCTGACCTTCGGCGAACGCGGCCACGTCCCGCTCATGACGCTGCCCGGGATGCGGGAGCGCTGCGTGCGCATCGGCTCCGCGGGCAAGACCTTCTCGCTGACCGGCTGGAAGATCGGGTATGTCACGGCGCCGCGGGAGCTGGCGGCAGTCATCGCGAAGACGCACCAGTTCGTGACCTTTACTTCGGCGCCGGCGCTGCAGCACGCGGTGGCGATCGGCCTCGCGAGCGATACCGCCTACTTCCGCGACCTGGCCGCCGAGATGGAACGCAACCGGGACCTGCTGGGCGCGGGCCTGGCGCGCGCGGGGTTCAGGGTGTTGCCCTGCGACGGCACGTATTTCGTCAATGCCGACTTCGGCGCGCTGGATGCGGCGCGGGACGACATGGAGTTCTGCCGGAATCTCGCCGTCGCGGCGAAGGTGGCGGCGATCCCGGTGAGCGCGTTCTACGACGCCCGCAGTCCGGATGTGCCGCGCAAGCTCGCGCGGTTCTGCTTCTGCAAGGAGACGGCGCTGCTGGAGGAAGCGGTGGCGCGGATGGTGCGGTACTTTGAATAGGAGCGGAAGGCAGGACGGCAGACGGGGAGAGGAGGAAGGACCTCCGTTCTGAATCCGTCACTCCGTTCCGGATTCCGGCGCCGGCGACGACTCGGCGCCGGACTGGTCGCCGCGCTCCTGGCCGCCGCGCCGGCGTCCGCGACGGCGTCCGCCGCCGGACTTGGACGGCAGGCTGAACCAGTCGTCGCGCGTAATCTCGTGATAGTAGTCTGCTTCCTCGCGGAGAATGCCGGAGGTGTTCGCCGGGATCGCCGCGATCTCCACGCGCACGCCTTCGGTCTTCAGATGCCTGACCAGTTCGACGTAGTCCGAATCGCCGGACATGATGATGATCGTGTCGACCTTGCTCGCGAGCTGCATGGCCTTGATCGTCAGCGGGATGTCCGCGCTCTTGTGACACGGCCGGACGGAGCCGTGGTAGTTCTGGTAAAGCCGTTCGCCGAGTTTGGCCGAGATGTTCCGGCCCTCGCGGAAGTACACCAGCCGGTTGAGCCCGCGCTGGTCGAGCAGGCGCGGTACCATGGTGTCGAAGTTGAGCATGGTGTGCGGCACGTTGGTCTGTTCCTGGATGCTGCGCTCGATGTTGTTGCCGTCGATCAGGATGGCGACGGACTGGCTGATCGTGACGCCTTCGATGCGTTGCCGGGTTGCTGCGGGCTTGGTGACGCTCATGGTCGGTATGGAATTCCTGGAGTGGTTGTAGGGCCGGATGAAGGGAAGCAGACCGGCTTTGCTAGAATTCATGGTAATCAATCCCCCGTCGCGACGCGATCATGATGAATCCAGACACTGCCGGCTCCGTCTCCGCCGGGCCCGGGACGGTTGCCGCCGCGGCCGAGGGCGCGCGCATCGTGATGCATTGCCCCGATATCACGCTCAAGGGCCGCAACCAGGAGGACTTCCAGCGGGCACTGGTGCGCAACGTGCGCCACGTCCTTCGCCGCGCCGGCCTGGCGTGGCGGGTCGGTTCCGCCCGCGGTCGCGTGCATGTCGACACGAGTTCGGGCTCTGCCGGAGATGTGGAGCGCGCCATGAGCGTGCTGCAGTGCGTGGCCGGTATTTCGTCGCTGGGCGCGGCGGCGTGGTTCCGCGGGAGCGATCTTGTCACCGACACCGGCGGCATGAACTGGGCGCCGCTCGAGCGCGCCGCCGTATCGATCGCGGAACTGTCCTACCAGCCCGATGCCAGCTTCGCCATTCGCGTGAACAGGGTGGACAAGGAACTGCCCGTGCACTCGCGGGACATCGGCGTGCGCCTGGGCGATGCGGTCCGCGAACGCACGGCGTGGAAACGCGTCGATCTGGGCAACCCGGATTTCACCATTCACGTGGATGCCTATCCCGACGGCCTGTACCTGTATCCCGACAAGCGCCGCGGCATCGGCGGCCTCCCGGTCGGCACCGGCGGGCGCGTGCTGGCGCTCCTCTCCGGCGGCATCGATTCGCCGGTCGCGGCATTCATGATGGCGAAGCGCGGCTGCACGGTGGAGGCGTTTCACATGTCCGCCAGCCACCTCCGCGATTTCGACGCGGCGAACTCCGTGGTCGGCCGGCTCGCCCGGGCGATCAGCCGCTACGGCGTGCAGACGCGCCTGCATGTCGTGCCCTACACGTTTTTCGACCTAGCGTTGCGCGGCGAACCGACGGGCTATGAACTCGTGCTGTTCCGGAGGTTCCTGATGCGCTGTTCCGAGTACCTCGCCACGAAGATCGGCGCGGGCGCACTGGTGACCGGTGACAGCCTGGGCCAGGTTGCATCGCAGACGCTTGAGAACCTGGCCGCGGCCTCGCGCCCGGTGACGCTGCCGATCCTGCGGCCGCTGATCGGCATGAACAAGCAGGAGATCATCGAGTTCGCGCGCGGCATCGGCACCTTCGATACCTCGATTGAGCCCTACAAGGACTGCTGCGCCCTGATCGCCCGCAATCCGCGCACGCGCTCGGATCACGATCGCCTGAGCCACATGGAAGCCGGGTTGTTCCTGGATTACGACGGCATGATCCGCGAGACGTTCGCGGAAACGCTGCGGGCGGAGTACGACTGCGGCGAGATCACCGGACACGGAATGGTGGCAATCTGAAGAACGGAGCCGCGCCGGTTCAGGCGCCACGCCGTTCCGCGTGCAGGAAGTGCTGTCCCTCCAGGTAAGAATGTCCGAGGCGTCGCAGGTGATGGCGGATCAGCGTCAGCGCAACGATGATTGGGACGCGGCCGTCGCGGTAGCCGTCGATGGCGCGGGCGAGTTCGCGGCGATCGCCGGCGTCCAGCCGGTCTTTGAAATAACCGGCGACGTGCTGCAGGGCATTGACCTGGTCGCCGCGCCGGGCCGGCCGCGCTAGCGCGGCCATCAGGCGTGCGCCGTACCGTTCCACGATCTCCGGCAATCCGTTCGCGAGATTCGCCGTCATTCTGCCCAGCTCGCGCAGCGCGGCCTGGCTGTGTGCCAGGAGCAGGAACTTGTGCTCGCTGTGGAACCGAACGAGCGCTGCGGCCGTGATCCCGCGCGCGAACATCTGCTGCCAGCGGTGGTAGACGAACACGCGCTCGATGAAGTTGTCACGGAGATCCGGATCGTTCAGGCGGCCCTCGTCTTCGACCGGCACCAGCGGCAGCGCTGCGCGGAATGCGGCGGCATAGATGCCGGCGGCGGCGCCGGACGGCGATCCGCGTTCGTCGTACACCTTGACCCGCGCCGGCCCGCAGCTCGGTGACCGCGATTTGAAGATGTAGCCGGACAGGTCCCCGCTGTCTGTGGCGACGGTGCGCCCGTACGCCGAGAGCTGGTCGGTCACATCGCGCTCACCGACGTCGGGCTGCACCGCCCGTGCGCCGACCGAGGTCGCGCGGAGCCGGATCGTCGCGCGCGGGACGCCGAGGCCGATCGCGACTTCCGGGCAATAGGGAACATACTCGAAATGTTCGCCGAGAACGTCCGTGATGTACCGATCGTGCTTGTGACCGCCGTTGTAACGGACCGGTTCGCCGAGCAGGCAACTGCTGATTCCGACCCGGATCTTGCGGGATGACATGGCGGCGGATGCGGACCCCGGTGTCCGGCCCGGATGGCCGGCGAATAGTGTTCTACACTTACGGGCGGCATGACCGCAACGGGAGAGCCGCAATGGCATACCGGGCAAGAAAGGTGAATTACTGCAAGTTGATGGTGCCTAACCGCGCCGGGCAGGCGCTGCGGATACTCGACGCGCTCCGCGACGGCGGGGTCGACCTCCTGGCGTTCACGGGATTTCCGGCCGGCAGCCGGGCGCAGATCGACCTGATTTCCGACGACATGACGGGCGTGCGCCAGATTGCCCGCCGGAACGGCTGGCGGCCCAGCGCGACGAAGCGCGGGTTCCTGGTCCAGGGCGACGACAAAGTCGGCGCGGTCGCGCGGGTCGCGGCGAAACTCGCCGGGGCCGGGATCAGCATGACCGCGATGGACGCGGTAACGGCGGGAAAGGGCCGCTACGGCATGATCCTCTGGGTGAAGCCGGCGCACTACGGCCGCGCCGCTCGCGCGCTAGGCGCGAAGTAGAACGGGCGCCCGGCATGGAAGACATCCGCCAGATCCTCGTCGCCGTCGATTTTTCCGATGTTTCCGCCAACGCCCTGCGGGCCGCGGCGGAACTCGCGGGGAAACTGAACGCCCGGCTGAAAGTGGTTCACGCGGTGCCGATGCAGGCCGCGAGCCTGCCCATGGAGGGCGGCGCGGTGTACATCGAGGACCTGCAGGCGAAGCAGGTCGAGGAGGCCCGCGAGCGGCTGAAGGATTTCGTGCGCAGGCACTCGGAGGAGAGTTCGGGCGTGGAGCAGTGCGTCCGCGCGGGCGATCCGACGACCGAGATCAATCGCGCGGCCGAGGAACTGAACGCGGACATGATCGTCGTGGGCACGCACGGCCGTTCGGGCCTCAGTCACCTGCTGATGGGCAGCGTCGCAGAGAGCGTGCTCCGCGAAGCCATCGTCCCGGTGCTCTGCGTACGCGGTTGACGCGCCCGGCGGCCGCGGCGCCGATCGGGTGAGTCGATATAATGGCGGCCCACCGCAGGCGCGGCGTACGCTCATGGCCTGGCCCCTTGATCTCTTCGATCCCACGCCCTCGCCCGACGAGGTTCGCGCGCAGCTCGCGCGTATTCTCGAGAGCGTGGAATTTTCGCGCGCCACGCGCCTGCGGACCCTGCTCCAGTTCACCGTGCAGTGCGTGCTCGAGGGCCGCGAGGATCGCCTCGATGCCTATGCCATCGCGGAGGCGGTGTTCGGGCGGGGCGGCGCCTTCGATCCCGAGACCGATTCCATTGTCCGTACCGAGGCAGCCCGCCTGCGGGATCGTCTGGATCGGTACTACGCGGCGACGGGCCGCGGCGATCGCGTGCGGATCAGCGTCAACCGTGGTGATTACCTGCCGGTGTTCCAGGTGCAGCCCGCCCGATCCGGGTGGCAGCGCCTGCTGCGCGCGCTTGCGTGCCACGCGTGGCCGATCGCCGTCGCCGCGATCGCGGCCGTAGCCGCGGCGATCTGGCTGATCCGTCATGACTGAGCCGCTGCTCCGGGTCGCGATCGTTCCCGTGACCGCGTTCCAGCAGAACTGCTCGGTGTTGCGGTGCGAGCGCACCGGCCGCGGCGCAGTCGTCGATCCCGGCGGCGAGGTCGACAGGATCCTGGAAGCGGCGCAGGAAATGGACGTTTCGATTGAAAAGATCCTGGTCACGCACGGACATCTGGATCACGTCGGCGCCGTGGGCGCGCTGGCCGGGCAGCTCGGCGTGCCGGTGGAAGGTCCGCACCGGGAGGACCGGTTCTGGATCGACGCGCTCGCCGAGCAGGGGCGCATGTTCGGGTTCCCTGCTTCAAACCCGTTCACGCCGGAACGCTGGCTGGAGGAAGGCGACGTCGTGCAGTTCGGCGAGGTGCGGATGGACGTGCATCACTGCCCGGGGCACACGCCCGGGCACGTTGTCTTTTTCCACGCGCCCTCGCGGCTGGCGATCGTCGGCGACGTGCTATTCCGCGGGTCCATCGGCCGCACCGACTTCCCGCGCGGCGACCACGGCACGCTGATTGATTCGATCCGCGGCCGCCTGTTTCCGCTCGGTGACGATGTCCGGTTCATCCCGGGACACGGCCCGACTTCGACCATCGGCCATGAACGCCGCACGAACCCCTTTGTTTCCGACGAGGCGGTGCGCCGCGGGGCGTGAGCGGCGGCGCCGTTCGTTGGGCGCGCGCGTGAAGTACAATGGCGGCGCGTGGCGATGTCCGTCCGGTGACGGATCGCCGCCCGTTTACGCGCCGCCGCGGGCTGGCGGCCGGCGCCCGATAAACCGTTCCGGTTCCGGAACGATGAAAATGGAGGATCTATGAAGCTGTATACGTTCCCCGCCTCGCCGAATTCGCTGCGCGTCACCGCCGTCGCCTACCAGGCCGGCATTCCACTGGAGATCGTCCGCGTCGATCTGACGAAGGGCGAGCACATGACCCCGGATTTCATCCGGATGAATCCCAACCACAAGATTCCCACCCTGGTCGACGGCGACTTTGTCCTCTGGGAGTCGGGCGCCATCATGCACTACCTCGCGGAGCTGAAGCCGAGATCCAAGCTCGTGCCGAAGGATCGTCATGAGCGGATGCGGATGCACCAGTGGATGTACTGGAACGGGACGAACTTTCAGCCGCAGGCGCAGATACTCATCTGGGAGCGCTTCGTGAAGGGGTTGTTCAACCTCGGCGCGCCGGACCAGGACCAGATCAGGAAGGGCGAGGAGGGATTCCATCGCTATGCCAAGGTGCTCGATGAGCACCTGCGCGGCCGCAACTTCCTTGTCGGCGACACGGTCACGCTTGCCGATCACATGATCGCTTCAGTGTTCGTGCCGCGCGAGGCCGCGGGGTTCCCGATGGGGAACTACGGCGAGATACAGCGCTGGATGGGCCAGATGTTCGCGAGCAGGGCGTGGAAGAAGGCCTTCAAGGACACGCGCTGAACGTACGACGTACCACATCGCGCCTCGATCCGCTCCGGATCGACGCCGTCTCAGCCGGCCCGAACGGCGGCCTGATCGGCATGACGCACTGCCCGGGTCGGGCGGATACCGACCTGTTCGCGGTCGCGACGGATGCCGATCTCGAGGGTCACGTCGCCAACATCGCCGACTGGGGTGCCCGCGTCCTCGTTTCGCTGATCGAGCACGAGGAACTCGGCTGGTACGGCGTCCGGTCGCTGCCGGCAATGGTTTCCAGCCGCGGCCTGCGTCACCTGCACCTGCCGATCGTGGACATGGGCGTCCCGGACGAGGGTTTCGAAAACGTCTGGCGGAGGGAGGGCGCCGCACTGCGTGGGAGGCTGCTGGCGGGAGAGCGCATCGTCGTACATTGCCTTGCCGGCATGGGTCGGACCGGAACGATCGCTGCCCGTCTGCTGGTGGAACTGGGCATTCAGCCGCAGGCGGCGGTCGACCTCGTGCGATGCGCCCGCCCGGGTACGATTCAGACGGAAGAACAGCTTCGGCACGTCCTCGGCTGCGCGCCGATGGACTGAAGCCGCGCGGCCGGTCAGCCGGCCTGGCGTTGCAGGACCTGTTCGGTGGCGCGCCGGCGCTGTTCGACGATGCGCATGAATTCGTGCGCCACGCGCGGCACGTGTTCGAAGTAGTGAGTAAGAGAGTTGTAGTTGGCGTGCAGCAGCGCCGTGGCATCCACGGCGCGGACCGAAGCCGTCCGGATCCCTCCCTGGAAGTAACCCATCTCGCCGATCGGTTCGGGCGGCGTGACGTAGGCGATGTGGATGTGCTGGCCGTCGAGCGTCGTGCGGTAGACCTCGACCTTGCCTGAGGCGAGCACATACAGCGTCGGATCGGGCTCGTCCTGGATGATGAACTGCCGGCCGGGAAGAATGGACACCTCGCGGAACCGCTGGCTTATGGCGGCGAGTTCCGCCTCGGACAGCATGGAGAATACCGGGCAGCGACGCAGCCGATCGATTCTCTGGCGACGGATCGCGATGTCGCGTTCGTCTACCGAGATGTCGCCGCTTTCGACCAGCAATT
>Ga0315912_10002918_pt1 | contig 17539 bp, 12 predicted proteins | sample VfabasoilMG_FD_204469 | JGI IMG/M metagenome (GOLD analysis project Ga0315912, IMG submission 204469) | Garden soil microbial communities collected in Santa Monica, California, United States - V. faba soil | ecosystem: Environmental > Terrestrial > Soil > Garden | place: USA: California...
TTCCTGCCGCGCGCCGCGCGGGCCCGCCGGCGCCATGGCTGGGGGCGTCGCCGCGCGGCCGTTCCAGGGGCCCCAGCAACCCGCCCCCGGCCATGCCGCCCCAAGGGCCCGGCACGACTCTCCAACAAAGGCCTGCCTGCAGACGTGCGCGCCGAAACACACGTTCACCGACCGCCCTGGGTGCGAAGTGGAAAGACCCGTGGCACTTGGGCTCGGCGAACTGCAACAGCAACGGCAAGGGCAACAGCGGTCGAGGGCGACGGAGGTTCGGCGCTGCACGCCTGCCGCCTGGCGCCGGGGGGAGGACAGGCGCGACGGGCTGCGGGCGCCGGCGGGCGGCTCGGGGCGAGCGGTGTGCGCGGCTTCAGCAGTAGTCGTGTGAACGCACGCCGTCCACCTGGCGGCGGCCGTCGAGGGCCTGCAGGCGGGTGGCGCGCAGGTTGACGACGCCGTCGGCGCGTTCGAGCCGGCCGTGTGCCAGGACGAGGCTGGCGCGCAGGCCGTCGCGATCGCGCTCGCCGAGCTGCGGCGTGATGATCAGGTTGGCGAAGCCGGTCTCGTCCTCGATCGTCACGAAGGTCAGGCCGCCGGCGGTCGGCGGGCGCTGGCGGCAGATGACCATGCCGGCCACGGCCACCTCGCCGCGGGGAGCGGTCGCAGGGGAGCGCTGGCTGCCGGCTCGCGGACGCGCAGGCTCCGTCGTGGAGCGGCCGCTGCCGTCGTGGCCGTGCCTGCCGCCCGCGGCGAGATCGCGCGCCCGCAGCACGCCGAGCGCGTCGAGCCGGCGGCGCAGCAGGGCGATCGGGTGGCGGCTCACGCTGATGCCGCCGAGGTGGTAGTCCTCGGCCAGGGCCTCGACCTCGGTCGGCTCGGGCAGCGCGAAAGGCGCCTCCGGCGGCAGCGGCTCGGCCAGGGGCCCTGGCACCTGGCGCGCGAGTTGCGCCAGCCGCCACAGCGCCTCCCGCCGCCGCAGGTCGAAGCCGGCGAAGGCCCCGAGCCGTGCGAGGTGCTCCATGAGGCGCTGCCCGAGGCCCGCCCGGCGCCCGAAGTCCTCCGGGTCGGTGAACGGCCCGCGCTCCCAGACCGACGCGAGCGCCGCCTGCACGCCCGCTTCGTGCGCGCTGCCGAAGCCCCGCACCGTCTTCAGCCCGAGGCGCACGCCGAGCCGCGCCGCGCGCCGGGCCGTGCGTGTCGGCGGCTCGCCCGGTGATCTGCGCTGCACGCCCGCCTTGGCGCCGGTGGCCTCGGCGCCCTCGACCCGCTGCAAGCGGCTCTCCCAGCTGCTCTGCAGCACGTCCACCGGCAGCACCGGCACGCCGTGCCGCTGGCTGTCGCTCACGAGCACGGCCGGCGGATAGAAGCCCATCGGCTGCGCGTTGAGCAGCGCGCACAGGAACTCCGCCGGGTGGTGCCGCTTGAGCCAGGCCGAGACCCACACGAGGCGCGCGAAGGAGGCCGCGTGCGACTCCGGGAAGCCGTAGTCGGCGAAGGCCGAGAGCTGCTGCAGGATGCGCTCCGCGGCGGGCGCGTCGATGCCGTGCGCCACCATGCCGGCCACGAGGCGCTGCGAGAGCGCGGCCATGCGCGCGTGGCTGCGCTTGTGCCCCATCGCGCGGCGCAGCTCGTCGGCCTCGCCGGCGCTGAAGCCGGCCGCGGCCACGGCGATCTTCATGCCCTGCTCCTGGAACAGCGGCACGCCCAGGGTGCGCGCCAGGATCGGCTCGAGCAGCGGGTGCGGGTAGCTCACCGGCTCGCGCCCGGCGCGGCGCCGCAGGAAGGGGTGCACCATGTCGCCCTGGATCGGCCCCGGGCGGATGAGCGCGACCTCGATCACCAGGTCGTAGAAGCAGCGCGGGCGCAGGCGTGGCAGGCAGTTCATCTGCGCGCGCGACTCGACCTGGAAGACCCCCACCGTGTCGGCCGCGCAGAGCATGTCCCACACCTGCGCGTCGTCGGACGGCACCTCGTGCAGCGCGAGCGGCTGCTGCAGCGAACGCAGGCAGCGGTCGAGCACCGTGAGCATCCCCAGGCCCAGCAGGTCGATCTTGAGGATGCCCAGCTGCGACAGGTCGTCCTTGTCCCAGGGCACCACGGTGCGGCCCGGCATGGCGGCCGGCTCGACCGGCATGGCGTCGGTGAGCGGCTCGCCGGTGATGATCATGCCGCCCACGTGGATGGACAGGTGCCGCGGCAGGCCCGTCATGCGCGGCACGAGGTCGAGCAGGTGCTTCAGGCGCCGGTCGCCGGCGTGCGCGGCCCAGGCCGGCGGCAGGCTGTCGCGGTCGTTGTCGAAGCGCCGGTCGATGTCCTTGGCGAGCGCGTCCACCTCGCGCAGCGTGAAGCCCAGCGCCTTGCCCGCGTCGCGCACCGCCGAACGCGCGCGCCAGGTGACGACCTCGGCCGCCAGCGCCGCGTGGTCGCGACCGTAGCGCGTGTAGACGTACTGCAGCACGCGCTCGCGGTCCTGGTGCGCGATGTCCAGGTCGATGTCGGGCAGCTCGCCGCGCTCCTCCGAGAGGAAGCGCTCGAAGAGCAGCCCCATGCCGACCGGGTCGACCGAGGTGATGCCGAGCGCGTAGCACACGGCCGAGTTGGCCGCCGAGCCGCGCCCCTGGCACAGGATGCCCTGCTGCTCGCAGAAGGCCACGATGTCGTGCACGACCAGGAAGTAGCCGGCCATGTCGAGCCGCTCGATGAGCGTCAGCTCCTTGGCCAGCTGCGCCACCACGGCCGGCGTCATCGGCCGGTAGCGGCGGCGCGCGCCGGCCTGCACCAGCTCGTGCAGCCGGCTGAACATCGTCTCGCCCGGCCCCACCGCGAAGGGCGGGAAGCGGTAGGCGAGCGCCTCGAGGTCCCAGCGGCAGCGCTCGGCCACCTCGACCGTGCGCGCCAGCGCGTCGGGCAGGTGCCGGAAGAGGCGCGCGATGCGCTCGACCGGCCGCAGGCAGAACTCGGCGTTGGGCAGCAGCAGCGTGGCGGCGCGCGCGAGCGTCGTCTTGTGGCGCACGCAGGTGAGCACGTCGTGCAGCGGCTTGTCCTCGCGCCGCGCGAAGCGCACGCCGCCCGTGACGACGAGCGGCAGGCCGAAGCGCGCCGCGCGCGCGCGCTGCGTCTCCTGCCCGCGCCGGTCGCGCCGCAGCAGGCGGTCGGAGACCGTGAGCAGCAGCCGCTCGCGCCCCGCCGCCTCGGCCAGCGCCGCGACCGCGTGCTCCGGCAGGTGCGGGCCGGCCAGCACGAGCAGGCCGCCGTGCCCCTCCCCCGCGCAGACCGCGAGCAGCTCGGCCAGCGGCGTCACCGGCGCGCTGCGATCGCGCGTGCGTGCGGCCGAGACGAGCCGACACAGGCTGCGCCAGCCGCGGCCGTCCTCGGCCAGCAGGCGCACGCGCTCGTCGGCGCCCTCCGGCCGCCCGTCGTAGGCCCCGGCCGGCGCGCGCTCCAGCGTGAGCGTCGTGCCGTGCACCGCGTGCAGCCCCGCCCGCCGCGCCGCGAGCTGGAAGCGCGGCGCGCCGTACAGTCCGTCGCGATCGCTGAGCGCCAGCGCGCGGTAGCCGAGGCCGGCCGCGCACTCGACCAGCGTCTCGGGCTCGGAGGCCCCGCGCAGGAAGCTGAAGGCCGACTGGCAGGCAAGCTCGGCGTAGGGGGTGTGCGCGCTCCGGGCGGCGAGCGGCGCGCCGTGCGTGCGCTGCACCCGTCCGGACGGCGGGGCCTGCGGCGGGTCGGAGCTGTCGTCCACGCGCGCCGCGTCCTCAGTCCAGCTCGCCGAGCAGCTGCCAGCGCCGGTTGGCGAGGTCGCGGCAGATGCGGAAGCGGCTGCCGTCGGACGTGAGCAGGTCGTGCTCGTCGCGCGCCCAGGACTGCTCCCACCAGCCGCCCTCCAGGCGCCGCGGCGGCGACAGGCCGGCCACGGCCAGCTGCTGGCGCCCGAGCCGGAAGGCCACGATGCGCCCGCTGAGCAGCACGGGCACCAGTTCGTCGGGCGGAGTGCGCAGACGCACGGCCGGCCCGTGCGTCGCTCGCGCCGGCACCGGGCAGGCAGCACGCCCGGACAGCGCGGCGGGCTCCACCGCCGCTGCCGGCGTCGCTCCTGGCGCCCCCCCTGGCGGCTCAGAGGGCGTCGCGGCCGGCTCCGCACGCAGCCAACGCTGCTCCAGACGGTGCGCGGCGCGCGGCTGTGGCGGCCCCACCGCCTGCGGGCCGAGTTGCTGCACGAGGCGCGCGAAGGCCTCGCGCTGGCGCCCGGCATCGCGCGGCGGTGCGCCGAAGAGCGTCGTCTGCTGCCGGTCGAACGCGCGCACCGCGAGCACCTCCAGCGCCAGCCCGACCACGGCTCCCGGCGGCGGCCGCTCGACGAGCCGCAGCCGGAACAGGTCGAGCAGCAGCGGCACGCGCGTCTCCGGAGCGGCGCAGACCAGTTCCCAGCTCCAGCGCGGATCGCCCGCGGGCGTGGCGTCGCCGTCCGCGGCGGGCCCAGCGGCCGCGACCGCCGTGCCGTTCACGCCGTCGGCGCTGCCTGCGTCGGCCACGTCTGCCGGCAGGACGCCGTCGCCGTGCAGTTCCAGGCGCAGGTGCAGCGCCCCCTGGCCGCACTCCTCGAGCGCCGCCAGCAGCGGTCGCAGGGCGCTCTCCAGCACCGGCAGCAGGCGCTCGAGACGGTCGGCCGGGTGCTCGAGGGCGCACTCGACGCTGCGCCCGGCCGACGCGCGCTCGGGCAGCAGGCCGCGCTCGTCCGCGCCGCGCGCGAGGCGGTGCAGGGCCAGGCCCTCGCGTCCGTAGCGACGCTCGACGGCGGCCAGCGGCAGTGCGGCCAGGTCGCCGAGCGTGGCCAGGCCGAGCGGCAGCAGCCGGCGCGCGAGCGAGGCCGAGATCGGCAGCAGGGAGAGCGGCAGCTGCGCCAGGAAGAGCGCCTCGTCGCCGGGCGGCACGGTGACCGCGTGGCGCCGGCTGCGCGCCGCGACCTCGGCCGTGAAGCGGTTGCCGGCCAGCGCCAGGCCGCGCGGCGCGTGCGGCGCGAGCGCGCGGCGGACGGCGGCGAACAGCCCGGCCGCGCCGCCGTGCAGGCGTGAGGTGCCGGCCACGTCGAGGAACACCACCTGTCCGGCGCCGTCGGCCAGCCGTTCGAGCAGCGGCGAGATGGCGAACAGCCGCCGCGCGAGGGCGGGATCGCTGCCGTCGAGGAGCACGCAGGCGAGCACGCTCAGCGACCGCGTCGCGGCAGCAGGTGCCAGGCGTCGTTGGCGGCGGGTGCCGCGAGCGCTCCGGGCGGGGTGAGCGGCCCGGGCGCTCCGGCCGACCTGATCGGGCCGGGCCGGCCGGGCGTCTCGCTGACGGGCGCCGCGTGGCGGCAGCGGCGCAGTCGCAGCTCGAGCGCCGGGGGCGGGAACTCACCCCAGGCCGGCACCGGCGTGTGCGCCCAGCGCAGCTCGACGAGCAGCGCGGCGGCCGAGCCGCACAGGGCCGTGCGGCCCGCGTGCAGCAGCAGCAGCCCGCACTCGGCCTGCGCGGCGAGGCGCCCCAGCCGGAACCAGGTGGCGGCCGGCCCGCCGCGCGCGGGCAGGTCGAGCACGAGCAGCCCCTGGCTGCGGCTGCGCAGGAGCACGTCGGCCGCGAAGAGCGCCGCGGCCGCGGGCGAGCGCCGGCGCGCGACCCGTGGGCCATCGGCCCGTGGGCCCGGCACCCGGGCGCCCGCGGCCTGCACCAGCGTGAGCCGCGCGAGGTCGACCTCGGCCGTGGCGGGACAGAAGCCGCCCGTGCCGTCGATCCAGGCCACGGGCAGCCCGTGCTGCTGGGCGCTGGCCACCGCCGCGAGCGCCAGGCTCGTGCGCCCCTGCCCGCAGACCTCGATCAAGGGCCCGAGCGGCCAGCCGCCGCCGAGCCGCGCGTCGAGGGCCGGCCAGCCGCTCGGCAGGCGCCCCGGGAGGCGCGCAGACACGGGGAGTTCGGAGGCGCGCATGCACCCTAACAAAACCCGAACATCGCCCCCGCGTCAAGCCCCCGGCGCCGGCCGGCGCACGCGCGCCAGGAAGAAGCCCTCGCAGCCGGGGCCCGGCAGCAGCCGCCGGGCACGGGCGAGGGCCGGCGGCAGCGCTCGCGACCCCCACCGGCCGAGCCCGGGCAGCGACTCGGGGAGCGGCAGGTCGAGTTCCTCGAGCTGCGCCTCCGGTCGCTGGCGCAGCAGCCGCGCCAGCACGAGTTCGTTCTCCTCCGGGGCGAAGGTGCAGGTGGAGTAGACCAGGCGCCCGCCCGGCGCGAGCGCGTCGTAGCCCGCCCGCAGCAGCTGCAACTGCAGGCGCGCGAGGCGCTCGATGCGATGCCGGCTCCAGCTCGCGTGCGCGCTGGCGCCCGGCACGAGGCGCGCCTCGGCGCTGCAGGGAGCATCGAGCAGCACGGCGTCGAACTGACCGGGGTGCGTGCGCCCGAACGACTGGCCCACCCGCCGGCTCGTCTCGACGAAGTGCGCGCCCTGCTCGGCCAGCACGGCGCGCAGGCGCTGCAGGCGCGGCGCGCTCGGCTCGTTGGCCAGCAGGCGCCCGCGGCCCTGCATCAGGCAGGCGAGCAGGGTCGTCTTGCCGCCGGGCGCGGCCGCCATGTCGAGCACGCGCTCGCCGGGACGCGGTGCGAGGGCGAGCGCGGCGGCCATGCTCGCCAGGCCCTGCACGAAGACGGCCCCGCGCGCGAAGGCGGGGCTGGCCTGCAGCGCGCGCAGATCGCCGCCCACGACCAGGAAGGCGTCGTCGAACCACGGCACGGGCGCGAGCTGCAGCCCGGCCGCCGCGAGCTGCTGCAGCACCTCGGCGCGCTGCGCACGCAGCGTGTTCACGCGCAGGCTCGGGCAGCGCGGGGCGGCCAGCGCAGCCAACACGCGCGGCAGCTGGGCCGGGAACAGATGGCCGAGCCGCTCGACGAAGCGCGGCGGCAGTCCGGCGACGACGGTCGCCAGGTCGATGCCGGCGGGCGACGACGGCAGCTCGGGCGCCGGCGGGCTGGCCCCTGCCGTGCTCAGCGCCGTCCCTCCACGTACGGCAACACGGCCACGGCCCACAGGCGCGCGATCTCCTCGCTGCCCTGCGGCGTGTAGTGCACGTGGTCGGTGAACCAGGCGTCCACGTCAGCCATGGCCGTGGCGTTGTCCACGAAGCCCGAGCCCGTCTCTGCTGCCACCTGCGCCAGCATCGCGTTGTAGGCGCGCTGGTGGGCGAGGTCGATCTCGGGACGCGGGTAGAGCACGATGTCGTTGTACGGCTTGAACTGCAGGTGCTGCGCGCTGCGGCGCGGATCGGAGTGCATCGGCTGGCTGCCGAAGAGCACGTCGATGCCCTGTGCGTGGGCCAGCGTCGCGAACGAACGCAGGTTGCGAGCGAAGACGGCCAGCGCCTCGGCGGGCGGCGCGGCCTCGTAGTCGCCGTAGCGGATGGGCGCCTGCCCGAGGTGGCGCTGCAGGTCGCGCAGGAAGCCCCAGGCGGCGCTGTGCCGGAAGAGCACATCGAGCAGGCCGATCTCGTCGGCCGACGGTCCGAGGAAGCTCGGATGTCCGTACTTGTTGGCGTAGTCCGGCTGGAAGTCTGGGAAGTAGGCCGCCGAGCGGTCGTTCACGTTGTGGCTGAGCAGCAGCAGATCGGGCTGCCAGCTCAGCACGTCGAGCGCCAGCAGCACGAGCGAGTGCGCGCTGGAATAGGCGCTGAAGCCGACGTTGATCACCTCGATGTCTTCGCGCCCGGTGTCGGTGCGCAGCCGACGCTGCAGCGCCAGCGGGTAGTGGATGCCGGCCGCCTCGAAGGCCTCGACGTCGTGCGTGGTCGAACCGCCGAAGGCCACGATGCGGTAGGTGCCGGCCGGCTTCTCGAAGGGATACAGCTCGCCGTGACAGGACGAGATGAAGCGCTGTCCGTCGCGCGTGACGTAGAGGTCCTCGCCGAACTGCCGGAAGGGGCGCACCGGGCGATGGCTGCGCGCCCAGCGCCCCGAGGCGAAACCGTGCCCGGTGAGCAGGTCGTAGGTGCGCACGCCGAGTTCGGCGGCTGCGCCGAGAGCGAGAGCCAGGCCGAGTCCCAGGAGCAGGCGACCACCCGGCGGCCGCCGGCGGCGACTGCGTGGCGCCGCGTCCGACGGACCCATCGAGGGCATCCTCCACGTGTCGAGCCGCGCAGCCTAGCCCGCCTTCCGTGCGGCGCGCCACTGCGGCAGCCGCCCGGCGGGAGCGGTACGTGCTCTCAGGGCGGCCGCGTCGTGGCCGGGCTGCGCGAGCCGTCGCGCGGCAGGTGGCACTGCAGGCACTGGCTGCGGGAGGCGTGCTCCACCGCCAGGCCGGCGGCGCCGTGCTCGCCGTGGCAGCTGAGGCAGCGCTCGCGCATGAAGAGCCGGTGCGGGATGCGCGGCGGGAGCGGTGCGGTCGGCGCGGGCAGCGCGCCGTCCGGGCTGGCGAAGGCCGCGTGACAGCCGAGGCACGCGCTGCGCGCGCCGTCGGTGGCCGCCGCTGCGGTGTCGAGGGCCGCGTGCGCATCGCGCCGGTGGCAGTCGAGGCAGGCCTCGAAGCCCGGCCCTCCGAGCGGATGCCCGACCTGCTGCGGCGGCTCGACGTGCAGCCCGAGCAGCTCCGCATCGGCCGCCGACAGATGGCAGTCGAGGCAGTCGCGGGCCAGCTCGTCGCCCGGGTGATGGCCCAGGATGCGCGGCGCGCTCGGCAGCTCGCGACCCCGCCAGTCCCGGTCGGCGTCGGCGAGCCGTTCCGCCTGCAGCGGACCGTGGCAGCCGAGGCAACGCTCGCGCAGCACGAGGCCGTGCGGCACGGGCGGCGGCACGCGCTGCCCCAGGCCGGTGAAGTCCGTGTCCGGAGCGGCCTCCGACGCACCGAAGACGATGTGCTGGGCCTCGATGTGGCACTGCTGGCAGGCCGGCAGCTCCGGGTGGCTCATGGCGCGCGCCACGCGTGTTCCCAGCTGCATGCCCTCGCGATGGCAGTCGAGGCACTCGAAGCGGCCGGCCACGAAGCTCGTCGAGTGCGGCATCACCGGCGGCGCGCCGTCGAAGGCGCGGCGCTCGGCGCGCTCCAGGAGCGCGCTCGTGCGCTCGACCGTGGCGGCGACCGCGGCCGGCGAGCGAGGCGCCGGCGCGGCCGCCGGGCCCTCGGCCAGCGCCCGCGCGCGCGCCTGGTCGATGAGCGAGCCGGCGCGTCGCGCCTCGGCGGCCAGCGCGGCGTCGGCCGAGGGCCCGGCGAGCGCGGCTTCGGCCGAGCCCCCGGTGACCGGTTCCCCGGTGAGCGAGGCGTCGACCAGCGAGGCAGCCGGCGCCTCCAAGCGGTCCGGCGCCGCGGGCTGGCTGCTGCAGCCCACGAGCAGGGCTGCGGCCAGCGCGCCGAGGACGGAGCCCCCCCGCCAGACCCGCTCCACCGAGCTGCCTGGCTCCGCGACCGGGCTGCCGACACCTGCGGCTCGTGCTGGCCGACCGCGCATGCCTCAGGCCCCCACGCGCCGCACCGCCACGGCGCACTTCTTGTAGTCCGGCTGCTTGGAGATCGGGTCCAGCGCGGCCAGCGTCAGCGGGTTGATCAGGAGCTGCTCGTCGAAGAAGGGCACGAACACCGAGCCGCGCGGCGGTTCGCCCCGGCCCTCGATCCAGACCGGCAGGCGCAGGCTGCCCCGCCGGCTGGCCAGCTCGACCTCGTCGCCGTTGCGCAAGCCCAGCGCCTGCGCATCCGCCGGATGCAGCTCGACGTAGGCATGCGGCATGGCCGCGGCCAGGTCGGGCACGCGGCGCGTCAGGCTGCCGGTGTGCCAGTGCTCGAGCACGCGCCCGGTGCACAGCCAGAACGGATAGTCGGCGTCGGGCACCTCGGCCGGCGCCTCGTACGGCCGGAACCAGATCTGCGCGCGGTCGTCGTGCGAGGTCGAGTGGTAGAACTGCACGCCGCTGCCCGCCGTCACGAAGGGGTCGCTGCCCTCCACGAAGCGCCAGCGCGTCTCGCGCCAGCGGCCGTGCTCGTCCTGCACGACGGGCCAGCGCAGTCCGCGCGCGGCGACGTACTCCTCGTAGGGCGCGAGGTCCTTGTGCTCGAGGCGCGTCCAGGGCCGGTACTCCTCGAACAGCTTCCGGTCCACGTTCTGGCTGCGGAAGCGCGCCCACTCCCAGGCCGGGAAGCTGCCACCCTCGTCGGACGGCAGCTCGAACAGGAACGCGCCGTCGCGGTCGGCCATGCCCGGGAAGCCGCGCTCGTAGAGGCGGCGCGCCACGGCGAGCATCTGCCAGACCTCGTCGCGGGCCTCGCCCGGCGGCTCGACCATCGCGAACCACTGCTGCGTGCGCCGCTCCGAGTTGCCGTAGAGGCCGTTCTTCTCGACCCACAGCGGCGAGGGCAGCACGAGATCGGCGGCGCGCGTGGTGATCGTCGGGTAGACGTCCGACACGATGAGGAACTTGTCGCCCGCCTCGCGGTGACGGCCGAAGAGCGCCTCGGTGTCGGGCAGCGACTGGCCGGGGTTGGTGCACTGCACCCAGACCGTGGAGATGTCGCCGCCGGACGTGACCGGCGCCATGAAGCGCTTCCACAGCTCGACGGTGTGGTACCCGGGCTGCGCCCGCAGGCGGCCGGGCGGCAGCCTCCAGGACGCCTCGGCCTCGGCGCGGTGTCCGGCATCCGCCAGCAGGCGTCCGCCCGGCAGGGCGTGGCAGAGCGTGCCGACCTCGCGCACGGTGCCGCAGGCCGAAGCCTGCCCGGTGAGGCTGCTCGGCCCGTCGCCCGGGCGCCCGAAGTGCCCCGACAGCAGGTGCAGGCCGTGCAGCAGCGTGTTCATGGCGGTGCCGCGCGTGTGCTGGTTGACACCCATGCACCAGAAGCTCGCGATCCGCAGGCTGCGGTCGCCGAAGCGGTCGGCCAGGTACTCGATGTCGGCCGCCGGCACGCCCGAGAGCTGCTCGACGCGCTGCGGCGTGTAGTCGGCCAGCAGCGTCCGGTACAGCTCGAAGCTGAGCGGTCGCCCCGTCAGGTCCGGCGTCTGGGCCTCCTGGCGGAAGGCGCAGTGGCGTTCGACGAACTCGCGGTCCCAGGTGCCGCGCTCGAGGAGCAGGTGCGCCACGCCGTTGGCCAGGGCCAGGTCGCCCTGCGGTTGCATGAGCAGGAAGCGGTCGGCGGCGGCGCTCGTGCGCGTGCGGCGCGTGCCGATGTCGATGATCTCCGGGCGGGACCCGGCCACGCGCCGGTCGAGCAGGCGCGAGAAGAGCACCGGGTGCATCTCGGCCATGTTGTTGCCCCACAGCACGGCCACGTCGGTGCGGTCGAGGTCGTCGTAGCAGCTGGCGGGTTCGTCCACGCCGTAGGTGGCGAGGAAGCCGGTCACGGCCGAGGACATGCACAGGCGCGCGTTCGCCTCGATCTGGTTGTTCGCCAGCCCGGCCTTGACGAACTTGTTGGCGACGTAGCCCTCGGGGATCGTCCACTGTCCGCTGCCGTAGAGCGCGAAGCCGGCCGGGTCGGCCAGCACGCGCGCGACGACGGCGTCGAGCGCCTCGTCCCAGCCGACCGGCTGCAGCACGCCGTCCTTGCGCAGCAGCGGCGTCCTGAGGCGGTCCTTGCCGTAGAGGATCTCGGCCAGGTGGTAGCCCTTGACGCACAGCAACCCCTTGTTGACCTCGGCCCGTTCGTCCCCGGCGATGGCCACCACCTTGCCCTCGGCCACGCCGACCTGCACGTGGCAGCCCACGCCGCAGAAGCGGCAGGGCGCCTTCTGCCAGCGCAGGCCGGCCGCGCGCTGCAGCAGCGGTCCGAGCGGGCTGCCGCGCGCCGCCGCCGTGGCGACGGCCAGGGCCAGGGACTGCAGCGCCGTGCGGCGGGTGAGCGTCATGGCGCGCCAGCCTGGTGGGCGCGGGGTCCGGGTGCGGCCGGCGCCGACGGAGCCTCGCCGGCGTCGTCGTCCGGCGCGACGGCCTCGAGCAGCACGTCTGGCAGGCCGCTGGCCACCAAGGTCACGTCGAGCACGCCCGGCAGGCGGGCGATCCAGCGCTGTGCCGCCTCGGCCGCCTCGGCATCGGCGGCCTGCAGCGCGAGCGGCAGGCGCCGGCCCTGCAGCGCGCCGACGCTCAGGCCGGCGCGCGTCGCCAGCGCCGGGCCGAGCAGAGCGAGGTCGGCCTCGGGTGCGAGCAGCGCGACGAGGGCGCTGGACGGCCCGCGAGCCGCGTCGAGCGACACGTCGGTCGCCGCCGCCTGCCGGCAGCCGCAATGACCGCTGCCGCAGCCCCCGCCCGTGGGCGGCGCGGCAGTCGCAGGGTCCGGCGGGACCGCGGCCGGTGGCTCGGGTGGTGAAGCGCCCGGCGCTCCCGCCACGCGCGGCGCGGGCATGCCATCCACCAGCGCGCACAGCTTGCGGTAGTAGTCGTCCACGGAGAGGCCGTGCAGAGCCGCGCCGAAGATCTCGGCCTCCTCGCGCCCGGCCACGTCGAGGTAGTTCATGCCCGGCACGTGGTAGGCCACCAGCATGGAGAGCACCGCGGGCCGATCGCGGAAGCAGGGGTGCACGATGAGGTCGTAGCCGTCGGCCAGGCGCTCGCCGCGCGGTCGCGGCCAGGCGAACTCGCCCGGCAGCAGCTCCGCCGCCGACCACGTGAGGCTCACCGGGAAGCGGACGACCTGCCGGTCGGCGAGCAGCGCCTCCACGCCGGCCGGCGTGTGCAGCACGGGGTGGCGCTCGCGCGCCGCGTGGGCCTTGTCGACGAGGTGGCCGCGCAGCGCGGCGCGCCCGTCCTCGGCCGTGACCTCGATGCGTTTGTCCATGGTGTCGGCTGCTCCCCGCCTCACTTGGCGTAGCGCTCGGCGAACTCCGCAGCGGCCGCCGCGCGGCGTGCAGCCTCCTCGGGGTCCATCAGGCCGAGGAACCACTTGTGGTCGCCGCTGGCCAGCACCTCCTCGATGCCCTCGGCGAGCGCGGCGGCCGCGGCGGCGCGCGTCGGGTCGGTCGAGCGCAGGTTGTCCTCGGCGAGTTCGCGCAGCTCGGGGATGTACTCGGAGTAGAAGTTCTTGGCCAGCTCGTAGGTGCCGTGCCAGTGGGTGTAGTCGGGGCCCATCATCGAGGCGCCGTGGCGCGCGCGGCGGCCCTCGTGGTGCCACAGCTCGAACCAGATGAAGTCGAGCTTGTTGGCGAACTCGGTCGGTTGCAGCAGCGGCTTGGCCAGCTCGTACAGCGCCTTGCCCGGGCGCGCGAACTTCTCGTTGTAGAGCGCGATGATGCCGTCGTACTGGATGTAGAAGTTCTCGATCCAGACGTCCTCGTGGCAGGCGGAGCAGACGTCCTTCATGTTGTCGCGGCGCACCTCCCAGGAGATGGAGGCGCCCGGCAGGCCGAGCTTGGCGTCCGCCTCCTCGGGGCGGATCGAGATCACCGGCCGGTTGTTCCAGCTGATGCGCAGGCCGACGTCGTGCGTCACGGGCTGCGCCCGCGTCGCGGACATGTGGCAGGTGGCGCAGGTGGGCGCCGCCGTGTAGTCCTCGCCCACCACCCATTTGGGCGAGTCGAGCTGCATCTGCTGCTCGTTCGCGTGGAAGGCCACGCCGTGCTTGGACTCCTCGTAGATCTCGCGCTGCGGGTGGTCGGGCCCCATGTGGCAGCGCCCGCAGTTCTCGGGGCGGCGCGCCTGGGCGGCCGAGAACTCGTGGCGGGCGTGGCAGGCGCTGCAGCTGCCCTCGCTGCCGTCCGGGTTGATGCGTCCGATGCCGGTGTTGGGCCAGGTGGCCGGGTCGAGGCGGCCCGTCGAGAGCACCTTCACCTCGGTGCCGTGGCACTGCCAGCAGCCGCTCACCGCGGCGGCCGAGACACCCTCCGGGAAGCCCTCGGTGACGAGCCCTTGGTTGCCCTCGACCACCTCGGCCAGCGTGTTGTCGAGCGAGCCGAGGATGCGGGCCGCCTTGCTGTGGTGGCTGGCGAGGAACTGCTCGACCTCGCCGGCGTGGCAGCGCGCGCAGTCCTTCGGGCTGACGATGACCGAGATCAGCTGGTCGTAGTGCCGGATGGCATCGCGGTCCTCTGCTTGGGCGGCATGGCACTCGTAGCAGCCGATGTGTGCGCGGAAGTGCTTGCTGTCGCCCCACTGCTCGTAGATCGACGGGCTCTGCAGGCGATGGCAGGCGATGCACTCCTGCGAGGCGGCCGAGGTCTCCGCGAGGCCGATGACCTGGGCCGCGGGTTCCGAGGTGAGGGCGGAGAGCGCCAGGACGAGCGCGCTCGGGGCCAGCAGCCTGGCTGGGGACGTCATGGGCTTTCCTCCCGGGCGATGGCGGGTGTGGTGGGTCTCGCGGCGGTCGCGACCGGGCCCTTGCCGGGCTGCGGGAGGCGCCCGCGGTGGTAGCGCGTGTCGATCGTCAGGCGGCCCGACAGGACCGGGATCGTGATGCGCACCAGGATCGTGAAGATCATCAGGCCGGCGGCCCAGATGCCGAGCGTCACGAGCACCTCGTTGCGGGTCGGCGTGTACTCGACGATCTCCCCGAGCGGCGACGGGATGAAGCCGGGGATGATCAGCCCCATGCCCTTCTCGATCCAGATGCCGGCGATGAGCAGGCCGCAGGCTGTGTAGAGCAGCGCCGGACGCCGGCCCGAGTCCGGCATGCCGAGCCACGCGAGCGCCAGGCTGTTCCTGCCCATTGCGGTCCAGATCCAGGGCACCAGCGCGTCGTGGCCGTGCAGCCCGAAGAGCAGGTAGCGCAGCGAGGCCGCGTGCGTGGTGCCGGCGTACAGCTCGGTGAACACCTCGGCCACGAGCAGGAACATGTTCACCGCCAGGGCCACCGTGACGATGTTCCGCAGCGTGAGCAGCGCCTGGCGGGGCACCGGGTAGCTGGTGAAGCGATCGACCACCGCCAGCGTGAGCATCATGAAGGCCGGCCCGGCGGCGAAGGCCGAGGCCATGAAGCGCGGGGCGATGATGGCCGAGTTCCAGAACGGCCGCCCGCCGAGCCCCACGAACAGGAAGGCCTCGACCGCCTGGATGCTCACCGCCCACACGATGGCCGTGAACACGAACGGGATGTAGAAGACGCGCGCCGGCTCGCGCCGCCGGTAGGCGCAATAGATGAGGTAGCCGCAGATGTGCATGTTGAGCAGCAGGTAGCCGTTCAACGCGACCACGTCCCAGCTGAGCATCGAGATCGGGAAGTTGAAGCGCAGCATGAGGTGGTGGAACCGGTCGGGGCGCCCGAGGTCCACGGTCACGAACAGCAGGCACATGACGATCGCCGCCACGGCCAGCAGCTGGGCGAAGATCACCAGGTGGTGCAGCTCCCGGTTCCGGTAGATGTACACCGGGATGACGAGCATCACGGCCGACGAGGCCATGCCCACCAGGAAGGTGAAGTTGGCGATGTACAGCCCCCACGACACCTGGTCCGACATGCCCGTCACGGCCAGCCCGTGCACCAGCTGCTGGCAGTAGGCGTTCAGCCCGAGCAGCGCGAGCACCGTGAGCGCCAGCATCCAGGCGTGGTAGCGCCAGTCGCCGACGAAGCTCACGCGCACGCATCGCCAGACGAAGGTCAGGTAGGCCTTCACCGCGGAGGCTCGGCGTGCGGGGCGTCGACGGGCGGCGGCGGCAGGTCGTCACCGGCCTCGCGCGGGTAGCGCTCGTCGAAGTAGTAGAAGAAGCGCGGCAGCGTGCCCACGTCCTCCTTGAGCACGAAGACGCGCTTGGTGCGCAGGATCCAGGCCACCTCGCTCTCGGGGTCGAGGATGTTGCCGAACTTGCGCGCCCCCACCGGGCAGGCCTCGAGGCAGGCCGGCATGCGCCCCTGCCGGGTGCGGTGCAGGCAGAAGGTGCACTTCTCCATCACGCCCTGGCTGCGCGGGCGGTTGGAGAGGTAGGCCATCTCGGGGTTGACGTCCTCGGGTTGGATGTGCGGGTCGGCGTAGTTGAAGCGCCGCGCGAAGTACGGGCAGGCCGCCTCGCAGTAGCGGCAGCCGATGCACCAGTCGTAGTCGATGACCGTCAGGCCGTCGGGCTCCTGCCAGGTGGCCTCGACGGGACAGACCTTGACGCACGGCGGGTTGCTGCACTGGTGGCACTGCACCGGCATGTAGAAGTGCGCGGCGTCCGGCACCGTGGGGTGGTCGTAGAGGTGGTTGCCCTGCTCGATGTCGAGCGTGCCGCGCGGCATCTCGAGCACCCTGATGTACTGGATCTCGGGGTCGCGGCTCTGGTTGTTCTCCGCCACGCAGGCATGCACGCAGAGCCGGCAGCCGACGCAGCGCGACAGGTTGAGCGCATAGACGAACTCGACGCCGTCGAGCGGCTTGATGTCGCGCACGTGGGCCTCGAGCCCGTAGCGCTTGGCCACCTCGGCGCGGATGCGCTCGAGGGCCGCCTCCATCTCGGCCGGGCTCATCTCCTTGTAGTGCTTCTGCAGGTGCGCCTCGAGCGTCGGCAGGTCGTCGAGGTCGAGCTGGGTGAGCGGCTGGAGGGCGGCCGCGAAGGCCGTCAGGCCCGCCACCGCGGTGACGCCCTGGCGCAGGAAGCTGCGGCGGGACGGATCGGGCTCAACCATCGTGCGCCTCCGGGGGGACCGCGGCCTGAGTGCGCTGCAGCCAGAAGTCGAGCGGCCCGGCATCGGCGGCCGGCGCCGCCTCGCTGGGCGCGCGCCAGGCGTGCGGTCCAGGCAGGGGTTGCAGCCCGGGATACGCCGGAGAGTGCGGGTCGTGGCACTCGATGCAGGTGAGGCGTCGCGGCTGCCCGTGGGCCGCGCTCCAGTAGCCGTCGGTGCGCCCGTGGATGCCGCGCTCCCAGTCGCGGAACGTCGGTCCGTGGCAGCTGGCGCACAGGCGCGGGCTCTCGTCCAGGCCGATGAGCACGTCGCCCCGCAGCTCGTAGCGCTCGCGGTCGGCGCGCGCGTGGCAGTTGAGGCAGCGGTCGTTCATGCCGTGGTCGAGCACGATGTCGGTGTGCTGCCGCAGGGGCGCGACCGGCTGCTCGGCCGACGGGAAGATGTCGTGGCAGTCGTTGCAGCGCATGTCCAGGCCGGCCACTTCCATGATCCGCGGATCGGCCATCGGCGTACGCGGCGTGCTGGGCACGAGGCGGGCATGGTCGAAGGCCGGCGTCGGCTGGCTCGGCAGGCCGGGCCCCTCGGGGGCGTGCAGGAACCAGGCCGCCAGCAGCAGGAGGACCACGGGGATCGCCGCGCGCATCGGGTCCTTCCGGTCCTACCGGTCCGTCGGGAACGGGCATGCTCGAAGGGACGAGATTCTCGGCGGCGCCCGACACCGTCCGTCATACGCCGACTGGCGTAGTCCGGGCTCGGTCACGTCGCACGCCCCCGCGGCCTCGACCCGCGTTCCATCTCAGCACCGGGCCGGCAGATCCGCAACGCTGCGGCGGACTATTCCCACTCGATCGTGGCGGGCGGCTTGCTCGAGATGTCGTAGACCACGCGATTGATGCCGCGCACCTCGTTGATGATGCGGTTGCTCACCCGCGCCAGCAGGTCGGCCGGGAGCCGGCTCCAGTCGGCCGTCATGAAGTCGGCGGTGTCAACGCAACGCAGCGCGAGCACCTTCTCGTAGGTGCGCTCGTC